>Ga0315912_10002867_pt1 | contig 17798 bp, 12 predicted proteins | sample VfabasoilMG_FD_204469 | JGI IMG/M metagenome (GOLD analysis project Ga0315912, IMG submission 204469) | Garden soil microbial communities collected in Santa Monica, California, United States - V. faba soil | ecosystem: Environmental > Terrestrial > Soil > Garden | place: USA: California...
AGTACGACGAGAACCGGCTCGCCGCGAGCAAACTCAAGGTCACGGTGCAGATCGCCTCGCTCGACACCCGGGAAAAAGAACGCGACGAGGTGCTGGCGAGCGCCGAGCTGTTCGACACGGGCAAGTTCCCCACGGCACAGTATTCGGCGACCGGCCTCGCAAAACGCGGTTCAGGCCTGGTGGCCGTCGGCAAACTGACCCTGCACGGCGTGACCCGCCAGGTACGCGTACCGCTCACCATTCGCACCACGAACAACGGTGTCGAGATCTCGGGCGAAACCACCATCAGCCGCCTCGAATTCGGTGTCGGCCAGGGCGACTGGAAATCCACCGAGTGGGTGGGCGATGACGTGAAGCTCCGCTACCGGGTGCCGCTCACCCGATCGAAGTAAGCGAATGCACGGTTCGGGATCGATGCGACGGGTCTGGATGGGGGTAACGCTCGCCGTCGCGGCGCTGTCGTCCTACCCGGCCTGGACCGGTTACACCAGCTGGTGGATGCCGGGCATCGCCATCACACTTTTCTCCGTGTTCGCGCTGGAACCATGGCTCCTTACCTGGCAGTTGCGCCGGCGCGGTGAGGAGCTGCAGATCACCGACGAAGGCGTGTTGCGGCGGCTGGCACGCGGCGACACCGAATACGTGCGCTGGAGCGAGCTGCGCGAAGTCTCCATTGTCATCACGCAGGGCGTGAACCTCAGCGAGGAGTATTTCTACGTGCTGGCCGGCACCGGGACCTCCGGCGTGCTGGTCGGCCAGCGACTCGCCACCAAACACGACCTGGTGGCGCACCTCAACAAACTACCCGGCTTCGATCACCGCGGCATTGCCACCGCCATGTCGTCACCGGTCAACCAGCGTTTCACCTTGTGGCGTGTGGCGCCGCTCGAAGGTGAAGCCAGCGTGGTCAACATCGATCGCATCGGGCACAAGGAACGCCCGCAAATGCGCCTGCACTAGTTACGCGCCTAGAACCTGCTGCCATCCTTGCGTGTGAACATGACTGCGGCCTTCACGCCGTGGAATTGCAGGTCAACGTCCGGATAGAACGCGCGATCGGCCGCGTCGCGATTGCTGACCTCCAGGTACACGGCCGGGGCGGAGCTGCGATTCACGAGCTGGTGGCCGTCGCTGGTGCCGAGCGGAAAACCCGCGCACATGCCGGCCGTGAGCGTCTGCTCGCCGGCATCGGTACACAACACCACTTCGCCCGACAGCACGTAGATGAATTCTTCTTCATGCGTATGCCAGTGGCGCATGGAAGATTCCTTGCCCGGCGGCAGCGTGGTCTGGTTGATGCCGATCTTTGTCAGTCCGAGTGCGTCCCCGAGCTGGCGTTTCTCGCGCGGCAGCACCCGCGAACGATATGGCTCGGGATACCCGGACCCGGTGCGAGGTTCGAGTGATCCTGGATCGAGCGCCGGTCTTTTCAGACTCATATGAATTGATTCCTTCGACGACGCATGCAAGTGTAACGCCATGCCGCAGATGTTTGATGACGTCGGAGAGATAGTCGAAGAGGCGCTGCGGCGCGTTGGCAGGAAGGTGGTGCTGGCGTTGCCGCTCGGCATCGGCAAGCCGAATCTCATTGCGAATGAGTTCTTTCGCCGGGCACGCGCCGATCACGGCATGGACCTGACGATCTTCACCGCGCTGTCACTGCGCAAGCCCACCGGCGCCAGCGATCTCGAGAAACGCTTCATCGAGCCGCTGGCGGCGCGCATCTTCGGAGATTATCCGGAGCTCGACTACCTCGATGCCATCCGCCGGGACGCCATGCCCGACAACGTGCGCGTCATCGAATTCTTCTTCGAGCCGGGGTCGCTGCTGAACGCCCCGCATGCGCAGGCGCACTATCTCGCGGCGAACTACACGCACGTGGCGCGCGAACTGCTGCACCGGGGCGTGAACGTGATCGCGCACGTGGTGGCGAGGCGCGTGACTGGCGGCAGCGCCGAGATCAGCCTGGGCAGCAATCCCGACGTCACCGTGGACCTGCTGCCCCACGTGGCACAGCTGCGCGCCGCCGGACAGAACATCGTGATGCTGGGGCAGGTGCACCGGGAAATGCCTTTCATGCTCGGCGCCGCCAATGTCGGCGCCGACACCTTCGACCTGCTGCTCGACCATTCGCGCTACGACTACGACCTGTTCGCCCCTCCGAACCCGGCGCTGGGCACCGTCGATCACGCCATCGGACTGCACGCCAGCAGCCTGGTGCGCGATTCCGGCACCTTGCAGATCGGCATCGGAGAACTCGGCGACTCCATCGTCTACTCACTGCTGTTGCGCCACCAGCAGAACGCGGCCTGGCGGCGTGCCCTGGCCGACGTCGGCTCCGAGCTCAGCGCGCCGCTGATCGACGCCATCGGTGGCCGTGCATCCTTCTCCGCGGGCCTGTTCGGCGCCACCGAGATGTTCGTCGACCAGATGCTCGACCTGTACCGCGCCGGCGTACTGCGCCGCCGCGTCTACGACTATCTACCGCTGCAGCGTGCGCTGGCCGCGAACGGCTCGAGCACGCGCGTCGACGCTGGCCTGCTCGAGGGGCTGCTGGCGGCAGGCGCCGGCCCGCGCCTCGGCGCCGGGGATGTCGCGGCGCTCAAACATGCCGGCGTGCTGCGCAGCGAGTGCCGCTACGAGTCCGGCTGCATCCTCTCGCCCGACGGCGTGCGTATCGAGGCGGATCTCGGCAACCCGAAGTCGCGCGCTGCGCTGGCGAACGAATGCCTGGGACTCGAACTGCAGGGCGGCACGGTGATGCACGCCGGCTTCCTGCTGGGGCCGCGTTCCTTCTACGCGGCACTCAGCGCCCTGCCGGAATCCGAGCGGCGGCTGTTCGACATGCGTGGTGTGGCCTACATCAACCAGCTCTACGGCGCCGATCACGAGCTGAAAATAGCCCAGCGCAATCACGCGCGCTTCGTGAACACCACCATGATGCTGACCACGCTGGGCGCAGCCGTGTCGGATGGGCTCGCGGACGGGCGCGTGGTCTCGGGCGTGGGCGGTCAATACAACTTCGTCGCCATGGCGCATGCCCTGCCCGGCGCGCGCTCGATCCTGTGCGTGCGCTCCACGCGCCGCAAGGACGGCAGGCTCGCCTCCAACATCGTCACCAGCTATGGCCATACGACGATTCCGCGCCATCTGCGCGACATCGCCATCACCGAGTATGGAATTGCCGACCTGCGCGGCCGTACCGACGCCGAGTGCATCGCCGCGATGCTCGACATTGCCGACTCGCGCTTCCAGGACGAGCTGCTCGACGCCGCGCGGCGTGCCAGCAAGATCGACGCCGGCTACCGCATTCCGGCCTCGCGCCGTCACAACACCCCGGAACGCCTCGAAGAAGCCTTCGCCGCGCAGCGGCGCGCCGGGCTTTTCTCCGAATACCCCTTCGGTACGGATCTGACGCGCGAGGAAATCGAACTCGCGCGGGCCCTGCGCTGGCTGAAGGAACACATGGGCACTCGCTGGCAGAGACTGAAGATGATTGCGCGGTCACTTTCCACGCGCGTGGATCTGCGCGACCAGCCGTATCTCGAAAGACTGGGACTCGGCGAGCCCGGCGACATGCGCCAGAGCATCATGGCCGATCTCGTCGTGCTCGCGTTGAACGCGAACCGCCACCGCGCGACGCCTACTTCGCAAACAGCCGCGCAGGATCCTTGAACGCCTTGAACTCGAGCGCGTTGCCGGACGGATCGTAGAGAAACATCGTCGCCTGCTCGCCCACCTGACCCGCGAAGCGGATGCCGGGCTCGATCTCGAATCTCGTGCCCGCATTGCGCAGGCGCCCGGCGAGCGCCTGCCAGGCCTGCCATTCCAGGACGACGCCAAAATGTGGCACCGGAACGTCGTGGCCATCCACCTGGTTGTGATGCACGTGCGGCTTGCGGCCGGGATCGAGATGCGCCACCAGCTGGTGCCCGAAGAAATCGAAGTCCACCCACTCCTCGCTGCTGCGGCCCTCGGCACAGCCGAACAGGCGGCCGTAGAACTCGCGCGCGGCGCTCAGCGAGTGGACGGGAATGGCGAGATGAAAGGGTTGCAACATGGTCTAGTGCCGGTTCCACCATTCGTCGCGGGCGCGCACGGCGAGGTCCGGCTGGTCCGAGAAGAAACCGGTGATTCCCGCGTCGAGCAGCGCGTCAATTTCCCGGCGCAGGTCTCCCGGGGCAGCCGCGTCACCGGCCGATTTCAGGTCGGGTGGCAGGAACTCGTTCTCGGCGCGCAGCGTCCAGACGTGCACGCCAAGGCCCGCGCCGCGCGCGCGCCGCGCGAGGCCGGTGTCCTGTACCTGGCCATTGGCGAATTGCACCACCATCCATTTGTGCGGTCCGATGGCGTCGGCATAGGTGGCGATTTCCTTCAGTCCCTGGTCGCTCATCAGGTCGAGATAACTGCGCTGGTCGCCGGCCAGCGCAAAGTCGAATGGCTGACCGCGGGGCTCGACGAGCTGTACCAGCGTGAGGTCGGTGCGCTTGCGCAGCGCCTTGAGATTGGCGACTTCGAAGGACTGGATGCAGATCGGATCCGAGCGGCGGCTGTAGCCATGGCGAGCCAGCGCGTCGAGCATCCGGTCATCGAAGTGCAGTCCCGCCTGCGCGAAATGACTCGGGTGCTTGGTTTCGGGGTAGACGCCGATGCGCGGCGGTGGCGTGCGTCCGGCGGCACGCGCCTGCGCCGCACGCTGGGCATCGGCTGCGGCCACGAGTTGCAGGACTTCCTCGAATGTCGGGATCTGGAATACGCCGTCGTAACGCGTGTTCGCGCGCCGCAGCTCCGGCAACCGTTCGCGCGCGCGCAGGGTTTTCAGTTCCGCCAGCGTGAAGTCTTCGGTGAACCAGCCGGTGAGCGGCTGGCCATCGACCGTGCGCGTCGTGCGGCGCGCGGCGAATTCCGGATGTGAGGCCACGTCGGTGGTGCCGCCGATTTCATTCTCGTGCCGCACCACGAGAGCGCCGTCCCGGGTGATTACCAGGTCGGGTTCCACGTAGTCCGTTCCCTGTTGAATTGCCACGAAGTACCCGGCCAGTGTGTGTTCGGGCAGGTAACCGCTGGCGCCGCGATGCGCTATGACAAATGGCCGTTCAGTCGCCGCCATTGAACTTACCGTCATGAGAACTGCGCCCGCGAATCCGGCGGCAAGCCGGCGCCAGAATCGCACGCGATGCAGAAGTTGCCCGCTTGTGTCCTGCATCGCAGCCCTAAATCCACCAGGGGAAATGCGCCCATGAAATCCATTGTCCGCCGCTGGCAGGAGCTTACGTTTGGCAATGTGGCTTGTCTCGCGATTGTGATCGGGGCGAGCCTGGGTACCGCTGGTTGCGCCAGCGATCCCGATCCGTTGGTCATCGGCCAGCCGCTGACGCTGCCCAACATCAATGAATACTGCGCCGTTGCGCAAAAGGAAGTCGCCTCGTCGCGAGTCCCGGCGCGCAACGTGCTGGTCACCGACTACCAGTCGTTCTCGCGCGCCTCACCGTCGGTGAAGCCGCTGGAGACCATGCAGTTCGTGGGCTACGCGGATTCACAGCAGAGCCGGCCGCGCATGATTTCCTGCAAGCTGCACAGCTCCGAGCGGATCCGCGCCGAATACGGCGCCACCGCGGCCGGCGAAGCCACCTCGTGCGCGCGCCTCAATCGCCGCACTCTCGATGCCGTCATGTCTTCGATGACGGAACGCCAGAAGAGGAAGATGCCATTCAAGGGCCCCGTGCCGGTGATGCTCGAACCCGATCTGCAGGCCAGCAGCGAAGCCGACTGGCTGCAGGAATTCACCATGGTGCAGACCGACGCGGGCGGCACGCTGCGCATTCGCGCCAAGAGCCTCGGGACCGGCACGACTGCCACCCGCGTGAGTAATCGTGCGGCCACCGGCAATGGGCGGCTGTACTGCCACCTGATCGCGCCCGACTACCTGCGGCGCGTGCTGACCGGCGAAGTCAAGGCTCCCACGGTCGAGTTTCCAGACTCGGGCCAGACCGCCCGCCGCTAGCAGGCGGACATCGACGTAACCTCGAGGCTGCATCCCCGCTGTTATTCTCGGGTCGATGTCGCCCCTGGCTCCGCCGTATTCCCGTCCCGAAGAACTCGCGCATGCGCTGACCGCCGGTCTCGGCATCATCGCCTGCGCGGTTGCCATTCCGTGGCTCGCGTGGGCTACCGCCGGCGACCTGCCGCGATTCGCGGCGGCGCTGGCCTTCGCCTTCAGCGCCCTTGCCATGTTCGTGACATCGGTGATCTATCACCGGGAGTGCGACCTCGAACGCAAGATCACGCTGCGCAAGCTCGACCACGCGGCAATCTATCTACTGATCGCGGGCACCTACACGCCGTTCACGCTGCTTGCGATACGCAATCCGTGGGGCTGGGTGCTGTTTGGCGTGGTGTGGACGCTGGCCATGGCCGGGATCGCCGCCAAGTTGACGGTCGGTTTTCGCTACCCGCGCCTCTCGACGCTGCTGTACCTCGGAATGGGCTGGGTCGGGATTTTCGCCATTCCCGTGACAGAAAACGTGAGCAGCCAGCAGCTTGCCTGGATTCTCGCCGGTGGGCTGACCTACACCGCCGGCGTGCCGTTCTACATCTGGAAATCGCGCCGCTATACGCACGCGGTGTGGCACCTGTTCGTGCTAGGCGGCGTGGCCTGCCACTTTGCCGCGGTGCTCAGCCTGGTGAGGATTCCTGCCGGCTGAGTGTTATTTCTTGCGGCGCGGTGGTGCGCGTTTCTTCGGCGGCTTCTTCGGCGGTTTCCGCGCGGGCTGCTTCGCGGCTTTTTTCGCGACCTTCCTGGCAGGCCGCTTCGCGGCTTTTTTCGCCGGGCGTTTCTTGCCGGCGGGCTTGGCCTTGGCCTTTGGATTCGCCCTGGCCTTGGGCCGCGATTTCGCCGCAGTCGCCGCCGCATCGGTCTCCACGCCACGCAGCTGATCGATGATGGCCGGGTTCTCCAGGGTCGACAGGTCCTGCGTGATGTCCTCATTGCGCGCGATGGCGCGCAGCAGGCGTCGCATGATCTTGCCCGAGCGCGTCTTGGGCAGGTTGTTGGCAAAGCGAATGTCGTCGGGCCGTGCGATGGCGCCTAACTGCTCGCTCACCCAGTCGCGCAAGGTCTTCGCGAACTTCTCGACGTCCGCGCCCATCGGACGTTCGCCGCGCAGCACCACGTAGGCGAAAACCGATTCACCCTTGATTTCGTGCTGGCGGCCTACGACAGCGGCCTCCGCCACGCGCGGGTGCGCCACCAGCGCCGATTCTATTTCCATGGTGCCGAGCCGGTGTCCGGCAACGTTCAGCACATCGTCGATGCGGCCCATGATCCAGAAATAGCCGTCCTTGTCGCGATGCGCGCTGTCGCCCGCGACGTAGAAACGATTCTGGAAGGTCTCCCAGTAGGTGCGGATGTAGCGTTCGTTGTCGCCCCAGATGGTGCGCAGCATCGCCGGCCAGGGTTTGCGGATCACCAGGAATCCGCCCGACTCGGCGCCCTGCACTTCCTCGCCCTGGGCATCGACGATGGCCGCATCGATGCCGGGCAGCGGCAGCGTGCAGGATCCCGGCTTGGTGGCGATGGCGCCCGGTACCGGCGAAATCATGATGGCGCCCGTCTCGGTCTGCCACCACGTATCCACGATGGGACAGCGGCCGCGGCCGATGTGCTCGTGGTACCACATCCAGGCTTCGGGATTGATGGGCTCGCCCACCGAGCCTAACAACCGCAGTTTCGTCAGGTCGTACCTCGCCGGGATGTCGTCGCCGAGTTTCATCAGCGCGCGGATCGCGGTCGGCGCCGTGTAGAAGATGGTGACGCCGCGTTGCTCGATGATTTCCCAGAAGCGACCCGGGTGTGGCGTGGTGGGGCCGCCTTCGTAGATCACGACGCTGGCGCCGGCGGCCAGCGGGCCATATGCCACGTAGCTGTGTCCCGTCACCCAGCCGATGTCGGCGGTGCACCAGAAAACATCGTCATCGTTGAGATCGAAAACCCATTTGCTGGAGAGCTTGGCGCCGAGCAGGTAACCCGCGCTCGAATGCTGGATGCCCTTGGGCTTGCCGGTCGATCCCGACGTATACAGGAGGAACAGCGGGTGTTCGGCATTGACCCACACCGGCTCGCATACCGGGCTCTGCCCTTCGATGACGTCGTGCCACCAGAGGTCGCGGCCGTCTTTCATGCTGACGTCGTGGCCGGTGCGCTTCAGGACGACGACGCTGCGAATGCTCTTGCAGCCCAGGGACAGGGCCTTGTCGACGGCTTCCTTGAGTTCGATGACCTTGCCGGCACGCCAGCCACCATCGGCGGTGACCAGCACGGTGGCCTGGGCGTCCTCGATGCGGTCCTTGAGCGACATGGCCGAAAATCCGCCAAACACCACCGAGTGGACGGCGCCGATGCGCGCGCAGGCATGCATCGCGACGATGGCCTCGGCGGTCATTGGCATGTAGATCACCACCCGATCGCCCTGCTTTACGCCCAGCGCACTCAGTGCATTGGCAAAGCGGCAGACATCGGCGTGCAGCTCGCGGTAGGACACGTGGCGTACATCGCCGGGTTCGCCCACGAAGGTCAGGGCTGTCTTGTGGCCCCGCTCCTCGAGATGCACGTCGAGGCAATTCCAGGAAACATTCAGCTCGCCGTCGACGAACCAGCGGTAGTTCGGGGCGTTTGATTCATCGAGCGTGACCGAGAACGGCTTGTGCCAGCGCAACTCGCTTTGCGCCTGGCGGGCCCAGAAACCCTTGTAATTCGAGGCAGCATCGGCGCGCAGGGCAGCCAGATCCTGGGGTTTCAGGCGCGCCCGGGCGGTAAATTCGGCGGAAGGGGTGAAGCGTCGTTCTTCTATCAGAACGGATTTGATGTTTTGGTTGCTCACAAGGTGCGGAGTGTAAACCGAAACGCCCTTTCGACAGTCTCAAGGGTATGACCCGAATACATGGGAGGCGACATATGCGCTCGACAATCTGGCTGGCCTTGCTGGCACTGGCTCCGGCGGCCGTCATGGCATCCGACGACAACTGTAAATTCCGCGCCGATCGCGCCGCGGGAATCGACGCCAAGGGTGTGGAAAAAGTGGTGATCCGCGCCGGCGCGGGCGATCTGAAAGTGGTCGGGCGTGCGAATTCGAACCGCGTCGACGCGCGCGGTGTCGCCTGCGCGGGCAAGCAGGAACTGCTCGACGCAGCGCAGATCAGCGTGCGGCGTGAGGGCAACGTGGTGTATGTGGAAACTGCGCTTCCACAGAACGATGCCGACTGGTCATGGGGCAAGAATGACTACGCCACCATCGATCTCGGCATCGAACTGCCATCGGGTCTGCCGGTCGATGCCATCGACTCGAGCGGTGACGCGGTATTCGAAGATCTCAAGACTCTGACGTTGCAGGACAGCTCCGGCGATCTGCGGGTCGAAAGAGTCGCGGGCGCCGTCGACCTTACCGACAGCTCGGGCGATCTGCGTATCGCACACGCCGGCAGCGTGCGCCTGCGCGACAGCTCCGGCGACATCGAAATCGACCAGGTGCGTTCCGACGTGGACGTGCTGGTGGACAGCTCCGGCGACATGGAAATCATGCACGTGGACGGCAACGTGGAAGTCGAGCAGGACAGCTCCGGCAGCATCCGCGTCGAGGACGTCAAAGGCAGCGTGAAAGTGGACTCCGACAGTTCGGGCGACATCTATGCCGGCCGTGTGGGCGGCGATTTCACCGTGAGCGAGGACAGCTCCGGCAGCATCGGGCACGAATCGATCAGCGGACGGATCACGGTCCCGTCGAACAAGGAATGAGCCAATCGCGGCTCAGCCGCCAATGCTGAGCGGCAACAACGCCAGGCGTTCGGCCTGCCTGCGCAGCAGCGGGCCGAAATTGTGGCGATCGAAGAATTCGGTCAAAGCGTCCACATCCGGTGCACGGCGCGACAGCCCGGCGCGCGCGATCTCGAGCGGCATGTCGCAGGCGATCTCGGTGAGTCGCCGCGCCAGGTACGCGGCCTCGCGATGCTCGGTGAGTCTGGCCGCCAGTTTTCCGGCGCCGCGAACGGGAATGTCGGCAACCTTGTCGAGGTTGTCGTAGATCTCTTCGAGTGAGGCGAATTCCTTCATGAGCGCCGCGGCGGTCTTTGCGCCGACTCCCGGTACGCCCTTGATGTTGTCGACGCTGTCGCCCATGAGCGCGAGGAAGTCCGCGAAGCGTTCGGGAGCGACGCCGAATCGCTCCTCGATCTGGTGGTAGCGATAGTGCGCGTTGTCGGTGTAGTCCCAGTACACGTCGCCATCGCGAATCAATTGCGCAAAATCCTTGTCGCGCGTGACCAGCGTGGCCGGCAGTCCCTCGCGTCGGCAGCGGGTCATCAGCGTGCCGACGATATCGTCGGCTTCGTATTGAGCATGGCTGAAGGCCGGAACGCCCACGTGGCGGCAGAACTCGCGACAGCTCGCAAACTGTTGCTTCAGATCCGCGGGCGGCGGGTCGCGATTGGCCTTGTAGGCCGGGTAGATCTGGTTGCGGAACGAGGTCGTCAGGCTCTCGTCGAATGCCACCGCGATGTAATGCGGTTTCGCGCGCTCGATGAGATCGCCGAGGAATCGTGCAAAACCGAAGGTGGCGTGGGCGGGATGACCGTCGCGGTCGGTCATGTCGGGCGGCATCGAGTAATAAGCCCGGAAAACGTATACCGACGCATCGATGAGGTAGATCACGCGCGGATGGTAATTGCGGAGGAATACTGCCGCACGGAATTCGCATGCCCGAAGCGCCGGGCGGTGATCCGACCGGAGACTCAGCCTGTCAGGGCAACCTGGAGACTGTTCGGCAGTCCGTTTTCCACCACCGGTACATGGCGGCGCTCGGCCCGCTCCACGGCCGCATCGACCATGTTGGCGAACAACACGGCGGTATCGTCGAGGCTCTGCGTGGCGAGCCCCAGGTCACGCGGGCGGCGCACGATCTGCCGGCAGCAGTCGGCCACCTGGTTGTCGCGCGCCGTGTCGACGATCGAACCTTCCGCCAGCGCACGCAGCGCCTTGTCGGATACGCCACCGCGTTGCGAGGCGTCATACCACATGGGGTAGAGCACGCGCGGCATGCGTTCGAAGAACCACAGGTAACCCACCAGGCCCACCGCCGCGCGTTCAACGAGCTGGTAATGGGCGTAGGCCGCCATCGCGATGGTCTGCGGAAGCGGAGTCAGCGAGACGCTGTCGAGTGAATTCAGACCCAGCGAGCGCAGGTCATCGAGAAAGGAACGACCCTGATTGAATGCCAGCGTGGGAACGGAGAGCAGTTCCTGCCAGGCGCTCCAGTCTTCGGCCGGCACCACGTCCGTGGCGATTTCACGCAGGCGCGAATGCACGTTGATGACGTAGTTGAGCTCCAGGAGAAGCTGTCGATGGGTGGCCGCGCCGAGGGCGTTGCTGCGAAACCATTCAAGCGTTCCGGCCAGCGCCGAGGACCGCGTTAGTACGTCGAACTCGAGCGAGAAAACGTCGGCGCTGTTCATCCCTTGGCCTGTGGTCGTGGCGCAGCAAACTCGTCCTGTTTAGTAGTGTCACGACTTCAGGGTTTCTCTCACCTTGCTCTGTCATAACGACAAAGTATTTTCAATCAAAGACTTACTACAAACCCTGCCTCCAATCTCTATTTTTCATTGCGGGGCAGCGCAGGTGCCTGTAAACATTGGCGTTGCAATAAGGGGACTCGCCGTCATGCGCGCCTGCGCTGGCGCCATAAAAACGTACCAAAAACACCTGCGCGCCCTGTTCCAGACACTGTGTACCGCCTGGGTGTTGTGCCTTTGCGGCTGCAGCGGCGGCTTCGAGGCCGAGCCGCTGGTCGAGTATTCGACCGAAGTGGTGGTCGGCGGCACGCGGGCGCACACCGTGATTCGCCAGCTCGACGCGGGGACGTACCTGCTCGAAGTTCGCGAACGCGACATCGACCTGCGCGTCAGCATCGACACCGGCGCCGCGCATACCGAGCTCGGCGATGCCTACCTGCGACACGGCCTGCATCGCGCGGTAGTTAGCCTGGACGCACCGCTGCGGCTCGAAGTGACGCTGACGAGCATCGACCAGCGCACCTGGAAGGGCGCCGCCGCGGTACGTATCCTGCGCTGGCCCAACGTCGCGCCGGATGCGCAGCCCGATCATCGCCTGCTCGGCTTCCGGTTGCTCGGCGAGGGAAGTGCGCTCGCGGCGCAGGACAATGCGCCGGCATGGCGCGCCGCGCTCACGCCGCTGCGCGAGGCCGCGCGTCAGTTCCAGGCCGCCAACGACATGCAATCGCTGGCCGAAGCCGAGTACCAGCGCGGTTACATCGAACAAGACCTGCTGCACGACTACGCCGTCAGCCGAAGGACCGCCGCGTCGGCACTGGCCCATTTCCGCTCGGCCGGCGACACGGTCGGCGCGCAACGCGCCGCGATGCTGCTGGGCCAGGCGGAATTCAGCGTTGCCGGCGGCATGGGGCCCGAGGTGCCACGCGCCGAGCAACGCGCCACGCTCAATACCGCGGCGCGCCGCATGTCCCAGGCGCAGGCGTTCTTCGAAGCCGAGGGCATGCAGTCCGATGCGCTTGCTGCGCTCGGCTGGTCGCGGATTCGCGAGAACGTGCTGGGCCGTTACGAAGAAAATGCCGCGGCCTACGAAGACATCCGGCGCCGCGCACACGCGCGCGGCGATCGGTACTTCGAAGCGATCGCCACCCAGAATCTTGGTTACATCGCACATCGCCGCGGCGATGTGGTGCGGGCTGCGGCGTTGTACGAGAGTGTCCTCCCGTACATCGAGCGCGACCGCAATCCCGAGATGTACGCGACACTGCTGGCCAGTCTCGGCTCGGCGCTGATCGCGCGCGGTGAATTCGACCGCGCGCTGATGCTGCATTCCGAGGCGCTCGGCGTGTTTGCCGCGCGCGGCGACGACAGCCAGACGGCGCGCGAGCTCGGCGCGCTCGCATCCATCCAGTTCCGCACCGGCAGCGTCGAACGCGCGCTCGGCACGCTCGAAAGCGCGCTGCCGCTCTACGAAAGTTCGCACGACCTGGAAGGCCAGGTGTCGGCTTTGCGCCTCGCCGGCAACGCCGCCGCCGAACTTGGCCGACACAGCCTGGCGATCGAGTACCTGCGCTCGGCCGAGCGGCTCGATCGTTATGGCATCAACATCGATCTCACCCGCGTGCTGATCGCAAGGGAGCTGCGCCTGCTGGGCAACTTGCGCGGCGCGGAGGAACTGCTGGCGCAGGTGCTGCAAACGAATAACGGTTCGGTGCGCGCCGACGCGCTGGCGGAGCGCGCGCAATTGCGCATGCACCAGCAGCGGCATCGCGAAGCCCTGGACGATCTGCGCACCGCGGACGCGCACTACGCGCAGCTCAAGCTCGACTTCGACCGCATCGACTCGAGCTCGGCGCTGGCACTGGCCCTGCTGGACGCGGGAGATTTCGCCGGCGCCGGCAGTGCCGCCGACACCGCGGTGGCGATGGAGCGGCGCATTCGCGTCAAGGCGGCGAATCCCGAGATGCGCGCTCGCTTCCTGTCCGCGAGTTACGCGCCGTACGAAGCGCGCATCGAAGTGGACCTGGCGGCGGCGCCGGCCGACCGCGAAGCGGTGTGGCGTGCCTTCCGCACCGCCGAGACCATCCGGGCACGTTCGCTCGCCGATCGGCTTGCGCATACGGCGCACGGCGGCGCCACCCGGCGCGACGCCGAGGTCGAGCGGTTGCGCCAGGTGATGACGGCTCTGCAGGTGGAACTCGAGAAACACACGCGCGCGCGAAATGTGGACGAAGACGCGCTGCTCGAGACGCGACGGCGAATCGATGCCACCCGTGCGCGGCTCGAGGCGCGCATGCTGCGCCAGGACAGCGTGCAGGCGTCGAACCAGCTCGCCATCCCCGAGTCGCGGACCGCCGTGCAGACATCGCTTCCCGATGACACGGCAGTACTGGCTTTCTTCGTCGGCGATCGACGCTCGCATGGCTGGCTGCTGACCCAACGCGAGCTGCGCCACAGTGTGTTGCCCGGGCGACGCGTGCTCAACGAACTCGTGCAGGCGGCAATCGCGCAGCAACGCAGCCCGGTCAAGTCGCCCGCGGCGAATGCCTTCACACCGCTGCTCGAAACGCTGTTGCAGGGCGTGACTGCGAAGCGCCTGCTGATCCTGCCCGACGGCCCGTTGCACGGCATGCCGTTTGCCACGGTTCCCATGCCTCGAGGGGCCATGCCTCACGGTGCGCCGCGTGAATTGCTCATCGATCGGTTCGTGATCGCCGGTGCGCCGTCGCTCGCGGTGGCGCTGCACGGCACGGCGCGGAACGGCAAACCCGAAACACTGATCGCAGTAATCTCCGATCCGGTCTACACACCCGACGACCGGCGACTCACCGTGGCAGCGAGCGACGCCTCGCTGTTCCGCGGCGACGAAGGGCAACCGCGGCGTCTCGCGCGTCTTCCGTACTCGGCCCTCGAAGCGCGCGCCGTCATGGGCGCTTTCAACGGCGCCAACATCATCGAGCTCAAGGGCTTCGACGCCACCGCGCGGCGCGTGATCGAGCTGCCATCGCAGGAGCTCGATGTGCTGCATTTCGCCACGCACGCCGTGATCCGCGAGGACGCGCCCGAGCAGTCCGCGCTGTTCCTCAGCGAATACGCGGCGGACGGCTCCCCCTTGCAGTCGGATCGCCTGACCGCCGATGACATCACCCGCAGCGGTCTGCGCGCGGACGTCGTGGTGCTGTCTGGCTGTGCCACCGGCGACGGCCGCGAGCTGCGTGGTGAAGGTGTGCTCGGCCTGACCTATGGCTTCCTGGCCAATGGTTCGCACACGGTCGTGGCCTCGTTGTGGCCCGTCGAAGACGCGCTCACCGCGCGCTTCATGGAAGAGTTCTACACTGCCTATCGCGCCTCGGGCCAGGCGGCCGACGCGTTGCGAACCGCGCAATTGCGCACCCGCAGCAAGTCCGGACCCACGGTCTGGGCGAGTTTCGTGGTGCGCTCCAACGGATTGCCCTGAACGGGCGCGCGCCCCCGGCGCGCAGCCTATCTACCCGAAGCCTGTGTCGCGATGCCGCGCGAGTCGCCGGGCTGCGACTTGCCTCCGGGAGCTCAAAACCCGCCGGCCATTCGTTATAAGTGTCACGACTTCGCGATTTCTCCCACCTGCAGGCGCGTTCACGAAACTTTATTTCTCGCCGGACTTACTACAAACCCTGTCGACGAAATCGACGGTCAATTGCGGCACAATGCCTGTGCCAGTAAACACTTACCCCCGTCGCGGGGGGGTCCGCTTGCATGTCCTTGCGCGATCGCGTCGCTATTGATTTCCATCTGAATCCGCGGACCGGCGTAGTCACAGGTTTTTGCGCCGCCTGCGCGTTCATGATTGCCGGGTGCACTGGCGGGTCGGGCCGGGAGCTTACCGAAGTTCTCTCCTCCGATCTGCCGGTCGGCACTGACGCGCCCGCGAATGCCGCAGCGCAGCTGCAGCCCGGCGTGTACCTCGTGGAGGTCCGCGAGCGCGACATCGACCTGCGCGTGGCCATCGAAACGTCCGGCACACGCATCGAACTCGAGGACGGCGTGCAGCGTCACGGGCTGCATGCCGAGGTAGTTAGACTGCGGCAAGCCGCGGAATTGCGGATCCAGGCACGCAGCGTCGACTACGGAGACAAGACCGGCGTGGCGCTGGTGCGGGTGTCGCGCTGGAAGTACCCCGTGGATGAAGCAGCGGACGATCTCGAGAATGGCTACGCCGCATTCGGCGCCGGCGGCCGCGAGACCGCGCGCGGCGAACCCGCGGGCTGGGAACGCGCCGCGGAACAGCTGCGCCGTGCCAGCGCGCTGTTCGCCGGCGTTTCCGACGAAAGCGCGCGCGCCCAGGCCGAGTATTCCCTCGGCAGCCTCGAATATCTGCTGCGCATGCAATGGCAGGCGGCAATCCGTGCCGCCGACACCGCCGCCGACGAATACGAATCGCTCGACGACCAGACCGGCTGGCACCGCGCCGGGGTGTTGCGCGCTTCCGCCGAGATCGAAATCGCCTCAGGCATGAGTGCCAGCTCGCAACGCGCCGAGCGCAGCGCGCTGTTCGAGTCGATCGACAAACGCCTGCGGGAAGCAGCCACGTACTTCGGCGGTCATGGCGTGCCGGTCGATGAGGCCTACGCCATCAACATGCGCGGCGTGGGTTTCTTCAGCGCCGGCGACGACATGCGCGCGGCGGAATTCTTCGCGCAGGCGAGCCAGCTCGCGCGCCGCAACCATGACTCGACACTGCTGGTGAAGACGCTGAGCAATCTCGCCTGGATCCATCAGCGGCGCGGCGAGATCGCGCGCGCCGCCGGTGAATACGAAGCGCTGATGCCGCTGCTGGATCGCGATCGTGACGCCGACATGTACGCGACCACCATCACCAACTTCGGGCAGTGCCTGATCGCGCTGGGCGAATTCGACCGCGCCCTGTCGCTGCACACCCAGGCCCTCGAGGTATTCAGCGCGCGCGGCTTCGACGCGGATCGCGGCAGGCAACTCAATGCCCTCGGCGGCCTGTACATCCGCGTCGGCGAACTCGAGCGGGCACTCTCGACGCTGCGTGCGGCCATCGAGGTCCACGGACGCGTCGGCTCAGGCGAGGCGCGCGCCGCGGCGTTACGCATGGCGGGCAACGTTTCCGGTGCGCTCGGCGATCCACGCGCCGCGCTGGCTTACCTGCGCGAGTCCATGGAACAGGACGTGCAGCCGGACGCCATGGCCCGAACCCGCGTGCTCATCGCGGCCCAGCTGCGCGCGCTCGGAGACCTGCGCGGCGCCGAACGCGAACTGGTCGAGGCCCAACGCGACGGCAGCGGGCTCACGCGCGCGGATGCGCTCACCGAGCGGGCGCGCCTGCGCCGCGCGCAACGCGATTACTCAGCCGCGCTCGCGGATGCGCGCGCCGCGGATGCCCTGTACGTGACGCTGGGACTCGATTTCGACCGCATCGAAACCCACACGCTGATGTCGCAGTCGCTGGTCGCGCTGGGCGACGCGGGCCAGGCGCTGGTCGCCGCCGATGCGGCGATCGCCATCGAGCAGCGCATCCGTGTCGGGTCGGCCAACCCGGAATGGCGCGCCCGCTTTCTCGCCGAGCGGTATACGCCCTACGAGGCGCGCATCGCGGCGGAGCTCGCCAGTGGCGGCGACGATGCGGCCTGGCGCGCGTTCCGCACCACTGAAACAGTTCGTGCGCGCTCCCTTGCCGACCAGCTCGCGGCGCGCGAACACGGAGGCGCAGCCGTTGCCGATCCGGCCGGCAACGCATTGCGCGCCCAGTTGACCGCGCAGCAGCTGCGCCTCGAGAGCCGCATGGACCGCGCCAACTCGGATCCGGCGGAGCTCAGCGAGTTGCGGCGCTCGATCGAAGAAATCCGCGCGCGCATCGATGCCAATGCGCTGCGCCAGCAGGGCTCGCGCGGCTCGATCGCCACCAGCGCACGGATTCCCGATGAGCTGCGCGAGGTGCAGAACGCCATCCCGGCCGACACGGCCGTGCTCGCCTACTTCGTCGGCGACGAAACCAGTCATGCCTGGGTTCTGACTCACGACACGCTCAAACACACGACCCTCGCGCGCCGCGCCGACATGCAGCGCACCGCGGATGCTTTCGTCGCGGCCAGCCGCAGCGGCATGGCGACACCCGCCTCACGCGACGCCGGCAGGAGCCTCCTCGGCACACTGCTCGATCAGGTCACCGCGAAACGACTGCTGGTGATCGCCGATGGGCCGCTCAATGGCGTGCCCTTCGCCGCCCTGCAGCCGGC
>Ga0315912_10002868_pt1 | contig 17798 bp, 16 predicted proteins | sample VfabasoilMG_FD_204469 | JGI IMG/M metagenome (GOLD analysis project Ga0315912, IMG submission 204469) | Garden soil microbial communities collected in Santa Monica, California, United States - V. faba soil | ecosystem: Environmental > Terrestrial > Soil > Garden | place: USA: California...
GCCGCCGTAGGTCGGGTAGCAGGCGATCCCGATCCTCAGCCGCCTCCTGAGACCACGACTTGCCCGGAGTCCCGGACAGCGGCCATGGGGTCCTGTACCGCCAGGGGGCCATCCACCACGAACGCCTCACCGAAGGTCGCACCGATCTGTGCACCCGCATGACGGTCCCGGGCCTCGATCGAGGCGAGGAAACCGGCCGAAGCGATGGCCGTGGGTGGCTCGGTGGAGCCGGCGGCGAACAACTGGGAAGCGTGGGCCCGGATCGCTGCGAGCTTGCGCTCGTAGACGGCGCTGACATCCACCACGAGCGAGGGAATGATGTACTCGCGTGATGGATAGGAGAGGACGCGGCCCGGCCGCCAGGGTGGGAGGTCGGGACCGATGCGTGCGCACCCAGCCAGGAAGCGGGCCTCCTTGAGGGCCTGCCCGGTGCGGGAGTGGTCCGGGTGGTGGTCGAGGGCGGCAGGTCCGACGACCAGTCGCGGACGATGCCGGCGGATGACGGCGATGAGGGCGTCCCGGAGCGCCAAGTCCGCCTGCACGCTGCCATCGGGAAATCCGAGGCATTCGCGGAACGAGAGTCCCAACAGCTCGGATCCCTGGGCTGCCTCCAACGCCCGCTGTCGCGAGCTGCCGCGCGAACCGGATTCGCCGGCCGTGATGTCGACTCCCCCGGTGGAGTAGCCCTGGGATCTCATCACGAGCGCCAGGCCGCCGGCGCAGATCTCGATGTCGTCCGGGTGGGGTCCGAAGAAGAGCACATCGACCATCAGCGCGTCTCGAATGGGTCGTGCAGCACGTGTCGGGGAGGTTCCATGGGTCGACAGAGGTCGAGCAGCCTGTTGGCCCAGTCCGGAGGTGACAGGATCCCCGAGTATGCGTCAGCGATCCACGCCAGGACGGTGTCCTGTGCCCGTCCTCGCGGCAACAACGTGGTCCACTCGTCGAGCCGGGCGGTGCGCCAGTGTGGGGCCTCTGCCAGGCGCTGCGCATCCCTGCGCAGCTTCTCGAGGAAGCGCCTCAGTTGTCGGTCGAGCGAGGGCGCCTCGGATCGAACCACCGAGGTGAAGTCGCCGGCCTCGTGGAGCAGCGCGAGCAAGGCCGTTCCGATCGCATCGGTCGAGCGCTCGAACACGTCCGGGCGCAGGAACTGCCGGCTCGGTACTCGAGTGGCCTCCAGGCGCGGCACGAGGATGGGAGGCGGCAGGGAGAGAACGGTGTGCAACGCGCGGGCCTGTCCGAGGTAGAGGAGTTCGGAGGGACCGCAGATCTGAGCCACCACGGGCAGGGAGTTGGCTTGCACGAGCGGACGGAGCGCGGCGTGGGGACTGAATGACCCAGGATCGTCGCCCAGTCTCGCGAGCACACCATGGTCCGACGCACCGATCCGGCGTCGACGGCCATCGCGCGACTCGAACACGAGCGGTCGCCGATCCGTCCCGTCGAAGCTCACCCTGAGGCCGAGGCGTTCGAGGCGCACGCCGCCCGCCACGAGGAGGTCGTTCAGTTCGTCCGTCCTCCGCAGCGCTTCCTCGAATACCCAGGTCGATTCACGGGATGCCCTGTGGGCTGCAGCCAGCCGGAGGCCGAGCGGCTCGAACGCGTCGAGCAGCAGCGCGCGTGCATGGGCTGCAGCCGAACGATCTCCGCTCAGCCCTGGCACGCGACGGCCCAGATCGGGCCAGAGCCGCGCCAGCTCGCCCACCACGCTTTCGTATTGAGGCTGGCTCCAGTGAGATCGCGAGAAACTGTCGTGGCCAGGACGCAACGGGCACCTGACCCGGGTGAGCCGACGATGCGCTGGGTGGACGAAGTCGAGGTGGTCGACCTCCGAGGAGTCATGGTCCTCGGTGGCCAGCAGGAAGACGGGGACGACCACCCGCTCGAGGAGGCCTTCAAGGGCTCGAGCGAGTGCGACCGCCGTGATGGCCTTGTGTGCGACCAGGAGTGCGCCTGCGCCGAGCGACACCTGCTGCCCGGCCAACACGACGAGCGCATCCTGAGGAGGCGCTGCCAGGCTTCCTGGCTCGAGGATCTCGGTCCAGCGTTCGGGAGCTGCGATCGAATCGGCGTGACGCAGGAAGCTCGCTTCCGACGGTGCGTCGCCGAAGAGGCTCGTGAACCCGGCTTCAGCGTTCCACCACGCACGGGTCCAGTCGCCGTGGACCCGAGGCCCGTCCAGCCAGGTCGTCAAGTGCCGGGCTTCCCGACGACTTCCTGCAGTTCGCTCCTGAGCGCGCTCGCGGCCTGCTTGATCTCGCTGCGCCAGTTCGACCCATCGGGCTTCGAGAAGGCGTAGATGATCCCGCGCGAAGAGTTCACGATCGCCCCCAATCCCCTGGAATCGAAGGCGCCGGCGACGTCGCGAGCGGTGGCTCCCTGCGCCCCTACACCCGGCACCAGGAACCAGCTGCGCGGCATGGCCCGGCGCAGGCTCATCAGCTCGCGGGGCACGGTGGCACCGACCACGGCGCCTACGCCCGAGTACCCGAACGAGTCCACGTCCGTGTCGCTCCATCGGTTCACCAGGCTTGCTACCCGTGCATGCACGGGTTCGCCCTCGACGACGAGATCCTGGAGTTCGGTGGCGGAGGGATTGGAGGTGCGGACGAGGACGAACACGCCCTTGCCAGATCGACGGGCCGCGAGCAGGAACGGCAGCACGCCATCCGTGCCCAGATACGGATTGACGGTGATGGCATCCGGCGTGTGCGGACCGAGCAGATGCGCTCGCGCGTACGCCTCGGCCGTGGTGCCGATGTCTCCGCGCTTGACGTCCCCGATGACCAGCAGCCCCGCAGCCCTTGCATGCTCGATGGTTGATTCGTAGGCCGAGATGCCGGCAGGGCCCCAGGCCTCGTAATAGGCGCTCTGGAGTTTGACCCCGCAGGCGAACGCGGCCACGGCATCGATCACGCCGGCGGAGAAGCGCGTCAAGGCGTCGGCAGCAGCTTCCCGCGGGTCGACGTCTCGAGACTGTCGACAGTCGAGAGGGATCCGGTCGAGGTCGGGGTCCAGTCCGACGACCAGGCGGCTCTGCTTGCTCAGCACAGCTTCGGCGAGTCGGTCCGAGAACGCCGTCGGCATGGGAACACCCCTGGGAGCGCGCGAACTCTCGTGATATCCGAGCAGGATCTGGTTTGCACGGACTTGTAGGTGGCTCAGCGCGAAGGTGCGATCGCCAGGTCCCTGGTGAGCATCTGGACGATGGCGTCGGCGCGGGTGATGTGTGCCTCGTCGAGCCTGAGCTGCCCCGCGTCTTCGAGGACGACCTCGAGGTCGATCAGCTGATGGAGCTGGCTCTCCACGCAGGAGCGCCAGGCGGTGCCGTATCGGCGATCGAGTTCCACGATGCTCACGCCAGCCCTCGTCCTCAGCCCAGTGGCCAGGCTCTCCAGGAGTCGCTGGCGAGGAGTGAGGCGTTCGGTGCGAGCCCGAACCGAACGCGAACCATGCAGCGCAGCCAGGTAGGTGGTCGGCGATGATCGGTTGACCCATCTCAAGGGACCGATGGAGCTGGCTGCGCCGGGTCCCAGTCCCAGGTAGGAATCGTTGCGCCAATAGACCTGGTTGTGCCGGCTGAAGCAGCCGGGTTGGGCCCAGTTCGAGACCTCGTAGCGCGTGTAGCCCGCGGCGGTGAGCGCTCCTGACCATTGCAGGTCGAGACTCGCGCTGCGGTCGCTGTCCACGGCCTCCCGTTGGGTCGAGCGATGGATCTCGTGAAGCCGCGTGCCAGGCTCCAGCGTGAGCCCGTAGACAGAAATATGAGGTGGTTTAAAGCTTACTATGCGATCAATATCACGCCCCATGTGGTCGCTGCCCATACGACCCCAGCCCACGATGAGATCGGCCGACCACGCCAGCTGCCAGTGCAGGGCAATGAGGCCCAAGGCATCGAGTGCCGCCGCGCTGCTGTCGTGACGGCCCAGCGAGCGGAGCAAGCCGTCGTCGAACGTCTGGACCCCCACGGACAGCCGGTTGATTCCCAGGTCGGCCCAGGTCGAAAGCGACCCGGCGCTGACCTGACCCGGATTCGTCTCGAGCGTGACCTCGACATCGGCCGCCAAGCCGGCACCCTGCTTGACCGACTCGATGAGTGCCGCCAGGAGCTGCGGCTCGACGAGGGAGGGGGTGCCGCCGCCGAGGTAAAGCGTCCGAATGGGGCCCGGGAGGGGATACCGGCGGAGTTCTCTGAGCACGCCTTGCACGAGTGGCTCGTGCTCGCTGGCGCGGTCGACCACCGTCGGAAAGGCGCAGTAGGTGCACCGATCCCGGCAGAACGGAACGTGGATGTAGAGGCTCGAACAGGCCGCGGGAGGACCGGCGTCCCGGAGTTGGCTGTGCTGCTCGGCGCTACACCGGCTCACTTTCGGTCATCGAGGAGAAGAGACGCGCCAGGGCCTCGTTCTGGATCTGCCGGACGCGCTCTCGTGTCAGCCCCAGAGCGACCCCGATCTCCTTGAGGGTCATGGCTTCATCGTATCCGAGCCCGAATCTCATCCTCAAGATCTCGCGCTGTCGGTGCTCCAGCGTGTCGAGGAGCTCGAGCATCCGTGCGAGTTCGGTGCTCTGGAGATGAGCATCACTGGGATCCGGGGAGTTGGGGTCGACGATCGTCTCCGCCAGCTGGCCGGCCTGCTCGTCGGTCGAGAATGACTGCGTGTAACGTGCGGACGTCTCCAGGGCCCCTTGGACGGCCTGCGCCGAGTCCGCCTTGAGATCCAGGTGTTCGGCGATCTCCTCCGGAGAAGGCTCTCGGTCGAGGCGAAGGAGCAGGGCCTCGGTGGCTTGCTGCCAGCGATTGATCAACTCGACCATGTAGCTTGGGATGCGGACCGTCTTGACCGTGTTCGTCAGCGCCCGACGGATCGCCTGCTTGATCCACCAGGTCGCGTAGGTCGAGAAGCGGCATTCGGCGGCAGGGTCGAACTTCTCGACGGCCCGAAGCAGCCCGACGTTGCCTTCCTCGATGAGGTCCAGCAGGCTCATGCCACGATTCGAGTACCGTTTCGCGATGCTGACCACCAATCGAAGGTTGGAGATGGCGAGACGGTCCCGCGCCTCGGACGAGCCGGCCTGGACCTGGACGGCAAGGGCTTTCTCCTCGTCGGCAGTCAGGAGCCGTACGCGATTGATTTCCCGCAAGTAGATCTCGACCGTGACGTCGGATCGCGGGCTCTGCGCGCCGTCCACCATGAATGCGCTCCGGGAGAGGACAACCGGCGCAATCTTTCGACAGGCGGGACGCCTCGGCTTGAGTCCATGAAGGCTCGAACCGACGATCGGAGGGATCGTTCGGCGAAGCTCGGTCGGCAAGCTGTGGTAGGATCACTTGGAGGTGGGATCCGAATGAACCAAGCCGTCCAGTCGCGCGACACTCTCGTTCGGGAAGACGAGTTTCGCGTGCTGCTCGAGAGGCAAGCCGGACCCTTGGGCGCGATGGTTGCCGCCCTGGTTGTCGATCCGTCTCCCTTGGGTGCGGAAGGCCCGCTTGCACGCCTCGGCAATGCCGCCGACGAGCTCGAGACCTTTCTCGACGACTACGGGGCACGCGAGAACCGAACGTTTGTAACGTTCGGTGAGTTAGTGGCTTGCGTCCGAGGCTTGGCGAGGATCCGGAGCGTCGGGATGTACCTGGTCTCGCGGCTCCCGCGCTACTCCACCGTCGACGACAACCAAGCTCTCATCCAGGATCTCAAGGCGGTCGACGAGACCCTTCGGGTGTCTCTCGAGTCATTGTGTCGCGGCCTCCTCGAGGAGGCGCAGAAGCTGGGATTCGAGTGGCGGGCTGGGCGCGTCCTGACGCGTGCGCTCCCCGCGCTGCGCAGGCTGCTCCCCAGGAACTTGGACACGAACCTCGCCGTCGACCAGCGGCAGCACATTGCCGAACTGGGGAGCCGTTTCATGGCGGTTCTGAAGGCGAGCAGGCAGCTGGGCCTCGAAGAGACCAGGCCGCAGTTGCAGCTTCCCGCCTTCGTGGCGATGCACGCGACAGAGGAGCGCTGTCGGTGGTACGAGTCGGCAGTCCACAACATCCAGTCGATGTACGACACGTACGTTGCCAGCACCCCGGAGGAGGGCGACCACCCCTGGCTGCGGACCCTTCGTGGCCATGCATCGGTCGCGCGGCATCTGCTTGAGATGGCGACCGGCTTGGTGCATTTCTACGAGCGCCACGAGAACGACCTGAGGCATGAGCTCGCTCGTGAGCGTGTCGCCAGCCTCGTCTCCAAGACGGCGATCCTGAACTGCGCTGTGAACAGCTGCCTCCGATTCGCCTACCTCTACGTCGAGGCATGCGCTGGCGTGGCGGAGCGGGTGATTGAAGTGTTCGCCAGCCAGCAGATGCTCGAGCTCGCGTTGCCGGCGGGCATCAGCCTGCACGCTCGCCCCCTGGCGCTCATCGTTCAGGTGGCTCGCCACTATCGAACACCCCTCGATCTTGAGCTGGAGGGCGAACCCTGCTCCGCCTTGTCCTTGATGGGGCTGATCATGCTGGCAGGGCGCCACCCGAGGCCTAGTCGCATCCGTGCCCGCGGAGACGTCCGGGCGCTCCATGACCTTCGCACCCTGTTCGAATGCGGATTGGGAGAGTCCGGGAACCTCCCGGAGTCGCTCAGCTACCTGCGCACGGGCGGTTGAGCCGAGCGCCGTGCCCGAGCGGCACCAGCACCCGGCATGGCATGCGCCAGATCGCCCCCCCTCGATCCCCGTGACAATGGCCGCCGACGACGGGATGTGCCCCATGCAAGGAGCCTTCCCGTCGCTTGGGGCCTGGGGGCGCGGGATGGCAATTGGCCCTTGACGATCCCCCACAGCAGACAGGCTCAGGCCGATCCGCTGCGTGGGAGTTCCCCGGCATGCGAGCGCGGGCCTGACTCCCTGCTTCATCAGCAAAACGCGGCAGTCATCAACCCCGGCACTCCAATCATCTGACACCCGAGGCTGCTGCAGCGCGCCGCTTGCGATGGGCGCAATCCACGAACCGGCCTCCTGAAGGCACCTGTGGATCGTTCGCCCGTTTGGCATCGGGGTGAACTTGGTCCGAGTTCGCCAGACGTGGGTCACGGGCGATCGAGCTGGGGGCTGGCTTGCAGCGGTGCTGGCGGGAGGAGGCTTGATGCAGCGCCTCCGGCACGGCGAGCTGTGCGAAGAGGTGTTCCACGTGGAACAACTTTGACCCCGGTGGGGCACTCGTTACAGTCGCGCCGCTACCGCCAGGAGTCAGCTGCAAGAGAGGATCCATGGAACAAAGACTGGGACGAGGACTCGACAGCCTGATCTCGAAGACCCTTCAGGCATCTGGCCAGGCAAGCACACAGGAACTCGGACTCGCTGAGATCCGGGTCAATCCTGGACAGCCTCGGAGGGGGATCGACGACGACGGATTGGCCGAGCTCGCGGCATCGATCGCCACCCACGGTGTCTTGCAGCCGATCGTCGTGAGGCGAATCGAGGGTGGGTTCGAAATCATTGCCGGGGAGCGACGGTTCCGCGCAGCCAAGCTGGCAGGGAAGTCCAAGATCCCTGCAACCATCGTGGACGCCGACGGCATCAAGGCCTTGGAGCTGGCCATCGTCGAGAACATCCAGCGCGAAAACCTGACAGCGCTCGACGAGGCTGCTGCCTACCAGCAACTCATCCAGGGGCGGGGACTGACGCACCAAGAGCTCGCAGAGCGAATCGGAAAGAGTCGCGCCTCCGTGACGAACATGCTCCGGCTCCTCGAGCTGCCGGTCGAGGTTCGGGCCATGCTCCAAGATGGCTCGCTGTCCGCTGGCCAGGCTCGAGCACTCCTAGGAACCGACAGTATCGACCAGCTCAAAGCGCTCGCGTCCGAAGCTGTCGCGGGTAAGTGGACTGTCAGGGATGTAGAGCAGAAAGTCAGGTCCAGCCGACAGGTCGACGCAGAAGTCGCCGGGCGAGCTGCAGTCGGCAAGCGAGTAAAAAGTCCGCAAACGCGCAATAGAGGGCATTATGAAGACGAGTTGCGCGGCATTTACGGTACTCGCGTCACGATCCAGGACACGGGAGGCAAGGGCGAGATCCGGTTCGCCTTCTACTCGGCTAATGACCTGGATCGACTGCTGCACCTGCTGCTGACTGCGCGCGACTCGCAGCCAACTGGATGAAAGCAAAAGTGTTGAACCTGAGCGATCAGCCCTGTGAATAGGTAGACAATACCGCCAAGATCTCGGTCAGAAGCTTTCCTACTGGCTCCCCTTGGAACTCGACTGACGCTGCTCTGGCAACCTGCACGCCACGTTCGATGTCGGCTGGCTGCCCTGATCGATAGAGGGCGAGGGCAAGCTCCAAACTGCTCCAGGGCTCGGCAGATGTGCCCACACAGAGTTCACGCACCCGCTCGACTTCTTCGATCGAGTCACCAGAGCGGCGGGCCCTGTCGAGGGCCGTCCACGCGGACCCCTCAGTGGAAGCATCCAACTCCTGCCAGACAACGACAGCTACGGCCAGGAGCGAAACGCCCACCGCCAGGGTGAGCCAAGTGCGGGGTGTTAGCATGCGCGCCAGCATCCAGGAACTGCGAAGGGGGTGTCATCGTGGACGAAGAGACATCCTAGCCAAGAAGCCCTCAGCGGAACAGGGAACGGGGCGCCGAGTGGCAATTCCGAGTCTCAACTTGCTGGAAGGCCACCACCTGACAGAGACTCCCAGACCAAGCCCGATTCACCCAGGCTGGGTCGGATCGCACCACAGAGTCGATCGAGCGCTCAACCACACATTCACGGAACTCAAGTAAGGATCCCACATGCTCCTCACGCATGCACTCGTCGCACTGGTGGCAGGCATCGCAACGACATCCGACCCGGTGGCCGACCCGGCCGGGATACTCCCTGCGGACACGATCATCTACATCGGTACCGACAGTGCGCGCGCGTCTGCTCATGCAGCGACGAAGACAGCAATGGCAAAGATCCTGCGGGAACCAGAAGTGCGAGCGTTCCTCCAGGAACCGTTGTCTGCTGCTGAAGCCATCCTGACCAGCATGATGAGCGCAGCGCCGGTGGAACTCGGCGAGCTGCCTGGCAAGCAGCTGTCTCTCGGCTGGTTGGGGGGGCTGTTGATGGGGGGCGAGGAACCAGCTGTCGGTCGAGCCTTCATGGCGATTACTCACATCGCCATTCCAGTCGATGCTACTTCCATGCCCGATATCGGGCTGATCATCGGAGCGGAACTGCTCGACGCTTCGGATGCTGACCAACTCAAGCAGCTTTGGAGCAGTCTGGGGGAGGACCAACTCGAGGGGACGGAAGAGATCCATGGAATCACCGTTGCCAGCCGGACGATCGAGGGCACTCCCCTGTCGCTCCACATGGCATCGGTCGACAACCTGGTTTTGCTGAGCCTGTCGAGGGAAGCACTGGTGCAGGTGATCGCACGAGCCAAGGAGTCGAAGCCAGATGGTTCGCTCGCAGGCTCGGCGGACTACAAGGAACTGCGCGGCCGCAGCGGACAGTCAGAAGCCGGCGACATCATGAGCTTCGTCCGCATCCAGCCCATCGTCACAACACTCCGCACCGGGTTGCAGATGGCAGCCGCAAGCAACCGGGAGGATGACGGCGCCCGCCTTGCGATGACCCTGTTTGAACGCCTGGGTGTCGATTGCCTCGAGACCATGGGAGGAACCTCCCGAGTGGACTCTGCGGGCGCCATCCACACGATCGACCAGCTCACTTACAATGGGACCCTCCCCGGATTGATCCCGAAGCTCCTGTCCCAATCCGCGAGCAGGGACCTGGACCTCACAGGGCTCGAGTCCATCCCGGACACGGCGCTCGGAGCATCACTGTCCGTGATCAACGGACAGCTTGCCACGATTTATGATTTTGCGATGGACTTCATTGATACGTACCAGCCTGGCCTGAAGGCCGAGGCGGAGGCGAGCCTGACAGGACTCTTGGGGGGGGCGAGCCTCAGGGACGATGTCCTCGCAAATATCGACGGTCAGATGATTTCGTATTCGTCGCAGGGCAGTGGAATGAGCCCTTCCCCGGACTGGAACCTGATTGCGGAAGTTCAACGACCTGAGGCTCTCATCCAGGTGCTTGCCACCGCCGTGGAGAGGCTTGGGCAGGAAATTGGCTTCCCGATCAAAGTCACGCAGGCCGCCGGGGACGCAGAGGGTATTCATAATATTGACCTCAGCGCCACTCCGCTCGGAATGCAACTCTCACCCGCGTTTGTCCAGGTGGGCGACCACAAGCTGTCATTCTCCACATCCGCGCGGCAGCTCAAATCGACGATCCAGACTCCAATCGAGAGCACGCAGAGCCTGGCCAAGCACCAATCCCTGACGGACTTTTCCAAGCCGACCCAGGCCAGCGTCCACCTCAACACTCTTTCGTATACCAATGTTGCCGCAGGATTTCGGGCTCAGTACGGTCCCATCGCGGGAATGGCGCCCTTCTTGCTCGGGGGCGTCACCGCGGGGCTGCCCATCCAACTGTCCAAGCTTCCCTCGTCCACGGTCATAGAACAGCACCTGGGCGAGAGTTTCACTGCGACAGAGTACCCGGAGCCGGGTGTCGTCATCACGCGCACCACAGCCCAGTTCCAGGCTACCGACGCCCTCCCCATCGTGGCGATCGCAGGAATCATCGCGCTCGGACAGTCGCTTGGGATCGATGCCAGTGCCTCGACCGAGCCGGTCCAGCGGGACCCAGTGGACCAAGCCCTCAACGATCTCAAGGAGATCAGGGCGGCACTCACTGTCTACAAGATCGCAATGAACGGCTATCCAAGCTCGCTGGATGAATTGGTGAAGCCGATACCTGCCTATGAGGGTGGAGCTCTCTCGCATCCGCTCCCCCTGGACCCGTGGGGGAACGCATACCAGTACTCCATCGAAGAGCATCCGACGAAGCATCGGCCCGAACCAAAGCTCTGGAGTCGCGGTGCCAATGGGATCGACGAAAGCGGGGCTGGTGACGACGTCGTCAAATTCTAGCGAACCAGCTCGCTTGGAAAGGATGGCGAGCGGTTCCAAGGCGACGACATGCCGCGGCTGCCGACATCGCGCATGATCCCCAGAACCGAACTTGGTCTCTGGCTCGCGTCATGGCTGGCAGGCGGACTGAACACCATCATGACGCGCGCTTGCAGCATGCAGGTGCTAGGGCGTACCCACCATCAGCGCAGGCTGGCGGGTGAGCGAGTGCGTTGTATCTATGCGGCATGGCATGCCTATCTCTGGCACGGTGTGGGTCCACTGAGGCGGAGCGGAACCTGGGTCATGGTCAGTACCCATCGGGACGGAGAAATCATTGCGAAGATGCTTCGCCGCCGCGGATTCCGCCCGATCCGCGGATCCAGTACACGTGGTGGCGCGAGTGCGCTTCGCGAGATGACCCGAGCAGCGCAAACGAGCGAGACGGACGTGGTGATGACGATCGACGGACCCAGGGGGCCCGCCAGGGAGGCAAAGCCCGGCGCCTTGTTTCTCGCACGTGCCACCGGGATCCCGATCGTACCGATGGGACTCTGGGTCGAACGCGCATGGCAGTTGCCGAGCTGGGATCGAATGGTGATCGGGAAGCCGTTCTCCCGACTGGCCGTCAGCTTCGGGAGGCCCATGGATATCCCCCAGCATGCTACACGGGAGGAGATCAACGGTCCGCTCCGCGAGCGTCTCGAGCATGCCTTGTTCGCCGAAGAGAATCGGGCTCGACAGGCCATCGAAGTGCGATGAACGACCCGGCAGCCAGCGGCAAGAGTCCCCGTCTGCACCGTCACCGAGGAGGCGGACAACCGTGAAGGCGGACCGACCCATGGGCACCGCACTGGCCGGACGGGACATGATCTCCATGCGTGACTATGGCCGGGAGGAGCTTCTCGCCTTCCTGGACGAGGCTGCAGCCTTCGAGGACTATCAACAACCGATCCTGGCGGGTCGTGTGCTGGGCTCGCTGTTCTTCGAGCCTTCCACAAGGACACAGCTGTCCTTCTCCAGCGCCATGCAGCGACTTGGCGGGAGCACGATCGGCTTCTCGGATGCACGCGTCAGCTCGACGTCCAAGGGAGAGTCGCTTTCGGACACCATCCGAGTCGTCGAGAACTACTGTGACATCATCTTGATACGGCATCCTCGGGAGGGTGCCGCTCGGCTAGCAGCAGAAAGCACGGATCTTCCCGTCATCAACGCGGGAGACGGTACGAACCAGCACCCGAGCCAGACTCTCCTCGACCTGTACACCATCAGGCAGACGAGGGGTCGTCTCGACAACCTGAAGATCGCTTTCATTGGCGACCTGAAATACAGCCGGACTGTCCATTCGCTCATCGAGACCCTCACGCACTTTGACAATCGTCTCTACCTCGTGTCGCCTGCCTCGCTGAGGATGCCGGCGGAATTCATCGAGGATCTCGAAGATCGCGGCACCGAATATTCGGAGGACGAGGATTTCTTTTCCATCGCGTCCGACGTGGACGTTCTGTACACGACGCGCATCCAGCAGGAGCGCTTCCCGGATCCGATCGAGTATGAGAAAGTCAAGGACGCCTATCACATAGACCGCGCTGCTGTCGAAAAAATCGGCGGGAACGTGACGATCATGCACCCCCTGCCCAGGGTCAACGAGATCAGTACAGATCTCGACAGCCACCCAGGGGCGGCCTACTTCGCACAAGCCAAGAATGGCCTCACCGTCAGAAAGGCGATCCTGTCGCAGCTGCTGGGGGTCTCGCGTGGTTAGGCAATCGGAAGACCCGTCCATCAAGGTTTCGGCCCTGGCACAGGGAACGGTCATCGATCACCTGACGGCCGGCTCGGCACTGCGGGTGATCGAGATCCTGGGCATTGCCTTCGAGGGAGCCGTGACCATCGGCATGAACCTCGAGAGTGCCAAGATGGGTCACAAGGACATCATCAAGATCGAGCGCAGGGAGATCACGCCCAAGGAGGTGGCCAAGATCGCCCTCGTGTCGCCGAAGGCGACCTTCTCCATCATTCGCGAGTATCAGGTCGTCGAGAAGTTCAGCCCCACACCGCCTCGGGTCATCGAGGGGCTGTTGCGATGCAAGAACCCGTCGTGCATTTCACGGGAGGAGCGCGTGACGACGAAGTTCATCGTCATGCGAATGGATCCCCTGGCGATGCGATGCCACTACTGCGAGCGCACCCTCCGAAAGGAGGAAATCGACCTCTTGTGAGGAACGCCAGCTTCGTCATCGATGGGTACGATCTCCTGGCCGAGCAAAACCGGCTGGCATATGCAGATGTGGTGGTATGTGGACGAGCGATCAATCGTGGCTCGGCGTTGGTGGATGTAGACAGCAGCCGCGTGCCTGGGGAAGCCGAAGCACGTGCTCGCCATGACAAGTTCGTGGTACGAACCACCCTCAGCGGGGAACGAAGTCCAGCAATCGATCTCAGTTACCCTGCTACTGGAATGTTCGTTTCGTCGTCCAGAGGTGTATATCTGGATCTGTACCATGGCGTCGGGCAGCGCCTGATCGATGAACATCATCCTTCGTTCCGGCAGACGCTGGCTGCCTTGATGGGAAATGAGCTGGCCTTTCGACGTGAAATCAACACGGACGACTACGAGTTCTTCAGCGAGCGCATTGCGGAGATCGTCGAGCCACAGGACCTGGCTGAACTGGTGACAGGAATGGTGTCCGAATCCTTTCCCGGATCCGGACCGTACAAGTGCTTCTTCTCGAATAGCGGTGCGGAGGCCGGCGAGGCCGCCATGAAGCTGGCGATGTTGAATTGCTATCGACGATTCATCCGCCGCCATGGAATGGTGACATTCGAGCGCGTCACGAAGAGCCTGGGCATCGAACGCGACTCGTACTTCGACCTGGAGGGCAGGTCCAGGGAGCCAGTATTCCAGGACTATCCTTTCTTCATCGTTGCTTGCGACGGCGCATTCCATGGACGGACCCTTGGCGTGCTCGGGCTCACACGATCGAAGGGCGTTCACCAGATCGGCTTTGGGAAGTCGAGGTGGACAAGGCACGTGGCATTCAATGGTTCGGTGTCGGATCTCCGGAATCTATTGGATGTCAGGCCGATTGGTGAGATCCTCGATAGCCCCGGGGGAGTCTTGGGGTCGCTTGCAACTGGCCGGATTCCCGTGGACCTGGTCTCGGCGTTCTTTACCGAGGTGTACCAGGGTGAGGGCGGATACCGCCTCGCCGAACGCCCTTGGCTGCTAGGAATCGTCGCGGAATGCCGAAGGCATGGGATCCTGGTGGGGATCGACGAGGTGCAGTCGCTGGGTCGAACTGGCCGTTTGTTCGCCCTTGAGCACTACGGCGTCGATCCGGACATCGTCTGGACCGCGAAGGGCGCAGTACTCGGGATCACCGTGGCGAAGGAATCCGTATGCGAAGTGTGTACGGAGGGCTGGCACAGCAACACATTCGGAAGCGGAAAGCTGTTTGACGTCAACATGTCGTATGTGACGTTTCGGCTGTTGCGGGACTACCTTGATCCTGTTTACGAAGGCAGGACCTACTTGGACAACTCGCGGATCAAGGGGGAATACTTCCGACTGAAGCTAGCGGAGTTGATGGCGCGTCACGATGAGACGCTGATCGATTTCTCCGGCCTGGGGGGCATGTGGGGGCTTACTGTTCGGAATAGAGATGCCATCATCGATTGGGGATGGAAGCTCGGTGTAAAATTGCTGGGGTGTGGTATCCCCGGCGAGGTGTCGCGGCTTCGGGTATTGCTGCTCACGGACGTGCTGACACGAGAAATCGACCAAGCCATCGCCGTACTCGATCGCGTGCTGGAACAGGTTGAGTCCTCTGCGTGAGTGAATCGTTCTCGATCCTCGGTGGCCAGCATCCGTCCGAGGCGGTGGAGGGCCTTCGTGAGTGACTTGCCTGGCGGATTCGGAGCCGGACAAGGTCTTGGCGGGGTAGATGGGCGATGCCGCTCGTGGATCGAGGGGCTGCGGGCGCCCCGGTCGGCGGTAGCCGGGCCCTGGCGAGCTCGCGCCGTGGCGGTCCGGTACGCGAACGGCTAGACTTTCCCGACGCCCCGTAGGTCCTTCGTTCATGTGCGGATTCATTGGGATACTCGGTCCAGAGGGGGCAGAAGTCCTGCCCGACCTCGGTACTGGCCTGCTGGCGATCCAGCACCGCGGGCAGGATGCCGCGGGCGCAGTGACCTACGATGGGCGCTTCCACATGCACAAGGCACGAGGCCTCGTGCGGGAGGTATTCACCCCGGAGGCGGTAGCGACCCTGCGGGGACGAATGGGCATTGCGCACGTCCGCTATCCGACGGTCGGCCTGGGGAGTGTCGAAGACGCTCAGCCGTTCATGATTTCCTACCCGTTTGGCGTAGGGATGGTGCACAACGGCAACGTGACGAACTTCGATGAAATCAAGCAGGAGATCTCCAGTACATCGCACTGGCACGTCAACTCGTCCTGTGATCTCGAGGGCATCCTCAACGTCTTCGGAGATGAGTTGGCCCAGCAGCAGATCGAGCAGCTGAAACCAGAACATGTCTTCTCAGCGGTGTCTGGAGTCTACCGGCGGGTGAAGGGTGCCTATTCGGTCGTCGGGATCATCGCAGGCGAAGGAATGTATGCGTTCCGTGATCCGTACGGCATCAAGCCGATCATCGTCGGTAGCCGCAAGGATGGTCGGGGACGGGTCTCGTGGTGCGTGGCTTCCGAGAGCGTCCTGATGGATGTCCTGGACTACCACTCCACTTTCGACCTGCAAGCTGGGGAGGCAATTTTCATCGACCTGGAGGGTCGGCTTCACCGGAAGAAGCTGACGGATCGACCGCACTCGCCGTGCCTGTTCGAGTGGGTGTACTTCGCCAGGCCGGACTCCTTCCTGGATCGGGTCAGCGTCTACAAGACGCGTTTGCGGCTCGGCGAGTTGATGGCTCCCATCTGGCGGAACACGGGATGGGTGGCCGATGTGGTGATTCCTGTCCCCGAGTCAGCCGTCACGTCGGCGATGGCATTGGCCCGGGCACTGGGAATGACATATCGGGAGGGCTTGGTGAAGAACCGGTACATCGGTCGGACATTCATCATGGCCAACGATGCCGAACGGCGTTCCTCGATCCGGCAGAAGTTGAATCCCATCCAGCTGGAATTCGAAGGAAAGCGGGTGCTTCTCGTGGATGATTCGATCGTGCGCGGAAACACGTCTCGCCAGATCGTGGACGTAGCTAGAAAGGCCGGCGCACGAGAGGTCTATTTCGCGTCGGTCTCTCCTCCATTGCGATACCCCTGCATCTATGGAATCGACATGTCCACGAGAAACGAGTTCGTGGCGCGCGATCGGACGGCAGAACAGGTGGCCGAATCGCTCGGGGCCGACGGTGTCGTGTATCAGACGCTGGAGAATCTGATCGCTGCGGTTCGTGACGGCAACCCGGACATCCGCAATACGTGCCATGCCTGCTTCACGGGTGAGTACCCGACGGGTGATGTGGACGAAGTGCAACTCTCCCGAATCGAGCGAGAGCGACTTGTGGCGGCCGGGCCGGGCGACCTGAACGGCATCTCGAGATAGCTCGTGCGGACCACAGCTGGAGGCGTGACAGGAATTCCAGACGTCCCCGCGTTGGATTGGGATGATCGGCACGACATGTGCTGCCTTCAACCCCGCGTGGCGAAAGGCAATGCGCGCTTGCCTTGGAGGGACTGCGGCCTAAGATTCCGGGTCGCCAGGACACTTCGGGGCGGTCCATGTTCCCAGGCATCCAAATAGTGGCATTCAACGGGAGCGTCGAGTCATCGCATGAAGAACACGATGCTGAGCTTGCTGAAGTTCGAGTGTGACAACGCGAAGTGCCTCTTCGAGTGCTGGGTGAACAGGAACAACAACATGCTCACCCACTACAGCGCGGACATGTCCGCGCTCCTGGACTGGGTGTGCCCGGAGTGCCGGGATGGTAAGTTGCGGTATGCGCCTGCCAATGCTCGTTTCGAGTACGAGCTCAGGAAGAATGCAAAGCCGCAGGAGGCCGAACGCGACCAGTCGGCCGGGAGCGAGGTGGAGCGGAACTCCGGCGACTGACGACCGCGGCGCGTGTCAGGCGTCGCTCTCGAGGCCGCGGTTGCCGCCGTGCTCACGAGCGCCAGCCCCATTGAGCAGTCCTGGAGGTGCCCCAGCAGCATCGACGCCGTCGCTCATGCGAGCCGCCGTTCCGAACCGGAACGTCACCGTGAGTTCGCCCAGGTCGAAGACGTCGGTCGCGCCCTCGGGAAGTTCCACGCGCCGGTACACCGTAGGCCTGATGGAGTAGTTGATGTGACGCCCATCTCGGCGGCTACGGATGATTCCTGCGCTACGTAGGATGGCCAGGTGGTGGGACACCTTGGGCTGGTCGATCTCCAGCTGTTCGACGAGTTCAGAGACGCAGAACTCGCCCTTCACGAGGATCTCGAGAATCCGGATCCGATTGACGTCGCAGAGCGCCTTGAGGCTCCGGGACATCTTTGTCGCGTGAAGCATCTCCATGTGAAGTCCTCTCCCTTGCCGCGCCTCGGTCTGCGCAGACCCGCCATGAGTCCGTGGAGACATGACCGTTCGGTACATGTCTTACCCATTGGAAGAGCCCGATTCAGGCGATTTTTCGAATCTATGCCTGCTCGCGGCCGGATCCACGCAGGATCGGACACATCGACCACCGTCGATGCCGATGGCTGCAGAGGAAGGAATGCCTCGGTTGGAGAGCGCCCAACCGATCCGGGACGATATGATGCTCAGCCCATTTTCCGCGGAGCTGAGACCTCGTGACGAGCACTTCCCGGCAAGGGACGTATGTGGTCATTGGAGCCGGCATGGCCGGC
>Ga0315912_10002869_pt1 | contig 17793 bp, 21 predicted proteins | sample VfabasoilMG_FD_204469 | JGI IMG/M metagenome (GOLD analysis project Ga0315912, IMG submission 204469) | Garden soil microbial communities collected in Santa Monica, California, United States - V. faba soil | ecosystem: Environmental > Terrestrial > Soil > Garden | place: USA: California...
CGGCACAGTCCCCATTAGCAGGCATGTCAAAACGATTGCACGTGTCACGAACGGAAAACGGATATTCCACTGTTCCAGGCAGACCAACACGAACAGCATGGCAAGCCCCCCGAAAGGTGCCATGTAGTGAGGAAACATCCAGGTCTCCAGGGACAGCCCAACTACCATCACGACAGTAATCCACACCAGCGGACGCAGGCGTTTCTGAAAAACGATCCAGGGTGCCATCAACAGGGCAAGCGTAAGCGCCGGACCAAAGTAGAATCGCCACAACATTCCGAAATGTAGAATTATCGATGTCATGATCTGTTGGAATTGGAGTGGCTGAGTGCTCAGTTCGTATTCGAAGTATAGGCGGAGGTCTTCGTGCCGGTATCCCGGACTTGGCCCTGGAGTCAAGAACCAGAACGGTCGAGCCATTCCGTAGATCTGCTTCGCAACTTTATATGGCATGGTCAGGGGATCGCCTGTAACTCGGAAATTGTAATAGAGCATCCAGACGCAGACGGGGAGCAACACGGTGAACATCGGCAAGCAGAGCCGAAAAGTTCTTAACCGGTAGCGGGCTAACAAGACGGCTGCCAAGCCGACGGCCAGCATTAATCCTTCAAAGGGCCGGGTGTTGGCTAACACGCCTAAGCCGACCGCCATCATGATCACGCAACGACGCTCGGGATCACCCCGCCACAAGCGGCCCAGAGCACCCAGAACTAAACATCCCCCAATCAAGGCAACCGATCCACCCCAGTAACCATCCATCCAATATGTGAATAAACACCATCGAAGAGATCCCAGCACTGCTCCGAGCAATGCCCATTCTGGTGACATCCATCCCCGCAACATCCAGCACAGAGATGTAGACATGAACGCGCCGCTAAGCAGCACACCCAGCCAGGGATGCCACAGTACCTGCCCTGCCGCCATGACGATACTCTGCCCGGGCGGGTATTGCATCATGTAGGTCGGTTGCTGGAAAATGTGGACACTTTCAAAATGCACCCATTCCGGGTGTGTTGGATTGGTTAGCCTGCCTTTCGCGAACGTGTCTGCGCCAAGCAGATAACCGAATTCGTCATGCACCTGGGCGTCAGGAACGGGGAATAGGGGAAGCAGTGAAACCCGGATCATGACGACAGCGAGCGCAGGGATAATTAATGACGCAACAGGCCTTCGGGCAAGCTTGCCCAATCGGGAACTGGCAAACTCCCAAGGGAGCGAAATCCATCCAGATAGAAGATAGGCGAGCGCGAGCAAGACTAGAAGTGTCACGTCTTCGATCAGCAGGTATTCGGGGCGGGTAATCCATCGCCAAGCCATTTCCGAGAGCGAATTCATACGACGATTCCAGCCTTCCACATTAGGAACGCGCCGGCTTGGCGGGCACATAGCCACCAATACTTCAGTCCTGTGCGGTCTTCCTCTTTGCGCGGTGAACCGTAAACGCGAAAGCCGCGATTTTCCAAAAGTTTTTTGACGCGGTAGATATGATAGCCGTCGGTCACCACGATACAGGAGTTCAGGTTCATGCGGATCATGATTTCCGCAGCAGCGACGGCTGATTCCGCAGTGGTGGAGCCTTCTTCTTCAACCGTGATTGCTTCGGCCGGCACATTGCGACGGAGCAAATAGGCGCGTCCCACATCGCCTTCGGTAAAGATCGGATCTCCGCCTGCGCCTCCGGTTGTCAGGATGCGAGGCGCGAGACCCTTCTGGTAGAGTTCCAGCGCGTGATCCAATCGCGAACGTAGCACGGGCGAAGGACGACCTACATATTCCGCCGCGCCTAGCACCAGAATGACGTCTGCTGGCGTGGCTTCTTCACGGAAAGCCTGATTGTGTACAGAAATGGTGGTCCACGCTGCCACGACTAGCGCGACCGCGATCAATCCCCCCAACAACCTGACCGGCACTCTCCTCAGCATGATGAGCTATGATTCAGTCTACGATGTACGAAGACCTCGCAATGGCATGACTTTCGACACTAGAAAACCTGCCGAACTCACTAGTTCGAAAAACCCTCTTCTTAAAGACGTCAAACGAGCTTCCCTACGCGGGTTACTCACGAGTGATGGGCTTCAGGTTGCGGAGTCTTTTCATTTGCTGGAAGAGGCGATTCGAAGCCAGCGCGAGATACCTATTGTGCTTTGCGCGGAACAGGTTCGTCATACGGTAGAGGCCCATGTTCGCGGGATCAAAACGATTCGCGTGATTTCGATGCCGCCACCTGTTTTCCAGGAAGTGGCGGGGACCGAGACCAGTCAGGGTGTGATCGCTTTGGTTCGTCCGCGCACGTGGAATCTGGATGACATGTTCCGAGGCCGATCCATGGTGGTGGTGCTGGATGGTGTGCAGGATCCAGGTAATGCCGGTGCTGTTGTCCGTTCGGCGGAAGCGTTCGGTGCCACGGGGATACTGTTTCTAAAGGGCTCTTCCAGTCCGCACAATCCGAAGACTCTGCGTGCTTCTGCGGGGTCGCTGTTCCGGATTCCTTATCTGGCTGGCATTGATGATGAGATGGTTCTTGCCGCACTGGCACAACATCAGGTAACGACATATGCAACCGTCAGCCAGGGTGGAGAACTACTAGCGCAAGCGGATCTCGCCAAGGCCTGCGCATTCATCATTGGCAGCGAGGGCAAAGGTGTGAGCGCGAAGTTCTCCAAGGCTTCCACTGCAATTCGCATTCCTACAGTTGGTGTGGAATCTTTGAACGCAGCTGTTGCTGCGGGGATTATTCTGTACGAAGCACGGCGGCAACGCACTTTGCGCGCATGAGCTTGTTCGATACAACTCCGCCGGCTTCCGATGCGCCTGTGGATGCGTCGAGGCCGCTTGCTGAGCGGTTGCGCCCGGAGACATTGGAAGAGTATGTTGGACAGCAGCACATCCTTGGACCCGGTAAACCTCTTCGCCGTCAGTTAGAAAATGATCAGCTCACGTCGATGATTCTTTGGGGACCTCCTGGGGTCGGTAAGACAACTCTTGCAAGGCTGCTGGCAAGATATTCCAAAGCGGATTTTGTGCCGTTCAGCGCGGTTCTTAGCGGGATCAAAGAAGTGAAAGAAGTGATGGCGGGAGCCGAGCGCAACCGTCGTCATGGCCGTCGCACGGTGATTTTCATTGATGAAATCCATCGCTTCAACAAAGCGCAGCAGGATGCTTTTCTTCCTTATGTGGAGCGTGGCGATATTGTTTTGATTGGAGCCACAACAGAGAATCCGTCTTTTGAAGTTGTTTCGGCGCTGCTTTCCAGAACCAAGGTCTATGCACTTCGCAGTCTGACCGTTGAGGAAATTACGGTGCTGCTTCGGCGGGCGATTCCGCTGTTGGGGGTCAGTGCGACGGATGAGCTTCTGGAACAGATTGCGATCTATACCAATGGTGATGGACGCTCGGCCTACAACCTTTTGGAGTTGGCCGCTTCAGCCGCTGTGGACGGTGTCATTCCGCAAGATGCGATTGAAGACGCGCTGCAGCGCAAGGTGCTGCTTTACGATAAGTCCGGAGAAGAGCATTACAACCTGATCTCCGCGCTGCATAAGTCCATTCGATCCTCTGATCCTGACGCAGCGTTGTACTGGCTGGCCCGGATGATGGAAGCAGGTGAAGATCGACTCTACATTGCGCGACGTCTGGTTCGGATGGCGATTGAAGATATCGGACTCGCTGATCCCAGAGCGCTGGAGCAGGCGATGGCGGCCAAAGAGTGCGCGCATTTTCTTGGCATTCCTGAGGGCGATCAAGCACTGGCGCAAGTGGCCATTTACCTCGCCGTTGCACCCAAGTCCGACGCGGCTTACAAAGCACTCAGCACTGTGCAGGAGACGGTGCGAGCCAATGTCGCCGAGCCAGTGCCGTTCCATCTCCGCAACGCGCCCACGCGCGCGATGAAAGAATGGGGCTACGGCAAAGGTTATCAACACGCCCATCAGTATGCCGATGCGCTCAACACGATGGATTGCCTTCCTGAGTCGCTTGTGGGAACACGATTCTATGAACCTACACGGCGTGGCGTGGAAGCGCGCATCGCCGAACGTTTGGAAGAAATTCGCAAAGCCCGCACCAAGGAGCCAGCCAAAGAATGACCATCCTCGAAGCAGCGCAGAAGATGAATGCTCGCCGGGTTTCCTCAGTGGAACTTGTGCAAGACGCGCTCAACAAGGCCCATCATCTGCAATCGCGCTACAACGCATTCATTACCTTTTTGGATGAGAGCGCGTTGGAGCAGGCAAAGCTGCGCGATGAGGAGTTCGCGCGCGGAGAGAGCCGCGGACCTCTGCACGGCATTCCTTACGCGGTAAAAGATAACTTTTTCACCAAAGGCGTGCGCACTACGGCTGGCTCACGGATTTTTGAAGACTTTACTCCAGACGAGGACGCCGCAGCCGTTCAAGCAATGAACAAAGCGGGCGCGGTGCTGCTTGGGAAGCTGGGAATGCACGAGCTTGCTTACGGGGTTACATCGAATAATCCGCATTTCGGGCCGGTGCGGAATCCTTGGGATAAGACTCGCATTCCAGGCGGGTCCAGTGGCGGTTCGGCGGCGGCTGTCGCTGCGGGAATTGTGCCGTTCACGCTGGGGAGCGACACAGGCGGGTCCATTCGCATCCCTGCTGGCTATTGTGGAATTGTCGGGCTCAAGGCGACCATGGGCCTTGTCAGCACCACAGGTATGTTCGCGCTTTCGCCTTCGCAAGACCATGCGGGTCCGTTGACGCAGAATGTCCAGGACGCTGCGTTGGTAATGGAAGCGCTGGTGCCGAAATCAAAATACCTGCCGCAACCATCAGCAGTGCCAGAGAGCTTTCGAATAGGGATCCCGGAAAAATTCTTCTTCGAGAATTTGGATCCGGAAGTAGAGGCTGCGGTCCGTACAATGGCCGTTGGCGCGATACCGGTGGAGTTGCCCGATATGGTGGAAGTAACGCAAGTCGCCAGAACCATCCAACTGTTTGAATCCAGCCTGGAATTCAAACCGTACTTCGAAACCCGCCGACAGGACTTCGGCGAAGACGTCGCGGCCTTGGTTGAGCAGGGTATGACCATCTCCAAGAATGCCTACGAAAAGGCGAAACTGCGGCGGCTGGAACTTGAGCAGGCGATAGAGAAGGTCTGGCAACACGTTGATTGCCTGATCACCCCAACGCTTCCGATTCCGGCTCCCGTGATTGGGGCGAAGGAAATCATACTCAACGGACAACCGGCGGATGTGCGCTTGACCAGCACACGTCTGACACGTCCGTGGAATCTGCTCGGCAATCCGGCGATTTCCATTCCCTGTGGACGCACACGTTCGGACCTCCCGATTGGCGCGCAGCTCATAGCGCCAATGTGTGCCGAGGCGTCGTTGTTGCGGTTGTCCGCTCGCCTTAGTATATAAATCATCATGTATGGTATATATAGGTAGACATGGCCCTGAGCATCAAGGATCCTGAAACCGACCGCCTCACTAGGCAAGTTGCTGATCTTACAGGAGAAACACTTACCGTCGCCATAGCTGTTTCTCTCCGCGAGCGGCTACAAAGATTGGAGCGGACTAGCCGAGCCGAGGCACAGTTCAACAAAATCCGAAGGATTACAGGACGCTTCAAAGCAGAGATCACCGAGCCGATCCACTCTCTGGACCATGGTGAGCTTTTCTATGACGAAGATGGTTTACCGAAGTGATTGTGGATACCTCCGCGCTCTTGGCCATCCTGCTGGAAGAACCCGAAGCGGCGGGTTTCACCCAAACGATTCTGTCCGCAGAGTCCCCCGCGATGTCCGCAGCTTCCTATCTGGAGGCGGCAATGAGAATAGACCGGATGCGGAGTCCGGTTGCAAGCCGAATATTAGACGAGCTCGTCGAATCCTTGGGACTCGCCCTTGAGCCTGTGACAATTGCACAAGTGCAAATCGCACGTGCGGCGAATCGTGATTTTGGGAAGGGGATGGGTCATCCGGCGCAGCTCAACTTCGGAGATTGCTTGTCCTACGCGTTGGCAAAGACGGCAAGAGCCCCGTTGCTCTTTAAGGGAAATGGCTTCTCCAAGACGGATCTTCTGTCGGCGTAGCTATACTGGTTGGCTTGATGGCTGATCGAGTCCGCGCGATTTTCAATCTCCGCAATCCATGGCTAATCCTGCTGCTGGCCCCAGTATTGGCGGCGGCAGTCTGTCTGATCTACTCGTTCTCTCCAGGACAATACGCAACAGGTTTTCTGCGTACTGGGGTACTCTTCGGCAGCGTCATTGCGGGACCGGCGCTGGTCTACTGGATCAGAAAGAGAAGGCAGGCTGACCCGCATGTACTGGCACTGACTGGTGTTTTGAGTGTGCTGCTGTGCCTAGTTGCGACGTATTGTTTTTTTTTAACCGACTACGTCACCTATCCGGCTGACAGTTTGATTTGGTCCGAGAGCGAGTTTGTAAGCGACATCCACAAGTTTCAGATCGGCTACCCGATTTTCAGCAATCCGAGTAACAACGAATCCTTCATCTATCCGCCAGGAGCGCAGTTGCTTACGTATTTTCTGGCACACCTGACGCTGCACCCGTATTCCATCCCTGTCTATCGTGCGATTCAGGTCTTCTATACGCTGCTGGCAGTGTGGATTGGCTTGCTATGTTGCAGGCGCATTCTGGCTTCCGAGGCTGGGTTCATACGGTATGCGATGGTGCCGCTGCTGTTTCTGATCGCCACCAATAAGCTAACGAATCCGTTTGTCCAGTTTCTGCACAATGACGCGTTAACGCAACTGCTGACAATCGTCGCGTTTTGGCTACTGCTCCGATACATTCAGCAACCAAGTATGCTTGTGCTGACGCTGATGGCCATACTGCCAGCGGCTGGATTTTGGGTGAAGCAGAGCTTTGCTATCTGGGCGGGATTCTATTGCATCCACCTTGCTTTGTTTGACCGTCCGCGTTCGATCAGGAAGGTGGCTGTTTTTGGACTGGTCAGCTTTGGGTTGCTTGGCGTCAATTATGGTGCTGGGCTCCTCATCTGGGGACAGCCATTCGTTTACTGGCTCTTCACCGTACTTAAAGAACACGGTGTCGACCCGGAACGCAGTTGGGAACATGCGCGCAACGTCTGGTTCTACTATGTAATTCTGGCTGTCGGCGCAACCGCGATCCTACGCCGTTCGAACTTCCGCGATCTTCTTAGCCCTCTACTGATTTCCTTCACGCTTTTAGCGATCGAGACCTACACCAGCGGAATCGCTTACATGCTGAACCACATGGGTCCTGGATGCTTCCTGGCCGGCGTATGGTTTGTAGCGGCACTTCCAAAGTTGTGGAAAGGAACGGATGCAAGTTGGGTGGGAGCGACTGGGCGCGTATTGTTGGTTCCACCTGTTCTGTATTTCCTCTCCGTAATGCGGCTGCCAATTCCTGTCTTCTCTGACGATACGCGGCGGTATGTCGCAGAGATTGAGAGAGAGTTTGCCGGACACGACCCATCTACGATTCTGCTGGACTCAGGATCGTGGGTTTATCTGAACAGCAAAGCGGTCGTCAAGGATCGCGTGGCACCCATCGGCGACCAGGCGTATTCTGCACTGACGGACCTCTCCGACACACGCAAACGTTTTGAGACGGGTTATTACGAAAAGCTTCTATTCCACGGTTTCAACCGCAGTCAGTGGTGGTACGACGGCACCGGCTTACCGAAGAGTACCGGCCTCCGCAAAGCGGTTCTGAAAGGCTACCGCGAAGTCCGTCGGATACGCAAAGCGGAACATCCCGAACTGCCGCCCTTGATCATCCAGCGAGTGGAGAGTGTTTTTTTGTTCGATGAGATAGCGGTTTTTGAGAGAACCAACTCTGGCCAGTAGTTTGTTGTGATAGACTCACACAACTCATGGAAATTCTGGGATTATCCGGCTCCACCCCCAAGACAGAGGGGCGACTGAAGACTCTCTTTTGGCCTACCATCGCGAATGACTTTGATGCGGACCACCTTTCCAGCCAGGGATTCACAATGTGCCTTGTGATTGCTGGTATAACTCTTGGCTTTGGATTGATCACGGGCCGCATCTTTGAAACAAGCTGGGATGCGGTGTTTTTTCTGCTAAGCGGTATCGGGATTCGGCAGCGCAGTTGCATAGCTGCAGTAGGTGCGCTCATCGTCTACGTGGGAAATTCGGTGTTGTTACTGGCACAGTCAGGATCAGGAGCTGGGGTTGTCCGCATCATCGTGATGGGCCTGTTGCTATCCAATGTACGCGCAACGTTCCTCGCCGCGAAATGGCGTGCTGCCGGGATGGCGAACGCCGTACACGAAGTGCCGCCCGATCTAAATCCTACGTTCTGGGACAAATTCTCCACGCGGATGCCACGAGCCGTTTGGCCGAAAGCGCGTTTTGTCTACTACGTGATGGCGGCACTCTCTTGCCTGGGAATTGTGGTGTTAATGTTCGTTGGAACCGTCGAGCCGTAGGCTACTTCACCTTGCGATCACGCTCTTGCAGTACGGTCCCGATGTTACGGCCGACAGTCAGACCGACGCTGTTGATGCGCCCGCTGACCTTCACCGGAGTTCCCTTGGGAGGCGTCGCTGAATTGGTAATCACGCGCAACGTTCCGGTGCCGTCATCAACCACATAAGTACCAGCAACAACCACGCTGGTGGATTGTGTAACGGTGCCTTCCACCGTCACCATCTTGTTGTCATAGCGATTCGGATTTCCCAGAATCTGCCGAATCTTCATGGTTCCGCATCCTGTCAAGAATACGGCCAGGGTCAACATCAAACTAGCTCTGCGCATGATTTGCCTCCACGATTACTTCGACGGGGGCGGTGGGAAGTGGGTTTCTACTCTTGTGCGCCCGCTTGGACGTCGCTGTCACGCCAAGCGCTAATTTTCAAGCGGCGGCATACCCAGCACAGTGCTTCCTGCGAATTTACGGCGGAATCGCCACCGCAAACCGCGCACTTACTTGCGCGGCGAGGCAGGTCTTGGGAAACAGCCCGGCGCGCCTGATCCATAATCTCCTTCGAGACTACGGGTGGTTCTTCGACAACTGGTTTCTTTTTCATGACCTGTCCTCATTATACACAGCGAGCGTCAGGCGGCTTTCGGTGTCGCCAGAACAAACGCGGCGTCCAGCTTGGACGAGCAGCGGGAACAGTGCTGTCCTGGTTTCACAACCGATCCCCGGCGGTTAGCCAGTACCTGGGCTTGCACCGTGTGGGTGCAAATGGGGCAGTAAACGGAAGCCGTCAGTTCCGTTCTTACTTCGGGTTTTGAGATTAGCTTTGTCATCTTCAGCCTCCTACACTGTTTAACGCACGAAGAGGCCAAAAGGATTCCCGATTCTGAAAATAAATTTCGTTACCTAACGTCGCTCCGCGTATACCATGCCCGTCTTTGTCTTGAACAAAGATCCCGTGATGAAGAACCCGGCATCGCGCAAACGTTTCTGAATTTCTTCATGCAGCGCGTGTCCGTGCGTTTCCATGGCGACCCGCTTCGTGCGCCGTAGCGTCTCAGTTGCACCGTCGAACACTTCGCCTTCCATGCCTTCTACATCCATCTTCAGGAACCCGACATCCGTCACGCGTTTCTCGGCGCAGATCTCATCCAACGTTCTTACCGGAACATCCTCATCGTGCGCGCTCCATGCCGTAGGAATTGCGCTCGCAATTACCTGATCCGGGTCTACACGCAGACGAACGCTGCCCGGTTCGGCGCCAACCGCCGCTTGAATCACTTCCGCATTCGGGCAATTATGCTCCACCATGTGGCAACAGGCAGCCAGTGGTTCCATACAAAGGATACGGCCCTTAGGATTCACGAACGAAAGCATCGCCGCTGCCAAGCCTACGTTTGCGCCGACATCCAACATGGTTCCCGTCGGAGGGTTCTTCATGACCCGATAGACATCGCGCCAAATCACATCGGCAAGATTCGTCACGTCCCCAAAGTTGTCGCGAAAGTGTAGCCGACCGATACGTGTTTTGAGTGTGTAGACTTCCTTCGGGTGGTAAGTTGCCACGCCTGCGGCAACGCGCAGGTTCTTTGTTTCCGCCCACAAGATTGAGAAAAGAGATTGTGTATCCCGGCTGAGCGACCACGCACATCCAAGGAATTCCAGTCCGCGACCAATACCGTTTGCCAACTGACCATTTTAGGCCAATCGAGTGCCGCTATAGGAAGCTACCAGGAAATCATCGAATCGGGCAACGGCGGGCTAGCAACTTGTTATCCTGAAATCGCATGAGACGCACTTTCTTTCTACTTCTGCTCTGCCTTGGGCTGGCTGCCGCTCAGGACACTTTCGACAAAGTGGACAAGATCGTTGCTATTGGCGACGTTCACGGCAAATACACAGAACTTGTGGCTCAGCTACAACTTGCTGGCCTGATTGACGCCAAGAACCAGTGGATTGGCGGCAAAACCAACCTCGTTCAAACCGGGGATATTCTGGACCGTGGTCCCGAATCCCGCAAAGTGATGGACCTCCTGATGTCGCTTGAAGAGCAAGCAAAAAAGGCAGGCGGACGAGTCCATTCTCTCATGGGCAACCACGAAGCCATGAATGTCTACGGCGATCTCCGATACGTGGACGCTGGCGAATGGAGCGCCTTTGCCACTAAAGATTCCACAAAATTGCTGGACGCTTTCTGGAATCAATCTATCGAGAGAGGAACCATCCCCAAGGGCTATCCCCGCATGATTTGGAATCAAGACCATCCACCAGGCTGGGTTGAACACCGGATGGCATTTCAGGCGGAAGGCAAATACGGCAAGTGGATCAGAGAGAAAAACGCCATCGTTCGCATCAATGACAATCTATTCCTTCATGGCGGTATCAGCCCGAAGTACGCCTCAGTAAGCATCAAGCAAATCAACGAAGAGATCCGAGCGGCTCTTAGGGATTTCACCAAGCTGGAAGCCGGTATGGCGCTGGTGGAAGACGGGCCCCTTTGGTATCGGGGATTAGCAGAAGGAGCGGATACCCATGCGCACCTCAATACAGTACTTGCGACTCATAAGGTAAGCCGCATCATTCTCGGTCACACGCCTCAACTCAAGGGCGTTGGTACCCAATACGCAGGCAAGGTCATCCTGATAGACACCGGAGTTGCGTATGGTGGATTTCCAGAATACCTTGTGATTCAGAACGGAAAAATACAGGCAGTCAACAGCACCGGTAGTCGGTCGATACCTTAGTTTAGGGACGGCTGGGGCGAGCCCGTCGCCGCTTGGCCCGGTAGTCCGCAGCCGGATCCATTGCAAAGATGCGGCTGATGGAGCCTTGTAGAATCTCGAAGACCTGCTCGGAGGACCGGGTCGCGTCTACCACTTCAAAGCCGTAGGGACCGGTCAGTTGGTCAAACACTCTGATGAGTCGTGTTTGATAGCTCACGAAGCTTTCGTACATATCCCCGCCGAAGCGGCTGTCTAATCCGCTTTCCCAATAGTCGAACGCCCCTTTTCCTACTACTACACGTCGGATGAGATTTTGCACGTCAGCGCGGAGGTAAAACACCGCGTGCGGCACCAGTGCAATCCCCGCAGTCTGTTCAATCCAAGAACGCAACTGGCCTCGTGCTATCGCTCTTGCCATGATGGAAAAAATATAGCGGTCTGTTAAGACGACAAAGCCAGCCCGCAGAGCCGGGATGATTTCGTTTTCCAGGCGGTCTGCAAAATCGGTGGCATAGTAAAGCGTCATTGTGATCGGACCGAGTGTGTTCCCCTCTTTCGCCTCCTTGATGCCTTTTCCAGCCAGTGCCGATCTGGCCATCCCTGTATCCAGGACGGCGTGACCAAGTTCTTCCAGCCACGGCTTGAGGCGTTGTACCTGCGTGCTTCTTCCCACCGCATCTGGCCCTTCGATAACAATTAGTTTTCCTTGGAGTTCGGAGTAGTCCAGTCCCGGTAGAGCAGTGCTGTAGTAGGACAAGGGGGGTCTATTTCTGAAATCGGGCAACTTTCACCTCCGCTCCCAGCACTCCTTCGGGACGTGCAGGGCCAAATTCTCGCAGGACAATTCTCCGCATCTGCTTTTGTTGAGCCTCAATTGATTTTGTTGCATCAATGACGTGGAAACCCATGTCTTCAATCATGGACTCGTATTGTTCCAGGATGCGGCCCTGAAAAATACGGAAACTCTCTTCTATGTTCCGGCTGAGCCCCAGGTCCATGCCGGCTTCGTAATATTTGAGCGCGTCGCGACCGCCCAGAATACGGCCCAGTGCGACATCAAGAGGTACTTTGAAATAGAAGGCGAGACTTGGTTTCAGGGCAAAGCGGTAGAGATTGCGCACCCACGCCGGGTCTACTCCCCTAACGACATCACGCGCAAAAGCGGTGTAGGCGTAACGGTCGGCGCATACGACGGCACCAGCCTTGAGGAGTGGAACAATGTAGCGCTCCATGCGGTCGGCGAAGTCCGTCGCGTGGATCAGACTGAACGTTGTCGGCGTAAACATCTCCTTCTTCTTCCCGCGTCGGGTTGTTTCGCGGACAAGCGGAGATGAGTTCCACTCGCTGAAGGCGACAGCATAGCCACGCAGCCGCAACCACTGCGAGAGTAGGGAGATCTGCGTTGATTTTCCAGATCCGTCAATACCTTCTACGACAATCAATCGTCCAGGACAGCGATTGGGCAGGAACAGGTTCATAAACTCCTATATCATAGCTAGTAGAGTTAACTCCATGTGTTAACAATGTGTTACAGAAATTATGCCTCCTTACGCCGCGATTGATATCGGCAGCAACTCGATTCGGATGTTGGTCGCCGAGGTAGACCAACAAGGTGTAGTGCATCCTTTGGCGGCAGAGCGAAGGGTGGTCCGCCTTGGCGCGAACGTGTTTCGTGAGGGGTGGTTGGGATCCGCCGAGATAGGACTTGGCTGTCAGGTTTTGACAGAGATGTCTGAAGTCTGCCGCAAATTAGACGTGCGTTCCATGCGGGTTGTGGCGACGGCCGCGATGCGGGATGCAGCCAATCGCGACGAGTTTGTGGAACCGGCTTCGCGCATTCTCGGTTCTCCGGTGGAAGTAATTTCAGGCCTGGAAGAGGCCCGGCTGATTCATCTTGGCGTCCAAGCCACTTGGCCTCATCCCAAGGAACGGTTGTTGATCCTGGATATAGGCGGTGGCAGCGCGGAATTGATTCTGGCGGAGAAGGGGCACCTCATTGAGGCGTATTCAAAGCCCCTTGGGGCCTTGCGGTTAACGGAGATGTTCTTGAAGAACAATCCCGCCGATCCACGTGAGCTTACCCGTTTGCAGAAATACATTCAGGAGAGAATCGCGGGGCCAGTGGCTCGATTCAGCGGTACCAGAGCCGAGCGGTTGATCGCCACATCCGCGACGGCAGCTGCAGCCGTTTGCGCCATCAATAATGTTCCACGGGCTAAGAGAGAAAAAGCGGACCGGCTTCCTGCGACAGGAGTACAGATTCGCAATCTGTTTGCCACTGTGGGTTCATTAGACCTCGCAGGACGAGCGAAGCTTGAAGGAATTGGCCCTAAGCGTGCCGAGATTATTGTGGCTGGTGTAGGCGTGCTGCATGAGGTAATACAAGCGCTCAGTTTGACGCGGCTGTATTATTCCAAAGCAGGAGTCCGGGAAGGGATCGTAGCGGACCTTTCACACGGTAAGACCGGGCAAACGCAGGCGCGGCTCACTGCGGATCAGAGACGTGTGGTGAGGTCACTTGCCCAGCGTTATGGTGCGGATAAGGCGCACGTTCGGAAAGTCGGGGAACTGGCCTGCCAGTTGTTCCAGGAATTACGGTCATTGCACGGGCTTGTTTCCGATGGCGGGCGGCTCCTGGAGGCTGCGGCGAACCTTTATAACATCGGGCATTTTGTGAATGACGCCAAGCATCACAGGCACTCCATGTATCTGGTAATTAACTCTGATCTACCGGGTTTTGAAGATCGTGAACGGTTGGTCATCGCGAACCTGTGCCGGTATCATCGCAAGTCGATGCCAACCGCGTCGCATGACACATTTCAGATCTTGCATCCGGAGGACCGTCGGGCGGTGGTCTTGCTAACTCCATTGTTGCGTCTTGCGGTTGCTTTGGACGAGAGTCGTGAACAGAGAGTGGAGCGCGTGGAGGTGGCCTTGCGTGAAAGCTCCGTTGAAATTCGCCTCTATTCGGAGAAGGATGTCGACATTGAACAGTGGCACGCCCAGCGCGTGGCGCAAGTGTTTCAGCAGGTGTATGGATTGCCGCTGGTTGTGAGGGTGAAGCGGTGAGACGTTTTGTTCGAGCTCAGACGCTGGCGAGGCTCAAGAAACTGGGGCCGGCGTTAACCCGGGCGGCGAGGAAGCCCGGCGATCCAGAGTCTGTCCATGAGCTCCGTGTGGCGATCCGCCGATTTACCGAATGTTTGCGCACCTTCGATGGCTGTTTTGAAGGCGTCAAGATCAAGAAAATTCGTCGCCAGCTCAGACGACTGATGGATCACTGCGGCGAAGCGCGAAACTTCGACATTGCTCTGGATTTGATCAAAGAAGCCGGATGCGCGAGTGATCATCTTGTGGCTGAATTAGATTCAAAACGCCGACGGGCTGAAAAGCAGCTTGCGCCGCGATTAAAGCGTTGGCGCAAACGCGACTTTGTTCAGCGATGGAAAGCAGGACTGCGCACGACACGTGTTTCTCCAGGCGTTTGGGACTGGAAGCAGACTCCGGAATCAAATTGCCGACGAGTATTGCCGGAGCTAGTGGCAGAACTGTTTCGAGCGGGTGACGATGCCGCCGCTTTGGGCACGACGCATGAAGCGATTCACAACTTCCGCTTGCGAACGAAACGCTTTCGATATGCCCTTGAGGTATTCCAACCTCTGTATGGCAAGAAACTGGACCCGGTGATGAAATCGCTACGCGGGGTACAGGAGAAACTAGGACGGATTAACGATTGCGTGACGACGTTGGAGTTGATCCAAGCCAATGCTGCGGCCGTTCTCGCGCTGGAACAGATCCTGGAACAACGAGTGGAGCAGTTTCAGCGGTACTGGAAGCGGACGTTTGGTAAAACAGTGCGACGGCGATGGATCGCTTTGCTGGGCGCGGCCCCGGTCACATAATTATTGGTTCTCCTCTGCAAGCAGTTGGCCCAGGCGGTCGAAGCGGCGTTCCCAGGTGGATTTGCGGTCGGCAATCCATTTCTCGGCCATGGATAGTCCGGTGGGTTCGATACGGCAGGTTCGGACTCGACCGGATTTTTCGGTATGGACCAGACCGCTTTTTTCGAGGATTTGCAGGTGTTGTACTACGGCAGCGAGCGTGATGGCCAAAGGCGCGGCGAGGTGGGTTACTGAGGTGGGGCCACGGCTGAGCCGCTCAATAATGATGCGGCGGGTTGGATCCCCTAGCGCGTGAAAGATGCGGTCGATGTTGGGTTTGTTACCGGGCATTTTGTAGTTCCTGCGCCAGACGTTCCAGCAGTTTTTGCCATCCCTGTTCGCGGCGTTCGGGACCGTCGGAGTTTTCCAGGAAGGCTCCTTGCTCCGTGAATAACAGGGTTGTGCCTTTGTCGGCAGGACGGAATTCGATTGTGGCCAACGAGGCGGAAAAGGGGGTGCCGCCAATGCTCATCGTATAGGCCAGGATGATGCGCTGGTGCGGAACAATATCGAGATAAGTGGTATCGTTCGTGATTTCCACGCCGGGCAGTGGTGTGGATGCTCCCATGCGAAAGCGACTTCGCACAGTACCGCCAACGCGAAAGTCCATTTCGAATTCGAGAACCTCCGTGCCCTCGCCCCCTGCAAACCAACGGCGTTTCTTGGCTGGATCGGCGAAAGCGGAGAAAACTTGTTCTGGAGTTGCTGGGTACTGACGTTCGATGGTGAATGTGGAATGTTTAAGCATACACTTGAGTATCATGCAAAGATCGGAAATTGTCAAGTTAAAACTTAAGTGTTCAGCAGCCACGTCTCCCGGGCGTCTGGCACCTGCACCAAGCTTCGCCTAGCCTGCATTTCTCACACTCTTTCGTCGCGAGAGGCGTGAGAAGGCTGTGTATACGAGGCGCGCGAAGGTCAGCGCGCGGAGGCGTACTTGACGGTACGTCGAGCACGGTGATCGAGCGCAACGAAGTAGACGCGGCCTTATCACGCGTCGCAGCAGAAAGGGTGTGAGAAATGCAGGCTAGCAATAATCAGCGTTTAAACGTAAAATCAGCAGTCTTGCCACTCTGCACTTTGATCTCTTGTGTCCCAAGCTTTTCGTGGACAGCTTCCACGGTGTACTCACCCGAAGGCAGTCCCTTGATCGTAAAGGTTCCATCTGTGCTTGTCACCGCGTAAAACGGGTGCGAAAGCACATGAAGAGTGGAACGCATCCACGGGTGGATGTTGCACTTGATCGGGATGCTCAGCTCGTGTCTTGTAAAAGTCTTGATTCTGTCACCAGAACCCGGTGCCTGCGATTCATTCCACTCCGCGTTGATTTTAGGCTGCGGATGAATGTTGTGGTTCGTAGGATCGTTATTGATGATCCTGACTTGCTGATTGGTCATTACAGCCAATACCGCAGGCTCGTAAATACACCCTTTCTGTTCAAGAACCACCGGACTCTTTGGAGCCTCGAACCTGCCAGCCGGTACATTGCTTTTTACGTAAACCAGAACATGCTGCAGTGTTCCGTTTGCATTCACAACCACTTCCTGGGATTTTTGAGGAGTGGAGTGCTGGCGTGCACAAGCCGGAGTAGCATCCATGCTGATGCTCCGGGCTGCAGGCACACTGCCTTCAAAGATCACCTTGCCGGTAATGGTCTCACTACCCATCGCCGCCGGGGCCGCAGAAGTCTGCACGTCCACTGGGACAGGAGCGCTGCCGCATCCAGTGAGCAAAACCGCCATCGTCAATATTGCTGCGTTCGTTAACGCCATCGGCGATTCCTCCGATCAGCTATCTCGCGTGCCCGCTCGGCGATTTCCGCTTCCGACAGAATAGTCACCTCTGGAGAGGTCATGATCTGCGGTGCCAGTAAGTAAGCTTGGAGAATCTTACGAACCGCCATTGTCTGCGTCAGACTCTCCTGCTCCATTACTGCCCGTAAAATTTGGTAACTCTCCGCATCCAGAGATACCGAAATCCGATTCGTTTCACGCATCCAGGGCCATTGTAGCGGACTTGATTAGTGTCGCGGACGTGATCAGGTGCCGGATTGTATGCTGACAAGGGATTCCCAGCCTGCCTGCTGCGAATGTGTATAATCTACAACTGGAGCACTATATGAAGAAGACCCTGTTATCCGTCCTGACTCTAAGCCTGCTTGCGGCCGCAATCGCCGCCGGATTTGCCAGCGTTCCCACCGGCACTTCCATGTCAGAGGCTGCCACTGCGTTTCTAGCCGCCCTGGCACCTGACCAGAAATCCCGCATGACATTCGCCATGAACAGCGAAGAACGTCAGAATTTCAAGTTCACTCCCGTGCTGCGTAAAGGCCTTGCCTACCGCGAAATGACAGGCGATCAGCGCGCCCTGGCACAGTCTTTGTTGAGCACCGCGCTCAGCCAGCGCGGCTTTGCGAAAGCACAGCAGATCAACAGTCTGGAAGCTGTTTTGAAAGCACAGGAATTCGCTGATGTGAACATGCGCTTCGAACGTGATCCCAACAACTACCTCTATTCCATCTTCGGCACGCCATCGACAACAGGAACCTGGGGCTGGCGCTATGAAGGTCACCATAACGCGATGTATTTCACGATCGTGAATGGCAAGGTCACCGCAACACCAACGTTCTTCGGCAGCAATCCAGCCATCGTTCAAAACGGACCTCGCAAGGGCTTCCGTGCTTTGAAGTATGAAGAAGAGTATGCCCGGGAA
>Ga0315912_10002870_pt1 | contig 17788 bp, 13 predicted proteins | sample VfabasoilMG_FD_204469 | JGI IMG/M metagenome (GOLD analysis project Ga0315912, IMG submission 204469) | Garden soil microbial communities collected in Santa Monica, California, United States - V. faba soil | ecosystem: Environmental > Terrestrial > Soil > Garden | place: USA: California...
GGATCAGGCGGCGCTCGATGCCCACGTGACGGCGGCGCACACCAGGCAGTACCGCGACGACGTGCTGCCGCTCACGGGCAGCCCGCTCGACGAGCGCGTCTTCAAGGCCGCTCGCTAGGAAGGCCGACCGTGCGGCCGGGGAAGCCCGCCGCGTCGAAGTAGCGCACACCGCGCACTTCCTGGTAGCGCAGCACCGTCCGGAGCCCGTTCGGTCCCGGCTTCGAGCGCAGCGTCTTCGCGGTCACGCGCGCCTGGCGCCCGTTCACCAGCGCCTCTTCGATCACGCGACCTGTCAGCGTCCCGCGCGGCTCGAGCGGCAGCTGCATGATCCGCGCAATCGTGGGGTGCACGTCCATGTTCCCCACCGGCATGGTGTTCACGAAGCCCGCCTTGAAGCTCGGGCCCACGGCCGCCATGAAGTTGAACGTTTCGGCGCGGCCGAACCCGCCATGGTGCCCCTGCCCCTGCTGCGCGAAGTTCGAGACCATCGCACTGCAGTTGGTCTCCACCGTGCATCCGGTCGCGACCGATCGCAGGTTCACGACGATCGACGGACGCGGCGTGTCGGCCCGGCCCACGAGGCGAATGGCGCTCATCGGCAGCGTGCCGTCAATCGACCCCAGCGCATCGTCCACGAAGATCCCACTCAGGTAGTCGTGCGGCGTGAGCGCGGTAACAATGCGTCGGGCCAATGCGCGCGCCGCGGCGCCGGGCAGATAGATCAGCGCCATGCCGCCGTCCGCGACGACGATCACCTCGGGCGAGGCGGGGTCGGCACCGAGCACGCCGTTGCCCGTGGTGTGTTCGTCCGGTCCCACTCGGCGATTCTGACGGTTCGGATCCCACAGCGGCAGGCCGAGCGCTTCCGCGAGATCGATCGCCAGAAAGCCGGGAGGCATGTGCCCCGGGACCACATCGGCGTACCGCCGCTTCGCGGCGGGACTCGTCGTGCTTTCGCGCGACACCGTCGAAAACCCATGATCCGCCGCCACGATGATGTTGGTGGTCGCGGCCAGCCCCTGCGCTGTCAGCGCCTCGCGCAGCTGCCGCAGGTTGTCGTCCGCGTTGCGGATGCCGGCCAGCGACGTGGGCCCGTTGATGCCGGGCTGAAGCTTCAGGAAGCTGTCGCCGTTGTTGTGCTGCGAGCCGTCAGGATCGCGCGACCAGTACACCATCACGAACGGCTTGCCGCGGGACTTGAAGAGCGGCAGCACGACGCGCGTGGTGACGTCCGAGATCCAATTCTGCTGCACCACGTTGGGCGTGGTCGTGCCGGGGGTCTTGAAGTCGCCGGCGCGCGCGTTGTCGCCGCGCGGCGGGGGCGCCGCGGCCAGGCCCGCGGCCTTGATTGCGTCGGCCAGCTCGGACGCCAGCGGCACGCCGACGGCCCCTCCGGTGGCATCGTCGACCACAATCGTGCTCCGGCCATCACGGGCGGTGTGGTCCTGCAACAGCACCGGGCCGTGCTTGCCGATGGCGGCCGTGCTGTATCCCGCGCGGCGTGCCAGCGCCAGCAATGTCGTCTGCGGAATGAAGCTGCCGCCCATCTTCTGATCGAGTTCGCCGAGGATGGCGTCGTTCTCGATCTGCGGCACGGGCGAGCCGTTGGCGCTCTGCACGGCAAACGGCACCAGGAAAGCGTTCCCGAACACGCCCGTGTCGCCGGGGTAGTGCCCGGTCGCCAACGCGGCGGCGTTGGGCATCGTCAGCGTGGGATACACGGAGTGGGAATTCCGGAACGTGACGCCATCGCGCGCGAGCCCCGCCAGCGCCGGCGCCGTCTCCATCGACACCATCGCGGAGCGGAGCCCGTCGGGCACGAACAGGATCACATTGGGCGGCGGCTCCGCGGCACCGAGGCCGGAGAGGAGCGCGAGCACGAGGGCGGACAGGACGAGACGAGGCACCTGCGAATTGTAGCGACCGGCCGTCTCGACGACGTGTCAGCCCGGCCGCGTGCCGGGCTTGCGCCCGGCCGGAGCGCGGGTACATAGTCTCGACCGGAGATTCGCATGAGACCACTTGCTCTTGCAGCAGTCGTGGCTACGGTCGTCGCGACGATGGTATTCGGCGTGCGCGCGCAGAACGCCGCGCCGCAGGGCGCCGCCCAGGCCGGCGGCCAGACCGCGCAGCAGCCGACGGCAGGGACGCGCGGACGCGGCGCTCCGGGCGCCGATCCTTACGCGAACAATGCCGCGCCCGGCACGCAGACGTTTCCGCTCGCCGCCAAAGCCGGCGTGGACAGCAACGCGCGCATGGTGGCGCCGCCCGGCGCGGTCAACCAGGGCCCGTTCGATCCAGCCACATGGAAATACGGGACGGCCTTCGACCCGCCGGCGGGCTCGAAGATCTGGAACCCCGTGAAGATCAAGATGCTGCAGGGCGGCAAGGTGACCGGCGGCACGTTCTTCGGCGCCGGCGATGCGTCCACCTACTGCGCCATGGCCAACGCCGGCTACGACTTCATCTGGACGGAGATGCAGCACGACCAGCGCGACTGGGAGACTGCGGCGAAGCTGTGGCGCACGTGCCCGCACGCCAAGGCCGTACCGGGCGCGCGGGTGGCCTTGGCCGACGAGCGCGAAATCCAACACGCCACGGACGCCGGCGCGCTCGTGATCGTGGTGCCGACCATCGACACCGTGGAAGAAGCGATCGAGGCGCGCAACTGGACCTATTTCCCGCCGCTCGGGCGGCGCAGCAACGGCGGCGGCCAGGCGTTCGACGCCAGCATGTGGGGTGGGGTACCCGGCGGCTACCGCAACACGATCAACGACAACATCGTGCTGATCCTGATGATCGAGACGCTCGAAGGGCTGAAGAACTCCGACGCGATCGCCAAGGTGCCGGGCGTCACGGCGCTCTTCGCGGCCAGCGGCGACCTCGGCAACTTCTCCGGCTACCGCCAGGGGACCCCCGACTACGAGCGCGCGATCAACATCGTGCACGACTCCACGCTGCGCGCCGGCGTCCGCCTGTGCGGGCCGATCGCGTGGCGCGACCGTCCGGACTTCACCTGCTTCCAGGCGGGCAGCGAAACCGCGGCCATCGCGCGCGGCGTGGCTTCGGAACTCGGACCGCTCGGCAACACGCAGGGCAAGCCCGAGGTGGGGCCGTTCGCCGGACGCTGACCGCGTGGCGCCCACGCGTCTTCTCATCCTCGGCGCCGGGCACATCGGGCGCGCGGTGGCGCACCTGCTCACCACCGCCGAGGGTGAGCCGCAATACGAGGTCTCGATCGCGGACCGCGCGCTCGACCCGCTGGTGCTGGCGCGCTTCGGCCGCCGGTGCCGCACCGTGGACGGCGACGACGCCGAGACGTTCGCGCGCGTCATCGACGGGCACGACATCGTGGTCAACGCGCTCCCCTTCCACCTTGGCAGCGCGATCGCCAAAGCCGCGGCGGGGCGCGCCCACTACTTCGACCTGACCGAGGACCTCGACGCGGCGCGCGTGATACGCGCCTTGGCCGGCGGCGCGTCCACCGCGTTCATGCCGCAGTGCGGGCTCGCGCCCGGGTTCATCAGCATCGCCGGCTACGCGCTGTCGCGTGGCTTCGACACGCTCGAGCGGCTGCACATGCGCGTCGGCGCGCTGCCGCAGTACCCGACCAACGCGCTCAAGTACAACCTCACGTGGTCGGTAGACGGCCTGATCAACGAGTACGTCCACCCGTGCGAGGCGATCGTGGACGGCGCGCGCATCGAACAGCCGCCGCTCGAGGGCTACGAAACATTCGCGCTCGACGGCGTGAACTACGAAGCGTTCAACACCTCGGGCGGCCTGGGCACGCTGGCCGAGACGCTCGCCGGCCAGGTGCAGTACCTCGACTACAAGACCATCCGCTACCCGGGGCACCGCGACATCGCGAAGCTGATGCTGCAGGACTTCGGCCTCGCCGGCAAACGCGAGGTGATGAAGGACATCCTGCGGACGGCCATCCCCACCACCGAACAGGATGTGGTGGTGGTATTCGTCACGGCGTCGGGGCTCAAGGAGGGCGTGCGCACCCAGGTGTCGTTCGCGCGCAAGGTCTACGCGCAGACCTGGGCTGGCATGTCGATGACCGGGATCCAGATCACGACCGCCAGCGGCGTGTGCGGCGTGCTCGACCTGTTCGTGCAGCGCGCCCTGCCGACGCGCGGGTTCATCCGCCAGGAGCAGGTGGCGCTCGAAGACTTCCTCGCGAACAGATTTGGCCGCGCCTACGAGGTGGCGGCGCGTACGTAGCCGCCGGTCTTTAGACCGGCCCCAGCGTCAGTGTACGCTTGGCGCATGCGAGCAACGGTTACCGCCGCGCTGGCGCTGGTTCTGGCCGGCGCCGCGCTCCTGGCCCAGGCACCCGCGTCGTCTCCCGAGCGCGATTTCCTCACGCGGCCGCGGCGGCTGACCGTCGAGGGGCGCCGCGCGGGCGAAGGCTACTGGTCGAAGGACGGCAAGCAGCTGGTGTTCCAGAGCGAGCGCGAGCCGGGCAACCCGTTCTACCAGATCTATCTGATGGACATGGGCAGCGGCGACGTCACGCGCGTGTCGCCGGGCATGGGCAAGACCACGTGCTCGTTCATCAACCCCGAGACCCACGACATCCTGTTCGCGTCCACGCACCACGATCCGCGGTCGAAGCAGCTGCAGGACGAGGAGCTGAAGTTCCGCGCGTCGGGACAGGAGCGGCGCTACTCGTGGGACTACGACCCCGAGATGGAGCTCTACGTCCGCAGCGCGAAGGCCGGCACCTACCGCCGGCTCACCAACGCGCGCGGCTACGATGCCGAGGCGAGCTACTCGCCAGACGGCCAGTGGATCGTGTTCTCGTCCACGCGGCAGGCGTACGACCACACGTTGTCGGCGGCGGAAGCGAAGCAGCTCGAAACCGATCCCAGCTTCTTCGCGGAGATCTACATCATGCGCGCCGATGCGGACGGCTCCGGCGTCAAGAGACTCACCAACGTGACCGGCTACGACGGCGGCCCGTTCTTCTCGCCCGACGGCAAGCGCATCATCTGGCGGCGCTTCGACGAAGCCGGCCTGATTGCCGACGTGTGGACCATGAATCTCGACGGCAGCGACCAGCGCCAGATCACGAACTTCGGCGCCATGAGCTGGGCGCCCTACATCCACCCGTCCGGCCAGTACATCCTCTTCGCGTCGAACAAGCTCGGGTTCGAGAACTTCGAAGTGTTCATGGTGGATATCGACGGCAAGAAGCAGCCGGTCCGCATCACCTACTCCGACGGCTTCGACGGGCTGCCGGTGCCATCGCCGGACGGCACGCAGCTGGCCTGGACGTCGAGCCGCGGCGGCGGCCGCGAAGGACAGATCTTCCTGGCGCAGTGGAACCACGAGCGCGCGCTCGCGGCCCTGCGCGCCGCTCCTGCGAGGTAACGGGACATGCACCGCGCTGCCATTCTTCTCCTCGTCGCGCTCGCCGGCACGTCGTCGGTCCACACACAAACCGCGGCGCCGGCCACGCGGCCGTTCGTCGAAACGCTGGCGTCGGAAAAGCTCGGCGGACGTGAAGCCGGGTCGGCCGACGAGCGCGCCGCGGGCGACTACATCGCCGCGCAGCTCGCGCGCCTCGGCGCGCGGCCGTTGCCCGGGCGTTCCGACATGTTTCACAGCTTCGCGTTCGCCGCCGGCAGCCGCGACGCCGGCTCGCGCGTGAGCATCACGGCAGGCACCGCCGCGACCCGCGCATACACCACCGCCGCCGACGTGCAGGCGCTGTCGTTCTCCGACGACGCCGAGGTGTCGGGCCCGGCCGTGTTCGCCGGCTACGGCATCGTGGTGCCCGAATCGCAGGGGTTCGGCTACGACAGCTACGCCACGCTGGACGTGAAGGACAAGGTCGTCGTGGTGCTGCGCTACTTCCCCGAAGACGCCGATCAGCAGACGCGCGGCATCCTGGCGCGCTACGCCGATCTTCGCTACAAGGCGATGGCGGCGCGGCAGCGCGGCGCCAAGGCGCTCGTCGTCGTCACCGGACCTCGGTCGCCGAACGCCGGCCTCACGGTGCCGATGACGCTCGACACGGCGCTCGCGGGCTCCGGCATTGCCGCGGTGAGCGTGAGCGGCGCGGTCTCGTCGGTGCTGTTTGCCAACGGCAAGCCGCTGGTGGACGCACAAAAGGACCTGGACACCGGCAACCCGCACGTCGCCGGCTTCGAGCTGCCCGGCGTGATCGTCTCGCTCAAGGCCGCGCTCACGCGCGAGCGACGCACGGGGCGCAACGTCCTGGCGTATCTGCCGGCCACGGCGCCGGTCACCAACGTGGACAAGCCGTGGATCGCGATCGGCGCCCACTACGATCACCTGGGCCGCACGGCGCACAGCGGCTCGCTGGCGTCGCGCGACGACGCCGGCCGCGCGCACCTCGGCGCGGACGACAACGCCTCGGGCACCGCCGCGGTGATGGCGATCGCCGGTGCGCTTTCGAAGCAGCCGATGCGGCGCCGCCATCTCCTGATCGGCCTGTGGAGCGCGGAGGAGATCGGGCTGCTCGGCTCCGCCGCCTTCGTCGCCACGCCGCCGGTGCCGGTCGATCAGCTCGCGGCATATCTCAACTTCGACATGGTGGGCCGCATGCAGGAGAACAAGCTGGTGGTGCAGGCCACCGGCACGAGCGCGGTGTGGGCGTCGATCCTCGAACGCGCCAACGTGGCTGCCGGCTTCGACCTCACGGTGCAACCCGACCCGTTCCAGCCCACCGACGTGTCGAGCTTCAACGGGGCCAGCGTGCCCAGCCTGTCGTTCACCACGGGCGCGCACAGCGACTACCACAAGCCGTCCGACACGGCCGAGAAGATCGTGTACGACGATCTTGATCGCGTAGCGACGTTCGCGAGCGCCATCACGCGGCGGCTGATGGATCTGGATCCGGCGCCGCAGTTCGTGAAGGTGGAACAGTCCACGCAGACCGCGTCGCGCACCGGCGTGCGCATCTTCACCGGCACCGTCCCCGACTACGCCGCCACGGTGAAGGGGCTGCTGCTCGGCGGCGTCGTGGGCGGAGGGCCGGCCGAGCAGGCGGGGCTGCAGAAGGGCGACGTGATCGTGGAGATCGCCGGGCAGGCGATCACCAACATCTACGACTACACCTACGCGCTCGACCTGCTGAAGATCGGCCAGCCCGTGAAGGTGGTCTACATGCGCGGCAGTGAGCGCCGCGAGACCACGCTGACGCCGGCGGCCCGAAGATAGCGCAGGGCGGTCTGAAGACCGCCCTCTGCGCCCGCGGATCGAGGACAATAGGCGACCGGAGGATTCGTTGGTCATGCGTATGCGCTCTCTCACGTTCGTGCTCGCGGTGGGCCTGGTCGCGGTGGCGGGGTCGCAGGGATTCGCCCAGCAGAAGGTGCCGATGGCGCCTGGCGGCTTCCCGGTGGCACCACAGGGCCTGGCGAACCGGCCGCTCCCGAAGCTGCCGATGGAGTTCGACACCGGTGAGGGTCAGCGGATTCGTGTCACCGCCTTCGCGACGGGGCTCGAGAACCCGTGGACGATCACGTTCATCGACGCGTCGACGGCCCTCGTCACCGAGCGGCCGGGACGCCTGCGCATCATCCGCAACGGCAAGCTGGATCCCAAGCCGGTGGCAGGCGGGCCGGTGGCGCGCAACATCGGCATCTCGGGCGAGCCGGGCGCCGTCCACGGTTACATGGACGTGGTGCTGCACCCGAACTTCGCCACCAACAAACTGGTCTACGTCTGCTACACCAAGCCGATCGACGAGAAGCGCCAGACCACCGCGATCGCACGCGGCCGCTGGGACGGCAACGCGCTGGTGGAGACGAAGGACATCTTCGTGGGCGCCGAAGGCAACGGCACGGCGCGCATCGCGTTCGGGCGCGACGGCATGCTGTACGTCACGACCGCGTCGGCCGGCCCCGGCAACGCCTCGCAGGATCCCAACTCGCAGGGCGGCAAGGTGCTGCGCCTCAAGGACGACGGCACCGTGCCGCCGGACAATCCGTTCGTGGGCAAGGCCGGCTACAAGCCGGAGATCTACACGCTCGGCCACCGCAGCTCGCTGGGCCTCGCGGTGCACCCGGGCACCGGGCAGATGTGGCTGAACGAAAACGGACCCAACGGCGGCGACGAGATCAACATCCTGAAGCCGGGCGCCAACTACGGCTGGCCGGTCGTGAGCTACGGGCGCACGTATCCGGGACCGTGGCAGGAGAAGGATCGTCCCGGCCACGTGGGCTTCGAACCGCCGCTCGTGCTCTGGATCCCGTCGATTGCCGTGTCGGGCATGGAGTTCTACACTGGCGACAAGCTGCCGAAGTGGAAGGGCGACGTCTTCGTGGGCGCGCTGCGCACTGGTGAAATCCCTGGGACCGGGCACCTCGAACGCATCCTCTTCAACGAGAAGATGGAGGAGCTGCGCCGCGAGTCGCTGCTCGTGGAGCTGCGGCAGCGCATCCGCGACGTGAAGCAGGGGCCCGACGGCCTGCTCTACGTGGTGACCGATCAGAATCCAGGCGCCATTCTGCGCATCGAGCCGGCGAACTAGCCCAACTTAAGCTCTGGCGTAGCCCGGCCGATTACGGACCGGGAGTGAATTACGTGCGCCAGCCCCGCCCGCTCGTTCGCTACGCATTTCTGTTACTGCTCGCGCTGCTGTGTGCCGGGGCCACCGCGCACACAGCGGACGAGACCCGCATCGAAGGCGTCGTCCTCTATCACGACCCGGCGCTCGGCCTCTTCGTGCAGGTCGGGGAAGAAACCGTGCAGGCGACAGGGATGACCGGGGCCTTCTCGCCGGGCGACCACGTGAGCGTGGCTGGCGACGCGGCTGAAAAGGACGGGCGCCGCACGTTGAGCGGCGCGCGCGTGACACGGCTCGGCACTGGCGCGCTGCCCGCGGCGAGGGCCGTGCCCACCACCGGGCTGGCCACCGACGAGAACGCCAACGACTGGGTGTCGTTCGTCGCGGTGATCCAGGAGGTCACGCCAACCAAGACCGGAGTCGACCTGCGCGTGGCGGTTGACGAGGCGCAGGTGATCGTGGGCGCGCCGAAAGACACGCCGCGCGCCGACGTACTCGTGGACGCCGAAGTGCAGATCCGCGGCGTGCGCGTGGTGCTGCGCAGCCCGCAGGGCGTCGTGATGGGAGTCCGCATCCTGGCGCCGACCGTGACGGCCGGCGACGTGCGCACGCCCGCGTCTGGAGCGCCGTTCGATCTTCCACTCAGGCCGGTGGCCGACGTCCGCAAGATGGCGCTGCAGCACGCCTATCAGCACCGCGTGCGCACTCGCGGCACCATCACGCTGCAGACCTCGGCGCTCGGCCCGGGCAAACACATCATCCACGTGCAGGAAGGCGCCGGAGCGATTGCCGTCGAAGTCGACGAGAACGTACGCATCCCCACTGGCGTCCTGGCGGAAGTGTCCGGCTTCCCCGGCACCTTCCTCGGCACGCCGGTGCTCTCGGGCAGCGTGATCAAGGAAGTGGGCAAGGGCACGCTGCCCGAGACGGCGGCGACGACCGTAGCCGAAGTCATGGGCGGCAAGCACGCCGGACAGCTGGTGCGGCTGCGCGGCACGTTCTTGTCCGCGAGCAAGGGCCCCGGATATCAAATCCTGAACGTCGAGAGCGGCGGCACCCCCCTCGCCGTGTACAACTACGACTGGCCGGCGCACGGCCCGCTCCCCGCGATCCGCGAGGGGAGCACGCTCGAACTGACGGGTGTGACGGCGGTCTTCTTCGACGGCGTGGGCACGCCCACCACCGTGATCATCGTGATCAGCGGGCCCGAGTCGATCGCCATCATCGACGTGCCGTCGTGGTGGACGCCGGCGCGCGCCATCACCGCGCTCGGCATCGCCGCCGGCATCTGCCTGCTCGCGTTCCTCTGGATCGGCGTCCTCAACGCACGCGTGCGGAAGCAGACGCGAGCGCTCACGGCGCAGTTCGAACGCACGGCGGCCTTGCAGCGGCGCTGGACGGACCTGGTTGCCAACGCCAGCGACGTCATCCTGACGTGGGACCGCAAGGGGCAGCTGACGGCGGTGAACAAGACCGGGCAGTGCATGCTCGGGCTCTCCGAGGATCAGGTGCAGCAACGCCTGCTCAAGGAGATCGTCGCGCGCGAGTCGGCGGCCCTCGTCGAGCAGCTCGTGCAGCGCTCACCGCAGGAGCAGAGCGAGCGGATCGAGATCGAAGTCGTCGGGGCCAACGGCGAGCGTATCCCGCTCGAACTGAACGTCAAGGCGATGTTCGAGCACCGGGAGCACGTGGGCTTCCAGGCGATCGGCCGCGACATGACGCAGCACAAGCGTGTGGAGCGCGCCCTGCGCGACGCGCGTGACGCCGCCGAAGACGCCAACCGGGCCAAGAGCGAGTTCCTGGCCAACATGAGCCACGAGATCCGGACGCCGATGAACGGCGTGATCGGCATGACGCAGCTCGCGCTCATGACCGAGCTCACGCCGACGCAGCGCGACTATCTCGAGACCGTGAGCCGGTCGGCCGAATCGCTCCTGGGCATCCTCAACAGCATCCTGGACTTCTCGAAGATCGAGTCGCGGAAGCTCGAAATGGAGTCGGTGCCATTCGAGCTGCGCGATCTCGCGGGCGAGACGCTGAAGCCGCTCGTCCTCGCGGCGGAAGCCAAGGGGCTGGAGCTGATTTTCGACATCGCGCCCGACGTGCCGGACGCCATCATGGGCGACCCGCTGCGCCTGCGGCAGGTGCTCACGAACCTGGTCGGCAACGCCATCAAGTTCACCGAAAAGGGGCATGTGCTGCTGGAGATCCGCGAGGATCGTCACGCCGCCACCGGCACGATGCTCCACTTCTCAGTCAGCGACACGGGTGTGGGCATTTCGCGCGAGAAGCAGCCGCTCATCTTCGAGCCGTTCAGCCAGGCGGACGGCTCCACCACGCGCCGCTACGGCGGCACCGGACTCGGGCTGGCGATCTCGTCGAGCCTCGTCACGCTCATGGGCGGACGCATGTGGCTCGACAGCGAGCCGGGCGAAGGCAGCACGTTCCACTTCCTGGCGGCCTTCGGCGTCGTGTCCGACGTGCCGCACGCGGCCAGCGACGTCTACCCCGGCGAGATGCCGGCGCTGATCGTGGACGACAACGCCGTGAACCGGCGCGTGCTCTGCGAGCAGCTGGTCCGCCTTGGCATGAAGCCGTCGCAGGCCGACGGCGGCGCCACGGCGCTGAAGATGATGGGCGCCGCGGTCACGAACGGCACCCCGTACCGGCTGGTGCTGCTCGACGTGCACATGCCGGACATGGACGGCTTCGACGTGGCCACGCAGATTGCCGCGCGGCCCGAGCTGTCGGACGCCACGGTCATCATGCTCACGTCGGCGGGCCGGCACGACGACGTGGAACGCTGCCGGGAACTGAACATCGGCGCGTATCTCAACAAGCCGATTTCGCCCACGCATCTCCACGAGGTCATCTCGCGGCTGCTCGGGCGCGACGTCGCCGCACCGGCCACCGGCAAGGGGCCGTCGCAAGGGTCGCTGCCGGCGCACTTGCGCCGCAGGGTGCTGCTGGCGGAAGACAACGTCGTCAACCAGCGCGTGGCGGTGGGCCTGCTGGCGAAGCGCGGCCACGACGTCACCGTGGTCAGCACCGGCAAGGAGGCGCTCGACCGCCTCGCTCGCGAGCGCTTCGACGTGATCCTGATGGACGTGCAGATGCCCGAGATGGGCGGCCTCGAAGCGACCGGCATCATCCGCCAGCGTGAGGTGGGCACCGGCCAGCACGTGTGGATCGTCGCGATGACGGCGCACACGATGCAGGGCGACCGGGACGAATGCCTGAAGGCCGGCATGGACACCTACATCGCGAAGCCCGTGAACCCCGCACTGCTCTTCAATGCGGTCGAGCACGAGGTGCCGGCGTCCCCGGCGGCGCCCGGCGAGCCGCTCACCGAGTTCGCCGCCGAAGGCCGCCGCTCCTGATACGATCGGGGCCGTGCCCCGAATCCTTCTCCGAGCGGCGTTTCACGTCCTGCTTTCCGTCGTCATCGTCATCGCCCTGCTCTTGACGGGGATATTCCAGGTGCGCCCGGCGGCGCAGCGCGCCGAGCCCATCAAGCGCGACGAAGTGCCCGTCAAAAAGAAGGTCGCCGCGCTGCCTCCACGCGGTACATTCGTGCCGCCACGCACGCCGTGGGGCGACCCGGATATCGCCGGCGACTACAACAACAGCGACGAGAGCGGCATCCCGTTCGAGAAGCCCGACGAGTTCAAAGGGCGCCGGGCCGAAGACATCACGCCAGCGGAGTTCGCCAAGCTGGTGCAGCAGCGGCAGGAGCAGACCATCGAGCGCACGCCGGGGCTGAGCGAATTCCCGGGCGCCACGAGCCCGATGCACTGGTTCGAGAACTACTACGCGGCGAACAGCCGCCCGTGGCTGGTCACCGATCCGATCGACGGGAAGGTACCGCCGCAGACCGCCGAGGCGCAGCAGCGCGCCCGCGCGCGGCAGCAGGCGCGCGCCGGACGCGGCCCCGCCGACTCGTGGGAAGACCGCAGCAACTACGACCGGTGCATCACGCGCGGCATCCCCGGCTCGATGATGCCGGCCATCTACGGCAACTCGTACAGGATTCACCAGGGCCCCGGCTTCGTGACCATCACCTACGAGATGGTGGGCGAGACGCGCGTGATTCCCCTCGACGGCAGGCCGCACCTGCCTGGCAGCTTCCGACACTACATGGGCGACGCGCGCGGCCGCTGGGACGGCAACACGCTCGTGATCGAGACCACCAACTTCACCGACAAGACACCGTACCGCGGATCGAGCGACCAGCTGACGCTCGTCGAGCGCTTCACGCCGCTCGGTCCCGACACCGTGGAATGGGCGGTCACGTTCGAGGACGCGCACACGTGGGCCAGGCCGTGGACATTCGCGATGAACCTCACGCGCGATGCCACGCAGCCCCCCTTCGAGTACGCGTGTCACGAAGGCAACTACGGATTGCGCAACATCCTCGCCGCGGCCAGGGCCGAGGAGCGCGCCGCGGCCAAGAAATGAGGCTGGCGGCCGCCGCGGCGGCGGCGGCGTGGACACTCGGCGCCGTCACGCCTGCCGCGCATCATTCGATTTCCGCGGTCTACGACAGCCGTAAACAGGTGACCATCACCGGCACCGTCCGCGACTTCCAGTTCGTCAACCCGCACCCGTGGATCGGCGTGGACATGACCGAGGACGGCGCCGTGCGCCGCTGGAAGCTCGAGCTCGACAACCGCTGGGAGCTGGTGGACGTCGGCATGAGCGCCGAGACGTTCAAGGCCGGCGACGTCATCACCGCTCGGGGGAGCGCCGGGCGCGACGGCGCCCGCAGCGTGTACGTGCTCCGCCTCGATCGCACCTCCGACGGCCTGCACTATGAGCAGGTCGGTCCGTCGCCGTCGCTGCGCTTCCAGGCGCGATAGGATCTCTCCATGGACGAGCCCGTCGAAGTCCCGATAGGGCCGGAGCTCGACCTGCACTCGTTCGCGCCGCGTGATATTCCGTCGGTCGTCGAAGAGTACCTGGTGGAGGCGGCGGCGAAGGGGCTCGACCGCGTGCGGCTCGTCCACGGACGGGGCCGCGGCGTGCAGCGCGGCATCGTGCAGGCGACGCTGGAGAAGCATCCGCTCGTCGCCGAGTTCTGGGACGATACCTCGTCGCACCTGGGCGCGACGATTGCGAGACTGAGGTTGTAGGGCGGGGCTTCCAGCCCCGCCATCCGGCGGGCCATAAAGGCCCGCCCCACGACTGAGCCTGATGACCGACAGGGACGACTCGAAATACAGCGGCGACAACTTCCGTGGCTCCGACAGCGCCTCGCCGTATCCGGTGAGCCGGCTGGGCGCGCCGATCTCGCTGGTGGACTCCGCGAAAATCATCGAAGCGGCATCGTCGAAGGTGGCGCTGCGCACCAACGCCCAGCTCGAAGTGATCGTCGAGCAGATGAAGGCGCTGCAGGAGCGCGCGCGGGAGATCATCGAGCAGGCATCGCGCGACGTCGATCTGATTCACGCCGAGTGCCGCTTTCACAAGGTGCCGGGCCGCATCTATCACCTGTTCGAGAAGAAGGACGGGCACCGCTACTTTTCGATGATCGGCCCCGACGAATTCGGCGGCGCGGTGCCCTCGGGCTTTCTGGCCAGCTATCGCTACGAGCACGACGAGTCGTGGACGCGCGTGGACGAGATGGACGCGCGCGATCGGCGTCGCGCCGAGATTCAGGGCTTCGTGTCGAACCGCCTGTTGAAGGAGTGAGATGAGACGCAGACTGCTCGTCGCGACGGCCGTGGGAGTGACACTGGCGCTGGCGCCGCTCGGCGCGCAGTGGCCGGCGTTTGCCGACAAGAAGGTGCCGCTCAAAGCCGACGGCACGCCGAACCTCGACGCGCCCACCCCTCGCACCGCGGACGGCAAGCCCGATCTCACCGGCGTGTGGCTGAACGAGTGGTTCTACGGCGGGCAGGTGCGCCGTCCGCCGGCGGCGCTGCCCGGCGAGCCGCCGCCGTCCACCTTCGGGAACATCGGCGCCAACTTCCCCGACGGGCTGCCGATGCAGCCGTGGGCGAAGACGCTGATGGCCGAGCGCAAGCGGCTGGGCAGCAAGGACAATCCGGACGCGCACTGCCTGCCGATGGGCATCATGCAGTTCCACGAGCACCCGCAGCCGCGCAAGATGATCCAGACGCCCGAACTGCTCGTGATCCTCTACGAGGGCAACGCCGGCATGCGGCAGATCTTCACGGACGGCCGTTCCGCCCCGAACAACGACCCGCAGCCGTGGTGGTACGGCTACTCCGTGGGCCGCTGGGAAGGCGACACGCTGGTGGTCGAGACGACTCACGTCCGCGACGGCGGGTGGCACGACATCGACGGCTCGCCGCAGACCGATGCCGTCAAGTACACCGAACGGTACCGCCGCCTGAACTACGGCACGCTGAAGATCGACGTCACGATCGACGATCCGAAGGCCTACACGGCGCCCTTCATGGTGCGGGTGAACCAGAGGCTGATGGTCGACGAGCGCGTCGACGCCGAGCTCATCGAGTTCATCTGCGCCGAGAACGAGCGGGACGTCGAGCGGATGAAATTCCTGAAATGATCTCCACCGCCCTGCTGCTGTTCATCGTCCTGGATCCCTTCGGGAACCTGGTGACGCTGAACACGCTGCTCAGCAAGAGCGACCCGACGCAGCGGCGCAAGATCATCGCGCGCGAGGCGGTCATCGCGCTCGGGATCCTCTTGCTGTTCGTGTTCGCCGGCGACCGGATCCTCCACGCGCTCGGACTACAGCCCTATACGCTCGGCATCTCGGGCGGCATCGTGCTCTTCATGATCGCGCTCGGCATGGTCTTCCCAGCCCGGCGAGTCATCGACGATCAGGGCATGGAGAATCCGCTCGTGGTGCCGATCGCGATGCCGCTCATCGCCGGGCCGGGCGCCATCTCCACCGTCATCCTGCTCGCGCAGAACAACCCGGTGCGCGAAGTGGCCGTGGGCGTGTCGCTCGCATGGCTGGCCACCGCCGTCATCCTCACCGTGTCACCGCTCGTCTTCCGCTTCCTCGGCAGCCGCGGCGCGCTGGCGCTCGAGCGGCTGATGGGCATCCTGCTGGTGATGCTGTCCGTCCAGATGGTGCTCGACGGCATCGCGGGCTATCTCGCCGAGCGGGCCGCTTGAGGCGGACCTTATAGGTCCGCAGCCACGTACGTAGGGCGGGGCTTTCAGCCCCGCCGGCGGGCCCTAAAGGCCCGCCCTACGTACGCTAGAACCAGAACTTGGCCGCGAGCTGCACGACGCGCGGATCGAGCGCCGACGTAATCGTCCCGAAGCTGGCGGGCCCGAACCCCGCCGCCGGCGCGCCGAAGTTGGTGGTGTTCAGCAGGTTGAACACTTCGAACCGAAGCTCGATCGCGCGCTCGCCTCCGAAGCCGATGCGGCGCATCACCGCGAGATCGACGTCGTGGTACGACGGCCCGCGCACCGGATTGCGCGAGGCGGATCCGATCGTGAACTGATTGGCCGCGGCAAACGCGGCGGTGTTGAACCACCGAGCGGGCGTCCGCTCGTCAGAGGGCAACATGGGATCGCCGACGAGATTCGGGCGCTGGGTGGTGAACCCGGCATACCCGAGCGAGTTGGCCTGAGTGACCGCGACCGGGACCCCGGACTGCATGGTCATGAACGTCGCGACGCTCCAGTCGTTCGCCAGCGCGCCGACGATGCCCTTCGGGTGCTTGGCACGGCCCGGGCCCACCGGGAGATCCCACACGACCGACGCGGCGAAGTAGTGCGGAATGTCACCAGTCGAATAGTCGCGGTCGCGCTCCAGGTTATGACTGTCGGCGACGGCGGCGTTGGTCAGCGGACCAGTCAGAATGGACGCGTCGAACACCGACGAGGCGATGTCCGTCAGTTTCGAACGGGTATAGGCGGCGGAGTAGGTCAGGCCGCGTGACATGCGCTGACGAATGCTGAACGCGACGCCATGATAGTTGGTGGTGCCGACGTTGTTGCGATAAAAGCTGATCGCCGTGTAGTCCGGATACGGCTTCATGAGCTGCGCCCTCGTGATCGTCGGGTCGCCGATCGAGGACGAGCGCGGAATAATCCCGAAGTACGGATTGGGAACTCTCTCGAGGAGCGTGGCCCCGAGCTTCAGCTGGTCCTCCGTCAGCTGGTTGATGTTGCTGTCCGGAATCCCGATGTTGGTGATCTTGGATCCGAGATAGGACACTTCGACGACCGTGTTGGCCGTCACCTCGCGCTGGACCGAGACGTTCCACTGTTGCGCGTAGCCCGACCCGAGATCCCCGTCGACGGTGAAGACGCCCTGTCCGAGGCCGGCATTGGGGGTGGCTCCAACTGGCGTGACGGTCGGTCCGTTCCTCAGCAGGAACGCTGGCGTGATGTTGTCGAGCGTGCGCTGCGTCACGGTCTGCAGGAACGGAAAGTTCGGCGTCGTGAACGGCGTCGTGATCCCCGCCATCTCGATCCACACCTTCCCGTACCCCGAGCTCACGATCGTTTTGTCCGTCAGGCGGTACACGGCGCCGACGCGCGGGCCGAAGTTGTCCTTCTTCAGCGGCCGCACTGGCTCCGTCCCGGGATACTCGAGCTGCTTCGTCTCCAGGTTGAACGCCGCCGTCTGACCGTTGATCTCGGTGGACGGGAAATTGAGCGTGTAGCGCAGCCCCGCGTTGATCGTGAGGCGCTCCCCCACCTTCCAGTCGTCCTGGACGAAGTACTCCTGAATGTGCGCGCGTTCCTGAACATCGGTCTGCTGGAGGTCGATCGCGAAGGTCTGCACCTGTCCCAGCAGGAAGCTCGCGAACGCGTTGCCCGTTCCCGTCACCCCTGGCAGATCGCTCCCGACGGTGCTGAAGACGAAGTTGCCGGTCGGCGAGGGGGGTTGGATCACGTTGAGCCGCTCCCACCGCCAGTCGAGCCCGATCTTCATGGTGTGCCGGCCCTTCAGCCAGGTCACCGCATCCGAGATCTGGTTGACGCTGGTGCTGAAGTCCGACGCCGTGTTGTTCGGGGATCCGAGCTGCTGGTAGCCGTTGGGTGCAAACGTCGGCAGCGTGTTGGCGAACTGCGAGGTCGACGGAATGCCGGGAATGCCGAGCGCGGCTCCCGCGGTTGACGGCAGCGACACCGCGCTCCGCTCGACGGCTCGCCGTGTATCGCCCACTCGCAGCTCGTTCAGCAGGTTCGAAGAAAACGTGTGCTGATAGTTCGAGGCGAACGCCCACGACCTCGTGTCCTGGGGACCGACCGACACGCTGCCGGCCACAATGGTCCCGC
>Ga0315912_10002871_pt1 | contig 17786 bp, 4 predicted proteins | sample VfabasoilMG_FD_204469 | JGI IMG/M metagenome (GOLD analysis project Ga0315912, IMG submission 204469) | Garden soil microbial communities collected in Santa Monica, California, United States - V. faba soil | ecosystem: Environmental > Terrestrial > Soil > Garden | place: USA: California...
GAGAGCTGGGAAGCAAGGGGGCTAACAGTGAGAATAGCTAGCATGATCGACAAATAAAAAGCTGGCCTTTTGAGAAAAGCCATAGCAGGAATCAAAGATTTTTTTATTTGGGGGAACATTTTGGGGTGTTTGGTTTTTTTGTTTTGGCCTGTTTTTTATTTATATATAGACCTGCCAATTAGTATGCGTCCCTGTTGTAACTCTAGTCAACTCAGAACGAGCACCAAAAGTGTTCAGTTTAAGACATGTTAACAGAGGTTGTTGTGAAATTTTTACAACAATATTTACTATTTTCAAAAAATATACTAGACAAACTTAACACCTTAAATATTGTGCACATAATGTATTCAATGAAGCTTTTTTTACAATGAAAGTACTTCTGGAGTAACAAGAACGTACACGTATATTATTCTAGATCTGTTATGTACTTCTTTAACGCTTCCCTGTCTAGCTCGCGTGGGGCATATATAAATACCAGCACATTCTTCTTGGAAAATATAGTGGTTTGGGGCCCTTCTTCAGAAATACCGTAAAATGCCTCTACCTCCCCTGCATAGATAGGCTTGTCCGCGCTAAAATTCTTTGCTATCTTTTCAACTTCCGTGCCTGGATCGCTTCCAAAATTAGCTGGAAGTGCTTGCTCGCTTATAGTAACCTGAACTCCCCCTATATTGTCCCTATAGTTCACAACTTTTTTAATAGGATCATAGCGTACCCCTCCGTTTATACCATCTTCTTGCTTGCCTTTTGGAAGGAGCGTACTGAAAAGAGGGGTCTGAGATACTTGCTCTGCTGTACCACCCCCGTCGTTCTCGCCAGGATTCTGCTTCGCTTTCTGGGCTATCGCGACTAAGACAGATACGATAATTACCAGTCCCACAAACGTACCGATGACTAATCTTGCCTGTCTTTTTGTTAAGCTTGGGAGTTTTGGCTTTGAAAGCGTAATCCTCAGAGATAGTTGTACTTTTTTGTTGTATTTTTGTATATGTTTATTGTGCTTGTTTTCTTCTTTTGCGGGTTTAGGTGTCGAGGTAGAGCGCGGGATGTTTTTGAGTTTGCTACTTGTCTTGTAGCTAAAACTATCTATATTTTGAGGCTTCTTCGATGGTTTTTTTCTGGGGACAGCATCGGTCTCAACTCGCCGTTTGAGCTGTTGCCATTCCGGATCGTCCAGCCAATCTTTCATTTGTTTTAGCTTACCATGCTTATTTATATTTACTGATTAGGGCGGCGAATTATTGGTTCGTCTAGGGTGTTGGGGCGGCTGTACTCTAGAAGCGCCCAGAACGCTAATATTGTTGTATGGTCATTACTCTCTTTACTACCACTATCCCTTCTCCATCCGCCATCCTTGAGTTGTTCGGAAATTATTTGATCAATCCAAGTCTGCTTTATTCTGCTGTGCTGGTCATGAAGCATCAGGAAAGCAATTGCCTCGTAGCGCAAATCAGGAATCGTCGTCGGATCATTAATAAGCGTTACTAAGCCGTCAATAATAAATTCGTTCTGATCTTGAATATTTTTCGGTATGGCGCACCTGTTCTCCTCTAGAAAACGTAGGGCAAGTGCAACATGAGTTAACTCATAACCGCCAGCATCAATGTTTTGCTGTACTATTTGCCAATAATTTTTTGGAAACTCTAAATGATCACAGTTGGCACTATAAACCGACATTATCGCTACGGGTTCAAGCAAACTTTTTGGATCTTGTTTTACAAGTCTCTTGGGATATGCGATCCTAGCAAGAAAATGTATTTCTTGCGGATAACTCCTTGGGTCTTCGTACAGGTCAATTGGCGGACCACTAATCCCCAGGGTGCCGTCAAGACTGAATTTTCTCTGCAGATATTCTAGAAATAGCCTGTGTAGCGGCTCCACCTGAGTAATAGTAGTCTTCAGGTAGCCTTGTGCTCTGCGTATTGCTTTTTCTTCTTTACTTAGTCTATCTATCTGCGCTTGGAACCTGTTTTGTCTATCAGCTAGACGCCGGTCATCAATTTTTTGATTTATTAATACTCCAGCTACTACCACCGCTAACAACAGCGTCAAGCAAACAAGAAAAATTAAGACCCCCTTGATGTTGAAAATTATTCGCAGTTTGTGCTTATTTACTATCATGGATTAGGGCACGCATCATTAACATCAGCTGGGTTACTTCGTCCGCACGGGGTATCAAGCGGCTGCTGGGTACCCTCTATAAAGGTTTTGCCGTGTATTAGCCTTTTGGCAGCGTTACTCCGAAAGAAGAGAGTAAGATCACTAAGCGTTGGACCACGGGTAATATCATCCGGGTAGCCGTAAGTCTGCGAGGCATCAATGCTGACATTCATGAAGAAATAGCGTCCACACGAAATGTTAGTCCCGCCGCTGTTCTTGACCACATAAGCTTCTGGTTGACCAAGGTTGACATTGCCAAAGTTGGTAAGCTGGCCATAACCGCTCATTGCCGAGCCGCCGCAAGCCTTAGTGCTGTCTGTAACAGTCGGGTCATTCATGCTGCGGTAGCTCATTTGCCAACGAGCACCTATGGAGTTATCTAGTCCGTTCATCAGCCAGTTGGTGGGGAATACGTCGTTATCTGCATCTATCAAGCGTGAATAGATGGCCACTTGTGGTTGAGATAACAATGGTGTCTGCGTGACACGAGAACTACTTGCATAAGCGACTGCGGTAGACCCAGTGGCGACTATAGATACATCCTCAATAGCAAAGCTGTCACTCGCCTCACCTTGCGGCATATACCATTGAAAACGCGTATTAGCTCCGAGCGAGGGTACGGTGACAGCAATTCGCTTAATAGGATCGTATGCTCCGTTGTAGGCGTATGTTGCAAGAGTGGTCCAGTTTGTTCCGCCGTTTGTTGAGTATCTCAGGAGCACGTCGTCGGGACTACCTCCCAGAAAACCGTTTTGTTCTCGAGCAAAACACCCACCGCCATCAGCCGTAGGGCTAAAAAACTTGAAGTATAGTGTGCCGCCGCTAGTTACATTAACGTCCTTCGTTATCGCACCATTGGCGCCGCTTGCTCCGTCTGTCATGTACAGAACGTTCGAGTCCGAAGTCGATTGGCAAGTCGTTCCAACCGTCATGCCTGTTGTTGACGTCCACATTGGTGAATCGAGACTGGTATCAAAATCATCCTGCATAACTGTACCCAAGCATCCACCTCCAAGCACATAAGCTTTCCCTTGATTATTTACTGCTGATGATCCATATCTACCACCGTCAAAATGGCGGTTCGTCTGATACCACTCGCCCAAACCTGTCGGGTTGTTGCCTGAAGTAATCGTTGTATTGGCGCTAATCGGTGATATGAGCGTTCTCTCCGTGCAATCATTCGTTGATGATCTGCCGCCGTAAAGATACATGTAGCCGTTTGAGGCAAAGCCGTCCGCTTGCCTGAGGGGGCTCGGCAAACTCGTTGTATAATTCCAGCTATCCAGAGTGCCATCACTGTTAATCTGAGTATACTGGACATCACTAAGATATACAGAGCCGGTATACCCACCCAATATGTAAAGATTGTTTGCGTAGGCAATAGCGACATGGCCATTACGAGCCACATTAAATGCGGTCATACCCGTTGTCGTCCACGCCGAACCTATGTCTCCGCCTGAGTTAAGCTGAGGGCTTGCATAGATAGTTGTCTGAGCCGTACCGCTGGCATTGGTATTATTCCCTCCTGTAACGTATATCCGATTGTTCCAAACCGTGGCGCTGTGCTGGGTACGTGCCGCCGGGATGTCATTTGAGACATCTGCCCACGAGCTGACATTACCTCCAGACGGCGTGCCATAATACACATCGGCACTTGCGTTACCCGAATCATCCTGACCTCCAATGAAATAGAGCGTACCTCCAGCCACTTCTAACTGCCCATATGCTCGCTGTCCTGGCAAAGTAGCGTCAGTAGTATTTGCCCATGCTCCAAGTACTCCATTAGCGTCAATAGCGGCATACTGCACATTATCTGTGGCGTCTGTGCAGTCTGTTGCACTTACGCAGCCACCAGCAATATACATGTAGCCGTTCAGCACCGCAGCACTAGCACCAATCCGATCAGTCGCGTATAGATTGGCTGATGTTGTATATCTGCCAGGTGCACCACTATCATTGTTGTATATTTGGAACGTCTGGACGGTATCATCGAGGCCATTGGCATTACATGTCGGGCTGGTACCATCTTTGCAGCCACCAATTACGTACGCATACGAGTTTGAGACTGCCATACCGAGCCCCCACCTCTGATTAATAGTCACCGCAGAGGTCTCAAAGGCACTAATGCTACCGTCGCTCACGTTAAATTTGGAAAATTGAATATCATCCAAAGTACCGCCAACGGCCGCGTCATAACCGCCGACTACATATAAGTAGCCATTATAACCGAAAGCTGTTCCCCGCCGGCGACCGACTGAAGTTTCATTTGGTGACTCTATCCAGGCACTGCCAGAAACAGCAACAACGTTGTTGCTGTTATCAAACTTTGCATACCGGATAGTCTTTAGGTCAAGTACACCCCTGCCAACACCGCCAATAAGATAAATATAGTTGGCATATACGGTACCGGCATGAATACCTAGGCCCGGAGCATTTCCTCCGGTAGGGGTACCTATCTGTAGCTGGCTCGCTGTCGAGCAGCTGGCAACTGCCCCCGCGGTAGTGATATTGCACTTATAGACAGCTTCCGTGGCGGTGTCTGTGGTGCAACCAGCACCGGTTGCCGGAGTACCGCACCCGCCAAAGATATATAAGTTGCCGGGATTGCTGCCAGCACTTCCTGGGTTTGCCCTAGCATAAGCAAATGTGTAGGATACGCTAATCGCCCCCGCCCCAGTAAGCGTCTGTGATGTCCAGGCACCTGCCAAACTTCCATCGGCATTGACCGTATTTCTAACAAGGTCACCCGTACCAGCACTACCGTCTTGACCACCTACCAAATAGATTGTGCCTCCAAACACGGCCACCCCCGCAGCGCCAACGCCGCCACTAATCTGATTGGTGTTGTCTACGCACCATGATCCATAAGTCCCGCCCGCGCACGATGGAGGGCTTTTTAATTTTCCGTCACTATCAATAGCGGCATACGACGTGTTGCCGCTCATGGTCGTACAGGCGTTAGTGGTGCAGCCGCCAATTACATACAGATAGCCGTTCAAAATTGCTGTGGCGCTCAGCGCCTGACCACCCTGACCGGATCCGGTACCTCCAGGCGGGAGATTACAGTCATAGGGATCGGAACCCTGGCACAAACCAGCGCCTGTTGCCGACGTAATACTAACCGTTGAGGCATCGCCGTCGCCGTTAATATTTCCATACTGTACTCTTTTGTGCGTGGCATAACATTCACCCGTTGATGGGTCTTGGAACTCACACCCACCAAACCTATACAAACTGTCCTGCCATGCAATAAAAGAATATCCAAAACGCTTATTATTGAGGCCTAGGATGGTATTCCAGTTATCGAGTGTCCCGTCGGCATTAATACTTGCAAGCTGGACGTCTTTTGCTGTAGTAGTACAGTAGCCGTTCGCTGTAGAGTTTATGACCGCGCAACCGCCTGATAGGTATATATAGCCGCCCCATATGCCAGACATTTGGCCGCCGTTGGATGAGCGCCCAGTTGTAAAGCCCGTCGTCACTCCATCTGCAGCCGCTACTTGCCAAGCATTCATAGTACCGTCGCTATTGAGCCTACTGTAGTGAGCCGTACTGAGCATTGTTGTATTGTTGACACCACCAAGCAAATATAAGTAGCCGTTGTAGCCTTGAACGGCTGCCCCGTGTCTGGCTGCGGGTAAAGACTGACCACTCGACCATGAGCCCAGCGTACCATTCGGTAAAATATCAGCTACGTGAACCGCATTTGTCGCTCCGGTTGTTTCGTCGGTAATATTGGTATCACCACCTAGTACATACATTTTGCCGTTATAGGCATAGGCGGAGTGATAAGCCTTGGCTGTGCCGCCGCTAAGTCCGACATCTTTGTGCCAATACGTCCAGTTCGCCTTGTCTGGGTCGGTCGGATGCCATTTGCTTGGCTCACCATTGCTGCCAAGTTTGGCCACGTAGACCGTGCTCTTTATTTGCGTACCATCAAACCCCCCCATGACATACAGGTAGCCATTGTACGCCACCATCGACATTCCCACCTTCCCCGCACCGTTAGTGGTGACCGATGTATCTGTCGGCAAATCATAGACACTGTTAGTGCACCAGCCGGAACACGGACCGCCACTTGTGCCTGGCGTGGGGCTATCAATCGCTCCGGTGGTGCTATTGAAATGCGCCCACTCTACCGATGACTGTATTGCCTGCGTCACCGCCATGCCACGGATGGATAGAGAGGCTGCACCGTAGTTGTCGTTGTTGGCCGTAGTTAGAGTAGCGGCACCAGTACTAACGCCTGACCGAGGAGGATTGTAGTATTCTGAGCTAAACAATCCACAGTCATTGGCGCTGGCGTTATTATCGCTGTTTACGCTCACAATATCCTCGAATCCTGCGGGCGAATAACCTGTTGTCTCAGGTAAATCATCGTCGATACCCACACCACTTATCATGAGTGTGCCTTCTTGGTTGGCAGTTAGTGCTGGGTACTGGGGTACTCCCGTTGCATTACCCGTGCTGGCAACAGGGCTAGTGATGTCAAAATCTTTGACGCGTATTATAACGCCTGCAGATTGTTCTGTGGCAGCAATAGTAAAGTTGTAACTAGCTGCCTCGTTGCCGCCGCCTTGGTCGGTACCAACCTTGTAATACGCCGCAAACTGGTCTAGGTCGGCATATTCAGTCCAGCCCCCACCAGTTTGGGAGACTCTGTCAGCAGGGTCGTCATGGCAAAGCAATGCTATATACAGATCACCCGCAGGCCGAACCGCCGGAAGGGCCAACGGCAATGTTACCGAGTCCGTTGACTGCTGGGTAACTGTATAGTCCATTATCCGAGGCTTAACGCGGCTAGTCTTGCCACCAGCGCGGTACATATAACCACCAGCCGCGGCAGTACCCTGATCCCACACCGAGCCGCTCATGTCTGTAGTGTCTGTCCATTCATCAATTCGGGCACCGGTGGTAGAGCCTTTTTTGAACAGCTCATTGTCGACATCAAAAGCCACGTTGCTCTCGTTGTTACCGCGCATCAGCTGGGCAGCAGATTGCACATATACGCTTGGGTCGATAGTAAGTGGGTAGTTCGCACTTTTTAGATTCTTGGCAACAATAGTTAGCTTAGTGCCTTCCAGCTCGAACTTGGCATCGACGGATGACTTCGTCTGACCGCTTTCTTTCACTACAGGCGCTGGGATCTGGAATAGAAGTTTGTCCTTAGTCGAGCTTTGGCGAGCTTTCTCAAGTAGCTTAGCGTCCTCTTCCGTCCCTGTTGAAACATCACCATTGATAGGCAAGCTAGAGCCATAGACTCCCACAGAACCATTTTTCTCCAGTCGTGCCTGCAGACCGCTGTCGATTCCTAGCTCATACTCGAACTTCATTGTGTCCTTGCTGCTGCTACGTAACAAAATATCTTCCTTGATCTGAGCTACCTGAGCAGTGTGGACTAGATAACCATTAGCCTTGCCGAGCTTGTAGAAGAGCTGGTTTTGGTCTTGCTTGGCCTCATCCAAGCGGAATTTGGGCTTGAGCGTCACATTTATGCTATTGACTGGATCGCTTACCGTCATGCCCTTGGCTGGGTCAGCGTCGAAGCTGGCTGTCAGGCGTGGACGGCTAGAACCAGCGGCCGAAGCTTCAGGATTCATAGCAGCTGTGTAGCCCTCGTTATAGGTGTAATTACCTGTCTTGGTGTCGAGCTTCAGCAGCTTTCCGAAATTCTCGTTAGGTGTGGGCAGTACCGCTCTTGCTGTCTGATCGAGACTATTAGGTCCAGTGGTGAGCAAAGGGGTAATTATTTCTACCCCTATAGACATTACGATGAGGATCGTCAACATACCAGCATATATTTGGTGCAGACGACTCGTGCGAAATGGCCGTACAAATTCGGAGTGAAGAATCTTGCTCCACCTCGTACGTTTGGCTATGGCAGCCCTGCCAACTCCACGAACTAATCTGTACGTTTTGCCTGTGCGAAAGGCATGCTTGTATGCATGACCCCGACCATGCGTATCCCCTCGCTTTTTGAGCTTTATTTCATCCATGTATTTCTACCACACACTAATGCTTATAGTGTACGCTAGACGATCTCTGTTGGGAAGCAGTTTCAAGCGTTCATCAAGAAGTCGTCGTTCATGATCTTTTTGACGTAGTTGATGCGTCGTCTACGGCGAGGGGGGCTCTCGGCTATGCGCCTCATGTTATGTTCGACAACTTCAGGAACAACCAGAATATCGGTATGAACCGCCTTATGGCTTATGTGCCTTCTGGCTTGCTGGATCTGGTGGGAGTTATCGTTTTTCATGGCGTTAATTGTTCGTGTAGGTAAAGGTTAGATTCTCGACATAGACAGTAGCGCTATTCTTTGCCCTGGTATTGATCTTGATGATTACATTATCGCCACCAGCAAATCCACATGATGTCTGCTCGTTGCCGCCAGAAGGCTTGGTACTCCAGAAGTTGGCTCCATCGGTGGTATTGGTAACGTCTGTCTCGGCACCGCAGGCCGTTATTGCACCTCCAGTACTTCTGAACACTTCGTACTTCACACTACCGTCAGTCGTGTTGGTCGTGCGTCCTGTCAGATTGATCGTATCGTCACTGTTAAAGCTCTTGAATGTGCTCGGCAATTTGTACGAGACATAGATGCTGTACAGCTGTTCGGTGGCTTGCGGCGAAGTCCACTGGTAGAACTGGCGGGAGTTGCCGCTGGCGCAGAGCGAACCGACAACCAATACAGTGGCTTGATTAGCGCAGAAGTCGGCAGACATGGTACCTACACCTGTGCCATTTAGTACAGCACCTGTGTATTCTGGTGTTAGAACAACTATGTTATCTGGAGCCGAGCCGCAGGCACCCCAGCCATCGGCTTCGTAACACTGGATGCGGCCAGTGGTTGTGTCGTAGTACATGGAGCCCAAATAAGCATCGTTGTTAGCTGCTATAGGAGCTGTGGAAGCCCGGTCAAGAGTCAGGAGAGTGGTTGGACCACCCTTGTTGGCTCCACCTATCTGGACATTATTTGAGTTATTGGTGTTAAGAGTTATGGACAGTGCATCGATATAGATAGAGCGAGTGCCGCCTGGCGCCGTGGCTTGAGTAAAGACAACGTCTGGGTTGGTAGCGGTTGTGCCATCGGATGTGAAGAGACAGGTTATCTTAGTCCAAGTGCTTGTGCTAATAGCCTGCGTGTTGTAGTCAACACAAGCTTCCATGTCTGTTCCGCCATCTCTTGAGTATCGAACCGTTAGATCACTTATAGCCCCTGTGCCTGATCTTGCATAGAAGCTGACTAGATATTGAGTACTGGTCTGTGGTGTTATCGACAAGTTGTTGCGAATGCCCATGTCTGCATGGTTTGAGGTGTCTGCACGGGCGGAAGCGCTGGTGTCGTAGAGGACAGCGGTGTCACGAGCCGCAGACGACGTACCAGCTCCGCCACCATCTCCGTCAAATGCTGTCCAGTTGGTCGTAAAGCCACCCGAATCGTCGACACTACCATCAGCAGCAAAGTTAGCACTAGCATTTACGTTGACACTTAGGTTATCGATGTAGAATGTGCGGGCAGTTCCATCAGTCTGGCGGATCAATATAGAGTTGCTGCTATTGATCGAGCCAGTGGCAGTAAATGTACATAGTATCCTAGTCCACTTGCCTGTATTAACGGTTTGAGCGTTAGCGCAGGTTACCGTGCCAGTAGTGGTGCCATCTGGAGAATAAAGTACCTGTAGAGTACTGAAGTTGGCACTGCTGCGAACAGCGAAAGATACTGAATATTTAAGATTAGTTGTCAATGTTGCCGAGATCCTGTTGCGCGCACCATGATTTGTTGTTGTGGTCTGTACACGTACCGAAGCCTGGCCAGTAGCAATATTATCCCCCGCCGTTGTCCAGCGATCTACTGTTCCGCCCGTTGTAGTGTCCCAGGTGTTGGCAGGGAATGTAGAGGCACTGCCGCCTGCTGTTTCGGCGCCACCATTTGTTGCATATTCAACAGCATTATTGTTCACACTAAGGAGGTTACTGCCTATAGATGTCTGTACTTCTAGCAAGCCGCCGGTGATCGGAGTTGTGGCATTATTGCGAATCGTTAGTCCATCAGCAGCACCGCCGGATGCGTTCAGTACCAGCTCAGCACCGCCAGCTGAGGTCAGCGTATTGTTGTAAGCAGACTGAAGGTCAGTCGAGCTAGAGGCACCGGCTGCCGTCCAGTCGGTACCGTTCCAGATCAAGGTCGCGGTGCTGTTGGCCTTCATGGCAATGTCAATCGGCGTGCGAGCAGAGTTCAATCGCAAGGTAAAGTCGCTAGAACCACTACGAGCGGCGATGTAAACTAGGCGACCTATAACCGCCTGGTTAGGATCTGGGACTGTTACGGTCACGCCCGTCACACTGGCTGTAATAGGCAGCGAGCTGTACAGATCAACATTACCTGCAGTTATAGCAAAAGTACCAGTTGATGCAAAAGTTTGGACACCAGCCGAGCTAAATGCAGTTGTAGATAGATTAACTAGTCCTTGGCTGCCCGTACCAACAGCGCTCCCGCCAATAATGGTGACTGCCCCACCGTTGGCATTGGTGCTACCTGCTGCGGCACCGCCTTGCAGGGTCAGCAAACCACCAGCGACGCCGCTCGCACCTGTGCCACCAGCGCCGGCAGAGATTGTCACGGCTGTACCAGCCACATTTGTAGTACGAGTCTGAGCCGTTAGCGTACGCGTGCTTGCAGACTCCGTAAACCTGGCTGTAGCCGCGTTGAAGTTCAAATCCCCTGTTCCGGCCTGGATAGTTGTAGCACTTGTAGTGTTAGTCGATCCTAGAGTTACAGTCTGAGCAGCCGCTCCAGTACCGATATCGATGATACGGGCAGTATTTGTGGTACCTACGCTTATAGTTGCGCCGTTACCGTTACCGATATTTATAGCAGACGCATATCCGGTGGAAGTATTGGTATTGCCGATGTATATAGCACCTGTAGTAGTGGCCGCAGTGCCGGAATCTAGGAAAACATTACCTGAGTTTGCGGCCGATGAGTTACCAGAGCGCAGTATAAAGTCATTGGTGGCTGTTGATCTGTTAACGGTCGAGAAGAGACCGTTCGCATATACATCACCAGTCGAAGATATTTGGAACATGTTAACTAGTCCGCTGTTTTGGATTGTCAGGTAATTAGCGGTTTGTGTTGGGTTACCCTTAATATACAGCTGTACGGCGTCCCTGTTACCAGTAATAGATGTTGCGCCGTTTAGGTTTATGTTGCCGCTAGTTGTACCCGACTGCAAAGTCACGGAGCTATCATTAACAGTGTTACCAATAGTTACTAGGGCTTTGCCCGTGCCGGCTGGGGTGCCAGCACCTATTCTTATGGTTTGGGTATTGCCGGTAGCGGTGTTGGCATTACCAATGTCAATAGTATTACTAGCTGTGGATTGGCCGAGGGTGATAGTGCCGGTTTGGGTGGTGCCGCCTAGGGTTATGGTGCCAGCGGTCAGGCCGGTGCCTATGTTAAGTAATGTTGCTGTGGTGCTGCTGATGAGGTTGACTGTAGCAGCCGAGCTGGTAATATCTCCGCCGTTGATGGCTGTATCGCCAATTGTTGTTAGGTTACCGTTAGCTGCAAAGCTAGCTATTTCTGCGCCAGCTGTATCTTGCAACTCAAACAAGTCGCCTGTTTGGCCGACAGCAGCTTGGACAATTAGAGGCTTATCGCTTGCATTGATGGAGCTGACAAACAAGCCGCCATTGGAAACTACACCTGAGCTTAGAGCAATTGTAGAAGCAGTAGATCGAACATACGCACCCGGGCTAGAGCCGGCAATAAGTTGAGCACCCCAAGCGTACATATCGTCACCTGATGTAGCGGCGATAATATTTGCTTGGACGTTGCCACCTAATCCTGTAGTGTTTTGAGTAACAAAGTACCGCGTCCAAATAGGGGTTACTACTATTGTTTTGACCGTGCCGTCAGTAGTGCCATCAATACGTAGACTAGCGTTTCGGTTAGAACCTGAGTTTGATTTCAGCCAGACACTGAATGTATAGGTGGCCCCGACGGCAGTACCGCTAGTTTGAGAACTAGCGGAGTTATTACTTCCAGAATTAAGGAGTTCGGCAGTTGTTTGATTGTCGGGAGCCGTTGTATTATCGCCTGTTACTGTCATGGTGGTTTCTGCCCAAGTGGTGCTAGATGTAGCATCATCTAGGCCTTCAGAATAGAGTAAAAGATTACCGAATTGACCAATACCGCCATAGCCAGTATTAATCATGGCAGAGGATTCTAAGTCTTGTTGGGTAAGAGTACGAGCTGCACCTTGAAGGACGTAATCATTTGTACCGTTATTTGTACTAAGCTGGCCCCCAAAGATGGTTCCAGTACCGCCATCGTTAATATTGGTTGCTCCAGTGCCAGAGTAGGTATTATCCGCAAGATAAGTTCCAGTTCCTGATGTAATAGATATTGCGTAACCCGTTCCCCCCGAATCGGTTATGGAATTACCTGTGATATTAGTAAAATTAGAACCGCCGGATACTAAAATACCACTCGAGCTAGCAGTAGAGGCACCGCTATTAATGATCTGGTTGCCTGAAATAGTGTTACTGGCGGCGGAAGAATTTATATTGATACCGTGGGCACCGCTAGCAAGTATTTGGTTGCCAGTTACGGTATTTTGACTACTAGCTAAATCAACCCCATCGTCAGTATTAGCATTGAAAGTATTGCCAGTGATAGTATTCTGTCCGTTATTAACATTTACACCGTCAACATTACCGGCAAACGTATTGCCACTAATTTGGTTATTCGAGGAGAATAGACCTATGCCATACGAACCGTTACCCTGTATGGTATTTCCAGAGATAGTATTGTTACTAGCCGACAGATTAAGATGGATACCGATACCCGTATTGCCTTGAACTGTATTGCCTGAAAGCGTATTGTAGTTTGCACTATTCCCAAGATATATAGCTCTACTCGCTGTGGTATTACCTGTAGCAAGCACTGTGCTGTTAGTTATGCTGCCGTTGGTAGAGCCACTTAGCTCTATACCGTTACTTCGCACTTGCTCTACCCAGACTTTTTCAATCTTTACGCCTGGTGTAGCACCTGACCCCGTACCAGCCCCAACACCGCTAAACATAATGCCGTTTTGTGTGCCGCTTGCATTGTTAGCTTTATTTCCATCTATTTTAAGATTGCTAACCGTGATTCTTCCAAGTGTGCCGCCAGAGTTATCTGTTATAGCATCTATATCCGCCCCCGTAACACTGTTCTTGAGCTTTATTATTGTGCTAGCGCCAGATCCAGTTAGTGTTACATTGCTTTTATCAATCTCGATACCGCGGTCATCGGGATCAACACTGTCATCAATCGTGTACGTACCCTCTAAGAGATAGACAATACCGCCAGTAGCGGGCAGTGCAGATATTGCCGCATTTATTTCAACTTCATCATCAGTGCCGTCAGCCACATAATCTGCCTTCTCTTTGTTTTGCGAGTCGGAGGCTGCCACTATCTTGGTAGCTGTGGTTCTGTCAGCTTGCCAGCGAGTGCCGTCATATATATACATCTGGTTGTTGGTTTGGTGATAGAACAGATGGCCTTCACCTGTAGGAGTTGGGAAAGAGGTGTTACCTATTATCTGTAGGGTGGAGTTTGAGGTGGCGCCAGTACCAACGACTAGATTGCCGGCAGAGGTAATAGTCCCTGAACCACTGGTTGAGATATTGCCAGACGTGGTGATGCTGTCGCCGGCTGTGGCTGGCTGGATTACGGTACCACTGCGAGAGAAATAGCCAACAGAGCCACCACCACCGCTAGTAATACTGCCTGTACAGACCAGGTTGCCATTACTGCCATCTATTGAACAACCAGAGCCTGCCGAACCCCCGGCTATGTTGATGGTAGTAGCGGTCGCTCCACCGGGACCAATGTTAAGGGTGGCAGCAGCACCACCAAAGGTAATGCTAGTAGCCGGTGTGCCAAACAGAGCTAAGGTGCCAGCGTTGCTGTCGATGTTGGCAGCGTTGAGGTTGATAGCACCACTGGCACCGCCTTGAAGCGTAACTGAGCTGGTGGTATTAGTCGATCCTATAGTAAGCGTTTGTACCGCCGCGCCCGTAGCGAAATTTATAGTATGGGCAGTAGCGCCATTGAAGAGGTTGGTAGTACCATTGGACTCAGCAGTGAAAGTAGCGCCGGTGTTGCCGATGCTGATGGCTGTGGTATTAGCCGTAGTACCAACACTGAGAGTACCCGCAGAGGCGCGCTCTAAGTTAGGACTTAGCAGTCCCGTGTTTGCTTGCCCCGTGCCACTAATCCTGTAGTTTGCAGTTTGGTCTACACTGTTTTGATTTTGAACGTAACTAGCTGAGCCACCATCGACTCCGGCGTTAGTCCAACCCGCACCATTCCAGATAAAGGTTCCGGACATATTAGCATTCATCACAAAGTTTGTGCCGCCGGATGGTGCTATCGTGAAACTGTTTGACCCGCTAATAGATGTAATATAGATGATACGTCCAACGGTAGTATTCGTAGGCGCTGGCAGTGTAATAGTAAGACTAGCTGCCGTGGCATTAATAGGAATGGTACTATTATTGTCAATAAGTGACTGCGTGATCGTGCCATTTGAACCAAATGCTTGTGTACTCGAAGCGGTAAAGACTGGTGTATCTATCTCCACAATTCCAGAAACACCAGTACCCACACCCGTACCACCCCTAAGAACTACGTTGGCTCCGCTAGCGTTACCTGTTCCTCCAGCATTACCGCCTTGTAAAGTTAGAACACCGCCAGTGAAGGCACTCGCTCCCGCTCCAGCAGTACCACCAGTTATCGTTAGGTTGCTGCCCGCTACGTTTGTAGTTCGAGTTTGAACAGTCAATGTGCGAGTGCCAGTAACCTCAGTGAACTGAGCTTGTGATGCATTGAGGTTTATGTTGCCTGAGCCAGCTTGAATAGTTGTTGTGCCGGTAGTATTCCCGATGGTTACCGCACTGGCATTTGTGGTACCTAGGCTCACAGTACCTGCTGTTGCACCCTGCCCTGCCTGGATACTACCAGCATCGATCGTAATAGATCCGCTAGCGCGATTTCCCTGGGCACTACCAGATTGTAGAGTAATACTGCCAGACCCTCGGTTGTTGCCAGCTGTCGCCCCGCCTGTAGCAAGAGTCAAAGCGCCACTATCGACATTATTGCCCGAAGTTACCCCTCCTGTCTGAACCGTCAGTGCTGCACTACCGCTACCATCAGCAGTTTTAACAAGAGGCGTAACAACACTAGTGTTAATTTGGGCCGTACCGGTGATACGGAAGTTTGCTGTTTGGTCAGTAGAACTCTGGTTCTGTATATATGATGCGGAACCTCCGTCAACACCTGCGTTCGTCCATGCCGCTCCGTTCCACACGAAAGTAGCTGTCGTGTTTGCAGCCATCACAAAGGCTGTGCCGCCGCTAGGAGACATGGTAAAGCTATTTGAGCCACTAACCGCTGTCACGTATATTATTCGCCCAACTGTAGTGTTTAGCGGTGCTGGTAATGTAATCGTTAAGCTGGCAGCCGTGGCATTAATAGGTATAGTACTGTTGCTGTCAACTACAGATTGTGTGATCGTTCCATTGCTGCCAAATGTTTGAGTGCTAGAGGCAGTAAAAACAGGGGTATCTATACGAACCACTCCGGATACTCCGGTACCTACCCCGCTACCACCTTGTAATAGGACGTCACCGCCGTTGGCGTTGCCTGTACCAGCAGCAGCTCCTCCTTGTAGTGTTAAAAGACCTCCTGAGAAAGCGCTGCCACCCGTACCGGCTGTTCCGGCCGCAACGGTTAAATCAGTGCCAGCTACATTGGTAGTTCGGGTTTGGACAGTTAGTGTGCGTGTACCTGTAACTTCTGTGAACTGCGCCTGTGATGCTCCAAAGTTCAAGAAACCTGATCCGGCTTGGAGAGTCGTTGCTGATGTCGTGTTGGTCGAACCAATAGTTACAGTTTGTGCAGCCGCTCCAGTAGCCAGTTGGATAGTGTGGGCTGTTGCGCCGTTGAAGAGGTTGGTTGTAGCTGTGCCAGACTCAAGTGTAAAGCCAGTTGAGGCGCTATTGCCTATTGCTACAGTGCCTGTGCTAGATCCTGTGTTGATGTTGGTGTTGAAGTTAGAGGAGGCGTTGAGGTTAACGTCGGCGCCAGTGACGGTCAGGCCTGCTTGGGCGGTGATTAAACCAAGTGCGCTAACAGAACCATTAATACCTAGGTTGGCTCCAACTTGAAGGTTAGTGCCAACACTTAGGCTGCCTGTGATGTCGGCGTCGTTATTGACGGTGAGTCGGCCGTTGGTTTGGAGGGTACTGGTCGTCAAGCCACCGACTTCTAGCTGTTGGATGTAGGCGCCACCAAGGTCAAAGGAGCTAAGTTTACTGTTGCCAATAGTAACGAGGTAAGCGTAGCGACCATTAACAGAGATAGATTGAGGGTTAGAGCTACCGCCAGTAGATACGCTACCGCGGCCAGTTGGGCTGGCGGGGTTAGAGATGTCCCAGACCTGCATAGTATTGTCGCCGTAGCCGGCCAAATATAGGTAACGACCTTGGATAGCTACGCTGCTAGGGTTGGAGCTTGCGCCGGTGCCTGTGGAGCTAGTAACTGATGGGCTAGCTGGGTTGGAGATATCAACAATCTCAAAACCTGGATTACCCCAGTTAGCAATGTATACGTAGTGTCCTTCTGCCTTGAGATCTATCGGGACAGATTGTATAGTCAGGCCACCAGCGTTCATTAGGGTTGGGCTGGCGGGGTTGGAGATGTCAACAATCTGCAGTTTGCCGGGCGTAGCGGCATTACTCGTTATATATGCATACTTGCCTTGGACGGCGATAGATGTGGGCGCATTGGCAGTCGTTAGAGTTGAACCGGTAACCAGTGTAGGGTTGGCTGGGTTGCCGACGTCGTAGATCTTCATCTCGTCGGCATCAAGGTTTATGACATAGGCATAGCGACCACTTACATAAACATCGTGAGGCGTAGCACTACTACCAGTATTAATAGACCCGACTGCAGCTGGGATGTTGGTGGGGTTGGAGATGTCGTAGATCTCTAGATTATCTGGGCCTTCGGTGACGACATAGGCGTAGCGACCCTGGACGAAGACGCTGATTGGATTAGCGCCTGTAGCTTGGCTATCTAGGGCTGCTGGTAGGCTAGCTGGGTTAGAAACATCAAATGTCTGCAGTGTGCCGGCCGTATAGTTGACGACGTAGGCGTAATTACCCTGAACAACCACATCAGCTGGGCCAGAGCCAGTGGCAATATCATCCAGCACTGCAGTTGGTGTGATACCAGCCACTGTTAGCTGAGCAAATGGTGTAGCGGTACCGATACCGATGCGGCTGTTAGTGGTGTCAGCCACGAATAGATTGCTCGTGCCAGCGGCATTCTGGATCTGGAAGGCTGCAGTGGAGTTAGTGCCTGGCTTAACGAGTACACCAGTATTGGAGGCTCCACTAGGTAGTAGATTGACACCGCCAGTCCCAGACTGGAGGTTGAGGGTAGAGCTCGTGTTGGTCGAACCAATAGTTACAGATTGTGCAGCCGCTCCAGTAGCCAGTTGGATAGTGTGGGCTGTTGCGCCGTTGAAGAGGTTGGTTGTAGCTGTGCCAGACTCAAGTGTAAAGCCAGTTGA
>Ga0315912_10002872_pt1 | contig 17782 bp, 16 predicted proteins | sample VfabasoilMG_FD_204469 | JGI IMG/M metagenome (GOLD analysis project Ga0315912, IMG submission 204469) | Garden soil microbial communities collected in Santa Monica, California, United States - V. faba soil | ecosystem: Environmental > Terrestrial > Soil > Garden | place: USA: California...
GAGGGCGAGGCGCGAGGCCGAAGCTGTATCGGGCCCCAACTACAGTGGGGGCGAGCGCCGAGTAACAACGCCATCGGGCTGCAGAACCGTGCATGGCACGGAACGAACTTCCGACTTGAGGCACTAGCTTACCGCCGTAGAGGCGGGATCAAGGAGTGCCGCTAACACTGTCCTCGGGCACGATTCAAACTGATCGGTGCTCTAGGCGGTGGGAGCCACCTGCGGAGCGATGATCCCGAGCGGTTCGGAGGGAAGCGTGATCACGACCTCGTCGTCCACGACTTCGACGGCGAACGTTCGCACGGAACCTCGATCAGGAGCTTGCGCTTCGCCGGTGGGGAGATCGATGACCCAGTTGTGGAGCGGGCAGGTCACGCGATGACCGTGGACGATGCCTTCCGAAAGCGGACCGCCTTGATGCGGGCAACGATCCTCCAATGCGAACAGGTGGCCGTCGTGGGTTCGAAAGAGCGCCACGGTGACCTCTCGGCAACGAAGGATGCACGCGCGCTGGATCGGAATGTCTTCCTTGCGGGCCACGCGAAATCGCGGGAGCGGAGGAGGTTCGAGCTCCTGTTCCTCGTCCTCGTACTCGTCGTCCTCGTTTTCGTCGTCGAATTTGTCGGTCATGGGCCGGCACCCTCGCTGGGCGAACCGGTGATCACGGGAAGGTGTTGCCGGATCTTCGATCCCGTCGTCGTCGAGTACGACGAGACGTCGTCCTCCGATTCCGCACTCGAGATCTGCGCCCAAGGATCCACTTGGGCAACTTCCTGCGACGCTTGAAACTTGCGCGCAAGGCTTTGACGGCCCGCAGGATCGTCGACGATCTTATTGCGGATCGCATCGAGGCCGACCCGATCGACCCATGTGGACGTTCGCTCGAGGTAACGAGCGTTCTCGCGGTAGAACTGCATGAACGCCATCGTGTGTTCGAGGACTTCGTCGGCCGTGGTCACTTTGCACAGCAGATCGGCGACACGAACCTTGGTCCCGCCGTTACCACCCACATAGAGTTCCCACCCCGATTCGACCGCGACCACACCGAAATCTTTGACACCCGATTCAGCACAGTTCCGCGGACACCCCGAAACGGCCATTTTCACTTTGTGAGGAGTCCAAGCGCCCCAACACGCCTTTTCGATGGCGATCCCCATCGCGGTCGAATCCTGCGTACCGAAGCGACACCACTCCGATCCAACGCACGTTTTGACGGTACGAACGGCTTTGCCATACGCATGACCCGAAACGAAGCCCGCTCGGCCCAGGTCGGACCAAACTGCGGGGAGGTCTTCTTTGCGTACACCGAGGAGATCGATGCGCTGTCCACCTGTGATCTTGACCGTCGGGACCGCGAATTTCTCGGCCACGTAGGCAATGGCGCGCAACTCGTCGGGACTCGTCAATCCCCCCCACATGCGGGGCACGACCGAATACGTACCGTCTCGCTGAATGTTGGCGTGCAGGCGTTCGTTGACGACACGCGACGGCGTATGGTCTTCGTATTCCGTCGGCCAAGCACAGAGCAAATAATAGTTGAGTGCCGGTCGACAGACGTGGCAACCGTCCGGCGTTTTCCATTCGAGCGCCTGCATGACGGCCGCGATCGTTTTGAGGTTCTGCTCGGGGACGGCGGTCCGCACTTCATCATGGGACAACTCGGTGCAGTGGCAGACCGGTGGAGCTTTGGACGTGGTTTTTGCTTCCTTGCCGCGAGTTTCGACCAAGATCTGCTCGACCAGCTTGGTACAACTGCCGCAGGACGCCGAGGCCTTGGTTTGATGCCGGATCTCCGCGAGACTCGTCAGGCGGTGGGTCCAGATCGCCTGGACGATCTCTTTTTTACAAACGCCATTGCACCCGCAAATCTCCGCCTCGTCGGACAGTGGAACGGAGACGACCGTGGAGTCTTTGCGCATGGCGTCCGCGAACGCCTGGCCATGGATGAGCACATCGCGGAGATCCGCGATGTCCATGCGCTCGCGAATCATGCGTGCATACCAGGCACCATCGGTCGCATTGCCGTAAAGGATGGCTCCACGAAGGCGATTGCCATCGACCAACAGCGTCTTGCAGTGCCCGCGAGCGGTATCTCGGAACGTCACCACTTCGGTGGCGGGACCCGGCTCGATCTGCCCTGCCGAAAATACGTCGACACCACCCACCTTGAGTCGCGCCGAGGCCTCGGTGCCCGCATAACCGACCGAATAAGGTCGAACGATTTCTTCCGCCCATACCCGCGCCATCTCATAGAGCGGCGCGACCAGGCCGTAGACGTGGCCACGGTGTTCGGCGCACTCACCGAGGGCCGAAATACTCGGATCGCTCGTGCGAAGGCGGTCGTTGACGATGATCCCGCTGCCGCACAACAAGCCGGCCGATTTTGCGAGTTCGATGCGAGGAACGATGCCGACCGCCATCACGACGAGATCGGCTGGAAGCTCTTCCCCCGTGCTCAACCGTACCGCACGAACGCCGGTCTCGTCGCCGACGATCGCCGTGGTTTCCGCATTGAGCCGCACGGCGGCTCCGAGTTTGACGAAGAATCGCCGCAGGAGCTCCGCCGCATCCCCATCGAGCTGACGCTCCATCAGTTGATGCGGTAGTTGGAGCACCGTCACATCCATGCCGCGTTTGCGCAGACCCGCCGCGGCTTCGAGGCCGAGCAGACCGCCCCCGATCACGATGGCTCGGCGGTTCGACCCCTGGCTCGCTTGGATCATCGAGTCGACGTCGTGAAGATTGCGAAACGTGACGACTCCGTTCAGCTCGACGCCTGGAATCGCCAAGATGCGCGCCGACGACCCCGTGCAGAGCAATAGGTGATCGTAAGGGGTTACCCGGCCCTCGTCGTCGGTGACGGTTTTGCGCGTTCGATCGATCCGGGTAATTCGAACACCGGTCCGCAATTCGATTCGACGGCTTTGATACCACGCTCGATTCGCAACACTCAGATCGGTCAACGCAAGCTCACCGCTGAGTACCGCGGACAAGCGAATACGATCGTAGCAATCGTGGGGCTCCTCACCGAATATAGTGACATCGAATCGTTCGGGAGCGCGGCTCAGGAGATCGCGGATGGCACGATGCCCAACCAAGCCGTTGCCGACGCAAACGAGACGTTCGCGACTCGGACTCGGAGGCGGAGTAGGCAGGGTCATGCTGGAGCGGTTCAAGTTGAAAGGGGACAGCAACATCTGGGCCATGGTAATCTTACCAAAATGTACGGATAGTTGAGTCGTCCCCGGCCTATTCCGCGTGAACCCACGGGTACGAACCCGAGTGCAGCACCGACAGAACCGTAGGTGTCGATCGCACATTTGGTTAAACATCGTTCTAGAGCCCCATAGGGGTCGAATTCACCCTTGGACCCGAAGCCGGTTTGCCGGATTCTGGCTCAGAACATTGTTCTGTACGATTTGGTAATCATTTTCCTACGGCACGGTAGGGGTGACGCAATCGCGCCGCGAGGGGGTCGCAGCCGGGGCGGATGCACGGCTTTTGCTCGAAAGGCCGATCGAAATCGCCATAGGCATGAGCCTTGCTCAAGCGATCGTTCGACCCATGCAAATAGCTATCGCGACGATTCTCCCCTTGATGCTATGGGCAAATGCTCCAAGCACGGAAGCGACTGGAGCCGTCACTTCCCAACCTCCACCTTCGATTGAAGACACTCCGGATTCGGCTCCTCCCGATTCGATTCCTCCTGCTTCGATTCCTCCCGATTCGACTCCTCCCGATTCGCCATCCGCCACGGCAACGGTCGAGGCCTCTCCAGCGGTCGAACCTTCTCCTCCCGCTGCCGTCGTGACCCCGACCCCGACCCCTGAGGCCGTAGTCACCCCGCCGGCGCCAGAACCCGGCGGGCCGACGATCGAACCTCTTCCCGTCCCTGCGAAGCCGGCACCCGAACTCCCCACCTTCACGTGGGGCGTCCAAGGGTTCCTGCGACCTACAACGCGGATCAACCCGTGGTTCTCCAAGGACGGTCCCGATCCTGCGGCCGATATCCCGCAGCGGATCCGTCTCCAGCTGCTCGGTAAATACAAATGGCTGTCGGTCTTCGCCCAAGTGCAAGACACCCGTCGCTGGGGCTTCGAAACCAATACTGCCGCCAGCACGAACAACACCGACCTCCATCAGGGCTACATGGAGTTCGGCGGCGCGTTCCAAGAAAAGAAGTTCAAGGGGTACCTACGCATCGGTCGTCAGGAGATCGACTGGGGCAACCAGCGCTTGATTGGCTCCCTTGGATGGTTTCCGGAGGCGCGTTCGTTCGACGCGATCCGTGGTCGGGTCGAACTCGGACGCTTTGGTCTCGATGCGTGGTTCTCCCCCCTATCCTTGAAACAAAACTTCTGTCTGAATGCGATGGGTGGGGTCGTGCCATGCAGCGATCCGGCCTCGGTGGCGCAGTACGAAAACAACGGGACGCAACTCTACGCGGCGCAGCTGTTCGCGAACGTCCATGCGATGTTTGGCGCCGAATTGTTCTACCTCGGGTTGAACGCACGCCCGGTTGGCCCCGCTGTTGGAGCCGAACTCGGCTTGGCGCCGCCGAGCAACATGCCCCGCGGCCTGGCGCGACGAAAGATCTCGAACTTCGGTCTTCGCTTGTTCGGCAAGGGCAAACGCCTTGCGTACGACGTCGAGGCCAATCTCCAGACGGGGGAGAACGAAGGCCAAGAGCATTCGGCGTGGGCCCTTGCAGCGTTCGTGTCCTACACCATCGATAAGGCGAAGATCAAGCCGCAGTTCCGCATTGGATACAATGCTGCGAGCGGCGATCCATGCAAGAACCAAACGGTGGCGGCGAATTGCGGTGGCGGCGACAAGAGCCTCGAGTTCTTCAACTTCTATCCGACGAACCACATCCACTATGGATACATGGATCTCTTCGCTTGGCAGAACATGCGTGAACTCGACGCGCGCTTCCAAATCGTACCCGCCAAGGTCCTCGAGATCGTCGCTGCATATCATTTCTTCCAGATGATGGAACCCACCGGAGCCTGGCGAAACGCCCCATCGGGAACGATCCAGGGCGGACGGACGAACCCGAATCCCACCGTTGCACAACGCTACAATCCGACGAACGATGAACACACGCTCGGACACGAAATCGACATCATTGCGAACGTCAAAGCGTGGGAAGGCAAAGTGTTCTTCCAACCCGGATATGGTGTGTTCATCCCGACCCAAGCCGGAACGACCATCGGTGGACCCGATCCCCAACACTTCCTGTGGATCTGGATGACCTTCACATTGGGATCGTGAGTTCTTCGGGCTCGGATCTCACGCACGGGCTGAATGGTTTCAGGCCCCTTCGGGGCTGAGCCGCTCGCCCGTTTCGAGGCCGCGTCGCTTCACGCCCTTTCGAGGCCGAGTCGCTTCGGGGCTGAGTGGCCACCCAGTGCGGGTCAAACCGCGCGCCCTCGCTTCCCGATCGGGGAGGCGAAGGGCGCGAACGTCGATGGATGCGCGCTGATTCCCGCCCCGCTATGCTGGGCATTCCATGGCAAAGATCGTTCCTTCGTTCATCCGACAACGGACATGGCTGGCAGGTAGCGGCCTTCTGATGGTGGCGGCTGCGATCGCGGTTGCGCATCGGCCCGAAACCGCCGAAGTGCCACCGTTGGACGCAAGTAAGTTCACTGGCGAAGTCCCCCACGATCTTGCCGAGTGGTGGACGGGCGATTACGTGCTCGATTTCGTCGAGCCGAGCGAAGGCGAAGGTGGTTCGGAGCGCGCGATCGCAGCCGCCGTACTCGAACTCGACGGTCGGCCCGATGTCGAAGTCGCCGCCGCAGGCCCGTACAGTGAAGGCGAACACCTGTTTCGCCTGCATACCGACCCCTCGAGCTGGAACCGGGTCCTCGCCGACCTGATGCGCAGCTCACTCATCGAGGGCATCGAGCCCGAGCTCATCTACGCCATCGATTTACCCGATGCGGCCCCCATCCAAACTCTCGATGATTCGCCACCCGAACCCGCGAAGCCACCGAGATTCGACCCGAACGATCCGATGTTTCGCTACCAGTGGCACATGGAACAGATTCGGGCACCCGAAGCTTGGGCCCGGAGTCAGAGTGGCACGGGTGCGGTCGTTGCGGTCATCGACACGGGAGTGGCGTGGAGGAACGACTCCGCTTCCGGGGCACGACGACTGCCGGACCTTGCCGAGACGAAGTTCACCAAAGGCAAAAGCTTCATCGCCGGCGTGCCCGATGGACTCGACGATCATGCGCACGGGTCCCACGTAGCTGGCACGATCGCTCAGAGCACGAACAATGGGGTCGGCGTCACGGGCGTAGCTCACAAAGCCACGATCATGCCCCTGAAAGTGCTCTCGAAAGACGGTCGAGGGTCGGTCCCGGGCATCGCCGATGCCATTCGGTATGCCGCCGATCAGGGCGCACACGTCATCAACATGAGCCTCGGCGGGCCGCTGCCGTCTCACGTCCTTGCGAAGGCGATCGAGTACGCCCACAGCAAAGGGGTCACGACGGTTTGCGCCGCAGGCAACGAGAGCCGCAGCCGCGTTGGTTACCCCGCCGCAAATCAATACGCCGTCGCGGTCTCGGCCACGAACTTCAGCCGCGAGCTGAGCTTCTACAGCAACTGGGGCGTGCACATCGACGTTGCGGCCCCCGGTGGCGATACGCGATCGGACAAAAACGGTGACGGCAAACCTGATGGGGTTCTCCAGAACACGATCGCGATCAAGAATCCGGCCGCCAACGACTACCTCTGGTTCCAGGGCACATCGATGGCGTCCCCACATGCGGCCGGGGTCGCTGCGCTGATCGTGGGCGAAGGGGTCACCAACCCCGATGAGGTCGAGCGAATTCTGAAGGAAACGGCCGCCCATCCGCAGAACCAAGATTGGGACAAGTTCTTTGGAGCGGGGATCGTCGATGCGGCTGCGGCCGTCGAGGGTGCCCGAAAGCACTATCGTTCCGAGCGCGCAGGCCTGTTGTTGTTGACGCTCTTCGGTCTTGGCGGCCTCGGTGTTGGCGCTCGCCGTCGCTGGCTGGCGGGGGCCGGAACCGTCGGCGTGGCCGCGCTTGCGAGCGGCGCGTTGTCGGTCCCACTCGCGTATCAGTTCGGCACCTTGCTCGGAGGCGTCGGTGCTCTCGGCTCGCCTTGGTTCCTCTCCGCGTTGCTGCCGCTCACCTTGACGATCCTGACGATGAGTTGGAGGGCGTTTCGCCCCATTCTTCAGGGGTTGAACGCGGGATATGCTGCCTTACTCCTACACGGAGCGGTCGTGCTTCCAACGTTGCTCGCAGGGGTCCCAGGTGGTCCGGCAGTCGACCGACTGTGGCTGCTGGCCAATGCCGTCGTCGCTGGCTGGCTCGCTTGGCGTCTTTCGGTGACCCCTGGAGCAGTCCGCGCACTCGCTCGTCCCCGCACGTCGTAGGTCACTTTTCTCGAACCTCATTGAAAGCGCTCCTCAGGACCTTGCCCTACGCTCTCGAAGGCGGTAGGTTTGAGCACTCCTTGAAAATGACATTCAAAGAGTAGCGAGAGGAACCCCGTGATCGTTTGTCTGTGCAAGGGCGTCTCGAGTCACACGATTCAACGCGAGGTCCGGGGGGGCGCCCGGACAGTGGGCGACATTGCGAGGGCATGCAGAGCGGGAACGGGTTGCGGAGCCTGCGTCGCACAAATTCGGGATCTCCTGCATTGCAACGCGGGAATGTCGCATGACCGTCGGCTCCCGAAGTAGTCGCTCCTCGAGAAGGTCCGTATACAGGCCCGATCGGCTTCGAATCGTACTTGATGACGCGATGTGAGCGGCCCCGCCTCGCAGGGCACGAGGCTTGAGCTGGGTTCTGGACACACTGTGAGTGCGTCGGAACCAAACCAGAAGGCCGGGAACGTTGTCCTCGGGCACGATCAAGGCCAGACTTGAGATGCTTGTTCATCGGCCACCCTTCGGGGTCGATTTTGCGTCCGAGTTTGACACACGTTTTCAAGTTCAATCTTTTGCGCCCGGGCACTCGGCTGTCGAATCGCAGCGCCATGGTAGTTTGCGCCAGCGATGAAAGGCAGCCCCAAGGTCATCGACCTTCTCAACGACATCCTCACGGCGGAGCTCACAGCCGTAAACCAGTACTTCATCCACGCGAAGATGTGCCAGAACTGGGGTTACAAGCGGCTGTACAAGCGCGTCTATCACGAGTCGATCGATGAGATGCGTCACGCCGACGACCTCATCGAGCGCATCTTGTTCCTCGAGGGCGTACCCAACGTCCAGCGGTACAACAAAGTGACCGTCGGCGAGACGGTCAAAGAACAACTCGAACTCGATCTACAGATGGAGTACGACGCGGTTCAGCGGTTTCGGGGGGCCATCCACGTTTCCCGCGATCAAGAACGCGACGATGCGACCGCGGTGATGCTCGAGCGCATGCTCGTCTCCGAAGAATCCCATGTGGATTGGCTCGAAACCCAGCTCGAGCTCGTCCGCCAAGTGGGACTCGAGAACTACCTCGCCCGCCAGATCGGGGAGGACGAAAAGGACAAGTCGTAGCGCTGGGAACTACGCCCCCATCCCGCCTCGCGAACAGCGTTCCCGGACCTTCTGGCGTTGTTCCGAGGCACTCGCAGTGTGCCCGACACACTGCGAGTGCCTCGCCAGAGAGGGCCGCTAACACTGTCCTCGGGCACGATTCAAACTGATCGATGCTCTAGGGCGCCATGTCGGGTCCGCGGACGACGTCTTCGTCGCCATGGGGCATCGCAAAGCGCGAAGTATCCACCTCCGCGTTGATCTCGAGCGAGTCGATCGTCTGTACGGCCTGGGCTATGTTCAGGTCCGACACCTGTCGGAAGGGGAACTGCACGCCTTCGACCGTTCGATAGTCCTCGAGCTTGACGTTGAACGGCACGGGACCCATCGGCGTCGCTTGGTCGAAGCTCTGGGCCACGAGGAGATAGGACTCCGCGTCGATCGTCATCGTCGCGTCGAAGGCTCCCTTCGACCCGGCAGGGACTTGAGGCGAATGCCCGCGTAGCGCGATGTCGTAGGCCGGGCGGCCATCGATCATCCGCTCACCGGTCGTCGTCGCTTGGGCGAAGTGTTGGGACCACTCGGCGACGGGAACCAGGCTGGACACCCAACGATGCTGGGCATCCTCCACGCCTTCGAGACGCCGAAGACCCGTGATCGGATCCTCGCTCCACGAGACATCGCCTTGTTTGCCGGCCTGGATCACACCAATGCCAGGGATTTCTTGGGCGGTGAAGAAGTCCCCCCCTTTCCACCAGAGCTCCATCGTCCCGTGGATCGCCTGCGCGGTGACGGAGAGCTGACCGCGATAGTGTAGGGTCGCAATCCGTCCGATCGCCTCGCGGCCGCCCATCGCTGCCACACTGCGTTCGAGCAAATCGGTGGCGTCGGGAAGATTCGCTTCACGCTCTGTCACACCGTCTTGAGGAGACGCGGCAGCAGGGGCCTCGGTGTTGCTCGGCGCCTCCGGACCCGCAACGGCCGTGGTCGCATTCGAAGCCGCATCCCGGCCACAACTGCAAAGAGCCAGGAGCAGGACCGCGGCGCCCCGGATGATTTGGGTCATGGGCCGAGAGTGTAACCGACCGACTTCAGCCACTCGACGGCAGCCTCGAGGACAGGGTCCCGACCCTGGGCAAAATCGGCTTTTCGTTCCACCACGACGCGGTCGGGGATGACACCCGTCCCCTCGACGACCGTGCCCTTCGGCGACGTGAAGTTTCCGACGACGTATTGCAGGATGGCGTTGTCCGCGAGCTTTTCGATCACAGACGGCAGCGCGGCCCCTTCTGATGCCCGTCCACCAAAAACCGTGACGCGCTCGAGGTCTCGCATCGCGACGACGAAGATCTCCGACGTACTGGCCGTCCGCTCGTCGATGAGGATCGCCACAGGGCCGAGAAACGGATCGCGCCCGGGCTCGACGTTGAACTCTTGGGTGAACTCGCGGAGCTGGAACTTCCCCAGGTTCGTGCGCTGGTCGAGGAACAGTCGTGCGACGGGCATCACCATGGGCCCGACCCCACCTGGGTTGCCTCGGAGATCGAGCACGAGCCCCTTCATCCCTTGCGTCCGGAGCTCCTTGAGGGCGGACTCGATCCGCGGAACCATCGGCAAGAGCCACACATTGAACGCGAGATAACCAACCCCAGTGCCTTCGATGCTTCGATGCTCGACCCGGGTGGGCACATGATTGAGGTGCCCGAGACTCATCGGATCGCCTTCGTTCGCTCGACACTCCACCGTTTCGGTACGCCGCTCCCCTGCCAAAGTGGTGAACTCGATGCGTCGCGGCTCGCCGATCCGAAAGCACGAGAGCTTGGCCTCGGTCAGTCGCGATACCGCGGCGGCGAAAGCAGACGACTCCGTCGTACCGGATCGCGTGCGGGCTCGCGCGATGACGTCGGCGATCGAGGCCCCGTCGATCGCCTCGAGCATGGCTCCCGTCGGCACGTTCGGCTCATCGCTCTGCACGACGACGACCTCGTCTTCGATCCATCGAACCCCTACCGCTGGTTCGGCCGGCCCCACCGCCTCCGCGTCTCCGTCGGGCAAGAACAAGCGGAGATGGGATTGATGGAGCTCTCCCAGCATTTCATTGATCATTCGATACGCGTCGGATCGATCTTTGGCGCCGGCCAGACGGGTTGCGTAGTCTTGGCGGAGTAGGCTCCAATCGACGCAACCGAGTTTCACGTCGTAGTGCTTTTCCGCCACTCGGGTCCACACCGCGTCCAAGACGTGAACGTATTCGCTCGGAGGAACCGGCGGCAGGTTGGCGAAGTCGAAGTTCGACCAATCTCGACACGTCGGGGGGGTCGCGGCCGGAGGTGGGGGGGCGGGACTCGGGATTCGTTCGGACGGCCCAACCTTGGTACACGCGCCAAGCCCGAGCGCAAAGCCGGCTGCGACCACGCGTCGCAGGACATCACTCATAGGTCGCCAGTTCCAATGCAGGAAGGTCCAATACCACGATCTCTTGGCGGCTCAGCTTCAAGATCCCATCCCGCTGCATCCGATTGAGGGCACGCGAGATCTCCTCGCGTACCGTGCCGAGGCGAGCCGCGACCGTATTCATATCCAACTGACGTGGGATGACAGCAGGTTTGTCTCCACCGCCGCCGTGTCGTATCGCGAGGGTGAACAAGAAGGACGCCAACCGTCGTTGAACGGAGCGTAGCGAGAGGTCGAGGATGAGATCGATCAATCGATTCGCGCGAAATGCCATCTGGCGCATGAGCGCAAACGCAAAGTCCTCGCGCCGTCCCGCGAGCTTGACGATCTCGTCTGACGAGAATCGCCATATTTGTGAATCCATCATCGCGAACGCTGATGCGGCGCAGGGTACGCCCTCCGGTAGAAAGCCTTCTCCGATCACTTTTCCTGGTTCGGCGAGATAGAGGATTTGCTCGCGACCTTCGCTCGAGATCAGGCTGAGTTTGAACTCACCGGACTTCACGAGGAGGAGGCCCGGTCCTGGTTCTCCCCGGCGAAACACGGAGCGTTTGCGCTTGATCTCGATTGGCTCAGCGATTTCGCACAGCGAACGGAGCGTCTCATCGGACACGTTCTCCCAACCCTCCCAGCGGCGGAGCATCGTCGCGATGAGCTCGGCGTCATTGGCATCCACGGCCATGTGATGTGAGTATACCCACGTCCGCAGACGAAATCGACGCTCACAGCGCACCTTGACGACGACCGCCGTTTTGGTCAGCCGCTGCTCAGATGGCGCGTAGGCGCGTAGGTGTCACCGAGAAAAGCCCCCCGCTTGAGCCCGCGAGGCTCGGCTTCGGCCGAAATCCGTCTCAACCACGACCATGTGTAGATCCCCGTGTCATGCCCATCGGAGAAGCGCACGGCGAGGGCATAGGCACCCATCTCGTACAAACCTTCGATCGTCACGAGACTCGTGGGTTCGTGGAACTCGACGCGTGGACTATGACCCTGACAACCAGCGCATGGACACCAACCGCGGAGATAGGGCCCGGGTAGGTCCGAGACCACCCCATCTTCCCACGTAATGATCAGCAAGTTTCGGCTACGAACATGCGCGATATCAACGGGCGCGACCATAGGAGCCAACCACGGTCGCGTCCTCGCACCGCGATGTCAACCCTGATTGCGTGGAGTGTGATGCGTCAGAGACCGAACGTGCGCAGCGTCCCATCGAGGCGACGCTGGAGCTCAACGGGAACCCAGATCGTTGGGACAGTGAGGGTACCGGAGCTGAACAACAATCCGCATGCGCGAAGGTGACCCACGGGGTTCGTGATCGTGACCGTGTCCCCGCCCACGGTCGTCGCGATGGCAGCGGCATGAGCGAGCGCGTGAATCGTGTCGTCTCCCAAGGTTCGCCGGACGAGTGCAGCCAAGAGTTCATGGGTGTTGCGGGAGAGCGTGGCGACCAAGATCGACAGGAGATGGTCGTCCCGCAAGGTCGAGGTCACGGCGCTTTCCATCCGCTCGCGACTCGCGATCGATCCCACACCATGACCCTCGAGCGGCAACGGACGCAGGCCCAAGCGTCGACACACGGTGATGAGCTCTTCATCGCTGAGTCCACGCAACCCGGCCCGCAACGATCGCGGAGACAGGGTACTGGGCGCGACACCGATCGCTGGGGCTTGTTCTTCCGGAGAACCGTCGGGACAAAGGAGCGGCGCATCCAACTCTTCGTCGGCGACCCGGATCATGAGTTCGAACGCGCGGACTTCCGCGAGTTCGCGGGCGCTCATGCGAGTGAGCACCCAACCTTCGAGCGATCGCATGGCGTTCTTGGCCTCGCGCACGGCTTCCGGCGCGCCCTCGGGAGCGATCAGGTAACGAGCGGTCACGGCATCGACGTGCGCGAGTCGAGAGAGAACTTCGTCGGGCCACGTCGAGACCCCGAGGCCACTCGCTTGCATGGCACGAAGCAACCGGGCCATATCTTTGCGAACGGAGCGCACTTCCCGGACGAGTTCCGGCTCAGGGGGAGCTTCCTGTTGCCGGCCAAGAAGTCGGAGGTGCAGGGCTCGACGCGGTAGCCGAGGGCGTTCCATGTTTTGACTATCGTTCGCGCGAAATCGCGTCTTGAACCGGAAGACAACTTGGGCCGGGCGCATACGTTGAATGCGCCTCGAGTAGATTCGAAAGCGCGCTGCTGACTTTCGTCGAGCCCCATTCAGCTCCAACTCCGCGGATGCGAAGACCCATCAAACCACGTGTATGCAGCGGGCGTGACACCTCAGCGCGGAGCGGCGTGATCCCTCAGCCGCGGGCGGCGTGATCCCTCAGCCGTGGGCGGCGTGATCCCTCAGCCGCGGGCGGCGTGATCCCTCAGCCGCGGGCGGCGTGATCCCTCAGCCGCGGGCGGCGTGATCCCTCAGCCGCGGGCGGCGTGATCCCTCAGCCGCGGGCGGCGTGATAAATTTTCGATCTTGGAGCACATGTAGGAGAGTGTCGGCATGGATGCTCCTTTCAGGCTGGAACCGTTGCCCAGGCCCGAGCCTTTCACTTCCGACCGCCGCACGAATCGCTCTGTGTGCCCCGCCATCGCCCTCGAGCTTGCGCTCGACCGCGCGGCCCGCCGGGCCGAACTGGACGTCGTCCTCATCGTCGACGACGAGGGGATGCTGGTGTCGCAGAGCCCGACGCCCCACGATCTCACCATGCTCGCCGCGGTGACCCCAATCGTGGGTCGAGGCAAAGCGGTCCCTCGGGTGTTCCGCGGAGGCGAACGCCGCGACATGACGGTGCGTCCGATGGAGCTCCACGGCGACATCCTGTACGTCGCGGCGATCGGCGGCTCCATGGCCAAGCGCATCCGCGAGGTCAAAGCGAGCGTGGCCGCCGCGAAGCGAATCTTGGCCTAGCCTTCTTGGTTCAAACCGAGCGCCGTCACGGCGGCTCGCTCCGCGGCGTCGTCGGACCCAAGGACCAGTTCGACGTCTGGGGTGACACCCGTTCCATCGATCGCACGGTCACGCGGAGAAAAGTACCTCGCGACCGTGAGCGCGAGGACCGAGCCATCGGACAGGCCGATGAGCTGCTGCACCGTGCCCTTGCCGAAGCTGCGTTCGCCCACGATCCGGGCACGACCGGCATCTTGCAACGCGGCCGCCAGCAACTCGGCGGCCGAGGCAGAGTGCCGATCTTGGAGCACGACGAGCGGTGTCTTCGTGTCGGAGCCGAGTGGGTGCGCGACCTCTTCTCGCAAAATGCGACCCCCTCGTCCGCGGGTACGTGCGATTGGACCCGCCGCCATGAACAGATCGGCCACACCGACGGCTTCTGCGATCTCTCCTCCGGGGTTACTCCGCAAGTCGAGCACGATGCCGTCGAGTTCGGACGACTGGCGGAAGGTGGCGAGGCGTTCCTTGACGCGTTCGGCCACCCCCGAGCGAAACGCGCGGATCCGGATCACGGCGACATCTCCACCACTTTCGTGCAGCAGTTGACCTTCGACCACGGGGGCATGCGACTCGCGAAACTCGAGCTGCAGATCTCGCGGGGTGGTCAGAGCGGTGGCCACCCGAAGACGCACGTGGTCCCCAACCCGGCCTCCAAGCAGGGTTTCGGCTTCGATCTGTCCGAGCACGGATGCATCCCGGCCATCGATCGCGAGGATTCGATCTCCGGCCGCAAGACCTGCCGCCTCGGCGGACGAAGCTGGTTCGACGGAGGCGACCTCGAGCAGTCGCTCCGTCGCTCGGCCGTGAACGAGGACCGAAAGGCCCGCCGACGCTTGGTCTGCACGTTGGGCGAGGGCCTTGCGTTCCTTGGCCGTCAAGTAGTGGCTATTCGGATCGAGTTCCCCGACGATGTGTTTGAGTCCCAACTGCAATAGCTCGCCTTCGTCGATCGGCTCGACGTAGCGGTCCATGACCTCGTCGAGCGCCACGTGGAAGGCCTCGCGATCCAGTCGTGGCGGCGCATGAGCGGCCACGGAACCGACTCGCGCCACACCGAGCAGCACGCCCACCGTCGTTGCAACGCCGAGGACGAATCCACCCGCTTGGCTCCGGAGTCCGTGACGCAAGCGCGGAGCAAACATGTTCGGCAAGCGTGCGCCTGCTGGCCTCGCAAATCCACCGTTCGGCGAAAACCCTGCGCTCTGCTTTGGCCATCTCGACTCGCAATGCCACGGCGCGCAACAGGCGCGACTACCAAACCCTTAGCAAAAAATGAAAAAAACGATACGCCGCCCTTGCCGCAGAAGGTGGCAGAGTGGGGCCCGCGAGAAACCGCCCATGACGAGCATCTCCGCAACCCGTCCCGCACGCGCCACGCTTTGGTTGGGCTCACTGCTTCTCTTCACCACCTTCGCCTGCACCAAAAAGAAGGAGGAAGAGACCAAGGCCGATGCGAAGGCCGAGGCTCCCCAGGAGAGCAAGAGTGAACACGCTGGCACCGCGCCGACTTCACCTCCACCGACCCCGCCCAAACCGGTCGAAGCGCCGAAAGCCGTGACGACGACGCCCGCCCGAATCCCATCAGGCGGTGCACTCGCCCATCTCATCGTACCGAAGCTGAGCGGTTTCTTGGTCGACATCAAAGACCACGCGACCCCAACGTCCATGTCGGCGTTCCTCGGTGAGCCGATGTTGCGCGCTTGGGCTGGTGCTGCATTGGAGGATCGTGGGGCGATCGCCCAGCACTTCGATTCCAATGCGCCGATGGGTTGCGTGCTCATCGACTCCGCGAAGACCGATTTCCCGTTGGCGTGTCTGTTTGGCTACCAAGGCGGTGCAACGGCGTTCGCGACCGATCTCGGGACCCTCGGCAAAGAGGCCGATGCGAAAGGCCATGCCGCCTTTTACAAGCTCGACGGGAACGACATGTTCATCGATGAACTCGATGGTCATGTGGTGATCAGCACGCACACCGAAGTGTTGAGCGGTGCCCAAGCTTATCTCCGCGGCACTTTGCTCGCCCGCGCGCCCAAATTGGATCGCGACCTCGAAGTCATCGCCTTCGCTGCGCCGGCATTCAAGCGTTACGAAGCCGAACTCACGGCCCTGTTCAAGGACCTGACTCCGGCTGTCGGAGGTGGTGGCGATTCACTTCCGCAAAACATGCTCGGAGAGTACGCGAAGACGGCGAACGCCGAGGCGATCGAGCAATGGAAGGGTACCGAAGAGGTTCGGTTCGCGCTCGGGCTCGACGGAAACGGCCTCGTCGTCGATTGGGATGCGTTTCCACTTCCCGGCTCCAAGACGGAGGCGCTCTACAAGTCGTTCGCCTCCGGTCCCTTCGATGCTGCGCTTGCGAAGAAGCTGCCGGGAACGGTTTGGGCGGTGCTCGGCGTTCGGATGGATGGAGACGTACTCCAAGCCCCGGCCCTCCAGTCGCTCAAGAAGGCGATCGTGGCCGCGTACGCCAAGGAACTCGGCCAGGAAGCCGCCCCGATCGAAGTTCGCGTCGACGAGTACGTCCGGCAATGGCACACGCTCCACGGCCCCAATGCAGCCGCGGGATTGATGCACCTTCCCGGAACGGCCGGTGGACTCGTCTATCTCGCGCCACTGCAAGGCGGAGCCTCGGGCCGCGACGCATGGCAAGCCCTCGTCTCCGGGTTGAATCCGAAAGACGTACTCGGGGAGGCAACGGCCGCCAAGATCACGTGGACCTTCACGAAGGACGCAGCGACCCACGCGGGCGCAGCAATCGATCGCTGGACGTTCGAACCAACCGCCGCGGGCAAAGCCGAGTTGCTCGAAAAGGGAGGGCCTTCGGCGACGACCCTCGAGAAGGCGACCGCGGGGTTCAAGTTCGCGATCGATCGGACCGAGACTGGTGGACACGTCGTCTTCACGCTCGTGGCCGGCGATCCGACCCTGTATACACAAGCGGCGATCGACGCGATAGCGGGGACCGGCAACCTGTCCGCATCGCTCGAGTTCGCGAAAGTGGTCGAGCGGGCGACCGGTGCGAGTTCGGTCACTGCCCTCGACGTCCAAGGTGCAGCGAACTGGCTACGGGCTCTGCTTCCGCCCGATGAAGCTGCGAAGATCCCCGAGTCGCTCGGGGTCGATTTGACCGACGTCGTGGGAACGGGGCGCTGGTCCACCGATGGTGGCTCGTCGACCCAGCTTCACATCTCCGCCCCATTCATTGACCGCCTCCGCAAGCTCGCGGACCCACCGAGCCAGTAAACGACCCGTCTGTCGCGAGCCCGCGCCGCCTGTCGGCGTCGCGGGAGTTCAGGTCCCCCGATCGGCTCCAAATCGCGCCGACGGGACACACCGTTCAAAGGGCCGCAAAAACCCTCTCTGGCGGCGAAGCTTCAGCCTGCAGACCCTGATGGGAATACCTACGCGCCCGAGCGCACGCCTAGCGGCGTGAAGGCTCTGCCGGAATCCGGACAGATGATTTACGCCGCGGCTGGGCGGGCATGCTCTGTCCGCCCCGAGCCCGAGATGGACCGTGGGGGGCGGGCGAGCTCCATGAATGCGCGCTCGCGGCGAAGCCGCAGCAGCTCGGTCGCAATCGCCTCGGAGGCAATGGCATCGGCAAATCGCGCAACGAAGGCATGAAACTTCATGTCGAACATCATGATCGGCTCCCCCACCCCGCGCAGAGACCGGCTTTGCGCCCGTCTGCAGCGTCGAAGCCGATTCAGTGCAGGTGCTGTACCAGCGAGTGACGACGGAGGACTTCAGGAGATCTCGACGCGACGAAGTCCATCGTCACACCCGGACGATGGCGATCGGCAATCGCTTGTCGATGCTACCGACAGCCGCATGACGATCCCCGGAATCGTCCGAGCGCGGACATCCACGAGCG
>Ga0315912_10002873_pt1 | contig 17780 bp, 15 predicted proteins | sample VfabasoilMG_FD_204469 | JGI IMG/M metagenome (GOLD analysis project Ga0315912, IMG submission 204469) | Garden soil microbial communities collected in Santa Monica, California, United States - V. faba soil | ecosystem: Environmental > Terrestrial > Soil > Garden | place: USA: California...
GCGCGAGCGAGCTATTGAGCTCATGGCCGATGACACGCACGATGCGCTGCCACGCTTGGCGCTCCTCCTCGCGCAGCGCGCGCGACAGCTCCGAGATGACGAGCAGCTCGTGCGGCTTGCCGCCTTCGCGAAAACTGCGGCGGCGGATCTCCCACCGCCCGCCGCCGCCGGGGAATATGTGCGCGACGATGCGGCCGGATTCCTGCGCGAGCATACCCGCGAGGCCGAGCTCGGCCGCGCTGCGGCCCTGCAGATTCTCGCTCGTCGCGCGCAGCAAATTCTCACCGGCTCGATTCACGATGCGTAGCCTGTGCGCCGTGTCGAACGCGAACACGGCGATGTCGACGTCGGCGATGATCTTCTGCAGCAGCGCCCCGGCCTCGAGCGCCTCGAGCCGCTGGTCGTACAGGGTGCGGCTCAGCGTGTTGACCTCGACCATGACCTCGCCGAATGCGTCCTCGGGGTCGACGTTGCGGCCGCGCATCGAATAGTCGCCCTCGCGCAGCGCTTCGAGCATGTTCGCGAGCGTTTGCAGCGGGCGCACGACGTGGCGGCGCAAGGCGACTAGCCCGATAACAGCGCCCAAGCCGAGAAAGCCGAGAATCGTCCAGCGCAGCGGCGGCGACGCGCCCGACAAATACAGCAAGACCGTGGTCGCAACGATGAACGGCGCAACGGTCAGAAACGTAATGAGCAGCACCCGGTTCTGAAAACGCAGGCGCTTGCGCCGCGTCACAGGCCGAATTTCTCCATACGCCGATACAGCGCCGAGCGGCTCATGCCGAGCTCCTCGGCCGCCGCGACGACGTTGCCGTCATGGCGCGCGAGTGCTGCGCGAATCGCATCGAGCTCCACCTCGTCGAGCGTCATGGCCCGCCGGTCGGCCGGCGATGCCGCCGCCGGCATGAGCCGCAGATCCGCGGGTTCGATTGCAGAGCCGCGCGCCATGAGGACGGCGCGCTCGATGACATGACTGAGCTCGCGTACGTTGCCCGGCCACGAGTAGCGGCGCAGCGCCGACAATGCCGGCTCGCTGAACGATACGACGCCGCGGCGATGATGCTGCGCGTGCTGGCTCAAGAAGCGCTGCGCGAGCCGCAAGATGTCGTCGCCACGCTCTCTGAGCGGCGGCAAATGAATGTGGATCGTGTTCAAGCGATACAGCAGGTCGGAGCGGAACCGCCCCGCCGTAATCTCGGCATCGATGTCGGCGTTCGTGGCCGCCAGCACGCGTACGTCGGCGCGCTGCGTTCGCGACGAGCCGAGCCGCTCGAACTGCCCGTCCTCGAGCACGCGCAAGAGACGCCCTTGCTGCGCGACGGGGATGTTCGCGATCTCGTCCAAGAACAACGTGCCGCCGTCGGCGAGCTCGAAGCGGCCGACGCGGTCGTTCTTCGCGTCCGTGAACGCGCCTTTGACGTGGCCGAACATCTCGCTCTCGAACACCGTCTCAGCCAAGCTGCCGATGTTGACGGTGACGAGGCTGCGCTCGCGCCGCGGCGAGCCGTCGTGGATGAGCCGCGCGACGAGGCCCTTGCCGCAGCCGCTCTCGCCCGTGATCAGCACGTTCGCGTCCGTCGGCGCGACGCGCTCGATAGTCTCGAGCACGGGCTGCATCGCGGGCGATTCGGCGATCAGCGAGTCGCCCGCGCCTTTGAGCTGGCGGTTCTCGGCCTCGAGCGTGCGCGCGCGCTGCAGCGCGCGGCCAAGCGCGACTTGCGTGCGCAGCACGGCGAGCAGCCGTTCGTTGTCCCACGGCTTCTCGATGAAATCCTGCGCGCCGCGGCGCATGCCTTCGACGGCGAGATTGATCGTGCCCCACGCCGTCATCAGCACGATCGGCGTGTGCGCGTCGAACGAGCGGATGCGCGTGACCGCATCGAGGCCTTCGTCGCCGGAGGTCGTGTCGCGCGTATAGTTCAAGTCCATCAGCACCGCATCGGCGGTGCGCTCGCGCAGCGCGCCGACGAGCGACTCGGTGTTGCCGAACGTTTCGGCGGCGTAGCCTTCGCCCTTCAACAGCAAGCGCAGCGACTCGACGACGTCGCGCTGGTCGTCGGCTACGAAGATGCGGGGTTGGCGCGTCGGCATCGGCATCACCGAGTGCTCGTGATCTTCTTGTCGGCGCTGATCCAGCCGTCACCGAGCTCGATGAGGCGGCGGCCGAAGCCGGCGACGCGCTCGTCGTGCGAGACCTGGATGATCGTCGTGCCGTTGTCGTTCAAGCCTTTCAAGAGCTTCATGATCTCTTCGCCCTGGCTCCAGTGCAGGCTGCCCGTCGGCTCGTCGGCGAGCACGACGCGCGGGTTCGCGATGACGGCACGCGCGACGGCGACTTGCTGCTGCTGGCCACCGGAGAGCTGCGTCGGATAGAGATCTTTCTTCCCGACCATCTGGAACCGATCGAGAACCTCCGCGACGCGCGCCTCGCGCTCTTTGCGCGGGACGTCGCGATACGACAGCGGGATCTCGAGGTTCTCGTACACCGTCAGGTCGTCGAGCAAGTGAAAGTGCTGGAACACGAAGCCGACGTTTTCCTTATTGAGCTTGCCGCGCTCTTTGACACTGGCTTTGTGGACCGGTTTATCGTCGAACCAGTATTCGCCGGAGTATTCGCCGTCGAGCATTCCCAAGATCGCGAGCAGCGTGGACTTGCCGGAGCCCGACGGGCCCATGATCGTGACGAAATCGCCTTCGGCGATCTCGAGTCCGATCTGGCGAAGGACCCAAGTCTGGCCGCCCTTGTAGGGATAGGACTTCTCGACGCCCTGCAATCGAATCATTCGCTGGCCCCTGTTCGAAGTGTGGTTCGCCGCCGGCAAAGCAACTCACGTGCCAAGCGCGTAATGCCTTGTCTCGCTTGATTTTCTCGGCGCGGCACGCTCGCCGAGCCTCCCGCCCTCGCCCGCCGTCGTCCCATTTCTGGGACGCGCCGCGACATTCGTATAGTAGTAGAGTCGTCCGACTCTCGCGCAGGGGGATGCAGCGATGCGGGCTCTGTTCGTAGCGCTTATCGCGGTCTGCGGCGTCGCACACGCCGCCGACGAGGCGTCGTTCGTCAACGAAGGCGTCATTCCGGCGCCCGTCGACGAAGTCTGGAAGATCTTCGCGACGTCGGAGGGATATAGAGCCCTGGGTCCCGCGCTCGCCGAGGTCGATCTGCGCGTCGGCGGCATCATTCGTTCACGCTACCGCGCCGACGGCGTGCTCGGCGACGCGGAGACGATCGAGAACGTGATCGTCGACTACCGCGCGCCGCTCACGATGACGACGCGCATCCAGAAGCCGCCCGCCTCATTCCCCTTCAAGGAAGCCTGGAGGAGCACCTGGACGGTTCTCACATTGACGGCGACCGACGCCGGTACGTTGCTACGCGTAGCGAGCTACGGTTACGGCGCCGACGAAGAGTCGGTCGCGATGCGCCGCTTCTTCGAACGAGGGAACCAAGAGACTATCGAGATCCTGCGCCGGCAGTTCGGGGCGCGGGCGCAGTAATAGCCGTTCGCGCGCGGGACGGCGCGTCTCGATCGAGGTGCCGCGCGCGGATCGCTCGGAGCCCCAACTACGCCGCGTTGCACGACGCGTAGCGCCGGCTTGCACTGGCACAAGGGTTGCAGCACTCTCCCTTCGGAGAGGTGTGCATGGAAGCCAGACAACCATTGCTGCTCGCGTTGAATGCGGGCGGCTCCTCGCTCAAAGCCAAGCTCTATTCGCTCGGAGACCTGACGCTCCGGCTCGAGACGAGCGCGCGGCTCGACGGAATCGGCCGCAGGATGGCACGTTTGCGCATCGACGACGTCGGAGTGTCGGTCGGTGCGGTCAGCGATCACGCGCGCGCGGCGGAAGTGCTGCTCGATCGGCTGCTGCCGGGCGCCGGCACCGCCGCGAGCAGGCTCGTGGCGGTCGGCCATCGCATCGTGCACGGCGGCGCACAGTTCACGGGGCCGGTGCGGATCACGAGCGACGTCGCACGCCAGCTCGACTCGTTGAGCGAGCTCGCGCCGCTGCACAACCCGCCGGCGCTGACCGTCGTCCGCGCGGCCGCGCTGCGTTATCCGCGCGTGCCCGCGTACGCCGTGTTCGATACGACGTTCTTCCTCTCGTTGCCGCCGCACGCGCGCGAGTACGCGCTGCCGGCGGAGTGGCGCTACGGCCGCGGCATTCGCCGCTTCGGGTTTCACGGCCTCGCGCACGAATGCATGACTCGCCACGCGCGGCAGCTGCCCGGCGGCGTGCGGCGGCTCGTGACGCTGCAGCTCGGCCACGGCTGCTCGGCCGCGGCCGTGCTCGACGGCAGGCCTATCGACACGAGCATGGGCTTCTCGCCGCTCGAAGGGCTGATCATGGCGACGCGGCCCGGCGATCTCGACGCCGGCGTGCTGCTCGAGCTCGGGCGGCGCGGCGAGGCTTGGTCGACGATTGGGCACGTGCTGCATCGTGAGGCGGGCCTCAAAGGCCTCTCGGGCGCGAGCGGCGACGTTCGCGAGCTGCTCGAGCTCGAGGTACACGGGCACGAGGGTGCGACGCTCGCGCTGGCGGCGTTCCACGACCGGATACTGAAATACCTCGGCGCGTACGCCGCGGTTCTCGGCGGCCTCGATGCGATCGCCATCGGCGGCGGCATCGGCGAGAACGCGCCCGTCGTGCGAGCGCGCATCTGCCGTGGGCTCGAGTGGCTCGGCGTCGAGCTCGACTCGGGCGCCAACGACGACGCCGTGGGGGTCGCGAGCCGCATCACGACGGCGCGATCGAGCATCGCGGTCGACGTGGTTCCTGTGGACGAGGAGCTGCTGATCGCGGAACGCGTCCGCGACTCGCTGCCGGTCGCCGCGCACGCGGACGACAGCGCGGCGCGGAGCGCGTCGTGAGCGCGAAGCCGGCGCGCTCGCCGTCGCCGACGGATGACGAGCTCGCCGTGCTCGACGCGTACTGGCGCGCGGCGAACTACCTTTCGGTCGGCCAGATCTATCTCATGGCGAACCCGCTGCTCGAGAAGCCGCTGACGCTCGAGCACGTCAAGCCGCGCCTGCTCGGGCATTGGGGCACGACGCCGGGGCTCAACTTCATCTATGCGCACTTGAACCGCGTCATCAAACAGCGCGAGCAGCCGATGCTGCTCGTGATCGGGCCGGGTCACGGCGGACCGGCGCTGGTTGCCAACACGTGGCTCGAAGGCACGTACTCGGAGATTTATCCCGACGTGTCGCGCGACAGCGAAGGCATGCGGCGGTTGTTCAAGCAGTTCTCGTTCCCGGGCGGGATCCCGAGCCACTGTGCACCCGAGATTCCGGGCTCGATCCACGAAGGCGGCGAGCTCGGCTATTCCCTTGCCCACGCGTTCGGCGCCGCGTTCGACAATCCGAAGCTCATCGTGGCCTGCGCCATCGGCGACGGCGAAGCCGAGACCGGCGCGCTCGCGACGAGCTGGCACTCGAACAAGTTCTTGCATCCCGTGAACGACGGCGCGGTGCTGCCGATCCTGCACTTGAACGGCTGGAAGATCGCGAATCCCACGGTGCTCGCGCGCATGCCCGAGGACGAGCTCGTCGACTTGCTGCGTGGCTACGGCTGGGATCCGCGGTTCGTGAGCGGCCACGAGCCCAAGCGCATGCACCGCGAGATGGCGGCCGCGCTCGACGCGGCGCTCGACGAGATCGCCTCGATCAAAGCCGCGGCGCGCGGCGCCCGCGAGATCTCGGTGCCGCGCTGGCCGATGCTCGTGCTGCGGACGCCGAAGGGTTGGACGGGACCGGCCGAGGTCGACGGCGTGCCGATCGAGGGTACGTGGCGCGCGCACCAAGTGCCGCTCGCGTCGCTTGCCGAGAAGCCCGAGCATCTGCGCGAGCTCGAGCGCTGGATGAAGAGCTACCGTCCCGACGAGCTGTTCACGGCCGAAGGTGGGCCCAACCCCGAGCTGCTCGCGCTCGTGCCGAGCGGCACGTTGCGGCTCGGCGCCACGCCGTTTGCAAACGGCGGCGTGCTGCGCCGCAACCTGCGCTTACCCGACTGCCGCGACTACGCGGTGGCCGTGCCCGCGCCGGGCACGGTGCACGCCGAGGCGACGCGCGTGCTGGGAGCCTACCTCCGCGACGTGTTCGTCGCGAACGAGAGCTCGCGCAACTTCCTGCTGTTCGGCCCCGACGAGACCGAATCCAACCGGCTGACGCACGTCTACGAGGCGACACTGAAGCGGCATCTGCGCCCGCTGACAGAGGTCGACCGCAATCTCGCACCGGACGGCCGCGTGTTCGAGATCCTGTCGGAGCACCTCTGCCAAGGTTGGCTCGAGGGATATCTCCTCACCGGGCGCCACGGCTTCTTCTCGTGCTACGAAGCGTTCGTCCATATCGTCGACTCGATGTTCAACCAGCACGCAAAGTGGCTCAAAGTCGCCAACGAGCTCCCCTGGCGGCGCTCGATCTCGTCGCTGAACTACCTCTTGACCTCGCACGTCTGGCGGCAGGATCACAACGGCTTCAGTCACCAGGACCCGGGCTTCATCGATCACGTCGTCAACAAGAAGGCCGACGTGATTCGCGTCTACTTGCCCCCCGACGCGAACACGCTTCTCTGCGTCGCGGCGAACGCTTTGAGCTCGCTCGATCTCGTCAACGTCATCGTCGCGGGCAAGCAGAGTGACCTGCAGTATCTCGACATGCCCGCCGCAACGCGGCACTGCGAGGCGGGCATCGGCATCTGGCCCTGGGCCAGCACGGACGGCGGCGGCGAGCCCGACGTGGTGCTCGCCTGCGCCGGCGACGTGCCCACGCTCGAGACGCTGGCTGCTGCCGCGCTGCTGCGCGAGCTGTTCCCCGAGCTCAAGGTGCGATTCGTCAACATCGTGGACTTGATGACGTTGCAGCCGCAGAGCGAGCACCCGCACGGATTGCCGGACCGCGACTTCGACGAGATCTTCACGCGCGACAAGCCGATCATCTTTGCGTACCACGGCTATCCGTGGCTGATTCATCGCCTCACGTATCGGCGCACGAACCACGACAACCTGCACGTGCGCGGTTACAAGGAAGAAGGCACGACCACGACGCCGTTCGACATGGTCGTGCGCAACGATCTCGACCGGTTTCACCTCGTCAGCGACACGGCGCAACGCGTGCCAAAGCTTGCGCCGCACGCCGCTTACACGCGGCAGCTCATGCGCGACCGGCTCGCCGAGCACAGCCAGTACATTCGCGAGCACGGCGAGGACTTGCCCGCGGTCCGCAACTGGAAGTGGCCCGCTCGTCCCTGACATAAAGGTTCGCGCGACGTGATCCGCGTCGCACTTTCGCGCACGCGACGCCGTGGCTGGTTGCCAAACCTCAAGCCTATGTGCATTATTGCACTAATGCACTTGGCGGACCGCGACGTTTGTTCATTCTGAAACCGCACTCGGGCGTGCCGATCTACCGGCAGTTGCTGGAACAGATCCGGCGCATGGCCGCGAGCGGCCAATTGCCGTCGGGCACCGAGCTGCCGTCGATCCGCGACCTCGCGCTCAAGCACGCGATCAATCCGATGACGGTGTCGAAGGTTTACACGCTGCTCGAGGCGGAGGGCGTGCTCGAGCGTAATCGCGGCAAGCCGATGACGGTCGCTACACCCAAGCGCACGCAATCGCCTCACGACAAGCGGCTGGAGCAGCTCGAGCCGCACGTCGAGCAAGCCGTCCTCGCCGCTCGCCAGCTGGAGCTCACCGAGAAGGACGCTGTGAAAGCCTTGCAAGAGGCATGGGAGAAGAACGATGTCGAATCCGTACATCGCCGCACGCGGCCTCGGTAAGTCGTTCAACGGCAAGCCGGTTCTCACCGACGTCTCGTTCACGGTCGAGCCCGGCGACGTCGTCGGCGTGCTCGGCAAAAACGGCGCCGGCAAGACCACGCTGCTCGAGCTCGTGCTCGGCTTCACGCCTGCGACGACCGGCGGCGTCCAGTTATTCGGCTACGACAGCTACCGCCTGCCCGGCGCAGCCAAGGCACGCATCGGTTTCGTGCCGCAGCAGGACGAGCTCGTGAATCAGCTCACGGCCGCCGATCAGATCGGCGTCATCGCTTCGTTCTATCCGCAGTGGGACGACGACCTCGTTGGTCGGCTGAGCCGCGAGTGGGAAGTCGATCTCAACCAGCGCGTCAAGAACATGTCGGCCGGGCAGCGGCAGAAGCTGTCGATTCTGCTCGGGCTCGGCCATAGGCCCGACGTGCTGATCCTCGACGAGCCCGTCGCGAGCCTCGATCCCGTCGCGCGCCGCCAGTTCCTCGTGCAAATCATCGAGGTCGCATCGGACGGCAACCGCTCCGTCGTGTTCTCGTCGCATATCGTGTCCGACGTCGAGCGGCTCGCGAACAAGATCTGGATCCTCAAGGATCAGCGCATGTACTGGCAGGGCGACTTCGACTCGCTAAAGGACTCGATCGTCCGCCTGCACGCGCGCGCCGCACGGCCTCTGCCCGCGTCGCTCGCATTCCCGAACGCGCTCAACGTGCAGCGCGACGGCACGACGGCGACCGCGATCGTGCGAGGCTGGCGCACCGAGATGCAGGCTGGCCTCGCGCAGCAGCTCGAGGCCGAGATCGAGGTCGAGCAGCTCACGCTCGAGGACATCTTTCTGGAGCTGCACCGATGAAGGCGATCGCGCGGCTGATCTACACCCACTTCACGGGCACCGTGCTGCTGCGCTACATCACACTCGCCGGTTTGATCGCAGGCATTGGCGGCTCGGCGCTATTTCTGTATTTGGCGCCGTTGCTCGGCGACAGCGGCTACCCGTCCCGCTTCTCGCTCGCACAAGAAACCTTCTTTCGTGTGCTGCCCGTCGTCGGACTCCTGTGCTTCGTGTTCGGCGCGTCGCTGCTGCCGGCCCTGTTCGCACGCCTCGCGACGAGTCACTACATCTACGTCTTACCGCATGGCCGCGCGAAGCTGCTGGTGAGCGCACTCGCGACGGTCGCGCTGACCGCGCTGTTCGCGGCCAGCATCGTCACGATGTACTACACCAGAATGCCGTTCGCGCTCGACCTCATCTTCCAACGCGGGTTCGCAGTCTCGTTCGTAACGGTGAGCTTTCTGTACGTCGTGCTGTGGCTGACGGGAAAGAGCGGCACGATCGGGCTCCTCGTCGGCTCCTTCGTGATGGTCGCGACGCTCGTGTTGCCGCTGATCTTCATCGCGACACCGTCGACCTCGCTCGCTTTGCCGTGGACTGCGTGTGCGGTGCTGTGGGGCGTCTTTGCGACGAGCTTCCTGCTGGCGCCGCGCCTCAAAGCGCCGCTCGGCCGTTTGCGGCACACCTTCGCGGAGCTCGTGGGCTCGACTTACCGCGGCGGCGGCGAGATCGACTTCGTGCTCGGCACGGCGCGCCCGTGGACACTCGCAGCGGGGCAAGCCGTGCCGATCGTCATCGCGACGTACATCATGAGCGCCATGCAACTCGTGGAAGCGGGGGGCGGGCCGTTGGCTTGGGTGTTCTTCCTCACGATCATCAGCGTCACGACGGGGGCCGTCGCGAGCCTCGCCGCAACGCGCGGCCGCGCGCTGTGGCTGCGGGCGCGCTGGACACGCGCCGAGCTCTTCCGCCAGGTCGAGAGCTCGTTCTGGCGCTACAACTGCTACACGCTCGGGGTGCTGCTCCTGCTGCTCGTCGCGATAGGCGATTCGCTTGGCCTCCCGACGCGCGTGCTCGCATTCGGCATGGGCTTACTCGCGTTCGGCACCGCTCTCAGCACGTACGTCGGGCTCATCGTGACGGCACGGATCGGCTGGCGCGATGCCGCGCTCGCCGTGGTGGTAATCCTCGCGTTGATGCGGACGGCCTTCCTTGCGTTGTGGCCGACCACGCCGACGGCGACGATTGTTGCGTACGAGCTGGGGCTCGCTGCACTCGTATTGCTCCTTCGCGAGCTCGCGCGGCGCCGCTGGAGCCGGCTCGACTGGATGCTGTGCAGGCCCGAGCTCGGTGTGCGCGCAGCAGCCTAAAGGTGCTAACGATGCTCCCGAAATTTCACCCGTCAGTGTTCCTCGGCGCCGTGATCCTGCTCTGCACGGTCTGGCTCTGGGTCCGACCGCCCGTATCCACAGTCGAGACGGTCGCGCGCCGCACGCCGCGTCCCGCGCTCGTGGTACCTGAATCGATCAAGCTCGACACGGCGATCCTCGAACGTTACGCAGGAAAGTACGAAGGCCGCGGCGGCTTCGCGGTGGATTTGGTGCTGAAGGACGGCAAGCTGCTCGCACAAAGCGCCGGCGTGATGCCGGTCCCTTTCGAGCTGCGTGCGACTTCGGAGACCGAGTTCTTTCTGATGGGCCCGACCGCGCCCATCGGCGTCGATGTCAAATTCGACGTCGCGCGCGACGGCACTGTGCGCAGCTTCGCCGCGAACACCGAGTACGGGCTCATCGAGGTCAAGCGCGTACCTTGAGCTCGTGCTGACTCCTCGAGGTATTTCCGACGGAACAGCCCGGAAAACGGGCTAGCGCGCTCAGATGTTCTACGCTTGTAATCGAACCATCGAAGAGCAAGTTTCGTGGTATTGCCGATATGGCAAACGAGCAATACGATATCTCGGTGAAAACCATCACCGTCAAGCTTCCGGAGGCTCTGGCTTCGTGGCTATCGCGTCGCGCGCGTGAGCTCGGTCGCTCCCAAAGCGAGCTCGTTCGCGAGGCGATCGAGCGCGCGCGGAACGGAACGATTGGCCAGACCTGCCACGATCTCGTCGCGGATACCTGCGGCACGATCGATGGCCCGACCGACCTATCCACCAACCCCAAGCACTTTGACCGTTTTGGCAAATGACCCGTGTGCTCGCGGACACGGGTCCGCTCGTAGCCTATTTCAATAGGCGCGATCGGTGGCATCGTTGGGTGGCGGAGCAAATGGCAGCATTGCACCCGCCGCTCATTACGTGCGAGCCCGTGTTGACCGAGGCGTGTTTCCTCATTCAGAGGTCGGGCGGCAAACCCGCCGAGCTCTTAGCGTGGATTACGCGCGGCGTCCTGGAGATCGGTATCAACATCGAAAGCGACGCAGTCGAGATCGCACGCTTGATGAACCGCTATCGCGACACACCGATGTCGCTGGCCGACGCCTGCCTCGTGCGCCTCACGGAGCGGATCCCTGATTGCCGCCTGTTCACGCTCGACTCTGATTTCGCGCACTATCGACGCAGCGGCCGCCAGGCCATTCCGTTGCTGGCCCCGGAGCTTTCGTAGCGCGACGTCGTTGAGCTATTCGTAGCGCAGCGCGTTGAGCGGATCGATGCGGCTCGCGCGCCGCGCCGCGATCCAGACGGCCGCGAACGCCGTCGCCGCAAGCACTAGCGGCACGCCGACGAACACCAACGGGTTGCGCGCCTGCACGCCGTAGAGCGCGGCCGCGAGGAACGTGGCGAGGTAGAGCGCGGCGCCGACGCCGATGAGGATGCCGGCCCCGACGAGCGTCATGCCCTGCCCCACGATGCTCCAGCGCACGCGATCGGGCTGTGCGCCGAGCGCCATGCGGATGCCGATCTCCTGCGTGCGATGCTGCACCGAGTAGGCCATGAGGCCGTAAATGCCGATCGCGGCGAGCACGAGCGCCGCGCTGCCGAAGATCGTCATCAACAGCATGTTCAGCCGCTGCCGCGAAGTGCTAACCGAGACGATGTCGTCCATGTTCTGAACATTCGTCACGGGCGCGCCCGTCGCTTCTCGAACGACGTCTTGGATCTGCTTCGAGACCGTGCCCGGCTCGGCATTCGTGCGGATGACCCAGCCCATGGGGCCCATGCCCTGCAGCATCGCGTTCAAAGCGTCCGGCATTTGTGCGATCGGCAGATACATCATCGGTCCCGGATCCTGCGCGATGCTGCCGGCACGCACGTCGCCGACGACTCCAATGATCTGGCGTACGGGCTCGTTGGCGAGCTCCTTCATGTTGGCGCGCCCGCCACCGACGAGCAGCTGATCGGCGAGCGGATCGCCGCCGTCCTTCCAAAACTGTTTCGCCAACGCCTCGTTGATGATGATGACGGGCGTGCTCGAGGCCGTATCGGATTCGTTGAATGCGCGGCCGCGCACGACCGGGATCTTGAACGTATCGAAATAGCCTGCGACGGCGAAGTGGACACCCGAGCCGCCGGTGAACGGTCCCTCGTTCGTGCGGCCCACGATGTTGAACGGCAAGCCCAGGCCGCCCTGCAGCGGCACGCAGCACGTCATCGACCCCGCCGCGACGCCCGGGATCGCGCGGATGCGCTCGAGCGCCAAGCGCGCCGTCTCATCGACGACGGCGGCGTTCTGGTAGCGCTGCCCCGTCAAGGAGGTGCGCATGATCAGCACGTTGTCGGTCGTGTACCCCGGATTGACGTTGCTGAGCGCGAGCGACGTGCGAATCAACAGCGCGGCGCCCACGAGCAGCACGACTGCCAGGCTCACCTCGACGAGCACGAGCACCGAGCGCGTCTTGTTTTGGCGGAAGCCGCTGCCCGAGCGGCTGCTCGAGTCCTTGATGACGGCGTTCAGGTCCGTGCGCGAGGCGACGAGCGCCGGAATCAATCCGAAGAGAACTCCTGTGACGAGCGATAGCCCGACCGTGAACACGACGACGCGCCAATCCATGCCCAGCAACGACCCGGACTGCCCGAGACGCGGCAAGCCGGCCGTGCTGACCGTCAACAGCCAGCGCATCCCGGCGTAGCCGGCCAGTAGACCGAGCGCCCCGCCCGCAAACGACAGCATCAAGCTCTCGGTCAGGAGCTGCCGCATGATGCGCCAGCGCCCGGCACCCAGCGCGGTCCGCACCGCCAGCTCTTTGCGCCGCCCCGTGGCGCGGATCAAGAGCAGGTTCGCCACGTTCGCGCACGCGATCAGAAGCACGAAGCCGACGGCGCCGAGCGCGACGAGCAGCGTCGGGCGCGCCTGACGCACGAGCGACTCTTGCAGCGTGATCGCGCTGAAGCCGGCCGTCTCCGGCATCGCGGCCACGGTATACCGCTCGCGATACGCCGCCGCCGACGCCATGAGCTTCGCCTGTGCCTGCTCGAGCGTGACGCCGGGTTTGAGGCGCGCGACGTTCGTGAAGTAGTGGCCTTGATCCGTCGAGTTCGGGTCGAGCTGGAACGGCACCCAGATATCGGGCGGCGCACTGAGATCGCGGACGTCGAACTCGCGATCGACGACGCCGACGACGGTGTACGGGTTGCCTGACAGCGTGATGCTCTTGCCGAGAACGTCCGGATCGGCGTTCAGACGTTGCGTCCAGAAGTTGTAGCCCAGAACGACCGCGTAGCCGGCGTTCGGCAGATCCTCTGCGGGCGTAAACCACCGGCCCATGATGAGCGGCGGGCGCAGCACGTCGAAATACTCCGCGCTCACTTGGCCTGCGGCAATGGACTCGAGCAACTCGCCCTGCCCGTAGTTCAGCGATTGGTTGCGAGCCGCAGCAACGGACTCGAGCACGTCGGTCTGTGCGCGCCAGTGCATGTATTTCGCCGGCGACGAGTTGGGTCCGCCCGCCACGCCGTTGTTCGCGTTCACGACCTGCACCAGCGTGTCGGGATCGGGGAACGGCACGGGCTTCAGCAGCACTGCGTTGACGACGGAGAAGATCGCGATGTTGACGCCGATGCCGAGCGTCAATGCTGCGACCGCCGTCGCCGTGAACAGCTTGTTCTCGCGGAACATGCGCCACGCGTGCTTGATGTCTTTGTTGAACGTTTCCATTCGCCTCACTCCCCATCATTCGTAACGCAACGCCTCGAGCGGGTGAATGCGGCTCGCGCGCCGCGCCGCGATCCAGACCGCGGCGAACGCCGTCGCGGCGAGCACGGCCGGCACGCCGACGAAGACCATGACGTCGCGCGCCTCCACGCCGTACAGCACGGCCGCGAGGAATGTCGCCAGGAAGAACGCGGCGACTACACCTAAGACGATGCCGACGCCGACGAGCGTCATGCCCTGCCCCACGATGCTCCAGCGGACCTTGTCGGCCCGCGCGCCGAGTGCCATGCGAATGCCGATCTCCTGCGTGCGGTGCTGCACCGAGTACGCCATGAGGCCATAGATGCCGATCGCGGCGAGCACGAGCGCGGCCCCGCCGAAGATCGTCATCAGCAGCATGTTCAGCCGCTGCCGCGACGTATCGATCGACACGATGTCGTCCATGCTCGAGACATTCGTCACCGGCACGCCCGTCGCTTCGCGGATGACATCTTGGATCTGACCGACCAAGGTCCCCGAGGCGGCGTTCGTGCGCACGACCCAACCCATCGGGCCCGACACCATCATGTAGGCGTGCCACTCCTCCGGCATCTGCGCTTGCGGCAGGTAGATCATCGGGCTCGGACCGAACGCGATGCCGCCGGCACGCACGTCGCCGACGATGCCGATGATCTGACGCACCGGCTCCTTCGCGCGCCGGGTGTCACCGGGGCCCATGCCGATCTTGACTTGATCCGCCAGCGGATCGCCGTCCGGCCAGAGTTGCTTCGCCAACGACTCGCTGATGATCATGACGGGCGGGCTCGAGGCCGTGTCCGTCGCATCGAAGGCGCGGCCGCGAATCACCGGGATCTCGAACGTGTCGAAGTAGCCCGGAGTGGCCATGTGAATGCCGCTGTTGCCCGAGAACGGTCCTTCGTTCGTGCGACCGATGATGTTGAACGGCAATCCGTAGCCGCCCTGGAGCGGCACGCAGCACGTCATCGACGCGGCGAAGACGCCGGGGATTCGCCGGATGCGCTCGAGCGCGAGGCGCGCCGTCTCCTCGACGGCAGCGGTCGTTTGGAACCTCGGCCCCGTCAGCGACGTCCGCAGAACGAGCACGTTGTCGGTCGTGTAGCCGGGGTCGACAGCGTTCAACGAGAGCGACGTGCGAATGAGCAGCGAGGCACCGACGAGCAGCACGACGGCGAGACTGACCTCGACGAGCACGAGTGTCGAACGTGTCTTGTTTTGTCTGAAGCCGCTGCCCGAACGGCTGCTCGAGTCCTTGATGACGGCATTCAAGTCGGCGCGCGAGGCGACGAGCGCCGGAATCGCGCCGAATAGAATGCCGGTCACGATCGACAGCGCGACCGTAAACAGCACGATGTTGGGGTCCATGGCGAGCTGCGAGCCGGCCTCGCCAAGCCGCGGCAAGTTGGCCGTGTTTACTGTCAGCAGCGCGCGGATGCCGAGGTAGCCCGCGAGGAGTCCCAGCGCGCCCCCTGCGAACGACAACATCAGGCTCTCGGTCAACAGCTGCCGCATGATGCGCCAGCGGCCCGCGCCGAGCGCGACCCGGACGGCCAGCTCGCGGCGCCTCCCCGTCGCGCGGATGAGCAGCAGGTTCGCGACATTGGCGCACGCGATCAGCAGCACGAAGCCGACGGCGCCGAGCGCGACGAGCAGCGTCGGCCGCGCCTGGCGCACGAGCGCTTCTTGCAGCGTGATCGTGCTGAAGCCCGCGTTCTCGGGCATCGCGGCGATCGTCCACCGATCGCGATAAGCCGCCGCTGATGCGGCCAGCTGCGCTTGCGCCTGCTCGAGCGAGACGCCGGGCTTGAGGCGGCCGACGGTGTTGAAGAAATGGCCCTGGTCCGTCGTGTTCGGATCGATCTGGAACGGCACCCAGACCTCGGGCGCGGGACCGAAATCGCGGACGTCGAACTCGCGGCCGACGACGCCGACGACCGAGTACGGATTACCGGACAGCGTGACGCTCTTACCGAGCACGTTCGGATCGCTCGCCAATCGCTGCGTCCAGAAGTTGTAGCTCAACACGACGGTCTGGCCCGCGTTCGGCAGAGCTTCCTCGGGCGTGAACCACCGGCCCAGGGCGAGCGGCGGCCGGAACGCGCCGTAGTACTCCGAGGTCGTCTGAATCGCAGCGATGGCCTCGGGCAGATCGCCTTGCTCGAGGTTCATCCCGATGTTGCGCACGGGGGCGACGCTCTCGAGCACTTCGGTCTGCGCGCGCCAATGCATGTACTTGGCCGGCGACGCTGCCGCACCTCCGGCGATGCCGTTGTTCGTGTTCACCAACTGCACGAGCCGATCGGGCTCCGGGAATGGGACTGGCTTCAGCAGCACGGCGTTGACGATGGAGAAGATCGCGATGTTGACGCCGATGCCGAGCGTCAACGCCGCAATCGCCGTCGCCGTGAACAGCTTGCTCTCGCGGAACATGCGCCACGCGTGCCGGATGTCTTTACGTAACGTTTCCACGCACACCTCTGAGTTCGCCAAATTCCGTAGAACAACTGGATTCCCGGCTTCTTCGCGCGTTCTCGAACGCTCTAGCGTTTGCCGATGCGCAGCGGACGCTTTCATCGGGTAGTCGCCGTAACGCACCATGCACGCCAACGCATGCGAGAGCGGGACATCGATGACGCCCGACTTCTCGACTTGATCGACTCCGGCGAAACACGTTACAAAGACGCAACGCGCCTCTGGATCTACAAGACATATGCCGATCGCGATGACAATTCGCTGTGCGTGGCAGCCGTCCTCGGCGACGACGTACTCGTCGTGAAGACCGTGATGCACCGCTTTCAGGTTTCATGAGGGGCCCTATGCGGATCACGTATTTCGAGAAGGACGACACACTCGTCATCCACTTTGCCGACAAGCCGATCGCACGAGAGGCGTCGCAGGACTGGAACACGCACGTGAGCTTCGCGGCCGACGGCAGCGTCGTCGAAGTCGTCATACTCGAAGCGCGAGCACACGGCGCATTTCCGGTGAAACAACAGGCGGCCTGAACGGCGAGTCCCGTAGCGCGGCGAGGCGCTGCCACTCCGGCGCACGAGCCAGCTGGCGCAGCGCGTAGCGAAGGTCGCTGGCCCAGCCGGCGCCGCTCATCTTCGTGCCGCCCGTGTCATTCGGCGCGCAGGGCGTTCATGGGATCGACGCGCGAAGCACGCCGTGCCGGCAACCAGCTCGCGACGAGCGCCGCGCCGCCTAGGCCGACGACCGTGAGCGCGAGCACCGCCGCATCGAACGCGCCGACCCTTTCGAGCTGCGACGCCAATACTTGGCCGAGCCCGAGCGCACCGGCTACGCCAATGACGAGGCCGATCGCGATGAGCTTGCCGCCTTGCCGCAAGATCATTCGGCCGATGTCGGTGGCGCGCGCGCCGAGCGCCATGCGCACGCCGATCTCGTTGACGCGCTGGCTCACGCCCCACGCGAGCACGCCATAGATGCCGATGACCGCGAGCACGAACGCGACCGCGGCGAACACGAGCGTCAACACCATCGGGGCGCGTTGCGGCCCGAGCGAGCCTTCGACTCTGTCGTCGAGCGTGCGCGCGTCGGACAGCGCGACGTCGGGATCGATGGCTGCAATCGCAGCGCTGACCGCCCCCGCGAGCTGACTCGGCGGTACTACGGTACGCAGCGCCAGGACGCCCGCGTTTTGCTGGCGCTGCTCGTAGTGCCAGTAGATCGTCTCCTTGGAGTTGCTCTCGGCGAGACTCGCTTGCTTCACGGCGGGCACGACACCGACGATCGTGGACCAACGATCGGCCGGATCCGAATCGGCCCGCAGCCGCTGACCAAGAGGGCTGCCGTTCGGCCAGTATTTCGCGGCGAGAGTCTCGTCGATGATCACCACGGGCTCGGCTTCGTGCGCGGCGAAGTTGCGGCCCGCCAGGATCGGGAGCCCGAGGGTCGCGAGATAGCCGTCGTCGATCGACCGATTGTTCGCGTGCGGCGGCGCCGCGCCGGTCGGCACTTGGTAGCCCTCGATCTGGATCGAGCCCGCCTCGTTGTTGCCCGAGAACGGCAAGACGGACGTCACTCCGGCCGAGCTGACTCCGGGCAGC
>Ga0315912_10002874_pt1 | contig 17776 bp, 13 predicted proteins | sample VfabasoilMG_FD_204469 | JGI IMG/M metagenome (GOLD analysis project Ga0315912, IMG submission 204469) | Garden soil microbial communities collected in Santa Monica, California, United States - V. faba soil | ecosystem: Environmental > Terrestrial > Soil > Garden | place: USA: California...
GGGCTCTTCCAACCGTCGAGCCGCTGAGTGATCAGTGCGCGAATTTCGTTCGGATCGAAGTCGCCGATGACGATGACTTCGGCGTTCGACGCGCCGAAGAAGTTCTGGTGGAAGTCGCGCATCTGCGCCGTCGTCACGCCGTTGATGAGCGCGAGCTGCTCGTCGATCGTCGCCGTATAGCGCACGTCGTCCGGCTTGTAGTTGCGCCCCCAATGCCGCGAGTAGGCGAGCGACACGATCGCTTGCGGCTCGCTGCGCGATGCCTCGAGGTTCGTGATGAGCTGCTCCTTCAAAGTGGTGAGCTCGGACTCGGGGAACGCCGGCTCACGCAGCACCTCGACGGCGAGTCCTAGCACTTCGCCCAAGTTGGCGCGCGTGCTTTGGATGCTGGCCTGGGCAAGACCGGCGCCGCCGCCGACGTTGAGCTGGCTCTGCAGGCGCGCGAGCTCGTCCTGAATTTGCTGCCGCGATGAGTTCCGTGTTCCGCGCATGAGCATCTGCGTCGTCAAGCCGGCGATGCGCCCGACGCCGCGCAGGTTGTTCTCGTCCCCATAGTTGAGACGGATCAGGGCGTTGACGGAGTCGCCGCGCGTTTCCTTCGGCAGCATCACGAGCTTGATACCGCCCGGAAGGTCGACGCGCGTGATGCGCGACTCGATGTTGGCGGGGCTCGCGTCGAATGCCTCGCCTTCGGCGCGCGCCTGGTCGCCCTTGTAGCCTTGCAGCATCGCGGCGAGGTTGGCCCGCTCCGGAATTTCGCTGCGGTCGGGCTCGCCTGGAATGAACATTCCGACGGTGCGGTTCGAGCTCTTGAAATACTTCACCGCGGCGCTCTGCGCCGCCTCGGCGCTCGCGCTGCGGACGCGGTCGCGATCGAGGAACATCAACCGCCAGTCGCCGATCGCCGCCCAGCTGCTCAACTGGATCGCGATGCCCTGCGAGTTGTTCATCTGCTGCTCGAAGCCCGACATCGCCTGATTGCGGATGCGCTCGACCTCGGCGGCCGTGATCGGGTTCTCGCGCAGGCCATCGAGTGTGGCCATCATCGCCGTGCGCGCGGCCTCGAGCGAGCTGTCCTTGGGCACCATCGCGAAGAAGATCACCATGCCGGGGTCGCGTTGCTGCAGCGACGTCACGCCGATCTGCGAGGCGAGCCCCGTCTCGACGAGCGCTTTGTACAAGCGTCCCGAGGGCACGTCGCCCAGCACTTCGGACGCAACCTGCAGCGGCACGAACTCCTCGTGCGCGCCGTCCGGCGCGTGATAGCCGGCCATGAGAATCTGCACGTCGCCGACGCGGCGCACGATGACCTCGCGCTCGCCGTCCTGCGTCGGCTCGATCGTGTAGTTTTCGGCGAGCTCGCGCGTGGGGCGCGGAATCCCGCTGAAGTATTTGGCGATCAGGTCGAGAGTGCGCTGCTCCTCGAACCGTCCCGCGACGACGAGCACGGCGTTGTCGGGCTGGTAGTGGCGCTTGTAGAACGCCTGCAGCCGCGGTATCGGCACGTTCTCGATGTCGCTGCGGCTGCCGATCGGCGAGTTGCCGTAGCCGTGCCACAGATACGCGGTGGACATGACGCGCTCGAACAGCACGCCGGTCGGGTCGTTCTCGCCGCGCTCGAACTCGTTGCGCACGACGGTCATCTCGGTGTCGAGGTCCTTCTGCGCGACGAACGCATTGACCATGCGATCCGACTCGAGATCGAACGCCCATTCGAGGTTCGCGTCGCTGGCGTCGAACGTCTCGAAGTAGTTCGTGCGATCCCACGACGTCGTGCCGTTGAACTGCGCGCCGTGGCTGCGGATCGCCGCCAGAATGTCGGGGAATTTCGTCGAGCCCTTGAACATCATGTGCTCGAGCAGGTGCGCCATGCCCGTTTCGCCGTAGCTCTCGTCGACGGAGCCGACGAGGTAAGTCATGTTGACGGTGATCGTCGCTTTCGACGGATCGCGGAACAGCAGCACCTGCAAGCCGTTGTCGAGCCGGTACTCGGTAATGCCCTCGACCGTGGTCACGCGCGTGATGCCTTGCGGCAAACGCGGCGCCGCGTTTTGCGCGGTGACTACGGTGGTGAAGAAGAGGAAGAATACGAGCGCGGAGGCGCGAGCCGCGAGTGTCATGAGCATTCCCCGTTGTTGTTCGACTGCAAACTTACCATGCGGCCGATTCGACTGCGCTTCGGCACGCGAGTTCGCAGCCGTTTTGAAGCCCTTGATCGGCAAGGCAGTGAGTCGCGGCGCCATTGCCGGGACGGACGCCGTCGGACTAGGATGCCGCAAAAGGCCACGCCGTCGGGCTTGGTCGCTACAAGGGGAAGCAAGCATGCATATGAAAAAAGGCTGCGCGGCGGCCGCGCTGGTGATTTTGGCGACGCTCGTGGGTGCTCCGGCATTCGCGCAAGGCGGCGGAGGCGGCGGTGGCGGCTTCCGGTTGCCGCCGTTGCTGATGCAAAGCACGGCTTTCGAGGACGGCGGCATCGTGCCGCAGAAGTACGCGGGACGCGAAGGCGTGCAACCCGGGTTCACGTTCTCGAACGCGCCCGATAATACCGTCAGCTACGCGATCATCTTCCACGACCTCGACGTCGCGCTCATGGGCGGCACGGGCGACGTGCTGCATTGGATCGCCTGGAACATCCCGGCCTCGGCCAAGGGCATTCCCGAAGGCAGCCTGCCCGCAGGCTCGGTGACGGGTAAGAACATCGCCGGCCAGAACTCGTACTTCGGCCCCGGCGCGCCGCCCGGGCCGCGCTATCACCACTACGTGTTCGAGCTCTACGCGCTCAGCGCGAACCTCGACCTGCCGAACACCGCGAGCCGCGCCGAGCTGCTTGCCGCGATGGAAGGCAAGACCGTCGCGAAGGCCGCGTACGTGGGCCGCTTCCGCGGCACTCCGCCGCCGCAGTAGGCAGGTTCAAACGGGCGGGTGGCCGTCGGGCCACCCGCCGCTGCAGTGCCCGGCCGATCCCGCCGCTCGACCGAGCGTGGGGCAGGTGTTTCCGCTCTAACACCGGGTTCATGCCGCATTAACTCCGCGTTAACGCCAGGCTCGTTAGCCTTTCCGTATCCACGGGAATGCACGGAGGCGTCTCGTCATGGAACTCTTCGGTGTCGTGATCGTGGTGCTCTTGGTCGGCATCACATTCGCGCTGTTGGTCCGTTCGGAAGCAAAACGTCGCGATCGGCGTACTCGTGGCGAAGAAGCGCGTGCCGCACTCCAGAAAAGAACGTCTAGCGTGTACGAATCGTCGCCGCGGCGGCGATGACCGTAAGGAGCTCGTAGCGCGAACGGCAATCCGATCAGCGGGGTTTGGCTCGGCGCAGCACGCGCCACTTGTTCGCCCAGCTCAAACGCTCGTCCGACAGCGCGTCGAGGAAATCGGCAAGCACTTTCGACTTCACTACGGTGTAAATCGTGACCGCGCCCGTCAAGACGAGCGTCAAGGCGAAGAGAAGGACGCGCCACGCGAGCGGCTCGTCGGCGGAGGCCAGCAGATTCATGCCGAGGAAGCCGGTGGCTACCGTGCCTATCAAGCCGGCCACGGTCACGACGGTCAAGCGCAGGATCGTTTGTGCTTGGCGGCGAACGCTGTCGGTGTCCAAGTACTCGTTCATGTCGGCGACTTCGTTGCGCACCTCGTCGTAGAGCGCGTCGTTGCCGAGGTGCCGGCTCAGGCGGCTGAAGATCGCCCGGGCCAGATCCTGGTTGGAGACCTCGTGAAACCAGTAGCGATGAGTGAAGCGCAGGAACACTTCCATCGATTGCCGAATCGTGCGCTTGAACTGCCGCACCGACTCGGTATCCCCGACTTCGAGCCTGTTCATCGCGACGGCGAGCTCGTCGGACATCGAGAGCAGCGCGGCTTTGTGGAAGTGAGCGATCAAGAAGAGCAGAAAGTATTGGTGCTTGAACTGGCCGAGCATGCCGGTCTCGCGCCCATCGAAGAACAGGTCGCCGTGGCGGCCGACGACGGCCAGCAAGAGTCCCGTGCAGATCAGTCGCGCGTCGCCCGAGAAGTGCTCGCCTTGTCGCGCCCAAAACCGATCGTCGCAATATTCGGCTTCGAAGTCGGCGAGAGAGCGCTCGGAGTAGGGCGCGGAGTCGCTCGCGCCCGGTCGCGTCAGGAGACCGAGCCGCACGAAATCGGAGCGCGATAGAGCGGTGGGATCATCGAGCGCCAAGTAAACCATCAGCGGCATTCGATAGTGCTCGATCTGACGGTAGCGCAGCGCTGCAGACTGACCGGGGTACTCGAGCCCGAGCGGCTGCAGCAGGAACTGCCAATGGGACGCGAGATAAGGCGTTCGATAGCGAGCGACGTGGGTCAGGTAGTTTTGCTTTTGCTCGTAGTCCGATGTCGCGAGCACGCTGCCCGCCGCATCGAGCCACTCCACACGCCGCGGGCAATTCCCGCCTTCGCCCTCGTTGGTCCACCATGCGGGATAGGCGCGACCGAAACGAAAGACCATGTTTTGCGCTCGCTCGAGCGGAATGTCGTTGGCCCAGAGCTCGACTGCGAGAATCGCGACGTCCGCGTCCAAGAAAAAGTGCAGCGCGACTTCCTCGACATCGAACGTCAGTGCGACTCCATCCTCGTTCGTCACGCGGACGCGGAACACGTCTTCACGGCGAAAAACCCGCATGCTCCGCTCGGTTCCGCGGCTCGCCGTCTCTTGGCCGGCGACGGAGCCGTAGATGAAGCGCTGCACGTACGGCAAGAAGGTCACGAACTCTTTGTAGTAGCGCTCGCGAATCTCGCGCGACTCGGCATTGAGCTCGTCGAATACCTCCTTCCACGGCCCGCGCGGGCCAGCCGTGTCGAGCGCTTCCCAATGGCGCTGCACTGGCACGCCCGGCCTGATCGGCATCAGTTGGAGCGGCCAAAAGACGACTTGGCGGAAGTGACGAATCGTGGTCATCGGCGAACCCTGCGCACCGGCGGCGCGCCATTCTCGGCGATGTCGCCAAGCTCCGCTACTCGGGCCTGCGAGCAAACTTTTTTGCTAACACCGCATTAATCCAAGGCAAGTCACACTTCGCGCGTGGAGCTTTTCGGCGTCGCCATCGTAGTGCTCTTGGTCGGCATCACCCTGTTGGTCTTGTCACGGTCTGCGTACCACGGCCGTGGGCGCAGGCGAGGCGAGGGCCAGCAGCCGGCTGCAGGTCTTCCCCATCGGCCTAAGGCCGACGAAGTTGAACGCCGTTGAGAAATTGCCAACAGTCGTTCCGCTGTACTTTTCCTAACTGCGCGTTAATTCGGGGCTGCTTAATCTACCAGCCGCTGAAAACGAGGGTTCCTCTAATGGAAGCGTTCGTCTTGCTCGTCTTGGCGCTGCTCGTTGCGGCGACATGGGGCTTGTATCGCCTCGCGGTTGTCACGAAGGAGACACGTCGATGAGCGTGCTCGACATCGTGGGCCTCGTGCTGGCCCTCGGCTTGCTCGCGTATCTCGTCGTGGCGCTTCTCTATCCGGAGAGATTCGAATGACTGGGCAAGGTTCGGTACAGCTCATTCTCTACCTCGCGCTGCTCGTCGCCGCGGCAAAGCCCCTCGGGCTGTATGTGACGGCGGTCTACGAGGGCCGGCGCACGTGGCTCACGCCCGCCTTCGGCTGGCTCGAGCGCGGCATCTACCGCGTCGCGGGAGTCGACGAGCGCAGCGAGAGCGATTGGAAGCGCTATACGCTCGCCGTGCTGCTCGTGAACGTCATCGGATTTGCCGTCGTCTATCTGCTGCAGCGCCTGCAAGGTGTGCTGCCGCTGAACCCGCAGGGGTTCGCAGCCGTGAGCCCCGACTCGTCGTTCAACACGGCCGTCAGCTTCGCGACGAACACGAACTGGCAGGGCTACGGCGGCGAGTCGACGATGAGCTATCTCACGCAGATGCTCGGCCTCGGCGTGCAGAATTTCCTCTCGGCCGCGAGCGGCATGGCCGTGCTCGTCGCGCTGATCCGCGGTTTCGCTCGGCGCGAGACGGACCGCATCGGGAATTTCTATGTCGATCTGACGCGCAGCACGCTCTATATCTTGTTGCCGCTCTCCCTCACGCTCGCCGTCGTTTTGATGTCGCAGGGTGTTGTGCAGAGTTTCGGCGCGTATCGCACGGTTAGCTTGCTCGATCCCGTCACGATCGAGGTGCCCGCGACCGACGCGACGGGCGACGCGGTCGTCGATGCGGCCGGCGCGCCCGTGATGCAGGAGCAGGTCGTCACGGAACAGACTGTGCCGCTCGGTCCCGCTGCGAGCCAAATCGCGATCAAGCAGCTCGGCACGAATGGCGGTGGGTTCTTCAACGTGAATTCGTCGCACCCGCTCGAGAACCCGACGCCGCTATCGAACCTGTTCGAGGTGCTCGCGATTCTCCTGATACCGGCGGCGCTCTGCTACACGTTCGGTCAGATGGTTCGCGACACGCGCCAAGGCTGGGCCGTGCTCGCGGCGATGCTCGTGATCTTCGTGCCGCTGACGTTCGGCGCGGTCATCGCGGAGCAGTCGGGTAACCCCGTGCTGACGGAGCTCGGCGCGGATCAAACGGCGTCGGAGACCCAGCCCGGCGGCAACATGGAAGGCAAGGAGGCACGCTTCGGCATCGCGAACTCGGCGCTCTGGGCGGCCGCGACGACGGCGGCTTCGAACGGCTCCGTGAACTCGATGCACGACTCTTATACTCCGCTCGGTGGCCTCGTGCCGATGTGGCTCATGCAGCTCGGCGAGGTCGTCTTCGGCGGCGTCGGCAGCGGCTTGTACGGCATGCTGATGTTCGCGCTCGTCGCGGTCTTCATCGCGGGTCTCATGGTGGGCCGCACGCCAGAGTACCTCGGTAAGAAGATCGAAGCGTACGAGATGAAGATGGCTTCCCTCGTGCTCTTGATCCCGCCGCTCGTCGTGCTCGTCGGCACGGCCGTGGCGAGCGTCGCGCCGCTCGGCGTCAGCAGCATCGCGAATCCCGATCCGGCGTCGCACGGCTTCTCGGAGATGCTCTACGCGTTCTCGTCGGCGGGCAACAACAACGGCAGCGCGTTTGCAGGTATCTCGGCGAACACGCCGTTCTACAACACGGCGCTGGGCATCGCGATGTGGGCGTCGCGCTACTGGCTGATGATTCCCGTGCTCGCGATCGCGGGCAGCGTCGCGGCGAAACGCGCGACGGCCGTGACGGCCGGCACGCTGCCGACGCACGGCCCGCTGTTCGTCGCGATGCTCGTAGGCGTCGTGCTGATCGTGGGCGCTTTGACGTTCGTCCCATCGCTCGCGCTCGGCCCGATCGTCGAGCACCTTCTTTTGTGGGCTAGAGGCTGACTCCCATGACTGCCACCTCCGCAACCGTGTCGTCCGCGCGCAGCGGGTTCCTCGAGCGCGGCATCATTCTCGGCGCGATCCGCGCGTCGTTCGTGAAGCTCGCTCCCGGAGTGCAGATCCGCAATCCCGTGATGTTCGTCGTGTACGTCGGCAGCGTGCTGACGACCGTCATCGGCGTCGCCGCGCTCTTACGTCTCGTCCCGAACGCGGGCAGCCCGGGATTCGTGCTCGGGATCTCGGCCTGGCTGTGGCTCACGGTGCTGTTCGCGAACTTCGCCGAGGCGGTCGCCGAAGGGCGCGGTAAAGCGCAGGCCGCGACGCTGCGCGCGATGCGCCGTCACGTCCATGCGAAGAAGCTTGTCGGCAAGGTGCGCACGGAATACAAGGCGGTCGAGGCAGGCGCCCTGAAGCGCGACGACCTCGTGCTCGTTGAGGCCAACGACACGATTCCCGCTGACGGCGAGGTCGTCGAGGGTGTCGCATCCGTCAACGAGAGCGCAGTCACGGGCGAGTCCGCGCCCGTGCTCCGCGAAGCGGGCGGCGACTTCTCGGCCGTGACCGGCGGTACGCGCGTGCTGTCCGATTGGATCGTCGTGCGCGTGACGAGTCGCGAAGGTGAAGGCTTCCTCGACCGCATGATCGCGATGGTCGAAGGCGCGAAGCGGGGCCGCACGCCGAACGAGATCGCGTTGTCGATTCTGCTGGCCGCGCTGACAATCGTTTTCCTGCTCGCAACGGCGACGCTGCTACCGTTCTCCAAGTACGCGGTCGCCGCGACCGGCGTGGGCTCTGTCGTGACGGTGACGGTGCTCGTCGCGCTGCTCGTCTGCCTGATCCCGACGACGATCGGCGGCCTGTTGTCCGCGATCGGCATCGCGGGCATGGACCGCATGATTCGCGCCAACGTCATCGCGACCTCGGGCCGCGCCGTCGAGGCGGCCGGCGACGTCGACGTGCTGCTGCTCGATAAGACGGGCACGATCACGCTCGGCGACCGGCAGGCGAAGGAGTTCCATCCGGCGCCGCGCGTCGATACGCGCGAGCTCGCGGGCGTAGCGCAGCTCGCTTCGCTCGCCGACGAGACGCCCGAAGGCCGCTCGATCGTCGTGCTCGCGAAACAGCGGTTCGACCTGCGCGGCCGCGACATCGCCTCTCTATCGCACACGTTCCACAAGTTCTCGGCGAAAACGCGCATGAGCGGCGTCGACGTCGAAGGGCGGAAGCTGCGCAAGGGCGCCGCCGACGCGATCAAGCAATTCGTCGAGGCCGAGGGCGGCTCTTGGCCGGCCACCGTCGGCGAGATCGTCGACAAGATCGCGCGCGGCGGCGCGACGCCGCTCGTCGTTGCCGAGGGCGGCAAGGGCGCACGCGTGCTCGGGGTCATCGAGCTACGAGACGTCGTCAAAGGCGGCATCCGCGAGCGCTTCGCGGAGCTGCGGCAAATGGGCATCAAGACCGTCATGGTCACGGGCGACAATCGGCTCACGGCCGCGGCGATCGCGGCCGAGGCCGGCGTCGACGAGTTCCTGGCCGAAGCGACGCCCGAGACGAAGCTCGAGCTCATCCGCCGCCATCAGGCCGACGGCCGGCTCGTCGCAATGTGCGGCGACGGCACGAACGACGCGCCGGCGCTCGCGCAAGCCGACGTGGCCGTCGCGATGAACACCGGCACCCAGGCTGCCAAGGAGGCCGGCAACATGGTCGACCTCGATTCGAATCCGACGAAGCTCATCGAGGTCGTCGACGTCGGCAAGCAGATGCTCGTGACGCGCGGCGCGCTGACGACGTTCTCCGTGGCCAACGACCTCGCGAAGTACTTCGCGATCATCCCGGCCGCCTTCGCGACTACGTATCCCGCGCTCGACGCACTGAACGTCATGGGCTTGGCGAGCCCCGAGAGCGCCATCCTGTCCGCGGTCATCTTCAACGCGCTGATCATCGTCGTGCTCGTGCCGCTCGCGTTGCGCGGCGTCAAGACGCGCGCGGCTTCGGCCGCACAATTGCTGCGGCGCAATCTCTTGATCTACGGTCTCGGCGGCATCGTGGTGCCGTTCATCGGCATCAAAGCGATCGACCTCGTGGTCGCCGCGCTCGGCCTCGCCTGATAGGAGGGTTCACATGGTTCGCGAATTGCGTCCAGCGTTGATCGTGTTCGGGTTGCTCACGCTCGTGACCGGCGTCGTCTATCCGCTCGTCACGACGCTGATCGGGACGGTCGCGTTCCCGAGCCAGGTCACGGGCAGCGTCATCGAGCGCGGCGGCAAGGCCGTCGGCTCCCGGCTCCTCGGGCAGCCGTTCTCGTCGCCCCGGTACTTTTGGAGCCGGCCGTCGGCGACGGGGCCGATGCCGTACAACGGCGCGGTGTCGAGCGGCTCGAATCAGGGCCCCTTGAGCCCCGTGCTGGCCGAGGCGGTGACCGAGCGCATCGGCGCGCTGCGCGCGGCCGATCCCGGCAATCGCGCGGCGGTGCCCGTCGACCTCGTCACGGCGTCGGGCAGCGGGCTCGACCCGCACATCAGCGTCGCCGCCGCCGAGTACCAGGTCGCTCGCGTCGCTCGCGCACGCAGTCTGCCGGCGGCCGAGGTCGCGGGGCTCGTCCGCGAGCACACCGAGGGCCGCACGTTCGGCGTGCTCGGCGAGCCGCGCGTCAACGTGCTCGCGCTGAACCTGGCGCTCGACGCCCGTGTGACTCCATGATGTAGCCCGATGGCAGTCGAGACGCGGCCCGACCCCGACGCGCTGCTCGCGCGTGTCAAGGCCGAGGAGGCCCGCGCGCGGCGCGGACGCCTCAGGATCTTTTTCGGCGCGACCGCGGGCGTCGGCAAGACGTTCGCGATGTTGAACGCTGCACAGGCGGCGCACGCGGCCGGCGTCGAGATCGTGGCCGGCTACGTCGAGCCGCACGGCCGCGTCGACACGGAGGGGCTGCTCGAAGGGCTCGAGCGGCTGCCGGCGTTGTCCGTCGCCTATCGAGGCGTCGTGCGCCATGAATTCGATCTCGACGCGGCGCTCAAACGCCGGCCGGACATCCTGCTCGTCGACGAGCTGGCGCACTCGAATCTCGTCGGCGGCGATCCGCAGCCGCGCCACCCGAAGCGCTGGCAGGACGTCGAGGAGCTGCTCGACGCCGGCATCAACGTCTGGACGACGCTGAACGTCCAGCATCTCGAGAGCCTGAACGACCTCGTCGCGCAGATTACCGGCGTCAAGCAACGCGAGACGTTGCCGGACCGAGTGTTCGACGAGGCCGACGAGGTCGAGCTCATAGACCTGCCGCCCGACGATCTCTTGGCGCGGCTGCACGCCGGCAAGGTTTACGTGCCCGAGCAAGTCGCGGCGGCGATCGACCGTTTCTTCCGCAAGCCCAACCTGATCGCGCTGCGCGAGCTCGCGCTGCGGCGCATGACGGATCGTGTCGAGGCTGCCGCACGCGTGTCGCTCGCGGGCGATCGCACGTCGCGCGAATGGCTTGCGCAGGGCGGTTTCCTCGTCGCGGTCGGTCCCGACGAGCAAGCGGAGCAGCTCGTGCGCGCCGGCAAGCGGCTCGCCGACGCGCTGCGGGCGAAATGGACCGTCGTTTACGTCGAGACGCCGGAGCTGCTGCGCCTCACGGAGCAAGAGCGCAACCGTCGTATCGACCTTCTGCGCCTCGCGGAATCGCTGGGCGCCGAGACGGTTACGCTCGACGGGCCGACGGCCGCCGAAGCGCTGATTGAGTACGCGCAGACGCGCCGCGCGACGCGCATCATCGTCGGCGCGCCGAAACGGCGGGGCTGGCGCGCGCTGTGGCGGCGCTCGACGGCGACGGCGCTCACGGTCGGCGCCAAGGGGTTCGACGTCATCACGATTGCGCCGACCGGCGTGCCATCGCGCAACCCCACCACGCCCCAGGCTCCCGCGGAGTACGCGAAGCCCGTGCGGTGGAAACGCTACGTCGCGGCGACCGCGATCTCGGCGGCATGCACGGCCGTAGCGTTCGGCATGTACCCGTATCTCGAGCTCTCGAACCTCGTGATGGTGTACCTGCTCGGCGTCGTGATCGCGGGCTTGCGAGTCGGCCGGTTGCCGTCGGTGTTGACGGCGGTCTTGAATGTGCTTTGTTTCGACTTCTTCTTCGTGGCGCCGCGATTCCAATTGGCCGTCACGGATGTCCAGTACTTTCTGACGTTCGCGGTCATGCTGACGGTGGCGCTGGTCATTGCGACGCTGATGGCGCGCGTGCGCCAACAGACGCGGGTTGCGGGAGCGCGCGAGCGACGAACCGCGTTGCTCTATGCGATGAGCCGTGAGCTTGCCGCGACGCGCGGCAGCGACAGCATGGCGCGGCTCGCGGTCCAACACGTCGCCGAGGTTTTTCAGTGCGAGTGCGTCGTGCTGCTGCCCGACGCGACGGGGCGTTTGCGATATCCGGGGGAAGCACCGATGGACGGGTCCTATCGCGGCGCCGATCTGGCCGTCGCGCAATGGGTCGCGGACCACGGCCACCGTGCCGGCTTGGGATCGGACACGCTGCCGGCCGCGCCGGCGCTGTATCTGCCGCTCGGCATCGGGCGCCGCGGCCTCGGCGTGCTCGCGGTGCGGCCGCGCAATCCTCGCCGCGTGCTGCTGCCCGAGCAGCTGCATCTGCTCGAGACGTTCGCCGGACAAATCGGCCTGGCAGTCGAGCGAGCGGGCCTCGCCGAGATGGCGGCCGGTGCCCGCGTTGCTGCGGAGCGCGAGACGCTGCGCAACACGCTGCTAGCGTCGATCTCCCACGACCTGCGCACGCCGCTCGCCGCCATGGCCGGCGCCGCGTCGACGCTCGTCGCGCGCGGCACGTCGCTCGACGATGCGAAGCGCACTGAGCTCGCACGCTCGATCGAAGCGAAAGCGCGCGATATGTCGGAGCTCGTGTCGAAGGTCCTCGATCTCATGCGCTTCGATTCGGGCGAGATTACGCTGCGGCGTGACTGGGAAAGCCTCGAGGATCTCGTCGGGGCTGCGGTCGAGCAGAGCGAGCATCGTCTCGGCGAGCACCGCGTCGAGATCGCGCTTCCGGCTGACTTACCGCTCGTATTCGTCGATGCGACGCTCGTCGTGCAAGTGTTCACGAACTTGTTCGACAACGCGGCCAAGTACACGCCGGCAGGAACGCTGATCACGGTGACGGCGCGCGACGACGGCGGTGCTGTTCACGTCACCGTCGACGACAACGGGCCCGGTTGGCCCGCCGGCGATCCGGCGCGCCTGTTCGACAAGTTCCAGCGCGGCATTCAGGAGGGCACGATCGTCGGCGTTGGGCTCGGCTTGTCGATTTGTCGCGCCATCGTTCACGCACACGGCGGTACGATCGCCGCTGGGCCGCGTCCGGGCGGCGGCGCGCGGCTCGAGCTCACGCTGCCGACGTCGGAGCCCGGCACATGACGGGCGCAATGCATCAGATCCTTGTCGTCGAAGATGATGACGACATCCGCAACGTGCTCCGTGTGTTGCTCGAAGCGGAGAGCTACCGTGTGGTCGAGGCCACCACGGCCCGGCGCGCCGAGATCGAGGCGCGCTCGCACAAGCCCGACCTATTGCTCGTCGACTTGGGTCTCCCGGACGGCGATGGCATCGAGGTCATCAAGCGCGTGCGAGGCTGGTCGCCGGTGCCGATCGTCGTGCTCTCCGCGCGCACGCTCGAAGCGCAGAAGATCGCGGCGCTCGATGCCGGTGCCGATGACTACGTGACCAAGCCGTTCAGCGCTGCCGAGTTGCTCGCGCGCGTGCGCGCGAGCCTTCGCCGCAATGTGCGCGGCACGGAGCAGGTTTCGACGGTGCGCATCGGCGCGGCCGAGATCGCGCTCGAGCAGCGGCAGGCGAGCGGTCCCGACGGCGAGCTGCACCTGACGCCGCTCGAATACCGCGTACTGGAGAGTCTCGTTCGCCATCGCGGGCGCATCGTGCGCCCTGCGCAGCTGCTGCGCGAGGCGTGGGGCCCGGACAAGTCCGGCGATACGCGGACGTTGCGCGTCTGTATCAAGAATTTGCGCGACAAGCTCGAGCCCGACTCGAAGCGGCCGCAGTATCTCGTGACGGAGACTGGCCTCGGCTACCGGCTGCGACTCGACTGAGTGGCTCCGGCCTTATGAGACGAAAGTCCGACAGTAAACGCCGCTGACGCGCGCGAAGCTCGCAATATCTCGACCGGACAGGACGTCCGACGATGTCGCCAAGGAACGGACGGCGCGCTGCGATTCCAGCTCTGCTCTGTCAGATAGTCGGGCTGTGCCTCACTTCGGGACAAGCCTGCGGACAGGCTCGCTACGACGATCACCCGTTGCGAGACCGCTTCAGAATCAGTCTCGGTGGCTTCGAGACTCGGGATTCGAGCAGCGCGCTCCGCGTCGATGATCGGAGCCTCCGGCTTGGCACGCTGCTCGATCTAGAGGACGACTTGAACGTGGAGGACTCCGCAACAGTCCTCCGTCTCGACGGCTATTACCGCTTCAACCGAGCACACCGCCTCGAGTGGACCTACTATTCGCTCGAGCGCGAGGGCAGCGCCGGCCTATCGAGAAACATTCAGATCGGCAACGTCGAGTTTCCGATTGGATTCACGATCGACACCGATCTCGACATCGAGGTGGCCGAGGTCGGCTACGTCTGGTCGTTCATCAACGTCGAACCGTACGAGTTCTTCCTCGGCGCCGGCCTAAACGTTCGCGACGTCGGTTTGACTGCCGTCGGCACCGGCTTGTTGGCTGGAACCGAAAGAACCTTCGACAACAGCGGGACGCTGCCAATGCCGACCGTCGCCCTCGGCGGGCGCTACAACGTCTTGGACAAGCTCTCCTTGAACTTCAAGATGGAAACGTTTGGGATCAAGTTCGACAATCAGAGCGGCCGCCTGCAGGACACGTATTTTCTCGCCGAGTACGACATCACCAAGAACTTCGGCATCGGCGGCGGCTTGAACGTCTACAACCTCGATCTCGAGTTCGCCCGCGACGACGACTTTTCCGGAGAGCTCAAATCCAGCTACAGAGGATTTCTGCTGTATTTCACGGGATCCTTCTGACGTCGCGGCCGACGAGTCCTTGCTAGCGTGCGCGAATCGTCGCCGCGGCGGTCGCCGCACTCGCGGCCGCGAGCGCCGCGGCGCTGAACATCACGAGCCGGTACGCCGCCGTCAACTCAGGCGTACCGAGCTCCGCCGACATTCCGTTCGCGGCGATGCCGAGTGCCGCGACCGCGAGCAGACTGCCGGTGCGCGCAGCGGCATTGTTGACGCCCGATGCGGTGCTCGCCTGATCGTCGGGCGCGGAGTCGAGCACGGTCGTCGTGAGAGGAGCAACCGCGATCGTCATGCCGACGGCGACGACGACGAGCCCCGGCGCGACACCGCCCCAGTACGTCTCCGCGCTTGCCGACGCCGCGAGCAGCGCGTAGCCGGCGGCCGCTAGCGCGGGGCCGACGACAAGCGGCGCGCGCGCGCCGAACTGCTCGATGAGCCCGCCGGACCAGCGAGATCCGAGTCCCATGATCAGCGAGAACGGCAAGAACGCGGCGCCGGCCGCGAGCGCGCTGTAGCCATGCGCTTGGATCAGCACGAACGGCAGCAGGAACAACGCGCCGCCGAGCGCGGCGTACAAGAGCAACGTCAGCGCGTTCGCGCCGGTGAACGTGCGATCGGCGAACAGCGCGAGCGGCAACATCGGTGCGCTCGAACGCGCCTCGGCAAGCACGAACAGCCACGTAAGCGGCACGGCGGCGGCAACAGCGGCCGTTCCGATCATGACGCTGCCTTCGCCGAGCGCGATCAAGCCGTAGCAGGCGAGAGCCAACGCCGCGATCGCGAGCACCGCGCCGCGTCGATCGAGCGGTGCTGCGCGCGCGGCGCTGCGATCGGCGGGAAGGTGCAATGCGAGCCATAACGCGGCGGCGCCGAGCGGTAGGTTGATGAAAAAGACGGAGCGCCAGCCAAGCGTATCGACGAGCCAACCCCCGAGCGGCGGGCCCAGCGCCGTCGTGAGCGCGCCGGCGGCGGCCCAGGTGCCGATCGCAGGACCGCGAGCGGCTCCATGGTAGGTAGCGCCGATGATCGCGAGGCTCGTCGGCGTGACGAACGCCGCGGCCGCACCTTGTGCGATCCGCGCGCCGACAAGCCACGCCGCATTCGGCGCAAGCCCGCACGCAAGCGAGGCCAAGACGAATCCGATCAGGCTGAACACGAACACTCGCCGTCGTCCGTAGCGATCGCCGGCGGAGCCGCCGAGCAGGATCAAGCTCGCGAGCGTGAGCAGGTAACCGTTCATCACCCACTGGAGCGTGCCGAGATTTGCGCCGAGGCTCCGCTCCATCGCGGGCAGCGCGACGTTGACGACCGAGGCGTCGATGAAACCCAAGCTCGAGCCCAGAATCGTCGCGGGCAAGACGAAGCGCGTGTTGCGTGCGAGGCCGTCCTCGGCGGCATGAACCGCCGGCGTTTCGCAGGGGAGAAGGTGAGGCCCGATCATGCGAAGCCACGACGTGCAATAACCATTCCCGAGTCGCGTACGCCCAATGTCTCATTGAGAGCCCCGGACGGGGCGGCCGAACATTGAAGGACCATCACGTCAGCTCAAGGAAGGAGACTGCAATGGCGGCGAAGAAGCCCAACATCCTCGTGATCTTTGGTGACGACATCGGCATCCCCCAGGTCAGCGCCTACACGCGCGGCCTCATGGGTTATCACACGCCCAACATCGACCGGATTGCGGACGAAGGCGCGATGTTCACGGATTCCTACGGGCAGCAGAGCTGCACCGCCGGCCGCGCGTCGTTCATTCTCGGGCAGGAGCCGTTCCGCACGGGTCTTCTGACGATCGGCATGCCGGGCGACCCGCACGGGATCACCGAGTGGATGCCGACGATCGCGGACGTCATGAAGTCGCAAGGCTATACGACGGGCCAGTTCGGCAAGAATCATCTCGGCGATCGCGACGAGCACCTCCCGACGCAACACGGGTTCGACGAGTTCTTCGGCAATCTCTATCACTTGAACGCCGAAGAGGAGCCCGAGGGCTATTTCTACCCGAAGGACCCGGAGTTCAAGAAGAAGTACGGTCCGCGCGGCGTGATCCACTCGTGGGCGCAGCCGAACGGCAAGCAGAAGATCGAGGACACGGGTCCGCTGAACAAAGCGCGCATGCCGACGATCGACGAGGAATTCCTCGCCGCGGCAAAAAAGTTCATCGCAAAAGCCGCGGATGACGACAAGCCCTTCTTCGTGTGGTTCAACACCACGCGCATGCACGTCTTCACGCACTTGAAGCCCGAGTCGCTCGGCAAGACGGGCAAGGGCATGCACGCGGACGGCATGGTCGAGCACGACGGTCACGTCGGCGAGCTGCTCGATCAGCTCGATGAGCTCGGCATCGCAGACGACACGATCGTGCTCTACACGACGGACAACGGCGCGGAGATCGCCTTGTGGCCTGACGGCGCGATGACGATGTTCCGCGGCGAGAAGGGCACGACGTGGGAAGGCGGCTTCCGCATTCCGATGATGGTGCGTTGGCCCGGCGTCATCGAGCCCGGCACTGTCTACAACGACATCATCTCGCTGATCGACTGGTTCCCGACGCTCAGCGCGGCAGCCGGCGCGCCGGACATCGAGGAGAAGATGAAGGCCGGGTTCAACGCGTCCGGCAAGCGGTTCAAGGTGCACCTCGACGGCTACAACTTCTTGCCGTACTTCCAAGGCAAGGAAAAGACCGGCCCGCGCGACTCGATCTGCTACTTCGACCAGGGCGGGAATCTCAACGCGGTCCGCATCCACGACTGGAAGGTCAGCTTCGCCATCAACAGCGAAGGCAATATCGCGACGGCGACGCGCGATGTTCCGTCCTGGGCGACGATCACGAACCTGCGCATGGACCCATACGAGCGCGGCATCGATGAAGGTGGCGAGGCTCTGCAATTCTTCGCGCAGCAGATGTGGTTGCTCGTGCCCGTGCAGGCCAAGATCAAGGAGTTCTTCGCGGACTTCGAGGACTTCCCGTACCAAGCCGGCAGCTCGCTGAACGCCGGAGAGATCGGCTACGGGCTATTGCGGCGCTCGGAAGCGATGAAGCGGCTCAAGAGCGTCGAAGGATTCGCCGTCGCGGGCGGCGGAGGGCGCTAACCGGCTGACACGCGACTACGATCGACGTCGGCGCGCGGCCACGCCGCGCGCGCGCGTCGTGGGTCTCTCTTCTACCGGCGTCGTCGCGTAGAGCGGCGGAAGCTCGTGCACGCCATCGGAGCTCAAGAATGGATTCACGACGCGTACGCCGCCGTAGTGACGGCCGTGCGCGAAGTCCTCGGAAAGAATCTCGTCGACACCGTACACCTCGGCGTAGGCCCATAAGTGCGCGTCGAACCACGAGAGACCGTACATGGCTGTGCCGCGCAACGCCGTTAGCACGACTTCCCGGGCCGGGTACAGCACAGTGTACTGAGTCAGCAGCCTCTCTGCTTCGACGGTCGCTTCGGAA
>Ga0315912_10002875_pt1 | contig 17776 bp, 11 predicted proteins | sample VfabasoilMG_FD_204469 | JGI IMG/M metagenome (GOLD analysis project Ga0315912, IMG submission 204469) | Garden soil microbial communities collected in Santa Monica, California, United States - V. faba soil | ecosystem: Environmental > Terrestrial > Soil > Garden | place: USA: California...
TTGAGCAGGGTCTAGTAGGTAGGCCATCACGTGAAAGCCCACTGGTTTGCTGAGCTGCTGTAGGCTCAAGCCGATAGGAACGTGAAGCACATTGTAGGAGAAGGTTGGATCCTTCGGTTCTTCCCCTTCGACGTCTGAGCTCCAGCTCCAGCGTGGCCCGAGGTTCACGTTTGCGCCTAGCGAGAACACCCAGTCCCCTTGTCGATTGGTTCGATCGGTGAAGGCATTGATGACCTGAGCAAGTGCCTTCTTGCGCTCGTCTTCGCCCTTTTTCCTGTCGCCGTCGGATGCATTGTTGCCATCGCCATCTCTATAGCTTGCCGCGTATGTAGCGACAGCCGACAAGACTGCGAACCCCGTGCGTATCTGTTGCGCCTTTACCGGTACTCTGCAGGTGCTTCCCTTCCATTTGCAATGAGCGTCGACTGCTGTGCTAAGGACCGCACCTAACCCTGCCACCGCAACAGATGGATCTTCACCTCGAATCACCGTTACGACGCTCAAGAGTGTCTTCAGAAGGATCCGCGTATAGTGGAGGAAATCCGAGTCAGGAGCGAAGTTCAAATCCAGATATCGCGCGTACACCGCTGCCTTTTCAGCGCACGTGTTGTCGTCACCGCAAAGTTTCGGACTGTTGCGATGATCTATGAACAAGATTTTAGCCTCGGAAAGGCCCTTGTCTTCGACGAGGAGGGACCTGGGCACGGGCGGCACATCTGCAGGCGTCGCTCCAGACGCGCCTTTCTGTACACTGTCGAAACTTACTTGCTCAGTCGTTAACGCTTCATCCACCGAAGCGGCTTGATTTAAGATTTGTGACGCAATCTGAAATACTATCTCCAGAGTATTGGCAGTTGTGGTCGATTGGGATGTCCCAGGCGGAGGCTGCAGCACGTCGCCCATCTTCCCGAGCAGGGCTGGCAGTTCTGGCCAGATCTCAATCGAACTCGAAATGCTGCAAGGCTGCAGTGGTTCGCCCCCCTTTGTCTTGGCTTGAGCCAAAGTCGTCTCCAAATCGGATTTGATCGCTTGCGGAAATGACGGGCTGAGGGTCTCCCAACTCGAAACGAACTGGAGTGGATCATTTTCGTTCTTGAGGAGTTCAAGGGGATGCTTGAATCTAACGTCTGTTTGGTTCCAATCAGCAAGCGCCTTCTTTGCCTTCCCAACTGCTTCCCTCAGAGGGGAATCTTGTGATGTCGAAACTGCCCTTTCCGAAATTAGCAGTGCCTGGAGTTCGTCGGCCGGACAGGTCCCATCGCGAAGACAAACCCTTAACACTCCCAAGCCAGCTTCCATTGCGCACCCCCAGTCGTTGGCCTTGTTGGTGAGCCCGACCTGACCCAATGACAACAACAAGACTTGGGCTTCCCTTTCAGTCTGGCCGGTTGTTGGAACCAATGAGTGGAGGAGTAGATCGCTGGCCGCTTTGAGAATGGGATCGAACCGATGCACGTACGTCTGGACCCCAGTTCGACGAAATTCCGCCCTTTGGATTGCCGTAGCCACTACGCGGGTCCCCAAACGTGCGGTGTCAGCGGCGACAGCACGCCAAAGTGCGTCCTTTGCTGAAGCGAGTTCGTCGATGCGCAATGATTCCAGCAGAATGCAGGTGGTTGCTAGTAGCGGCTCATTCTGCTGATCGTCCGGCGAATAGACGCTCGATAAGCTCGAGTTCTTGAGCGTTCGACGAACCCGACCAATGGTTAGGTTGGTGCACAGTTGTTCCACGAGGTAGCGTCGCACGTATTGCTTCGCCGCTTCACTGGCCCGCTCGATAGCGATTGCATAGGCGGCTTTGAGAAGGTCAGCTGCGATCGAACCAGGATCCAAGGAACGTAGGGACGACGCCGGTTCAACACGGGTTAGTAGATCCAGAGCGGTGTCTCGCTCAGGACCGAAAATCAACTCTGCCGAGACTCGAACAATCTGAGGTGTCAAAGGTTTGGAGTTTCCACTCCCTGTCCAGGTACCGGTGATTTTATCGGGTAGGGTTCTCGTGAAGTGATAAAAGAATGCCGCGTCTTGGAGGAGGATGCGATCGGAGGTGCACGAGATCGATCGATCTGTACTCCCTGCCGGCAGCAGCGCGTAGCGGGTCCAACCGTATGGGTCAGCAGGATCGAAGACCACCTGGTCCGAGCCCCGATCGCTGTGAACCGCACATTGAATGCGGGTCGTTGGGCTGGCGTCGAGCGAGACTCTGATCACGTCCAGTTTGAGCTTGTAGTGCTCCAGTTCATCCGCCATTACAGTCCCCATGCTTCCCAAAAAAGCAGCGAGAGCTAGGAGTGTCGCAGTTGCGTAACGAGCGATCTTGCCGAGGAAGTTCATGGCTCAACCTCTGCGATCATCTGGGAAATCCAGTCCTTGTGCGGTGCGGTGCGAACGTAGATGCCGCCTGCGCCGCAAGTGTTCCCTCTTCCTTTAACACTACGCGAGGTTACGGCGACGACGGTCCAAGAGTCACCGGTCGTCGCCAAGACCGGACCACCGCTGTCGCCACGGCATGTGTCGACTCCAAGCCCTGCTGGAAGCAACATCTCTCTCCCGGGGAGGCACCCCTTTTGTGCCGCAACGTTCCACCCGCAACCCCAATTCGAAATCTCGCTGCGGCTCCGGAAGACTTTCTGTTCCCCGAGGCGCCGACAATCGTTGAGTCGGTCGCAGCCATAGCCCACAACCTCTACCCAAGCTGGTGGTTCATCGTCGGTGTCAAAGTGCAATGGGATAACGGCTTGAAACGGTTCCTCAAGGATGGCAAGCGCGAGGTCAACTCCCTTGAGAGGGTGCGAAACGAAGCGAGAGACCGCCCGAGTTTCAGATGATTCCGTAATCGTGGAGCCAATGCTTGCACGCGTGGCGTTTCGGCAGTGAGCGGCAGTGAGCACGACACGAGACGAAATCAAGGTACCCGTGCAGGCAACGCCGCCGCGCGTGGAGAGAGCAACTACCTCTCGAATGTGTGTTGAGTTCTCGTTCGTGGGTGGTTCGTTCGCGTTGACGGATCGGGGGTCTAGCAGCGCTAGGGTTAGCGTGACGGTGAGCAACCCCCGGTTTGCTTGCATAGTTTGAAGCGCCATGTCACGGCATGAAACACTCTTCCAATCTGACGCGCAAGGTGTTTGTGATGAAACAATGATGAAACACGGGGCATATTCAACCCGGGACCGCTGGACATGTCCGCCACAAAAATGACCGAAAACATAGGGAGTTTAACCCGACGGACCTAGCGCCGTGTTTTCCAATCCGTTGTAGGCCACGTTTTCTAAGACGCGACTCCCGGATGGTGCTGAGCCGATGCCCTAAAGCGCGCCTTGGGTGCGTCCAGCTGGGCGTCATGGTCGAATGAAGCGATGACAGTAACCGGCGTGCAGTACGATTCCTCGTGCAATCCCACCATAGAAGCAAGGCTCTTTTTCGACGTGGAACCGTCTGCGCTCAACGTCCAGGCAGTGAAGGCCGAGCTCGCGACCGACGCGCTTTGCGCGATGCTTACAGGGACCAAAGTGCGGACGCAAAAGGGCTTGGGTTTTCTCCGACGGGTTTCCTATGCCTATTGGGATCGGCAGGGACTTCCAGTTGCCACGATCGACTTCACGGCAGCGGATTGCGCAAGGTAACGGCAGTCAGTCAACGGAGAGGCGTTCGTGAAAATTTGAGCCGGCCGGCAACTGTTAGGGGAGTCGATGGTTGGCCCTTTGGCCTGCATAGCCACTGAACGGGCAGACGCTTCTGATCGGCTACCCATCTAGAGGCCCGACATTGCCATACTTGTCAAACGTGCCAACGATCGTTGTACCCCACAGTCTGTCAATATAGCTTCCAGTGGCTGACATTGGAGCGCCTAGGTGATGTGGAAATAGCAGAATACACCGTGCGAGCCATTTTATGCGTGTCCTACTAGCGTCCTGGTCGCGGAGAAGGCGTTTGCTTCGTAGTCCAGGTGGCGTGCCTCCACGGTCAGTTGGGGCACTGAGCTCATCTGGCGTTCGGCGAGGGCGCGTTTCAGGTCGTTGCGAGTGAGGGGGCCACGCAGGATGCTCATGGTGTGCCGCGGATAGAGCAGTAGGTTGCCCGCCTCGGGTTTGTGGGCGTTGCGCGTCAGAAACCAGCGCGGCGCAAGTTGTCCAAGGGTGCGCGCCAGGTCCTTGGGGTCGCCCAACGCGCCGATGCTGCCGCTGAGGCCATCCACCACACGCGCGCGGTCGGCGTCCGTCTGTAAACGGCCCAAACACCACACACCGGCGTTGGAGAGCGCACGGTAGTCTAAGTCCATGGGGTTCTGCGTGGCGACGACTACTCCCACGCCAAAGGCGCGCGCCTGCTTCATCAGCGACACCAGTGGACGTTTGGTGGGCGGATTGTGAGGATGCGGGGGCAAAAAACCATAAATTTCGTCGAACAGCACCAGCGCCTCCAAGTCTCCCGAGCCAGGCAGGGTGCGCACCCAGGACAAGATCTCCTCCAGCACCATCCCGAGCACCAGCAGGCGCTCTTCATCGTCCAAGTGGGCGACGCTGATGATCACACAAGGCGTGCGCCCGTCATCACGCGCGACCCAGGAGGCGACGTCCAAGCTGGCCCCTTGGCGCCAACTGGAGAAGGTAGGGGAGGCGAGCAAGGTATTGAGGGCCGCCGAGAGTTGCAGACGGTCACGCTTCTTGAGAAAGGTGTTGATGGGTAACGCGCCCAGTTGATCGATGGGTGGCTCTTCTAAATCATGCATCAAGCTGGGGAGTTCAGCGTTCTGTCCCGCAAGGAAGCGGCGCTCCGCGAGCACACAGAGCAGCACGTGCTCCTTGCTTTTGGCAGGATCGGGTTCGCGGCCGATCAAACGCAGCAGCAACGAAACCGCAGCAGAGAGCGCCAAGCGCGCTGATTCTTGATCGCTGTCCCACAGCGAGGAGCGGCGTTCTAGCGACGAGAGCACATGCAAAGGCTCCCCCGCGGACGAACCCGGCGTGATGACGCGGACGCGGGTGGAGTGGAAAAACTGGGCGAGCTCCACTTCACCGATGGCGCTTGCGTCCAGCGCTTGCCGGCGCGCATCAATGGCCAGGAGCACATCCGCCTCGCTGACGCCTGTGCTGGTCCTCCCCAGCCATGGTCCGAGGAGCGCGGGATCCAGGCTGGGAAAGGAGAGCAGCAGGTTGGGCAGGTCGCCCTTGACGTCAATGATGATGGTGGGGACCTGGCAACGCAGTGCCTCCTCCGCCATGACCGTGACCAAGCCTGTCTTGCCGCTGCCCGTCATGCCGACGACAACCCCGTGTGTAACGAGATGATGGGCAGGCAAACGCAGCGGGTGCCCCGTCCCCTGTCCAGAGAGCGGGCGAAAACTGCCTAAATGAAGGCGTCGGTCACGGTCCATGTTGTGGGTTCCTTTCTGTAGTCAATGAGGTTGTGGGTTGTTTGTTGGCAGCATTCACGGCCCGTAGGGGTCCGTCACATCGGCGCGCGGGGTTGAGGTGGTGGCGCCGGGTGGCGGGATGAGGCCACTCGGCGCCGCGTTGGGTATGGGACTGACGCCGGGGGCGTTGGGGGTGAGTTCGCTGAAGTCTTTCTTCTTCGCGGCGCGGGCGCTGAACAAGGAAGGGGCGATGCGATCCGCGTCGCCGGCGCGACGGCGGAGATAAGTGATGCCCTGACGTGCTTCATCGTACGTCTTGACGAACAAGGAGTACGCGCGCTGACGCATATCGTTGACCTCAGCCAGACCGGTGGCGCCGTGCTCCCGTACCCCAAACACGCGCAGAATGTGTGAGGCCAGCTTGCCAGCGTAGTTGAGCTCTTCCTCTGTGGTGAAACCGCGCCCGTCCAAGCTTGCCCAATGATTGCGGAGGACCGCCACCAGCACCCTTAAGTCATTGGCGGTGTTCTTGTAACCGTTGGCGCCACGCAGATCGTCGATGGCATCTGCGGGGATCACGCCTCGAGCGATGGCGGCGGTGACGTCCTTGTACAGAAGCTCTCGCTGAGCGCTGCCTTCTTCTTGCAGTGCCCTGAGATCATCTGGGGGTTGACTGGCGCTCTGGTAGAGGCTGTGGGCGTGGCTGAGCGCGAGTGCATAGATCTCGAGCTTGTCGAAGCGCACTGCATCGAAGTCAGGCAGAGTCTCGAGTTGATCGCGAAAAGTGATCAGCGCGGGGAGCGCGCCGAACGCGATGGCGACCGCGGTAGAGACATCGAGATTGATGGCTTGAACGGCCTCTGCCGGAAGGGCTTTGAGTTCAGCCGCAATCGACTCATACGCCTCCACCTCTGAAAATTCGCCAATGACTGCCCCGCGGCGGGCTGGTGCTATCTGATTCATAACTGGTCCTTTGTAATGTGACGCCGGGCGAGATTGCCCACCGTCACACACGTCGTCGGCCAGCCGCGTTGCCTCGTTGCGAAAAAAAAGAATGAGCCAAACGATTTTCTTCGGTCGGCCGATCAAGGGTCTGAAAGAGCGGAAAAAGCTTCCGGAAGCCCCGCCGAACCCGATTTAGGTTTTGGAAGGCTTAGCTGAGCCCAGCTGAACCCGATTTAGGTTTTGGAGGGCTTGGCTGAGCCCGGTTGAACCCGAATTAGGTTTTGGAGGGCTTGGCTGAGCCCGGTTGAACCCGATTTGGGTTTTGGGAGGCTTAGCTGAGCTCCGCCGAACCCGATTTAGGTTTTGGGGGGCTTAGCTGAGCCCGGTTGAACCTGAATTGGGTTTTGGAGGGCTTAGCTGAGCCCCTGCGAACCTGATTTGGGTTTGGGAAGGCTTAGCTGAGCCCAGTTGAACGCGGTTGAACGACCGCGCACGCCGGTAACAGATCTGGCAGCTGATACGAGGGTTTTCAATCCCGGCGCCCAGAGGCGTAAGTGATTGGGATCACTGGGGGAAGTTGGTGCTCGTGCGGGTGGTGTAGCTTATTTGGAGCTTGTGGCCGTTTCGATCAAGTCGAGCACTAGAAAAGGCTCAGCGACAGCTGGCCCGCACGTCGCAAGACCGACAGCTCAGGGATGAGACTTCGTGACTCGGAGCGGAGGTGAAGATGAGCACGCGAGGCGAGCACATTCCGGTCGTCCACTTGTCTGTCGTAGATGACAAGCCCGAGTACGGCGGTGCACTGCTCGGGCTGCTCACGAATCCACTGGGTGAGCCCCCGCGCATGGTTCCCAATAAGCCCGCTTTGCTCACGCGCCAGGACAATGAAGCCAGGAATGCCTCCGGCTTCTAGCTGTTGCGCTGCCTTTGCGAGGTGGAGCCGTTGTAGTCTTTGGGTCTCGTAGTTTGCGTCGTCCGCGAACCCCGGCCCAGTCACCTGGATGCCTTTCGTAGCATTCCGGCGGACTTCAACACCGCAATCCGCTGCTCGCACGAACCCCTTGCGAGGGTTCACTGCCCAGCGGGTAATCATTTCTTGCAAAGAGTTCTCCAAATCTTCCTGGCTATCCGCGTCGGCGATGGCAAGTGCCAGTCGCTCTTCACTCACAATGAGTTCGATAGACCAACCGGCGAGCCCTGAGGTTTCGGCGACTTGAGCGGTGAACCGGTTCAGATTCATGGACAGCCACGTAACCGCCGTGGTGAGGCCGATGAGAGCTCTGCTTTGTTGCGGTTGTTTTACTTCCCACCCGAGTTTCGTCACCTTTGGGCAAGCGAAGAAGTCGGGTCCGCTCAGCGGAAAGGTGGGTTCATGTTGAACGACCGCACACGAGGCGGTCAACCAAAGTCCCACGTCTAGCTCAGCGGCACATGGCCCGTATTGATTAGGTATGATGAGACGCTTCTTGGTCTCGGGCGATGCGCCGAGTTCCACGAGGGCAAGTCCGAGACGAAACATTGCCCAACGTCCGTAGCGCCAGAGCGATTGCGAACCCATCGGATGAGATGTGAACGTTAGCGATCGCAAGTACTCGTCATCGAACGTCTCTGCAAGGGCCTTGCGTGCGCGCCACGCGCGCGGCGAACCACGCAAGCTAGCCGGCAGGACTCCCCACCAAGCATCGTCATAGAAATGGCTGACTCCATTTGGAAACGGCAGCTCAATTCGGACGGGAAGGTTTGCGGACATCGATTATCTTGAATCCTAGCTGGTCTTGGCCACACACGGTACCCAGCGTTACACTCACTAGAGGCGTGACTTGATCCAAGGCAAGCTCGCGAGGGCGCTCAGTGTCCACCTCCCGACGCGCCGACCGCTTACTCGTCCAGTTGGGACGCTCACTCTTGTGTGAGTACCCCCGTCCTATACGCTCCCCAGCACCGCGAGCTATGTCGACACTTGAACAACGAATCGAGGAAGCGTTCATTGAGACCCTGCGCGGTCTTAAATACGTCTACTGCGAAGACATTCGTGACCGCGACGCCCTGGAAAGCAACTTTCGCCAGAAGTTCGAGGCCCTCAATCGCGTCAACCTGACCGACAGCGAGTTCAAGCGACTGCTAGACGAGATCGTCACTCCCGATGTCTTCGCCGCCGCCAAGACCCTCAGGGAAATCACCGCCTTCACCCGCGATGACGGCACCCCGCTGAACTACACCTTGGTCAACCTGAAGGACTGGTGCAAAAACACCTTCGAGGTCATCAGTCAGCTCCGCATCAACACTAATAACAGCCACCACCGTTACGATGTGCTCCTGCTCATCAACGGCGTGCCCTGCGTGCAGGTCGAGCTGAAGACGTTAGGCATCAGCCCGCGCCGGGCCATGGAACAGATCGTCGAATACAAGAACGATCCCGGCAACGGCTACACGCGCACGCTGCTGTGCTTCCTCCAGCTCTTCATCGTCAGCAACCGCGACCGAACCTATTACTTCACGAACAACAACGCTCGGCACTTCGCCTTCAATGCCGAAGAGCGTTTTCTGCCCGTCTACGAGTTCGCGGACGAGGCCAACATAAAGATCACGCATCTCGACGAATTCGCGGCCCGCTTCCTTCAGAAGTGCGCCCTCGGCAAGACCATCAGCCGCTACATGGTGCTCGTCGCCAGCGAGCAGAAGCTGATGGTGATGCGGCCGTATCAGGTTTACGCCGTGCAGCAGATCGTCAAATGCATCGAAGACGACGCAGGTAACGGCTACATTTGGCACACCACCGGCAGCGGTAAGACGCTCACCTCCTTCAAGGCCTCGACCCTGCTCAAGCAGAACGAGCGCATCCACAAGTGCCTCTTCGTCGTGGACCGCAAGGACCTCGACCGTCAGACGCGGGAAGAGTTCAACAAATTTCAGGAAGGCTGCGTCGAAGAAAATACAAACACTGCGGTCCTCGTGCACCGACTGCTGTCGGAGGACTACGCGGACAAGGTCATCGTCACGACCATCCAGAAGCTCGGCCTAGCACTAGACGAAGACAGCAAGCGCAACAAGCAACGGAAGCGGAACGACCAGCCCACATACAACGAGCTCTTGGAACCACTCCGGGAGAAACGCATCGTTTTCATCTTCGACGAGTGCCACCGCTCCCAATTCGGCGAGAACCACAAGGCAATCAAGGCGTTCTTCCCCCGCGCCCAGCTTTTCGGCTTCACCGGAACGCCGATCTTTGAACAAAACGCTACGCGGCAACAGATCGAGGCCGAGCAGGCTTCCATGAAGACCACGGAGGACCTCTTCGAGAAGCAGCTCCACGCCTACACGATCACCCACGCCATAGAGGACGGGAACGTCCTCCGCTTCCACGTGGACTATTTCAAGCCCAAGGAAGAAGCGGGAAAGAAAGCGCCGAAGCCCGGAGAAGGCATCGCCAAGCGTGCCGTCCTCGAGGCCATCCTCGCCAAGCACGACGCCGCCACCGCCGGGCGTCGCTTCAACGCCATCCTCGCAACCGCCTCCATCAATGACGCCATCGAGTACCACGCCCTATTCAAGACCATGCAGGCGGAGAAACAGGCCGCCGATCCCGAGTTCGGGCCGCTGAACATCGCATGCGTCTTTTCTCCGCCCGCCGAGGGCGACAAGGACGTGCAGCAGATCCAGGAAGACTTGCCCCAAGAAAAGGCCGACAACGAGGAGGACCCGGAGGGCAAGAAGGCAGCGCTGAAAAGCATCTTCGCCGACTACAACAGCCGCTACGGCACGAACCACAAGCTCGGCGAGTTCGATCTCTACTACCAGGACGTGCAAAAACGCATCAAGGACCAGCAGTGGCCTGACGAGGACTTGCGGAAGGCTAACCCACGAGTCCCACACCACAAGATCGACATCACGATCGTGGTCGATATGCTGCTCACCGGTTTCGATTCGAAGTACCTGAACACGCTCTACGTCGACAAGAACCTACGGCACCATGGCCTCATTCAGGCCTTCTCCCGGACGAACCGCGTGCTCAACGGCACCAAGCCCTATGGGAACATCCTCGACTTCCGCCAACAGCAGGCCGAAGTGGACGCCGCCATTGCCCTGTTCTCCGGTGAAAAAACGGAAGAGCAAGCACGGGAAATCTGGCTCGTGGACAAGGCGCCCGTGGTCATCCGAAAGCTTGAAGCGGCCGTGCACGAGCTCGACAGCTTCATGAAATCCCAGGGCCTCGCTACGGCACCCGAAGCCGTGCCCAACCTCAAGGGCGATGCTGCTCGCGTCGCCTTCCTTGAGCGCTTCAAGGAAGTTCAGCGGCTTAAGACGCAGCTCGACCAGTACACCGATCTCACCGAAGACAACAAAGCCGCCATTGAAGAAGTGCTGCCGAGCGATCAGCACCGGGGATTCAAGGGCGCGTATCTGGAAACGGCTCACAAGTTGCGGGAACAGAGGGGCAAGGGCCTAAGCAAGGGCGACAACGAACGCGGCTCGGACGAGACCGACCAGCTCGACTTCGAGTTCGTCCTCTTCGCCTCCGCCGTGATTGACTACGACTACATCATGGGTCTCATCGCGAAGTTCTCCGCCAAGGGCCCCAGCAAGTCGAAGATGAGCCGCGAGCAGCTCATCGGCCTCATCAGCGCGGACGCCAAGTTCATGGACGCGCGCGACGACATCGCCGCCTACATCAGCACGCTCCAGGCCGGCGAAGGCTTGAGCGAAAAGGCCATCCGCGATGGCTACACCCGCTTCAAAGCGGAAAAGGACACACAGGAACTCGCAGCCATCGCCAGCAAGCACGGCCTCACGACTCAAGCCCTACAAGGCTTCGTGGACGGCATCCTCGAACGCATGATCTTCGACGCCGAGCGGCTCGGAGAGCTCTTCGCTCCTCTCGACCTGGGATGGAAAGCGCGCACTCAAGCCGAACTCGCTCTCATGGACGACCTCCATCCGCTGCTCATCAAACGCGCCGGCGGCCGCGACATCTCAGGACTCAGCGCGTATGAGCAGTAAGAGGAAGACCTCGGGCACGAAAGAAGAGGTCAAGCCTGTGCTGGCGCCGAAGCTGCGGTTTCCGGAATTTCGTTCAGCTGCAGCGTGGGAAGAGAAGCGTCTTGGAGACCAAGGCGAGCTCTTGTCGTCTCTCACCGGAAAAACGGGAGCTGACTTTGACATTGGTGAAGCTCGTTTCGTTACTTACGTGAACGTCTTCTCGAACACGTTCGTCGATCCGAATGCTCTGCGATTCGTTGATGTGAGAGACGGAGAAAAGCAGAACGCGGTCCGGTATGGCGATGTATTCTTCACAGTATCGTCTGAAACCCCTGAAGAAGTCGGCATGTCGAGCGTGCTTTTGGACGACTTGGAGAACTGCTACCTCAACTCCTTCTGCACCTTGTTCCGATTCGCAGAAAGCTGCAGGGCAAATCCTCTATTTGTTGGTTACTTACTCCGGCAACCTCTTGTGCGGGCGTACTTAACCAAGAAGGCGCAAGGCTCTACCCGATATAACCTGTCGAAAGAAACCATTAGGACTCTCCTTCTCGCCATCCCATCCCCAGCCGAACAACAAAGAATCGCCGAGTGCCTGAGTTCGGTGGACGAGCTGATCGCCGCTCAAGCGCGAAAAGTGGACGCGCTCAGGAGCCACAAAAAGGGGCTGATGCAGCAGCTCTTCCCCCGCGAGGGCGAAACCCAACCCCGTCTCCGCTTCCCCGAATTCACAAAGGCTGACTCTTGGAAGGTCAAGAAGGTAGGGGACATACTGGTAGAAACGCAGCGTCGGGTAGAGCTCTTAGATAGCGACGAATATCGCCTCGTTACGGTTAGACGCCGCTACGGAGGACTCGTTTCGCGCGGGATTCTGAAGGGGCGGGACATATTGGTGAAGTCACAGTTCGAAGTAAGAACAGGAGACTTCCTCATCTCCAAACGCCAGATCGTGCACAACGCCTGTGGACTGGTGCCGCCGGAACTGAACGGATCCATCGTTTCGAATGAGTACTCGATACTAACCCCCAAACTGGGGCACTCGATTGAGTTCTTCTCCTGGTTCGCGATGCAGCCGACGGTTAGCGCCTCCTTCATGAATTGCAGTGTTGGAATCGTGATCGAGAAGATGTTGTTCAAGCTCCCTGCTTGGCTCAAACAGGAGTTCCCATTTCCTACGCTCCCTGAACAACAACGCATCGCGTCATGCCTGAGCAGCCTCGACGCCCTAATCACCGCGGAGACCCAAAAGCTCGAGGCCCTCAAGACCCACAAGCGAGGGCTGACGCAGCAGTTGTTCCCGTCCCCGGAGGCGGTTGAAGCATGAGCGCGACGTCCTTTTCCGATCTGAACGCGCTTGCCACCCATCTGCGGCAGGAGCTAGCGAATAAGAAGTTCCTTCTTCTCTACGCTTACAACGGCACGGGCAAGACGCGACTTTCGACGGCCTTCAAAGATCTCGGAAAGCGGACGGTAGCGAGCCTTCTCACCACGGAAGACGGAGACTCCTTGGTCACCGAGAGCGGAGAGTCCCTGGAAGTCGATACCATCGAAGGCGACACTCTCTACTACAACGCGTTCACCGAAGATCTCTTTTCTTGGGACAATGACCTCGACGGCGACAATGAGCGGAAACTGAAGATCAACTCCGCTTCGAAGTTCTTCGCCGGCCTCTCGGAACTCGAGATGGATACGCGTATCCGTCCCTTCCTCAGCCGTTATGCCGATTTCGACTTCAAGATCGATACCGACGCCTGGGTTGTTCGTTTCTCCCGCAAGGTGGCCGATCCGGACTACGACGAAAACGCCAAGGCCACAGGGCGGGAACGAACTACAACCGTCGACAACATCAAGATCTCCCGCGGAGAGGAAAATATCTTCATTTGGTGTTTCTTCTTGGCAGTGGTGCAGCTCGCGTTGGACGGAGCCGAAGCCTACCAATGGGTCAAGTATATCTACATCGACGACCCCATCTCCTCGCTCGATGAGCACAACGCGATCGCCGTCGCGAACCATCTAGCTCAACTTCTCAAGAAGGAAGATAGCCAGCTTAGGACGGTCGTTTCAACGCATCACACGCTGTTCTTCAATGTGCTCTGCAACGAGCTGCAGCGGGCGAAGAAATACTTCCTCAGTCGGGACAAGCAGCCTGGCGCCTACGTTGTCCGCGAGACAGGGAACACCCCCTTCTTCCATCACGTCGCGACATTGGCGACCCTGTATGAAGCGGAGCAGAGTGGCCGGCTCTTCACGCACCACTTCAACATGTTGCGCTCGATCCTCGAGAAGACCGCCAGTTTCCACGGCTATGAGAACTTCTCTGCGTGCATCAGGCGGGATGCTGACGACGAGGACGGAGTCCTGCATACTCGTCTCATCAACATCCTCAGCCACGGCAACTACTCGCTCTATGAGCCCCAAGAGATGCTCGAAGAGAACAAGAACTACTTCCGTAAGATTCTCCACGACTTCATCAACCGCTATCCCTTCAATCCGGCATTGTTCCCGAACTCTTCAGTGCAACCCACGCCGGCCACCCCATGACCGACCTGATTCTCTACACGACGGACGACGGTCGCAGTCAGATCAAGCTGCGGGCACAGGAGCAAACCGTCTGGCTCACGCAGCTCGAAATGGCTGCTCTCTTCGACGCCACGAAGCAGAATATTTCCCTGCACCTGAAGAACGTCTCCGACGACGGCGAATTAGTAGAGACTTCAGTTGTCAAGGAATCCTCGACAACTGGGGACATCGTCGTCGCGAAAAACTACCTGACCGAGGACGAAATCGACGCTCTCAATCGGCCGGTGGTCATCTTTGTCGAAACTGCTGAACTCCGAGCGAAGAGCAAGCAGGAGACGCTCATGGGCTTCTGGAACGAGAACGTGGATCGGATCATGACCTCGAACGGATTCCCCGTGCTCACCCGCGCGGGCGCCGTCAGCAATGAACAGATGGAAGCTCGCGCGGGTGAGCTTTACCTCCAGTTCGACCAGGACCGCAGGAAACAAGAAGCCTTGCAAGCGGACCAAGAGGACGAGGCCAAGCTCCGCGCGCTGGAGACCAAGCTCACAAGACGCTCCAAGCCATGAACGACGCCAATCAAAAACAACTCGGCAAGGTCCTTTGGGCTATCGCCGACCAACTGCGCGGGGCGATGGATGCGGACGACTTCCGCGACTACATGCTCTCGTTCCTTTTCCTGCGCTACCTCTCTGACAACTACGAGGCGGCGGCGAAGAAGGAACTAGCGAGGGACTATCCCAAAGTCGGCGATGACGCGAAGAAGGCACCCCTCGCCCTCTGGTACGAGAAGAACCCCGACGAAGTCGAGGCCTTCGAGAAGCAGATGCGCCGCAAGGTGCATTATGTGATCAAGCCGGAGCACCTGTGGAGCAGCATCGTTCATCGAGCGCGTACCCAGAACAGCGAGCTACTCAAGACCTTGCAAAAGGGCTTCAAGTACATCGAGACCGAGTCCTTCGCGAGCGCCTTTCAAGGGCTGTTCTCCGAGATCGACCTGGCCTCGCCCAAGCTCGGTAAACAGTACGCCGACCGAAACGCCAAGCTCTGCACGATTATCCAGAAGATCGCCGAAGGGCTGAACGAGTTCTCCACAGATGTCGACTCGCTGGGAGACGCGTACGAATACCTGATCGGTCAGTTCGCCGCCGGGTCCGGCAAAAAGGCGGGCGAGTTTTACACCCCTCAGCAAATCTCGGACATCCTCTCGGCCATCGTCACGCTCGACAGCCAGGAACCGAAAACCGGACAGCGGAAGCGTCTAGACAGCGTAATGGACTTTGCCTGCGGCTCCGGGTCACTCCTCTTAAACGTCCGCAAGCGCGTGAAGAACGCGGGCGGCACCATCGGCAAGATCTTCGGGCAGGAGAAAAACATCACCACCTACAACCTCGCCCGCATGAACATGCTCTTGCACGGGGTGAAGGACACCGAGTTCGAAATCTATCACGGCGACACGCTGCAGAACGACTGGGACATGCTGCGCGAGCTCAACCCGGCGAAGAAACCGCTCTTCGACGCCATCGTCGCCAATCCGCCCTTCAGCTATCGCTGGGAGTCCGGCGAGAGCATGGGCGATGACGTGCGCTTCAAGAGCCACGGTCTGGCGCCGAAGTCCGCCGCCGACTTCGCGTTCCTGCTGCACGGCTTTCACTATTTGAAAGATGAAGGGGTGATGGCCATCATCCTGCCCCACGGCGTGCTCTTCCGCGGCGGCGCCGAAGAACGCATCCGCACCAAACTCCTCAAGGACGGTCACATCGACACCGTCATCGGGCTGCCCGCCAACCTGTTCTACTCGACAGGCATTCCGGTGTGCATCCTCGTCCTCAAGAAGTGCAAGAAGCCAGACGACGTGCTCTTCATCAACGCCGCCGAACACTTCGTCAAGGGCAAGCGCCAAAACCAGCTGACGACCGAGCACATCGACAAGATCGTAAAGACCTACCAGTTTCGCGAAGAAGAGCACCGCTACTCGCGCAAAGTAGAGATGAACGAGATCGAGAGGAACGACTTCAATCTGAACATCTCCCGCTACATCAGCACGGCGGTTGGCGAGGAAGAGATTGATCTAGAGGTGACCCATGCCCAGCTCGCGAAGATTGAGAAGGTGGTCGCCCAAGCAACGAAGAAGCACAATGAGTTTCTGAAGCAGTTAGGCTTGCCCTTGTTGCCTCCGCGGTAAAGGCCAGGAATAGTCATGCTCGATTCGCTCGCGCCAGAGTAGAGCGAACGCACTGCGGACTGCACGCGCATGATGGCCAGCTCTGTGGGATAGTCCGGTCGCTCGAGCTGTCTGATAATGAAATCGACGTCTTCTGTGAGACTGAATCACTCCGGGTTCTTCAGAGACCCGTTTAGCTGAGTCCAGCGACCATCGCGGCGTGATTCATTTTGCTACGTGGCTCTTACGACGGAGGCTGGGCAGAAGGCGTTTCCCCAGGTGAAGTTGGGTTCGCTGGCCAAGTTGCCGTTCGCAAGGTGGACATGTCTCGCAAGTCGGACAAGAAAGTGCGCGATGAGGTCGTGGAGCACGTTCAGGTACAAGAAAGGTTGGAAAGTGCTCACGCGAGAGCAACAGGCGGTATTCGGCAGCGGATCAGTGTTCTGGAGCAACGTCTGGATCAGATCGTGATGGACCTGTACGGGATCTCTGAAAACGAGAGGATTCTCCTGGAGAAAACCCTGAACGCTGTGCCGGTGACCACGGACTTCCCGGAAGAAATTGGACCAGCTGCGCGTGCTGTTTTGCGGAAGGCTGTCCCTGCTGGGCAGCGCTTTCGAGAAATTGCCTGGGCCGCGCGCCAGAAATGCAGACACGCCAGATCTGCTTTGAAAGGCCGCGGATATTTTTTCCCGCCCTAGGGCGCCACTCCGCAGGCCAAAATCTCCGGAGATCATCACGGAGTGGGGCGCCCTACCCAAACGCCCTATCTTCCCGCCCCACCAGCACGAGCGGCAAGATGTTCCCGTGACCCGGCCTAGCTATCTCACGGTCAACGATATCGCTGCGGAGCTCCAAGTCTCACGGAGCCACGCCCACCGCATGGTGAAGGAGATGGTGCACTTCAGGAGCGGCCGGGTGCTGCGCGTTCCGCGCGCGGCGTTTGAGGCTTATCTTCGCCAGAAGGAACACGGCCCATGGCAAACCGACTCTACAAGCGCGGGCAGACGTACTACGCGCAGTTCTACGATCTCAACGGCAAGCGCATCACCCGCACAACTGGATGCGGTGACCGAAAGGCGGCCGAAGCTAAGCTGCGTGAGTTCGAACGACGTGCCGCCGATCCGGATCACGCGGCCGCGAACGAAGCCACGGTTGGACAAGCGCTGAACAACATGATGCGGGACCGCCGCTTGAAGGGCCGTGCCCAAGGGACCCTGGACTCCTACGCTGTGAAGGCAGGACACGTTCTGCGCCTACTGGGTGAGAATACGGTGCTCGCACAGGTCAACGCGCGCACGGTGGACGCCTACATCGACAAGCGATTGGGAGAAGGCGCAAAGCGCAACACCATTGGCAAAGAGCTCACGGTGCTCCGTGGTGCCTTGAAGGTCGCCAAGCGACGAGGCGAATTTCCGCGCGACATCGCGGCGGTGATGCCTGAAGGGTTTTCCACGGACTACAAGCCCAAGGAACGCTATCTCCCGAAGCATGAAGCCCTGGCGTTGCTTGGGGAGTTAGCGCCGGACCGCGCGGCACGTGTGGCCTTCATCATCGCCACTGGTGCGCGTTGGGGTGAGTCTGAGCGGGCGGAGCGGGGGGACATCGATCTGGGTCAGCAGGTGGTGCGTTTGCGCGGCACCAAGACCAAGGCCTCAGCTCGCTTCGTTCCCATCGTGGGTGACGACGCCCGCAAGCTCTTGGAGCACGCCATGCGCTATGCTGATGGGTCGGGGGGGCTGCTATTCCGACCGTGGGGCAATGTCCGCCGCGATTTGGCGGAAGCGTGTGAGCGCGCACACATCGATCCCGCGACC
>Ga0315912_10002876_pt1 | contig 17766 bp, 11 predicted proteins | sample VfabasoilMG_FD_204469 | JGI IMG/M metagenome (GOLD analysis project Ga0315912, IMG submission 204469) | Garden soil microbial communities collected in Santa Monica, California, United States - V. faba soil | ecosystem: Environmental > Terrestrial > Soil > Garden | place: USA: California...
GGGAGCCGGGCTCGGGCATCATCCACCAGGTCGTGCTCGAGAACTACGCGTTCCCGGGCGGCCTCATGATCGGCACCGACAGCCACACGCCCAATGCCGGCGGGCTCGGCATGCTCGCCATCGGCGGGGGCGGCGCCGACGCCATGGAGGTCATGGCGGGGCTGCCGTTCGGCGTGCGCTGGCCCAAGCTCATCGGCGTGCACCTCAAGGGCCAGCTCGACGGCTGGAGTTCGCCGAAGGACGTCATCCTCAGGGTGTGCGAGCTGCTCACCGTGAAGGGCGGCACGGGCGCCATCGTGGAGTACTTCGGCGAGGGCACGGCGTCCATCTCCTGCACCGGCAAGGGCACGATCTGCAACATGGGCGCCGAGCACGGCGCGACGACCTCGGTCTTCCCCTTCGACGAGCGCATGGCGGTCTACCTCGAGGCCACCGGCCGCAAGGACGTGGCCGACCTGGCGCGCCGCCACGCCAGCGCGCTCGTGGCCGACCCCGAGGTGTCCGCCGACCCGGAGAAGTTCTTCGACCAGGTGCTCGAGATCGACCTCTCGCAGCTGCCGCCGCTGGTCGTCGGCCCGCACACGCCCGACCGCGCGCGCCAGCTCGACGCGCTCGCCGCCGAGGCCGCCAAGGAAGGCTGGCCCACGGCCCTGCGCGCCGCGCTCATCGGCTCGTGCACGAACTCGTCGTACGAGGACATGGAGCGCGCCGCCTCCATCGCGCGCCAGGCCTCGGCCAAGGGGCTGCAAGCGCGTACGCCGCTCATGGTGTCGCCGGGCAGCAACACGATCGACGAGACCATCCGCCGCGACGGCCAGATGGAAGCGCTGGCCGCGATCGGCGCCACGGTGCTCGCCAACGCCTGCGGCCCGTGCATCGGCCAGTGGCAGCGCGACGACATCAAGGCCGGCGAGGTGAACACCATCGTCACCTCGTTCAACCGCAATTTCAGCGGGCGCAACGACGGCAACCACCAGACGCTGGCCTTCATCTCCAGCCCCGAGGTGGTGGTGGCCATGGCGCTCGCCGGGCGGCTGGACTTCGACCCGCGGCGCGATGCGCTGCCCACGCCGGACGGGCGCAGCGTGCGCCTGAACCCGCCCACGGGCGACGAGCTGCCGGCCGCCGGCATGGCCAGGAGCGGCCGCGGCTACGTCGCGCCGCCGCAGGGCGGTGCGCGCGCGCCCCTGGCCGTCGCGCCCCAGAGCGACCGCCTGCAGCTGCTGCAGCCCTTCCCGCCGCCGCGCAGCGAGCAGTTCGTCGACCTGCCGGTGCTGCTCAAGGTGGCTGGCAAGTGCACCACCGACCACATCTCGGCCGCCGGCCCGTGGCTCAAGTACCGCGGCCACCTCGAGAACATCTCCGGCAACATGTACATCGGCGCGACGAACGCCTTCACGGGCGCCGTGGGCAAGGGGCGCGACGTGCTGTCCGGCGCCAGCGACGTGCCGTTCCCCGAGATCGCCAGGCACTACAAGCGTCAGGGCCTCGGCTGGGTCGTCATCGGCGACGGCAACTACGGCGAGGGCAGCAGCCGCGAGCACGCCGCCATGTCGCCGCGCTTCCTCGGCGGCCTGGTGGTCATCGCGCGCAGCTTTGCGCGCATCGCCGAGACGAACCTCAAGAAGCAGGGCCTGCTGCCGCTCGTCTTCGACGACCCGGCCGACTGGGAGCAGATCCAGGAACTCGACCGCCTGTCGTTCGCCGGCCTCGACGAACTCGGGCCGGGCAGCGCGGTGAGGGTGAGCGTGGCCCACGCCGACGGCAGCACCACGGCCTTCCTGACCCACCACAGCCTCAGTCCGCTGCAGGTGGAGTGGTTCCGCGCGGGCTCGGCGCTCAACCACCTGCGCGAGCAGAGCGTGCCCGCCTGACGACCGGGCGCCCCCCGGCCGGCGCCGGCCGGCTTCAGTGGCTGCGGTACTCGAAGGGGTCGGTCGGCGCCTGCCCGGCCTTCCACGCCAGCCACAGCAGCAGCGCCACGAAGAGCAGGATGGGCGGCAGCCAGTAGCGCTTGTGGGCTGCGAGCAGGTCGAGCAGCGCCTTCATCGGACCTCCGTCCCTGGACCGTCGCCGGGAGCGGCGCGCCCCCGGCGCGCGAGGAGTTCATCGGCCAGGCGGTGCATCAACACGCCACGCACGCCGGGCTGCAGGTGGCAGGCATCCATCATCGTCTCGTAGCCGACGAGGCCATCGGGCGTGCAGGGCGCGAGCCAGGCCTCCACGTCCAGCAGCACCACGTCCGTCAGCCGGGCGGCGACCGAGCGCACGATCGCGTTGATGCGGTCGTTGGCCGCGCCCGGTGAGCGGTCGTTGTTCGCGGCGCTCTTCAGCTCGCCGACGGCGCCCGGCAGGTCGCCCTGCAGCCAGCACAGAAGGCCGAGGTCGAAGTGCGCTGCCGGGTTCTCGGGGAAGTACGAGAGCGCGTGTTCGAGCATGCGCCGCGCCTGCACCAGCTGGGCCTGCTCGCGCTCGTCGAGGTCGCGTGCGACGAGCGCCTCCATCGTGGACAGCACGGCCAGCACCGGGTCGTTCCAGAGACGCGGGTCGGGCCACAGCGCGCCGCGCACGGCGCCCGTCTCGGGGTCGTCCGGCAGGCCGTCGGCTGCCAGGGCGCCCGAGAGCTCACGCAGGCGCACGACCGGCCGGCGCGAACGCGCCGTGACCGCATTCGACCAATCCTGCACGCGCAGGCGGATCGGGGGGCGCAGGCCGCGGCGGCAGTCCTCCGGCACCAGCGTCTGGGCCGAGCCGCGCAGCTCGTCGGCCGCCGCACGATCGGCCTCCGGGAGCGCCTCCGGCCAGGTGGAGGCGAAGGGCGGCGAGAAGACGTTCCAGAGCAACGTGCAGAGCACCACCTGCGCGCCGCCCGCCTGCGCCCGGCGGCACAGCGCCTCGAGGTTCGCCTCGTAGGCCGCGTAGCGCTGCAGGGTCTCCTCCCACGGGATCTCGCGCCCCTCCGGTTCGACGCGCTCCAGCGCGGCCGGCGGGTGCAGCGGAGCGAGCGCGTCCACGAGCAAGCCGAAGAGCCGCAGGCCGGACAGGCGCTCGGCCAGCCAGAGCTGCCAGGGCGCGCCCCACACGCCCTGCAGTTCCTGCTCGAAGACGCGCTCGATGAACTCGTTGTGCCCGCAGTACACGACGACGACGTCGGGCTCGAGCACCATGGCCTCGTCCAGCAGGTTGAGCACGCGCCGGCTGCCGTAGCCCTCGCGCCCGAGGTTGATCACCTCCCAGCCGGCAGGCTCGGCCTCGTCGAGCAGGCGCTGCAGCAGCTCCTCGGGGAAGAGCTGGGTGTTGCTGCCGCCGACGAGCAGCACGCGCCGCCGGCCGTCGCGGGGCGGGATGAACACCTCCGGCCGGCCCTCGAAGAGGTGCGTGCGCCAGGCGCCGCGCTGCGAGCGGTCGGCCACGAGCTGCCGTGCCGCCGGGTCGAAGCCGCGGCTGAAGCCGGCTCCTCCCGGCAGCGCCACGCGCCCGAGATCGAAGACGCGCAGCAGCAGCTCCGTGAGCGACAGCAGCACGAGCAGCGGCAGCAGGGCGATCAGCAGCCGCCGCCACCAGCTCGAGGGCCGGCGCGGAGCGACCGCGCCGCCGCTCGCACCCTGCTGCTGCCGGCCTGGCTCCCCGTCGCCGCTCATCGGAAGCGCTGGCACCAGGCGCAGTCGTCGGGCTCCCACAGCGCCGTGTCCACGGCCTCGCCGGTCGCCACGTAGCCGAGCTGCTGCAGCGTCGTGAGGAAGGCCGCGTCGTCCTGCCGCGCCTCCGACCAGCTGCGCCCGACCGGCTCCTCGAGCCAGCGCACCAGGGCCGCGCGCAGGGTGCGCGCCACGTCCGGGCGCCCGTTCACCAGGTTGCGGATGCAGCCCGGGTCGCGCCGCAGGTCGTACAGCTCGACCTCGTGCTTCTCGCGCCGGACGAGCACCTGCTTGGGACGGCTGTCGGTGAGCGTCAGCACGAGGTGCATGCCCTCGTGCGTCACGCTGGCCGAGGCGCCGTAGCCCTCGAGCGCGAAGCGCGGCGCCGGCGCGGGCAGGGCGAGCAGGTCGTTGCCGGGGAAGACCACATGCTGCAGCCCGCCCAGGTCGAGCAGGGTGCGTCCGAGGTCGGTGTGCATCACGGGCCGGCCCTCACGCGCACCCACCGGGACGCCGGGCCCGGCCAGCACGAGCGGCACGTGCAGCACCGAGGGGTAGAGCCCCAGGTGGTCATAGAAGATGCCGTGCTCGCCGAGCGACTCGCCGTGGTCGGCGACGACGGCCACGACGCCCGCCTGGATGCGGCCGGCGGCGAACAGGCGCGCCAGCTGCTCGTCGAGCGCGCTGATCTCGGCCTTGTACATGGCGCGCGGCCAGGCGGGGTCGCGCACGCCGTCGAGCTCGGGCTTGAGCGAGGCCAGCGGGAGCGCGGGTTCGGGCAGCGCCGGGTCGCGCGGATCGCTCTGGCCGTAGTAGTGCTCGGCCCAGGCGGCCGGCGGCTCGTAGGGCCAGTGCGCGTCGAAGACGTGCACCCACAGGAAGAGCGGCGCCCCGTCGGCGTCCGGCAGCCAGCCGAGCACCTCGTCGATCGTCGCGGCCGCGCCGCGCTGGCTCTGCGCCCGCGGCCAGCTGACGCGCTCGAAGCCCTGGCCGAGCCCGCTGTGGTCGTCGCCCAGGTGGCGCGTGCTGAGCGCGGCGAAGGTGCGGAAGCCGGCGCCCGCGAAGGCCTCGGCCAGCGTCGGCGCGGCGTCGGACAGGCGGCTGAAGTTGGAGCGCACGCCGGTCACGCGCGCCGAGGCGGCCGTCATGAGCGCCGCGTGCGAGGGGTTGGTCACGTTGATCGGCGCGAAGCAGTCCTCGAAGACCAGGCCGCGCGCGGCGAGCGCATCGAGCGCCGGCGTGGCGATGGCCGCCTCGTCGCCGGCGAAGCCCACGTGGTCGGCGCGGTGCGTGTCCGACGTGACGAGCAGCACGCAGGGCGCCGTCGCCTCCGGCGTGAAGAGCAGGGGCTGCGCGAGCGCGCAGCCGACAAGCGGCCGCTCGCCGAGGCCGGCGGCCGGCGCGTCGTGCGGGCCGGATGGCGGCGATACCTCCCGCGCGGCGGCCGGTGTGTCGGGCGCCACGTCGAGCCGGAAGGCGAGGCGCACCTCCTGGCCGGCCCAGCGCGCGAGATCGACACGCGCCGCGTGCCAGCCCTCGTCCGGGGCCGGGCGCGGGAGCAGCGGCCAGCGACCGGCCGGCTCCCCGTCCACCGACAGCACGAGCTCGGCCGGACCGAGGCTACGCAGCGCCTCGGCCGGTTGCGCGAAGGCCAGCTCGAGCACGGCGCCCGCGGGGACCTCGGCGCGCGCCACGAGCGGCAGGGGCGCGAGCAGCCCGAAGGCGCGCCGCGAGACCTGGCCCGACCGCACCAGCAGCGGGCCGGCCCCCGGCAGCGGCAGCAGGCTGGCCGGGGGCACCGTCAGCAGGCTCACCTCGGAGAGCAGCAGCATGCGGTAGATGCCCGTGCACTCCAGCTGCAGCGTGTCCACCACGCCGGCGGCGTGCAGTTCAGGCGGCAGCTCGAGCAGCGTCGGGCGCCCGAGCACGCCCGTGGTGGCCAGCTCGTCGACGGGTGTGAGCGGCACCGACTCGGTGCGCCCGACCTCCACGCCGTCGCGCAGGAACACCGCCAGCAGCTCGCCCTGCCCGTCGAAGCGCAGCGGCACGGCGATCTGCTGGAAGCTGCCCAGGTCGAGCGGTGCCCGGCGCGTGATCCGCACCACCTGGTCGGCACGGCGCGCGCGCAGGAGGAGTTCGCGCGGCAGGCCCTCGGCCGAGGCGCTCTCCGCCGTCCCGGCACCCTCCTCTTCAGTGGCCTGCACCTGCGCCAGCGCGCTGGCGCGCGGCACGAGGCGGATCATGGGCGCCTCGGCGCTCCACAGCGCGCTGTCGCCGATGAGGTCGAAGTGCTGCACGACGGCCGTCGCGGTCGGCAGGTCGAGCGCGCGTTCGGGCCGCAGGTCGAGGTGTACGAGCACACCGTGGGCAGCGGGAGCCTCGTCCACACCGCAGGCCGACGCGAGCAGCAGCAGGCTGGCGAGGCCGGTCGCAAGACCGCCGCGCCACCCGCACGGCCAGCGCAGGCTGCGCAACCCGCGCAACCCGCGCAGACCGCGTAGACCGCGTAGACCGCACGCCCCGCACAGAAGCCCGCAGAGGCGCCGTCCCGGACGGTCGCTGCACTTCACCGCGCTGTAGCGACCCGTGCTCATCGTCTTGCGCCACGATACCGCAGGCCCCCACAATGCCGACGCCACGAGCGGGCGCCCGTCAGCGAGGGTGGCGGAACGGCAGACGCGCCGGACTTAGGATCCGGTGGGGCAACCCGTGGGGGTTCGACTCCCCCTCCTCGCACCAGGGCGTCGGACCTTCGTGCCGGCCCGCCGCCTGCCTAGTGGTACAGGCCCAGGATGTGGATGCCCGCCACCGGCAGGTAGATCGCCAGCGCCACGAGCGTCGCCATGCGCGCCTGGCTGGTGGGCGCCCGGCGGTTGATCCAGAGCAGGCACAGGCCCGTCAGCGCCACCTTGAAGAGCGTGAAGGTGAGCGCGCCGCCGGAGTGGTAGATCCAGTCCATGACCGGATTCAGCTCGACGCCGCGCTGCTCGGCCAGGCTCTGGTCGGTGAGCCAGACGTCGAGCGCCACGAGATAGAAGACGAACCAGCTCACGGTGCTCAGCGACACGCCGAAGAGCGTCGACTCACGCGTCGCGACCGTGGCAGTGCTGTCCATGGCTGCTCCCTGAGGGCCCTGGGTGGGCAGGTCTTCGGCCCCGTCCCAGGGCGACTTGACCGGCAGCCGGGCGGCCCCTCAGTGCTCTTCCTTCACCGCGTTGCGGTTCCAGCGCGGGATGACGACGCGCACCTCGGCGCGGCCGTCGGGGATGCACTGGCAGCCGAGGCGCGAGCTGTCGCGCAGGGCCGGCGCCAGGTCGAGCATGTCCTCCTCGGCCTCGCCCGGGTCGTTGCAGGACTCGGCGCCGCGCTCGACGTACACGTGGCAGGTGCTGCAGGCGCAGACGCCGCCGCAGGCGTGGTCGAGCGGGATGCCGTGCCCGGCCGCCACGTCCAGCACGCTGCCCGGCAGGCCCTCGTGGGAGTAGGGCAGGGCCGCCGGGTCGACCTCGACGACCGTCTCCTGCTCGCCGTGCACGAACACGAGGCGGTAGGCCTGGCGCGGCCGGTGGGCCGGCGCCGATTCGATGTAGGGGTTGCTGCCACCCATCCCGTGGACTCCGAGGCTGCTGCGAGTTCCGTGCGAGCAGGCCCGGCGGTCGCCCCGCGGTCGCAGCGAGGTCGCTCCGGGTCCGGAGCACGAAGGGACCAGGATAGCGCGCCGCCCGCGTGAGCGGCGCGTGGGCTTCACCTACAATCCCGCGCCACCGTCGTCGCCCGCCGTCGCCACCTATTCCTGGGATCCATGATCGAGGTCAGCGGACTCAGCAAACGCTTCGACGAGCTGCTCGCCGTGGACGGGCTCGACCTGGCCGTGGCTCCGGGGGAGATCCTGGGCCTCGTCGGCGTGAACGGGGCAGGCAAGACGACCTGCCTGCGCATGCTGGCCGGCATCCTGCCCGCGACCACGGGCAGCATCCTCATCGCCGGGCACCGCATGACCGCCGATGCCGTGGCGGCGCGCCGATCCCTGGCCTTCGTGCCGGACACGCCGATGCTGTTCGAGTCGCTCACCGTGCACGAGCACCTCGTCTTCGTGGCCGAGCTGTACGGCGTCGCGCAGCCGGCCCCGCGCATGGACGCCCTGCTGGCCGAGTTCGAGCTGACCGCCAAGCGGCACGAGCTGGCCTCCTCGCTCTCGCGCGGCATGCGCCAGAAGCTGGCCCTGGTCTGCGCCTTCCTGCACGAGCCGCCCGTGCTGCTGCTGGACGAGCCGCTCACCGGGCTCGACCCGCCGGGGCGCCGCCACACCTGCGAGGCCATCGCGCGGCGCGCGGCGGCCGGCAGCGCGGTGATCGTCTCCAGCCACCAGCTCGAGATCGTGGAGCGGCTCTCGACGCGCTTCCTCATCCTGCACCAGGGGCGCGTGCGGCTGAGCGGGACGCTGGAGGAGATCCGCGCGCGGGTCGCAGGCGAACGCCGGCCGGACGCCGGGCCGGCCACCGCCGACGGCCTGCCCAGCTTCGAGGACATCTTCATGCACGCCACGGCGCCGCAGCCGCCGGCCGGGCGGGCGCCCGACCCGTGAGCGCCGGCGAGGACGCTGGCCGCGCCGCGGCTCCGTCGCACCCGACGACGCCGTCGCGCGCCGGGAGCAGCGCGGACGCGCCGTCCGGGCGCCGCGGCTGGGAAGGCAGCCGCGCGCTGCTGCTGCTCATGCGCCTGCGCTCCCGCGCCCGGCTGCGAGGACTCATCGCCTCGCTGCGCCGCCCGCGGCGGCTCGTGCTGCTGCTGCTGCTCGCGGCCATGATCGCGCTCGTCATCGCGGGACAGGTCGCCGGCGGCGGCGCCGGTCACTCCGGCTTCGAGGGCCAGAACGCCGCGCGCATGCTGGCGCTGCTGCTGACCTTCCTCATGCTCACCACGGCCGTGGGTGCGCTCTCGCAGGGCGTGATCGTCTTCGACCCGGCCGAGGCGCAGTTCCTGTTCCCGGCGCCGGTGGGCACGCGCGCGCTGCTGGCCAGCCATGTCGTCGTGGCGCTCATGCGCTCGCTCTCCGGCAGCCTCGTCTTCAGCATCTTCCTGCGGCCCTGGGACGTGTCGTTCCTGCAGGCCAGCTCGGGCTACTTCCTCTATTTCACGACGCTCGTGCTGCTCGGCCTGAACCTGGACATGGCCTCGATGCACCTGCCGCCGGCGCGGCGCCGCCACCGCGGGCGCCTCGTCGGGCTCGTCGCGCTGCTCGCGGGCACCAGCCTGCTGGCCGCCGACGTGCTGAAGGCCGATGGATTCCGGCCCGAGCTGCTCGACCGCATCGGGCTGCCGGCGCACCCCTGGGTGGCCATGCTCGCGGCGGACACGCGCGAGGCCTACCTGTCGAGCCTCGGCTGGTGCCTGCTGATCATCGTGCTGCTCGCGCTGCGCCCGCTCAGCTTCCACGGCAACCTGCGCGAGTCGGCGGGGCGCACCAGCGAGGTGGTGCGCCGCCGCCTCGTGCGCCTCTCGCGCGGCGACCTGGAGCGCGACGGGCCGCGCCGCACGCGCGGCTGGCTGCTGCCCATGCTGCCGCGCTGGGGCGGCGCCGGCGTCCACGCCTGGCGGCAGCTCTCCAGCCTCTCGCGGCGGCGCAAGTCGTTCGCCCTGCTCGTCACGCTCTCGGTCTTCTCGGGCGTCGGCGTGGGCCTGCACTCGTTCCGCGAGATGCCCGAGCTGATGGCCGGCATGATGCTCGGCGTGCTGGCGCTGGCCGGCCCGCTGTACGTTCAGTGCGACTTCCGCTCCGACTTCGACAGCCTGGCCTGGCTGCGCAGCATGCCCAGCCCCCCGACGGCCCTGGCCGCCGGGCAGCTGCTCGCCAGCACGCTCGTCATCTTCGGCTTCCAGCTGGTGCTCGGGAGCTGGGTGTTCCTGGTGGTCGAGCCGAAGGCCCTCCCGCTGTGGGGCCTGGTCTTCGCCAGCCTGCCGCTCGTGGACCTGCTGCAGCTGTGCGTCGAGAACGGCGTCTTCCTGCTCTACCCGCACCGTCTCGACGCGAGCCGCGGGCCGCCGGGCGCGCTGCAGCTGGCGCGCATGTACGCGCTCATGCTGCTCAAGATGCTGCTGCTGCTGGCCTCCGTGCTGCTCGTCGCGCTGCCCGCCTGGGTGGTGGCCGTGCCGCTCGGACAGCCCGTGCTCGGGGCCTGCCTCGGCTGGCTGCTGCTGCTGTCCGAGTGCGTGCTGCTGGTGTGGGTCGTCGGGCGCCTCTTCGTGCGCGTCGACCCGGGGCGCGACCTGGCCGACTGAAGCCGCGCTCCGGTGCGCGCGAGGCCCGGGTCGCGGTCGCGCGCACGAGACGTCCGGCGGTCAGGCGAAGAGCTTCTTGCAGGCTCCGAGCGCGCCGGCCAGGGCCTCGTCACCCGCATCGCGATGGAACACGAAGCGCAGGCGCTGCGGCGACAGGGCGTAGCAGAGCACGCCGAGCGCCGCGAGGCGGTCCTGGGCCTGCCGCGCCGGCATGACCGGCTCCGCGAAGACGATGTTCGTCTGCACGCTGGCCAGGTCCACCCGGACACCCTTCATCTCGGCCAGGCCCTCGGCCAGGCGGCGGGCACGCCGGTGGTCGTCGGCCAGCCGGCCCGGCCCGTCGCGCAGGGCGAGCAGCGCGGCTGCGGCGATGACGCCCGCCTGGCGCATGCCGCCACCGAGCGCCTTGCGCAGGCGCCGGCAGCTCGTCACGCGCTGGGCGTCGCCGAGCACGAGCGAGCCGATCGGCGCGCCGAGCCCCTTCGAGAGGCAAACCGACACCAGGTCGACGTCGCGCACCCAGCGCGCCACGGGGATGCCGCTCGCCACCTGCGCGTTGAAGAGCCGCGCACCGTCCATGTGCACGTGCAGGCCGTGCCGGCGGGCGAGCGCGACCAGCGCGTCCACCTGCGCCAGCGGGAGCACCGTGCCCCCGGCGTAGTTGTGCGTGTTCTCGAGCGAGAGCACCGCGGTGCGCGGGTGGTGGATGTCGGGCTCGCGCACGAGCGCCCCGATGGCCTGCGGGTCGGGGCAACCGAGGTGCCCCGGCACCGGCTGGATCTGCGCCCCCCACAGGCGCGCCACGGACCCGACCTCGTTGAGCAGGATGTGCGCGCTGGCCTCGGCCAGGATCTCCTCTCCCGGCTGCACGAGCGTGCCGAGGCAGACCTGGTTGCCCATGGTGCCGCTGGGCAGGAAGAGCGCTGCCTCGCGCTGGAACAGCCCGGCCGCCTCGGCCTCGAGCCGGTTGACGGTGGGGTCTTCGCCCATGACGTCGTCGCCCACCTCGGCCGCGGCCATGGCCGCGCGCATCGCGGCGTCGGGGCGTGTGACGGTGTCGCTGCGCAGGTCGATGAGCACGGCATGCGCTCCCCGGGGTGGGCGGCGCGGGAGTGTAGCAAGGCCACCGCGCGGGCCCGTATCCTCGCTGCGGATGTCGCGTCCCCTCCTGCCTCCCGTCGTCGCGGCCCTGCTGTGCTGCATCCCGGCCTGCGGTGACACGCAGGACCGCGCCCACGGCTCGGCGCCCGGGCGATCCGACGCAGCGCCTGCCGGAGCTGCGGGCGCCAGCGGCGCGGGCACCCGGAATCCCCTGCGCTTCGACGAGTGCGCCGCGGCCGCCGGCCTGACGACGCCGCAGGTGAGCGGCGGCGACGCCTTCGCGCAGTCCACCATCCTCGAGGTCAACGGCAGCGGCGGAGCGCTCGCCGACCTGGATGGCGACGGCCGGCTCGACCTGGTCCTGGTGCAGGGCAGCACATCGGACGACTGGCTGGCGGGCCGGCCGGTGGAGCACCTGCTCTACCGGAACCGCGGGCCGCGCGACGGCCTGCCGCGCTTCGAGCGCGTGCTGGACAGCGGTCTCGTGATGACCGGCTGGCCCACCGGCATCAGCTGCGGCGACGTGGACCGCGATGGCGCCATCGACCTCGTGGTGGGCGGCCTCGGCGAGGATGCGCTCTTCCTGAACCGCACCACTCCGGGCGGCCCGCCGCGCTTCCTGGGCAGCCCGCTGCCCGGCCGCGACAGCCCGCTCGACTGGACCACCAGCCTCTCGCTCGGTGACGGCGACGGCGACGGCCTGCTCGACCTCTATCTGGTGCGCTACCTGCGGCTCGACCCGGCGGCGCCGCCGCTCGACGACGTGGGCGGGGTGCCCTGCCGCTACCACGGGCTGCCGGTGCTGTGCGGGCCGCAGGGCCTGCAGCCGCAGCCCGACGTGTACCTGCGCGGGCTCGCCGGGCCGCCCTGGTTCGAGCCCGCCACGGCCGCCGCCGGCCTGGCGGCCACCCCCTCGTACGGCCTCGGCGTGCTCTTCACCGACCTCGACCTGGACGGCGACCTCGACCTCTACGTGGCCAACGACTCGGTGGACAACCGGCTCTTCCGCAACGAGGGCCAGGGGCGCTTCCACGAGATCGCCGGGCAGGCCGGTGTCGCAGCCGATGCCGGCGGACGCCCGCAGGCCGGCATGGGCGTGGCTAGCGGCGACGTGGACGAGGACGGCGACCTCGACCTCGTCGTCACGAACTTCGCGGGCGAGTCGAACGCGCTCTACCGCCAGGATGCGCCCTGGCAGTTCCGCGAGGTCTCGGGTCGCGCGGGGCTCGCCGCCGTGAGCCGGCCGCTGCTCGGCTGGGGCGTGCTGCTCGACGACTTCGACGCCGATGGCCACCTCGACCTGGCCGTCGCGAACGGCCACGTGTACCCGCAGGCCGACGAGGCAAGCGACGGCGCGGGCTATGCCCAACCGCTGCAGCTGCTGCCGGGCCACGGCGACGCCACCTTCGGTCCCGACAGCTTCAGTGACGGGAGCCCGCAGCTGGGCCGCACGCTGCTCGGCGGCGACCTGGACGGCGACGGCGACACCGACCTCGTGCTGCTGCGCCTCGACGCCACGCCGCTCCTCTACGTGAACCGGCAGGACACGCCCATGCGCCACCTGCTCGTGGACCTCGCGGGCGCGGGCGACCAGGCACCGGATGCCTTCGGCGCCGCCCTGCGCGTGCTCTCGGGCCAGCGCACGCGCGTGCTCCCGCACCTGGCGGCCAGCGGCTTCCAGGGCCAGAACGATCCGCGCCTGCACCTCGTGCTGCCGCCGGGCGAAGGGCTCACGGCGGCCGAGGTGCTCTGGCCCGGCGGCGCCGTCGAGGCGCTCGACGTCGAGGCGCTGCGGCCCGGCCAGCTCGTGTTCGTCGAACAGGGCCGCGGTGTCGTGGCCAGCCAGCCCCTGGAGAGCGTTCCGTGAGCGACCTCGGGCCTCGCCGGGCCGACCTGCGACCCGACCCGACCACCCGTGCGGCGGAGACACGGCGACGACGACGCGCTGCAACACCCCCACGGAGCGCGGCCGCGCGACGAGCGGGACGGATGGGAGCGCTCTGCCTCGCCCTGCTGCTCGCGGCCTGCCGCGAGCACGCTCCCGCGATGTGGGACCCGCGCAGCATCGAGCCGTCGATCCCCGAGGTCGTGGCCGCCCTGCGTCGCGGCGAGGCGCAGGTGGCGCTGCAGGCGATCGATGCGCGCCTGCTGGCCGGCACGGCACCCGAGGGCTGCGACCACTACCGCGGCCTGGCGCTGGCCGACCTGGGGCGGTCGGCCGAGGCCCTCGCGGCCTTCGAACGCGAACTCGTGGTCCACCCCGGCAACGGTCGGGCGCACGGCATGGCGGCCGACATGCTGCTCGAGCTGGGGCGTCTGGACGAGGCGCGCGCGCACATCGAGGCGGGTCGCCTGCTGGCGACCGACTTTCCCTACATGGTGCTCGTGGCCGGACGCGTCGCCCTGCAATCGGCCGACGACGCGCTGGCGCAGGATGCCTACAGCACCTACCTGCAAGCCGACCGCACCAGCGCGCAGGCAGCCGAGGCGCACTACGCGCTCTCGCAGATCGCAGCGCGCGCCGGTGACCCGGCCCGGGCTGCCGAACACGCGCGCACGAGCGAGTACCTGGAGCGCGTGAACCAGTACCGGAACCACTACCTGCAGCGCCTGGCCGACGATCCGGCCGACACCGAGGCAGCCCTCGGCCTGGCGATGATCCAGCTCGACCTGTTCCGCGAGGTGCAGCCCGATCCGCACTACCTCGCGCTGGCGGAGGAAGCGCTGCAGGAAGTGCTCGCCGCGCAGCCGGCGCATGCCACGGCCCTGCTCGACCTGGGCTTCGTGCGCAGCGCGCAGGGACGTCAGGAGGAGGCGCTCGCGCTCTACATGCAGGCGGCGGCGGCCGACCCGGGCCACGCGGGCGCGCGCCGCAACGCCGGCCTGGCCGCGGCGGCGCTGGGGCGGCCGGAGGAGGCGCTCGTGTGGTTCGAGCAGGCACTAAGCGTGGCCTCCGCGCCCGCCGAGCGCGGCCGCATCCTCTACGACCTGGCGCGCGGGCTCGAGCAGGCCGGGCGTCCGGCCGAGGCGCTGAGCCGCTATCGCGAGCTGGTCGCGACGGCGCCGGGCGAGGCACGCGACGCCGCCGAGCGCATCGCCGCCCTCGGCGGCTGAGCGCGCGGGCGCGCGCGGCGCGCGGCGTGCGGGCGCGCGCGGCGTGCGGGCGCTGCTCAAGGCCTGTCGGGCGGGGCGCCGAGAAGGGGAAGCGACAGCTCCTGTCCCTGCCTCCACTCGGGAAGTCCCATGGCCTGCTCCTCGCGCACCGCCCCCATCGTGGTCGTCGTGGCCGCCCTGCTCCTGCTCCCGGCCCGGGTGAGCGGGCAGCAGGCCGGAGTGCAGCCCGGACGGCGCCCCGCCGCCCCGCCCGCCGCGCCGGTCCCACCCGCCAACGGCCTGGCGCGCGTCGCGCCCGACCTGGGCCTGCCCCCGCTGCCGCTGATCGGCAGCGGCTCCCGGCGCGACAGCCTGCGCGATGCCGACCGCTTCCTCGTGGCGCCCACCTCGGCCGACTCGGCCGCCTTCTCGCACACCGCCACACTGGTGGACGCCGTGCTCGGCGCGGACGTCACGGGCACCGGCTTCGACGAGTACTTCCAATACCAGGTGCCACCCGGCTACGCGCCGACCGACGCAGCGGTGCCCTTGCTCATCGCCTATCACGGCTTCGGCGGCTCGGCCGGGAGCGTCTCGCTCCAGAGCCTGCTCGACGAGCACTGCGCGCTGCGCGGCTGGTTCTACGTGGCGCCCACGGGGCTCGACGACCAGCTGTTCGGCACGGCCGCTGCCGACCGGCACGTGGATGCCGTCGTCCAGTGGATGCTGGACGAGTTCCGGATCGACCCCGACCGCCTCTACATGGTCGGCTTCTCGATGGGTGCGGGCGTGGTGTCCAACTACGCGGCCCGGCATCGCGACCCCGAGGGCGTGATGATCGCCGGGCTGGGGCTCGTCTCCGGCGCCTACGACTGGGCCATGTCCTACAAGCTCGATCCGGCGGTGCAGCCGTGGATGGTCAACCCGTACAACTTCGGCGGATCGCCGCTGGCCGTGCCCTTCGCGTACCAGTCGGAGGCCGTGCTGTTCTTCGACCCCGCCAGCTATCCGCCCACGCCGGGCACCCTGCTGACCGACCTCTGCCTGGTGAACAACCTGGGCGGCACGCCGACCTACGTCACCTGGGACGTGGGTGACAGCGTGACCTACCTGCCGGCGCAGAGCAGCCGCCTCGTCGACCGGCTCAAGCTGCTCGGCACGCGCCTCAAGGTGCGCCCGGTGAGCGGCACGGTGAACCCGGTGAACGGCACGCCCGCGACGCACTCCTGGGCCGTGCTGGACGAGATCGAGCTGTTCCACTTCCTCGACGGCCAGCGCGTCACGCGCCGGCCGGCGTCCTTCGAGCTGATGTTCGCGGAGGACGGTCGGGGCGCCTTCGCCGAGGTGCAGCAGCTGGCTGCCGGCAGCTTCACGCGCCTCGCGGCCCGCGCCCACCGGGACACCAAGACCCTGGTGCTGGACTGGAGCGAGAACGCCGCCGTCGTGAACCTGGACCTGGTGCAGGCCGAGTTGGGCGGCGTCTGCCCGGTGCACATCCAGGCCCACCATGCCGGCCCGCAGGAGCTGGTGCTGGGCCTGCGGGACGACGAGGCCCTGCCCGGCTTCCTGACCAACGCCGCCACCGGCGAACTGGTCACCGGGGCCGAATGGGACGCCGAGGAGCGCATCATCAGCGTGGTCGTCGCCCCGGGCACCACGCTCGGCCTGCGGGCGGAGTGCCCACCCTGGGGTACGACCCTCACCATGTCCCCGGACCCGGTCGCCCTGGGCGGCGCCCTGGAGGTCCGCATCGGCGCGCCGGCCGCCAGCGGAGCCATCTTCTGGGCCGTGCTGTCCAGCACGGAGATGCTCTTCCCGATCCCGGGCGGCAAGCTCCTGGCCATCTCCCCCCTGCCTCCGGCGACCATCCTGCCCCTGGCGCTCGAGCTGGACGGCACCCTGGAGCTGCACGTCACCATCCCGAGCGACCCGCTCCTCTCGGGCGCCCGCCTGTCCTTCCAGGGAGCGGTCTACGCCCCGGGCATCGGCTTCCTCGACACCAGCAATCCCGTCGCTCTCGACATCCATTGAGTGGCCGGCCCCGCCCGACCAGGAAACTGCTGGTAGGCGGTCGGGAGGGCCTCGGGTAGACTTCCGCTGGCCATGCGCGCAGCGAAACGGGGACGCGCGCAGGGCGGCTCGGCAGCGCGAACCCGATATCCGGCACGGCAGGTCACACTCCCATGGATCGACACCTCAGGTGGCTCGCCGCTGCCGTCATGGCCGCGAGCGTCGGGGCGAGTCCGTGCGCGACGACGGTCGCAGCACAGGTGCGCGGTGCGCACGGCGCCGCGCAGCGCACCCCGCTCAACGCAGCCGATGAAGTGGAGCGACAGGCGCGCATTGCGGTCACGGGCGACCTCGGCTTCGCGCCGCTGCCCGCCGTCTACGAGGACAGCCCGCGCGACAACTTCCTGTACGCCGACCGTCTGCCCCACGGCGACAGCCCGCCCTCCGGCACGATCGCCGCGGTGACCAAGGTGCAGACGAGCCTCCCCGCCAGCCTGACGGGCACCGGCTTCGCCGAGTTCATCCAGTACCAGCTGCCCGAGGCCTACGACGGTTCGGGGCCGCCGCACCCGCTCATCGTCGCGTACCACGGCTACGGCGGCTCGTGCACGAGCCCGGCCAATCTCTCGACCGTGGACGAAGAGGCCAACACCCGCAACTGGGTCTACCTCGCGGTCACCGGCCTCGACGACCAGCTCTTCGGCACGCCCATCTCGCAGCAGAACACGACCGCCGCCATCCAGTGGATGCTGGACGGCTTCAACATCGACGCCGACCGCATCTACATGGTGGGCTTCTCGGTCGGCGGCGGCATCGTGGCCAACTACGCGGCGCGGCATCGCGATCCCGACGGCGTGATGATCGCGGCCATCGGCACGGTCTGCGGCACCACCGACTGGACGCTGGAGTACAACATCAATCCCTTCGTCCAGGGCTGGATGGAGAACGCCTACAACTTCGGCGGCACGCCGACGGCCCAGGCCTTCCGCTATCAGCAGGCCAGCGCGGCCTACCACGACACGGGCAGCTACCCGCCGCCGACGGCCGCCCTGCTGGTCGACTCGGTGAGCATGCTGCACAACCTCGGGCCCGTGCCCACGTACGTCACCTACGACACGGACGACGGCATCACGCACGTGCCGCACATGGGCGATGAGCTGGAGAGCAGCGTCGCCAGCCTGGGCGGCGTCACCTTCAAGCGCGTCCAGACCGGCACGGTGCTGCCCGGACCGCCCTCGGTGCCGGCCCCGCACTCCTGGGCCGTGCTGGACGAGGTCGAGTTCTTCGACTTCCTCGAGGGCCACACGGCGCAGCGCGTGCCGCAGGACTTCCAGGCCCAGCTCGACCTCGGCGGCGACGTGGCGTGGGTCACCGCTATCCAGGACGTCACGGGCGCCTTCACCTACGTCGACGGGGACGCCGATCCGGGCAGCAACCGCATCACGCTGTCCCAGCTGCAGAACACCGACCGCCTGCGGGTCGATGTCGGCTCGGCGGGCGTGACCGGCGACCTGCCCGTGCGCGTCACGATCGAGAACCTCGGCCCGAGCGACACGCGCGTGCAGCTCACCGGCTTCGCGCAGACGCCGAGCCGCATGAAGCACGTGGGCAGCAACGCGCTCGTCACGCTGGTGGACAGCGATCC
>Ga0315912_10002877_pt1 | contig 17765 bp, 21 predicted proteins | sample VfabasoilMG_FD_204469 | JGI IMG/M metagenome (GOLD analysis project Ga0315912, IMG submission 204469) | Garden soil microbial communities collected in Santa Monica, California, United States - V. faba soil | ecosystem: Environmental > Terrestrial > Soil > Garden | place: USA: California...
TGGGGCTGGAAAACCTCGCGCACGTCATCGGCGAGGAAGCCGACACCATCGAGGACGTGCTGGAACCCTACCTGATCCAGTGCGGTTACCTGCAGCGCACGCCGCGCGGCCGCATGGCCACGCTCACTGCCTACCGCCATTTCGGCATCTCGGAGCCGCGCAGTTTCCAGGCCGAGGCGCGGGATCTGCTGTCCGGGGTTGACCCGGATCGGGCTTGAATACGTTCCATATCCAGGTGCGGGTCTACTACGAGGACGTCGACATCGGCGGGGTGGTCTATTACGCCAATTACCTGCGCTACTTTGAGCGCGCGCGCAGCGACTGGCTCAGGAGCCTGGGCGTGAACCAAGAGCGCATGGCCGCGGTCGAAGGGGTTGGTTTCGTGGTGGCGCGCGCCGAAATCGATTTCCGTGCCGGCGCCCGGCTGGACGACCTGCTGGATGTGAGCGTGAAGCTGATCGAGAAGAAGAAGACTTATTTCTGGCTGGAACAGGAGGTGCGCCACGTCGGCGGCACGCAAATTGGCCGCACGTGCGCCGCCGCGCGCATCCAGGCCGCCTGCGTGCGCCACAAGGACATGCGTCCCCAGCCGATCCCCGGACCTGTCGCCGCAGTTCTCACTCACGGGCTAGCCGCATGAACATCACGCAGGACATGGAACTGTGGACGCTGATCGCGAACGCGTCGCTGGTCGTGAAGGCGGTCATGGTCCTGCTGCTGGCCGTTTCCTTCATGTCGTGGATGTTCATTTTCAGCAAGTGGATGGCCATCCGCAGCGCGCGCGCCCAGACCGACAAGTTCGAGCGCGAATTCTGGAGCGGCAACGACATCAATACGCTCTACCAGGGATCGGTCAACAACCGCCATACGATCGGCAGCCTCGAGCGCATCTTCGAGGCCGGTTACCGCGAGTTCACGAAGCTGCGCGCTCAGCGTGGGACCGACGCCTCGACCATGGTGGACGGCGCGCGCCGCGCGATGCGCGCCACCTACCAGCGCGAGATGGACCACCTGGAGAGCCACCTGTCCTTTCTCGCCTCGACCGGCTCGGTGAGCCCCTACGTGGGCCTCTTTGGCACGGTCTGGGGCATCATGCACGCCTTTCGCAGCCTGGCCAACGTGCAGCAGGCGACCCTGGCGCAGGTCGCTCCCGGCATTGCCGAAGCCCTGATCGCGACCGCGATCGGCCTGTTCGCGGCGATTCCCGCCGTGGTGGCCTACAACCGCTATTCGCACGACATCGATCGCCTGGCGATCCGATTCGAGAGCTTCATGGAAGAGTTCTCGAACATCCTGCAGCGGCAGACGGTGAGGCAATAGCCGGCATGGCACGCCTGCACTCCAAGCGCGGGGCGATGCACGAGATCAATGTCGTGCCCTACGTGGACGTGATGCTGGTGCTGCTGGTGATCTTCATGGTCACCGCGCCGCTGGTGACGCCCGGGGTGATCGACCTGCCCAGCGTGGGCAAGGCGAGCCAGCCGAGGGTCGCTCCGCTTGAAGTGGTGATCAAGGAGGACCGCTCGCTCTCGGTGCGCGAGCGCGATGCCGCGGGACGCATCGTCAGCGACAAGCCAGTCACGCGCGCCGACTTCCCGAGGATCTTCAAGGACCCGAAGGTCCCGGTGCTGGTCGCCGGCGACAAGAACGTGCGCTATGAAGCGGTGCTGCAGGTCATGGACGACCTGCGCGCGCAGGGCGTCGAGCGCGTCGGCCTGCAGGTCAAGCCCAAGCAATGAGTGCCGCCGCAGTTTTCGAAGATCGCGTCGATCCGAGACAGTTCTTCTCGGCGCTGCTGTCGGCCGCGATGCACTTGTTGTTGCTCGCGGTGCTGGTGCTCGGGGTGCGCTGGCAGAACCGGCCCGCGGATACGGTGCAGGTCGAACTCTGGAATCCGCCGGTCGAGGCGCCGAAAGCCGAAGAGCCCAAGCCCGTGCCCAAGGTCGAGCCGGCGCCGCCGCCGCCGCCGGTCGTCGTGAAACCTGAACCCGAGCTGCCCAAGCCCGAAATCGTGGAGAAGAAGGCTCCGCCGCCGAAACCGGTTCCCAAGCCGATTCCCAAGGTGGAGCCCAAGCCTGCGCCCAAACCCATTGCCAAGGCTGAACCGCCTGTCAGGCCGAAGGCCGAGCCTTCGAAGGCCAGGGTAGACGAAACGAAACGCTTCCAGGAAGAACTCGCGCGCGAGCAGGCCTCGCTTGCCGTCGTTAAAGAGCGCGAGCGCGTGAACGAGCAGCTGGCGCGCGAGGGAGCGGCGGCGCGCAACAAGCTCATGGCCGACTGGATCAGCAAGGTGGCGGCGAAGGTCCGCGGCAACGTTTTTCTGCCGCCCGACATCAAGGGGAACCCGGAGGCGATCTTCGATGTCGTACAGTTGCCGACCGGAGAAATCCTGGAAGTCAAGCTGCGCAAATCGAGCGGGCACAAGGCGCTCGATGACGCCATCGAGCGCGCGATCCGGAAATCCTCGCCGTTACCCAAGCCCGACAAGGCGGAGGCGGCGCCACGTGCCTTTGAGCTCAAATATCGGCCTCTCGAACCTTGAATATAATCAGCGCATGAGAAAACTGCTGGCGGCCCTCCTGTTTTTCGTCGCCACCACGGCTGCCGCACAGCTTTCGATCGAAGTCACCGGCGCGGGCAGCCAGCGCATCCCGATCGCGATCGCGCCATTTGCCGGCGAGGGTGCGCTGGGCCAGGGCATTTCGTCCATCGTGCGGGCCGACCTGGAACGCAGCGGCTTGTTCCGCACGCTCGAAGTTCCGGTACTTAATCCGGCGCCTACCGAGGCCTCGCCCGTGAACTACGCGGAATGGCGCTCGCGGCTGGCCGATGCGCTGGTGCTGGGCTCGGTCGCCGTGCGCCCGGACGGCCGCTTCGAGGTGCGCTTCAAGCTGTTCGACACCGTGAAGGGCGCCGATCTTTCCGGCGTCGCCTACACGCTGTCGCGCGAGCAGGCGCGCACCACGGCGCACCGGATCGCCGACTACGTCTATGAAAAGCTGACCGGGGAAAAGGGCGTGTTTTCGACGCGCATCGCCTTCGTCGTGAAGCGCGGCAACCGCTTTGCGCTGCAGATCGCCGATGCCGACGGCGCGGGCGAGGAGACGGCGCTCGTTTCCTTCGAACCGATCATTTCCCCTGCCTGGTCGCCCGACGGGCGGCGCCTTGCCTACGTGTCGTTCGAGAACAAGAAGCCGGTGGTGTATGTGCATTCGCTGGCCGACGGCAAGCGCCAGGTGGCGGCGAACTTCAAGGGGTCGAACTCGGCGCCGACCTGGGCGCCCGATGGCACACGGCTGGCGGTGTCGCTGTCGCGCGACGGCGGCTCGCAGATCTTCCTCGTCAACGCGGACGGCAGCGGGGTGCGCCGGCTGGCGCAATCCGGCGGCATTGACACGGAGCCCGTGTTCTCGCCCGACGGCAAGGTGATTTACTTCACCTCCGACCGCGGCGGCAGCCCGCAGATCTACCGCATGCCGGCGGGCGGCGGCGAAGCGCAGCGCGTGACCTTCGACGGGACCTACAATGTGTCGCCGCGCATCAGCCCTGACGGCAAGGTGCTGGCGTACATCACGCGCAACGGCGGAAAGTTCCAGGTCGCGACCATGGACCTGGCCAGCCGCCAGCTGCAGATCCTGACCGACAGCGACAAGGACGAATCCCCCAGCTTCGCGCCCAACGGCCGCATGATCCTGCTAGCGACCGTAAATGCGGGCCGCGGAGTGCTTTTCGCGGTGTCCTCGGACGGCCGCATCAAACAACGCCTGCCCTATGCCGGCGGCGACGTGCGCGAACCGGCCTGGGGGCCGTTCGTCAAGTGAACGTGCAGGAGAAAACCTTACGGAGGAATACCATGCGTGCAATCTGGCTGGCGGTGTTGGTGGCGGGTCTGGCGGCGTGCTCGGGCGCGCCGACGACGGAACAGGATCCCGCGAGCGTCGAGGACCGCAGCGCAAAGCCGGTGCCGAAGGAGCCGACGACTACCGGGCCGATTGCCAAGGTGGACGTGACCGGAACGAAGATCACGGGCCAGGACCCGGCCGTGAAGACCGGTGTGCTGGCGCAGCGCTCGATCTTCTACGACCTCGACCAGTACGACATCAAGGACCAGTACAAGTCCCTGGTTGAAGCGCATGCGCGTTACCTGCGCGACAACCCGGGCCGGAAGATGCTCGTCCAGGGCAATACCGATGAACGCGGCAGCCGCGAGTACAACATCGCCCTCGGGCAGAAGCGCTCCGACGGCGTAAAGAGAATGCTGCTGCTGCTGGGCGCCAAGGAAGAGCAGGTCGAGTCGGTCAGCCTGGGCGAGGAGAAGCCGCGCTCCGAAGGCCATGACGAACAGGCCTGGTCGCAGAACCGGCGCAGCGACATCCTTTACCAGGGCGAATATTGAACGGCGCGGGGGCGCGATGATGCACCGGGTCGCCGCTGTCCTGCTCGCCGCCGCCTGCGCGCTGCCGCTGCCCGCGCGAGCGTTGTTCGACGACGAATTGGCGCGCTCGCGCATCGAGGCCCTGCGCAAGCAGGTCGAAGCGACCGCCAAGCTGGTAGACGAGCGCCTTGCCAAGCTCGAGGACCGGCGTGCGCTGGTCGAACTGGCCTCGCAGATCGAGGCGCTGCGCGCCGAGCTCGCGCGCATGCGCGGCCAGCTCGAAGTGCTGCAAAACCAGGCCGACAATGCCGACAAGCGCGGCAAGGACCTGTACGTCGACATCGACACGCGGCTGCGCAAGCTCGAGCAGGCGAAGGAGCCTGCCGCGACGGACAAGCCTGCCGCCGACGCGGCGCCCGCGGCGGAAACGAAAGCCTACGAGGCTGCGCTGAACCAGTTCAAGCTCGGCAATTATCCGCTGGCGATTTCCGCGTTCCAGGGCTTCCTTGTCACCTATCCGTCGAGCAAACTCGCGCCTTCGGCCCAGTACTGGATCGGCAATGCGTATTTTGCGCAGCGCGACTACAAGCAGGCGATGGCGGCGCAGCAGAAGGTGCTCGCCGCCTGGCCGGACGACGCCAAGGCGCCCGATGCCATGCTCAACATCGCCTCGGCGCAGGACGCGTTGGGCGACCGGCGCGGTGCGCAGAAGACGCTCGAAGGGCTGCTGGTGAAGTATCCCCAGAGCCCGGCTGCAGCGAGCGCCAAGCAGCGGCTGACTCCCGGGGCCAAAAAGTAAAAGCGGTCGTCCTACTTTCGGGCGGGCTCGACTCGGCCGCGACACTCGCCTGGGCGCGGCGCGAGGGCTACGAGTGCTGGTGCCTGTCGGTCGACTATGGGCAGCGTCATGCGGTCGAACTCGATGCCGCCGGGCACCTGGCGAAGGCGCTGGGCGCCGCAGGCCACCGCGTGCAGAAGCTGGACCTCGCGCAGATCGGCGGCTCCGCACTCACCGACCGCAGCATTGCGGTACCGACCGGCGGAGTCCAGCCTGGCATTCCGGTGACCTACGTGCCGGCGCGCAACACCATCCTGCTTGCCCTGGCGCTCGGCTGGGCCGAGGTGATCGGTGCCCAGCACATCTTCGTCGGTGCCAACGCGGTGGACTACTCCGGCTATCCCGATTGCCGCCCCGAATTCCTGGCGGCGTTCCAGGCGCTCGCCAATCTGGCCACCAAGGCGGCAGTGGAGGGCCGGCGCATCGAGGTGCGCGGACCGCTGGTCGACCTGTCCAAGGCGGCGATCGTCAAACTCGCGCTGGAACTGGGCGTGGATCCGGCCATGACCGTGTCCTGCTACCAACCCGATGCGGCGGGCCGCGCCTGCGGCGCCTGCGATGCATGCCGTATCCGCAAAGCCGGCTTCACTGCGGCAGGCGAATCCGACAGCACGCGCTACGCCGAGCGCTAGCAAGCGGGATACTGGCGAATGTCCCGCGAGGCCTGATAGAATTCGCCCCCTTTCCAGCGTCATCCCCATGGGTCGTTAGCTCAGCTGGTAGAGCAGCGGACTTTTAATCCGTTGGTCGCCGGTTCGAATCCGGCACGGCCTACCATCCAACTGCCGCCTTCAGCGCTTGCTGGTGGATTTCTGCTCGGTGGGTTTCTGTTCCGCGAGCGGCGGCAGAGCACCCTTCTCCTCAGCCTCGGCGTACTGCTGCACGAGGCTGTAGAAGCGGCCGTAGAACTGCGCGTCCTGGATGGTTTCGCGCCGCACCAGCATCAGCTGGCGCCCCGAAAATGAGGGTATCGTGACCGTGGCAACGCTTACGCCGGCCGACATCGAGCCGGGGACGGTTTGCAGCTTGTAGCCTTCCTCGACGGCGGTGGCGAACACGGTGCTGGAGTTCTCATCTTCGTGCACGCAGGTCACCTGCATGCGTAGCGTCACAGCGACATCGTCTTCCGGCTGCCAGTTCTTGATGGCGGTCAGGAACGGCGAATCCTTGCTGGACGGGGTCTGCTCGATCGCATAGCCCTGCGAGAGCAGGGCCCGCTTCACGTTGCGGCACACCACGCCGCTCGCCAGCGGAATGGTCTTGCTGAACGCTGCCCCCTCCTGGAAAGTCTCGTTCTTGTACAGTTTGACGTTCGGACCGCCGCCACATCCGGCTAGCACGACCGTAACCGCCGCAGACAGAATCAACGCGCGCATGCAATTTGGTTTCGCGGTTCGGCGAAAAGTTCAGCGCGGTTTTGTTCCCTTCTGAAGACAGGGTCGCCTGTCGGCGACGCGATCCCGGGCCTTGACCGGCTGCGGCATTGCGAAGATAGTGACCGTACCGACTTTTCCGGGGGGAAACCATGCTTTCGATTCAGCCGGTCGGTTTTGCCTGCGGCGCACGCGTCACGGGCGTGGATCTTTCCGCGCGGATGTCGCCCGCGGACATCGAGGCGATCCGCAAGGCGTGGCTCGAGCACCTGGTGCTGGTGTTCCCGGCGCAAAAGCTGGACCCGCGTTCGCTCGTGGCATTCACGCGCCACTTCGGCGAGCTGGACGACTACGCCACGCAGCCCTTCAACCGGCATCCGGAGATCAATGAAGTCTTCGTCCTGACCAACAAGCGCAGCAACGGCAAGCCGTCTCCGACCTACAACTCGGGCCAGAACTGGCACACCGACCTGTCCTACACGCTGCGTCCGGCCAAGGGTACGAGCGTGTACTGCATCGAGAAGCCCTCCGTCGGCGGTGACACCATGTTCGCCAACATGTACCTGGCGTACGAGCGGCTGTCGTCCAAGATGCGCGCATTTCTCGACGGGCTGGAATGCGTGCACGACGCGAGCCTGGTCGAAGGCCTGGACAAGCGCGGGCCCGAGGTGGCGAATGAATTTCGGCGCCTGAATCCGCCTGTCGTGCACCCGGCGGTGCGCCTGCATCCGGAATCGGGCCGGAAGGCGCTCTACGTCAACGAGCGGGTGCGCAATTTCCTCGGCCTGTCCGAGGCGGAAAGCCGGCCGATCGTGAAGTTCCTGTGCGAACACTCGATCCAGCCGCGCCTGACCTACCGGCACTATTGGAGCGTCGGCGACCTGGTCATGTGGGACAACCGCTGCACGGTGCACCTCGCCGTGGGCGATTACGATCCGGCCGAAATCCGCCACATGATCCGCACTTCGGGCATGGGCGACTACCACGGCCGCTACCTCGATCCCGAGGTGGCGGCCTCGCAGATGGGTGGGGTTAGCGTTTCAAAAGATAAAAAAACCGTCGCGTCACTGCACGACTAGTTAGCCTTGAGGCCGATGTCGCGGATCACGCGGCCCCACTTGTCCTGCTCATTGCGGATGTAGGCGGCGGCCTGCTCGGGCGTGCCGCCCATCGGCTCGGCGCCCAGCTCCTGGAAACGCGCGACGACCGTCGGCTTGACGATCATCTTGTTGAGCTCGGCGTTGAGGAACTTCACCACCTCGGGCGGCGTTTTTGCCGGCACCAGCACCGCGAACCAGCCGAGCACCTCGAAGCCTTCCAGCCCCATGCCGGTTTCGGCCACGGTCGGCACCTCGGGCAGCAGCGCGGTGCGCTTGGCACTGGACACCGCCAGCGGCTTGAGCGATCCCTTGCGGATGTGCGGCGTCATGATGGCGACGTTCTCGAACATCATCGGCACGCGGCCGGCGAGCAGGTCCGGCAGCAGCGCACCGGTGCCCTTGTAGGGCACGTGCACCATGTCCACCCCGGCCATGCGCTTTACCAGCTCGGCGCCCAGGTGCTGCGCGGTGCCGGGGCTTGAGGAGGCGAATTCGTACTTGCCGGGGTTCTGCTTCAGCATGCGGATCAATTCGGCGAAGCTATTGACCTGGATGGTCGGGTGCACGACGAACACGTAGGGTGTGCTCGCCACCAGCGCGACAGGCAGCAGGTCGCCCTCGGCGTAGGGCAGGCTCGCGTACAGCGCCGCCGCCGTTCCGTGCGTGCTGGAGACCACCAGGATCGTATGGCCGTCGGGCGCCGACTTAGCTACGCCGCCCGCGCCGATGGTGCCGCTCGCGCCGGGGCGGTTCTCGACCAAGAAGGATTTGCCGGTCTGCGTCGCCAGTTCCTGCGCCGCATGGCGCGCGATCACGTCGGTGGTGCCGCCGGGCGGAAACCCTACGATGATTTTGACCGGCTGGGACGGATAGGCCTGCGCCTGCACCGCTGGCGCGGCGGCCAGCAACGCACATGCGGCAACGGCAAAGGGAACAGCAGTGAGCATGATCCTGCGCATTCTGGTTTCTCCCAGGGTGAATTGCCTATTCGCGCACGCGCACGAGTTTTTCCACTTCCGGCAGCCGGCGCAGCGCGCGCATCACGCGCGCGAGGTGCTGGCGGTTGGCGACCTCCAGCACGAACAGCATCGGCGTGTAGAGCGCACGGTCCTCCTCCATGCTGATCGAGTCGATGTTGGAGCCGGCCGCGGCGATCTCGGAGGCGACCTTGGCGAGCACGCCGCGCTGATTGGTCACCGTCACGCGCACTGCGGTATGGAACAGGCGCGTGGTCTTGCGGTCCCACTCGACGTCGAGCCATTGCTCGGGTTCGTTGCGCCGCGAGCGCACGGCATGCCTGCAGTCGGCGCCGTGCACGACGAGTCCCTGGCCTTTCTTCATCGAGCCGACGATGTCGTCGCCGGGAATCGGCCGGCAGCAGCTGGCAAGCTGCACGGCCATGCCTTCGGTGCCGCGGATGACGACGCTCGCGCTCTTGGGCACGGCGCCCGTCTTGGCTTCCTCGCGTTCGGTCTTGCGCAGGAGCCGCCGCGCGACCACAGCCGGCAAGCGCCGTCCCAGGCCGATGTCGGCGAGGACTTCGCGCTTCGAATGCGCGCCCGAGTCGCGCACTGCACGCTCCCAGCTTGGCTCGTCGATGTCCGCCGCGCTGTGGCCGGCCGCCTTGAGCGCCTGCTCGAGCAGGCGCTCGCCGAGCGCAGCCGACTCGTCGTACTGCATGGTCTTCAGGAAATGCCGGATGTTCGAGCGTGCCTTGCCGGTGCGCACGTACTGCAGCCAGGCCGGGTTGGGCTTGGCGTAGCCGGTGGTGATGATTTCGATGCGCTCGCCGTTGCGCAGTTCGGTGCGCAGCGGCACCAGTTCGCCGTTGACCTTCGCCGCGACGCATTTGTTGCCGATGTCGGTATGCACCGCGTAGGCAAAATCCACGGCGGTGGCCCCGCGCGGCAGCGACATGATGCGGCCCTTGGGCGTGAATACGTAGACTTCGTCCGGAAACAGATCCACCTTGACATGCTCGAGGAACTCCTGCGAGTCGCCCGACTGGCTCTGGATTTCCAGCAGCGATTGCAGCCACTGGTGGGTTTTCTTCTGCAATTCGGAAAGCGAATCGGAGTCGCTCTTGTACATCCAGTGAGATGCGACGCCTGCCTCGGCGAGGCGGTGCATGTTCTCGGTGCGCAGCTGGATCTCGACCGGCACGCCATAGGGGCCGATCAGCGCGGTGTGCAACGACTGGTAACCGTTGGCCTTCGGGATCGCGATGTAGTCCTTGAACTTGCCGGGAACCGGCTTGTACAGGCCGTGCAGTGCGCCCAGCGCGAGATAGCAGGTCGGGATGTCGCGCACCACGACGCGGTAACCGTAGATATCGTGCACCTCGGAAAACGACAGGTGCTTCTCGATCATCTTGCGGTAAATGGAGTAGATGTGCTTCTCGCGGCCGGTGATCCCCGCACTGATGCCGGCTTCGGCGAGCTTTGCCTTGATCGCCGTTTCGATCTTGCCGACGACCTCGCGCCGGTTGCCGCGCGCCGAGCGGGTCGCCTTCGACAGGACCCGGTAGCGCATCGGATGGGTGTGCGAGAAAGCGAGTTCCTGCAGTTCGTGGAACAGTTCGTTCAGGCCGAGGCGGTTGGCGATGGGCGCGTAGATTTCCATCGTCTCGCGCGCCACGCGCCGGCGCTTGGCCGGCGCGACCGCCGCGAGCGTGCGCATGTTGTGCAGGCGGTCGGCCAGCTTGATCAGGATCACGCGCACGTCGCGCGCCATCGCGAGCAGCATCTTGCGGAAGTTCTCGGCCTGGGCATCCTCGGCCGACTGGAACTCGATCTTGTCGAGTTTGGAGACGCCGTCGACCAGGTCGGCGACCGGCTGGCCGAAGGTGTCGGTGATCTCGGCCTTGGTGACCGAAGTGTCTTCCATGACATCGTGCAGCAGCGCGGCCATCAGCGCCTGGCTGTCCAGGTGCCAGCCGGCGAGGATTTCGGCGACCGCGAGCGGATGGGACACGTAGGGCTCGCCCGATTGGCGCCGCTGGCCGGCGTGGGCCGCCCCGGAAAAGCGATAGGCTTCCTCGAGACGCGCGACATCGTTCGGCTTCAGGTAGCCGAAGCGCGTTTCGTCGAGGACGGGTACGGCGGCCATGGGGGAAGTGTAGTGCCGAACACCCGCGGCGCGGGCGCTTGCCCGGTCCCCAGCCGGGCTGCTAGCGCACTATTGCATTACTCGGAGGGCGCCACCGCGGCCAGGGCGGGGGCCGCAGGGGCGGGGGGCGGCGTCTGGTTGCGCCGCAGGACTTCGACGCCGATCTTGCCGATCGAGATCTCGCGCAGCGCGATCACGGTGAACTTGTCGCGATTCGCTTCGACCAGCGGAGTCGCGCCGGAACTGAGCTGGCGCGCGCGATAGGTCGCGGTCAGCGTGAGCTGGAAGCGGTTCGGGATGCGCTTGAGGCAATCGTCAACGGTGATGCGGGCCATGTGCTGTCTCTTTGTCGGAGTTGCGTGTGGGTCGTCAAGGTCTCAAGCGTTGCGCGCCTTGCGCAGCCGCTCGACCCGGATGATGGCCTGCAAATCCTTCTTGGCCTCATCGAAGTCTTTGTTAATTATAGCGTAATCGAACTCCGGCGCGTGCGATATTTCTTCCTCGGCGCTGGCGAGACGCCGGCGGATCACCGCGTCGCTGTCCTGACCGCGCGCGCGCATGCGGCGTTCCAGTTCGGCCACCGACGGCGGCAGGATGAACACGCCGTGGCACTCGGGGTGGAGCCTGCGTACCTGCTGCGCTCCCTGCCAGTCGATCTCCAGCACCAGGTCCTGGCCGCGCGCGAGCGCCTCGCGGATCACCGCCTCCGAGGTGCCGTAGCGGTTGCCATGCACTTCGGCGCTCTCGAGGAATTCGCCGCGCTCGAGCATCGCCAGGAAGGTCTTGTCGTCGACGAAGTGGTATTCGCGGCCGTTCGCCTCGCCCGGCCGCGGCGCGCGCGTGGTGTAGGACACCGACAGCTTCAGGCGCGGGTCTTCCTTGAGCAGCGCGTCGATCAGCGAACTCTTGCCCGCGCCCGAGGGGGCGGTGATGACGAATAGCGACCCGCTCATCGGGTTCCCTTGGTTGCCGTCATTCGATGTTCTGAACCTGCTCGCGGATCTGTTCGATCAGCAATTTCAACTCCAGCGCGCAATCCGCTATTTTCAGCCCTGCCGCCTTGGACGCAAGGGTATTTGCCTCGCGGTTGAGTTCCTGTGCCAGAAAATCCAGCCGTTTTCCGGCGGGAGAACTGCGGGCACCGCCCTTGGCAAGCACCCGCTCGACTTCGTCCAGGTGCGCGGTGAGCCGCGTGATCTCCTCGTCCACGTCGGACCTGGCCGCGAACAGCGCGATCTCGGCGCGGATTCGCTCCTCGACGCCCGCTTCGAGCACTTCGCGCAGCCGATCGGCAAGCTTCGCCCGGTATGCGGCGACCGCTTCCGGCACCAGCGGCGCCACCTGCGCGATGTGCCGGCGCATCTCGGCCGCGCGCTCGCGCAGGACCGCGGCCAGCCTCGCGCCCTCGCGGGCGCGCGCCGCGCACAGATCGTCGAGCGCGCGGCGGCACAGATCCTCCAGCAGCGCGCGCGTGTTCTCGGCGTCCAGCGCCGGTTCGGTGAGCACGCCGGGCCAGCGCAGGATGTCGGCGACGCGCAGCGGCGCCGCATCCGGGAAAGCCCTGGCGGCCTGCCCGGCGAGCGCGCGCAGCTGCTGCAGCGCGCCGGCATTGAGAACCTGCGGCTGCGCGCCCGAAGTTCCGCGCGAAAGCCGGCAGTCGATCTTGCCGCGCTGGATGCGCGCCGCGATCTGTTCGCGCAGCAGCGGTTCGGCTGCGCGCAACTCCTCGGCGACGCGAAACTGCAGATCGAGAAAGCGCGAATTCACCGAGCGCAACTCGATGGCGAGCGCGCCGTGCGGCGTTTCGATGCTCGCGGCCGCGTAGCCGGTCATGCTGTGTATCATGGGGATGCCGGTATCATAGTAGGGAATGTCCTCGCAAGCCAACCAGCCGCTGCCGGAAGGCTTCCAGCTCGAAAACTACAGGGTTCTGCGCGTGATTGCATCGGGCGGATTCTCGTTCGTGTATCTCGCGCACGATGAGAACGAGACGCCGGTCGCGATCAAGGAATACCTGCCGGCGTCGCTCGCGCTACGCACCGCCGACGGCCCCGCGCCGGTCGTGCCCGAGGAGAACCTTGCCACGTTCCGCTACGGCCTGAAGTGCTTCTTCGAGGAAGGTCGCGCGCTCGCCACCCTTTCGCATCCCAACGTGGTGCGCGTCATCAATTTTTTCCGCGCGAACGATACCGTTTACCTGGTCATGCGCTACGAGCGCGGCCGCACGCTCCAGGAGCACATCCACAAGAAGACCGGTCCGATCAGGGAGGACTGGATTCGCAGTACCTTCGATCACCTGCTGAACGGATTGCGGGAAGTGCATACCAACAAGCTGCTGCATCTCGACATCAAGCCGGGCAACATTTACGTGCGCAACGACGGCAATCCGGTATTGATCGACTTCGGCGCGGCGCGCCAGACCCTGACCGTGGACGGCCTGAAGCTGCCGCCGATGTATACGCCGGGATTCGCCTCCCCGGAACACCATCGAGAGCGTGAAAATCTCGGTCCGTGGAGCGATATCTACTCCATAGGCGCAACGATGTACGCTTGCTTGTCCGGCGGCGGCCCGCCGACCGCGCTGCAGCGGCTGGAAAAGGACAAAATGACGAGCGCCCGCAAGGGTTGGGCGGCAAAGTATTCCGCCGATCTGCTGGACACCATAGACTGGTGCCTGCGCCTGGACCACATGGAGCGCCCGCAGAGCGTGCTGGCGCTGCAGAAATCCCTGCGAGGTGAGACGGCCCCCGGTTTCCGGGGCGAGGCGCCGATCATGGACCAGCTGAAGACGGCGATACAGCGGCTAACCCAACGAAGCTAGATGAAGTACACACTCTTCCAGGAAACCCGGATCGGCAAGCGGCCGTATCAGCAGGACCGCCTGGGCCACTGGCATACCAAGGACGCGCTGTTCCTCGTGGTGGCCGACGGCATGGGCGGCCACGCGCACGGCGATGTCGCCGCCCAGATCACGCTGGACTGCCTCGGGGGCGCGTTCCGCAGCGAGGCGAAGCCAAGTATTGCCGATCCCGACCGGTTTCTATTCAACATCATCGGCCGTGCGCACGCGATGATCCTGCACCAGTCGCAGCGGCTTGGCTTGGCCCAGGACGCGGCAAGCTCGCCGCGCACGACGGTGGTCGCCTGCCTGGTGCAGGACGGATACGCGCACTGGTCGTTCGTCGGGGACTCGCGCCTTTACATCCTGCGCGACGGCAGGATACTCGCGCGCACGCGGGACCATACCCCGGTCCAGATGCTGATCGACGCGGGGCGCATCCGCGAGGAAGCGGCGGCGACGCACCCCGACCGCAACAAGCTTCTGCAGTGCCTGGGCGGTCCGCGCGCACCGCGCGTCGAACCGACCGCGCACGCGCGCCTTGCCGAAGGCGACGTGGTGCTGCTGTGCTCGGACGGCTTCTGGGGGCCGCTGACGCAGCGCCAGCTGCTCATGGGCGTGCTCGGCAAGGATCTCAAGAAAGCGTTGCCCGAACTGGTCACGCTGGCCGAGACGCGCGCCGGCCCGCGCTGCGACAATATCTCGGTGCTCGCGATTCAGTGGCAGGACAAGGCGGTCGCCGCACCGGCGGAGCCGATGACGGTGCCGATGGACGAGGCGCCGACCGACGTACGCGACTTCACCGCGACCGAGCCCGATTTCATGCACATGTCGGACGCCGACATCGAGCGCCAGATCGCCGAGATCAAGAAGGCGCTGAAGAAGCACGATCCGGGCAACAAATGAGGACTGCCGGCAGAAAGTCCGATGAGCTTCGCGCGGTGCGCATGACGCGCGGCTATACGCGCCACGCGGAAGGCTCGGTTCTGGTCGAATTCGGCGATACCAAGGTGCTGTGCACCGCGAGCGTGGAAGCGCGCGTGCCCGCGTTCCTGCGCGACAAGAGGCGGGGCTGGGTGACCGCGGAGTACGGCATGCTGCCGCGCGCCACGCATACCCGCGGCGACCGCGAGGCGGCGCGCGGCAAGCAATCCGGGCGCACGCAGGAGATCCAGCGGCTCATCGGCCGCGCGCTGCGCGCGGTCGTCGACCTGTCGGCGCTCGGCGAGCATACGCTGCATATCGACTGCGACGTGCTGCAGGCCGACGGCGGCACGCGCACAGCCTCGATCACGGGCGCGTTCGTCGCAGTGCACGATGCGCTCACCTGGATGCAAGCCAAGGGAATGATCGCAACGATGCCGGTACGGGATTTCGTCGCGGCGGTGTCGGTCGGTCTGGTGGAAGGCGCGGCAGTGCTGGATCTGGACTACGCCGAAGACTCGGCCTGCCAGACGGACATGAACGTCGTCATGACCGGGGCCGGCCGCTTCGTCGAAGTGCAGGGAACGGCCGAAGGCGAGCCCTTCACGCGCGCCGAACTCGACCAGTTGCTGGCGATCGCCGGCGGGGGCATTGCCGAGTTGGTGGCGCACCAACGTCGCGTACTGGGATTGTGAAGAGCATCGTCCTCGCCTCCGGAAATCCTGGAAAAAGGGCCGAGATCGAGCAGCTCCTCGCGCCGTTCGGCACCCGGGTCGTCACGCAGGTCGAACTCGGCGTCACCGAGGCCGAGGAGCCCCACGAAACGTTCCTCGAGAACGCGATGGCAAAGGCGCGCCACGCCTGCTTCGCGACGCGGCTGCCGGCGCTCGCCGATGATTCCGGACTGTGCGTGGATGCGTTGGGCGGGGCGCCGGGCGTGCACTCTGCCTATTACGCGGGTCGCGAGGGTGGCCGCGCCGAGCGCGATGCCCGCAACAATGCCAGGCTGCAGGCCGAACTGGACAAGTGCGCCGACCGCGGCGCGTACTACGTCTGCGTGCTGGTGCTGATGCGCGGACCGGGCGACCTGCGGCCGCTGGTGGCCGAGGCCAAGTGGTACGGTGAGATCGCGCGTGCGCCGCGCGGCAGCGGCGGCTTCGGCTACGATCCGTATTTCTGGCTCAAGGACCTCGGCAAGACGGCCGCCGAGCTGGCGCCCGCGGAAAAGAACCGCATCAGCCACCGCGGCCAGGCCCTGCAAAAGCTCCTCGAACTGGTGAAAAGCGCATGAGCGCGGTCCTTCGCGACATGCGGCAGGTCAGATTTTCTGTACTGCCGCCGCTTTCTCTGTACGTCCACCTGCCGTGGTGCGTGAGGAAGTGTCCTTATTGCGACTTCAATTCGCACGAATATGGAAAGGACGCGCGGGGCGCGTTAAGGAACGCACAAGGTGCGTTGGGCGAGTTGCCGTTCGCCGAGTACGTGTCGGCGCTCGTCCGTGACCTCGAAGCGATGTTGCCGTCGCTCTGGGGGCGGCGCATCCAATCGATCTTCATCGGCGGGGGCACACCGAGCCTGTTCCCGGCGGCGCAGATCGATGCGCTGCTCGCAGCCGTGCGCGCGCGATTGCAGGTCGAACCCGGCGCGGAAATCACCCTCGAAGCCAATCCCGGCACCGCTGAGGCGGCGCGCTTCCGCGGCTACCGCGACGCGGGCGTGAACCGGCTGTCGCTGGGCGTGCAGAGCTTCGACGACGCCATGCTCAAGGCGCTAGGCCGCATCCACGGCGCCGATGAAGCCCGGCGCGCGGTCGGAATGGCGCTCGACACCGTCGGCAATGTGAACATCGACCTGATGTACGGCCTGCCGGGCCAGACGCTTGCGATGGCGCGCGCCGACATCGAGGAAGGCGTGCGCCACGGACCGGCGCATCTGTCCGCCTACCAGCTGACGATCGAACCCAACACCGAGTTCTTTTCGCGGCCGCCCGCGCTCCCCGGGCACGACGCGTCCGCGGACATGCAGCTCGCCGTGGAGGAAATCCTGCAAGGTGCCGGCTTCGAGCACTACGAGACCTCCGCGTTCGCGAGGCCCGGTCGGCGCTGCCGGCACAACCTGAACTACTGGGAATTCGGCGACTATGCCGGCATCGGTGCCGGTGCGCACGGCAAGCTGAGCTTCGCCGACCGCGTGACGCGCCACGAGCAGGTGAAGCAGCCGCGCGACTACCTTGCGCCAGGGGCGACGCCGTCGCAGCGCACGATCGCGGCGCGCGAACTGCCGTTCGAATTCGCGTTGAACGCGTTTCGGCTGATGGAAGGATTCGATCCGGAACTCTACGTTGCGCGAACCGGCCTGCCTGCGATGACCATCGACGCCGCGCTGCGTTCAGCCGAGGCAAAGGCGTTGATCGAATGGACGCAGAAGCGCATCCGGCCGACCGGGCGCGGGCGCCGCTTCCTGAACGATCTTCTCGGCCTATTCCTGCCGGCGCAGGAATAGCAGATCGCGCACCGGGTGGCCGAGACCGACGCCCCGACGCTCGAACTTGGTGATGGGCCGGTGTCTGGGCTCTCTCTTTGCGAAAAGAGAGCTTGACGAAAAAACACCATCGATCTGCTCCGCATACTCTGGCCAATCCGTCGCTGCGTGAAAATAGCCGCCGGGCGCAAGCTTGCGGGCGGCGAGTGCGGCGAAGGGCGGCTGCACCAGGCGGCGCTTGTGGTGGCGTTTCTTAGGCCAGGGATCGGGGAAAAACAAGTGCAGTCCGGCGAGCGCGCCGTCGGAGATCATGTGTTCGAGGACTTCCTTGGCGTCGTGCCGGATGACGCGAAGGTTCGTCAGGCCGAGGGCTTCGATCTGCTTCAGCAAGCTTCCGACCCCCGGGCCATGAACCTCGATGGCGATGTAGTCGGTCTCCGGGTGCGCTGCGGCGATCTGCGCGGTGGTCTCGCCCATTCCCGAACCTATTTCGAGTATGACGGGCGCCGTTCTTGCGAACGTTTCCCCGAAATCCAGAAACCGTTCTGCAAAGCAAATTCCAAACCGCGGAAACAGTTCGTCGAGCGCGCGCTGCTGCGATGGCGTGGTCCTGCCCTGCCGCAGGACGTAGCTGCGGATGCCTCTTGCGCCCGGCGCGCGCGTGCCGCTCATCGAATGCCGGTGACCTGCCTGCGCGCGAGTTCGGCGAGGATTTCGCGCGCCGCTT
>Ga0315912_10002878_pt1 | contig 17764 bp, 12 predicted proteins | sample VfabasoilMG_FD_204469 | JGI IMG/M metagenome (GOLD analysis project Ga0315912, IMG submission 204469) | Garden soil microbial communities collected in Santa Monica, California, United States - V. faba soil | ecosystem: Environmental > Terrestrial > Soil > Garden | place: USA: California...
TGCCGGCGGCGCTGCCTGAGGCGCACGTGCTGACGGCGCTCGTCGGTACGGTGACGCTCGTGACGCTCGTCGTGCTCGAACGCTTCTTCCCGCGCCGCCCGATCTCGCTGCTGCTCGTAGGCGCGAGCATTGCGCTGTCGATCTTGGTCGGCCTCGAGGCTATGGGCGTCAAGACGGTAGGCGCGTTCCCGCCGGGTTTGCCCGCTTTGCGGCTGCCCGACGTCTCGCTCGTCGCGGTTCTCTTGCCGGCGGCGCTCGGGATTGCGCTGATGGCGTTCACCGAGTCGACCTCGAGCGCGCGTGCGTCGTGGCAGTATGGCGAGCCGCGCGTGGACGCGAACCGAGAACTGCTCGCCTTCGGCGCCGTCAATGCGGCGGCGGCGTTCATCGGCGCCTTACCCTCGAGCAGTTCCGTGTCACACGCGGCCGTCGCAAGGCGTGCGGGGGGGCACACGCAACTCGCGCAGTGGACTGCGGCCGCTGTCGTCGTCGCGACGCTGTTGCTGCTTCAGCGCGTCGTCTCTGCGCTTCCCGAGGCAGCCCTCGCCGCCGTCGTGCTGGTTGCAGCGGTCGGCATGGTCAAGGCGGGCGAGTTCAGGGCGATCGCGCGCGTGCGCAGCAGGGAGCTCGCATGGGCGCTCGCCTCGGTGCTCGGCGTCGTGCTGCTCGGCACGTTGCAAGGCATCCTGATCGCCGTTGCGATCTCCGTGCTGACGCTGATGTATGAAGCGAGCAATCCGCTGGTCTACGCCGTGGCCTACAATCGCAAAGAGCGCGTGTTTCGGCGCGCAGGCGAGAATGGCGAGGACGAAACGTTTACGGGCCTTCTGATGCTGCGGCCCGAAGGGCGCCTGATGTTCGCGAACGTCGCGAGTGCCGGCGACAAGATGCGCGCGCTCGTGGAGAAGGCGAACCCTCGCGTCGTCGTGCTCGAGTGCAGCGGTGTTTCCGATGTCGAGTACACGGCGCTCGTGACGCTCGTCCATGCCGAGCAGCGCCTGCGCGAGCAGGGCGTGGAGCTGTGGCTTGCCGGCGTGAATCCCGAAGTGCTGCCCGTGCTCGCGCGCTCGCCGCTCGCGGCGGCTTCGGATCCGAGCCGGCTCCATGCGAACTTGGACAAGGCTCTCGAGGCGTGGCAGCGCGGCGTTCCGCCGCGCACAGTAGCCGAGAAGGCGGAGGTTCGATCGTGAGTTTCGTGCTCGGCTTGTTGCTCTTGGTCGCAGCGCTATTCGCGTTGATGTTGGGTGCATCGGAGGTCGGCCGGCGCATCGGTGTTGCACGACTCGCGCGCCACTCGGGCGGTTTGGCGACGGGTGGCGGCTCGGCCGATGCCGCAACGTTCGCGCTGCTCGGCCTGCTGATCGCGTTCACGTTCTCGGGAGCCGCATCTCGCTTTCAAGACCGCCGCGACCTGATCGCCGACGAAGCGAATGCGATCGGCACGGCCTATCTGCGTGTCGACATGCTTCCGGGCGACGTTCAGCCGCCGCTGCGTGACCTGTTCCGCCGCTACACCGATGTCCGCATCGCGGTCTACAGCCAATCGCTGGACGATGCGGCGCTCGAAGCGCGGCGCATGGAGACGACGCAGCTGCAAGGCGAGATCTGGCGTATCGCGGCCGCGGCCGTGCTGCGAGAAGGCACGCCGACGTCGACGAGCGCATTGGTGATCGGCGCGCTCAACACGATGATCGACATCACGACCACGCGAGAGATGGCGACGCGGAGTCATCCGCCGCCGGTCGTGTTTCTGCTGCTCGTCGGCATGAGCCTCGTTTGCTCCGTGCTGATCGGTTACGGCACTTCGCAAAATTCCGAGCGGAGCTGGCTGCACACGGCCGTGTTCGCGGCGATCATCTCGCTGACGGTCTACGTCATCATCGACCTCGAGTTTCCGCGCGTCGGCCTCATTCGCGTCGATGCGGCCGATGAAGTGCTACGACAAGCGCGCGACGTCATGCTATAGGGAGGGCGAGCCGTGGAAGTTCGTGCTCACAGCAAATTTTGCCTGCGCACACTCGGTTGGCCGATCTTGGCCGTGAGCGGTGCGCTCGCCGCATGCTCGGAGAATCCGAGCACGCTGCGCATCATCAGCGGACCGCCGCAAGCGAACGAGCAAGTGGCCGCGCTGCTCGCGAGCGCGAGCGACGACGCAGATGCTTCGGTTCGAATGACGCTCTCTGCCGCGGCCTCGGGAGGCGACGAGGCGCTCGCTGCGCTCGCGGCCGGCACGGCCGACCTCGCGATCGTCGACAACAGTGCAGGCTATCGCTACCCGACGGTGCGCACGATCGCGCCGCTCTATCCGAGCGTGCTGCACATCGGCATACGTCCCGAGCGGCGGGCCGAGACGCTCGCGCAAGTTCTGCGCGGCTCGAAGGTGTTCGCAGGCGACGAGCAGACGCCGGCGCACCAGTTGCTCGAACGCCTGAAGACGTTGTACGGCTGGCGTGGCATCGAGTTCACCTATGTCGACTCGCTCGATAGCGCGCCCGACGTCGTCTTCGTGTTCGCGCCGATTTCCCCGCGGGCCGCGCCGCTGCTCGACGGCTACGAGCTTTTCAGCCTCGGGAGCGCCGCGGATGTCGGCGGCGGCTCAGCGGCTGACGGGCTGAGTCTAGTCGCGCCTTTCTTGAGGTCGTTCGTGATCCCCGAAGGAACGTACGGGGCGCTGACGCCGGGCCCCGTCGCCACGGTCGCCCTCGACACGCTCCTCGTGACACGTGCGGACGTGCCCATCGTCGCGGTCTACGAGCTCATTCAGTTCGTCGAGATGATGGGACCCGTGCTGGCCGCACAACGGCCCGACCTCGCGATCGACGAGCTCGAGACGTTCGAGATTTCTCACGTCACGTTCCCCGTTCATCCCGGCACGATGGCATTTCGCGCGCGCAACGATCCCGGATTCGCCGAGCGCGCGTCCTCGCTCTTCGAAATGGGCGTCACGATCCTGGTCGCGACGTTTACGGCGCTGTTCGCGCTCGTGCGATTCGTGCGCGGCCTGAGGAAGGGCCGCATCGATCGGTTCTACTCCGCGACGCTCGAGATACGCGCGAAACTTTCCGAAGAGCCGAACGCCGAGCGGCGCAGAGCGTACGTCAATGAGCTTCGAACGTTGCGAGCCGATGCGTTCTCGCTGCTGATCAAAGAGAAGCTGGCGGCCGACGACAGCTTCCGCATTCTGCAAGCGCTGATCTACGACGTGATCCGAGAAGCCGAGACGCTGACGCCGGCTGGGCCGGAGCCTGCAAGCTAGCCGCGCCTAAGCGCTCTCGATCACGCGGATGACTTCCGCGATCGTCGTGTTCGCTTCGAGCGGATGCCGCAACGGTCTGTCGAGCGACAAGCTGTAGCGGTTCGTGCGCCCCTGGCGCTCGCGCGTGATGACGCCGGCCTCCTCGAGGTCGCCGATGATGCGTTGCACGGCGCGCTCCGTAATACCGACCTTCCGCGCAATTTCACGCACGCGCTCCTCGGGGTTGCGCGCTATGCACACGAGCACGTGCGCGTGGTTGCTGAAAATCGTCCATTGCGGGCGGCGCGAAGGGCTGTGGTCTTGGCTTGGGCGCGTCATATGGGGCCCGCATCATACGTCGGTTGTACGACTCCTTGTACGTGAATCATAATACGTGTATTATATTTCCTGTATTAGGTGGCACGTAAAAATAGTGAGGTACAACATGAATATACATGAGCGCGCGACCTGGAACCGCCTGCTGGCCCTCGACTTCGACGCCACGGGCGCGGCCCTACCGTTCTCGCTGCGGCTCGCTCGCGACAACGGCTGGACACATTCCCTCGCTCTCCGGGCCCTCGACGAATACCGCAAGTTCTGCTTTCTCGCCGTGCACGCGGGCCACGCGGTGACGCCCTCCGACACGGTTGACCAAGTGTGGCATCAGCATCTGACGTACTCGCGGCATTACTGGGAATCGCTCTGCCGCGACGCGCTCGGGCGGCCGCTGCATCACGGGCCGACCGAAGGCGGTGCCGCGGAGGATCGCAAGTTCCATGACTGGTACGGGAGGACACTCGCGTCGTATCGGCGCTACTTCGGCGAGCCGCCTGCGGGCATTTGGCCGAATGCCGAGGAGCGGTTCGACGACCACCATGACTTCGTGCGTATCGACCGCCGCGACCTCGTGACGGTCGACCGCGTGCTGTTGAAGCGCGGCGCGTGGGCGGCGCTCGCCGCCGCCGGGTTCCTCGCGGTTGCCGAGGCCATCGCGCAGACCGGCGAGGCGGCTCGAGCGAGCTCGATCCTCCTGCCGATCGTCGGGTTGCTCTTCCTCGCCGGTGTGATCGGGCTCGTCGTGGCGGCTGTGCGCGGCGGCGGGCGCGCACGTCACCGCGATCGCCGCCGCGACCGCAGAGCCGCCGCCGCGGCGAGCGGAGGCGCGTTCGCCGGTTGCGGCTCGTCGGCGAAGCACGGGCTCGGCGATGGCAACGGCCACGACGGCAGCGCGAGCACGGACGGCGGAGGCGGGGGCTGCGGCTCGAGCGGCTGCGGAGGCGGTGGTGGAGGTGGGTGCGGCGGAGGCGGCAGCTAAGCGTGCGTGTCGCGTGGTCAGCTCGCGCCGAGCACGCGCTTGCCGAGGTCGAATAGGCTTGCGCCCGCGAAGACGTAGATCGCGCAGATCGCGCCTTCGCCGACGAGCACGCCGAACATGAAGCGCGGGAACGAGATCTTCATGACGCCGCAGATGTAACAGATGAGGTCCGTCGGAACGACCGGCAGGAAACTCCACGCCGTGACGATCGCGGTCGGGTTCTTCTGCAGTGCAGTTCGCACGCGCTGCGCATGCTCGGCGTGCTTGCGCTCGAAGTACTCGCCGAGCTTCAGCGAGCCCGCGAAGGCATAGATGCACGCCGAGGAAATGGCGATGCCGACCAACGTCATCGCGAGCAGCGGCACGGGCGGGAAGATCGGGATCGCGAGCAAGAGCAAGTTCGTGACGGGAATGAACGCAAACCCGCGTACGGCCCCGAGCAGCAGGTACATCGCATACGCGAGCCACGCCGACGACATCGCGAGGCCGCCGATCTCGCTGCCCCATTCGCTCGAGTAGCGGTAGTACAGAAACGCGAACGCGACCGCGCACAGCGCCCAGATGGCGAGGCGCAGCACGCGAGGTGCGATGGAGCTCGGAGTCTCGGGCATCAGCGCCGCAGTCTAGCGCAGGCCGGGCGCTCCTTAGCGCGGTTTTACTGCGGCCAAGGCGCGCCCTGCGTCTCGCCGGGAATCGGCGCGAGCCCGCGGAACACGAACTTCTGCACGCGCTTACCCTCGTAGGTCTCCGTCGTGTAGACGTTACCCTGCGAGTCGACCGCGATGCTGTGCACGCCGAAGAATTGGCCCGGCTGCCGGCCGCCGTCGCCGAAGCTCGTCAGGATCTTCATGGACTGCCGGTGAATGATGTAGACGCGCTCGTTCAAGCCGTCGGCAAGATAGATGTAGGACTGTGCCGGATCGTGCGAGAACGCGATGTCCCACACGGAACCGGCGCCGCGCGTTTCCGGTGCGACGCGCAGCTCGCTCACGTATGTGCCGTCCTTGCGGAACACCTGAATGCGATCGTTGACGCGATCGCAAACGTAGACGAATCCGTCGCGCGACGGCTCGGCGCAGTGCACGGGATTCCGAAACTGCTGCGCGGGCGGCGCCGCGGGATCGTATACGCCCAAGTCCGTGTCGTCTGGCCTGTTGCCGTAGGCGCCCCAGTAGCGCTTGCGCTCGCCCGTGTTCATGTCGATCACGACGACGCGTTTGTTGCCGTAGCCATCGGCGACGTACGCCTCGTTGGCTTCGGCGTCGATCGAGATCTTGGCTACGCGCCAGAAGTTCACGGGGTCGTTGCTGCCCTGGTTCTGCTCCGGCCGGCCGAGCTGCATCAGAAACTGCCCGCTGCGCGAGAACTTCAAGATGTGTGCGTCTTTGACGTCGTTGCCGCCGATCCAGACGTTGTCCATGTGGTCGACCGTGATGCCGTGGTTCGACGTCGGCCAGTTGAAGCCGATGCCGGGTCCGCCCCACGAGCTTGCGACGTTGCCTTGCGCGTCGAGCTCGATGACGTTCGGCGCCGCCATGCAGCAAGCGCCCGTCGGATTGTTGATGCCGGCGCTCGCTTCGGTGTCCATGTTCAGCGATTGCTGGCGGTGGATGATCCAAACGTGATCGCGCGAATCGACCGAGACGCCGATCGTCGACCCGAGCAGCCAGTGGTTCGGCAACGGCTTCGGCCAGAACGGGTCGACCTCGAACCGCGGTGCGACGCCGTCCGCGCCGAACTCGGCGGCGGGTGCCGCAGCGACTGCGGCGCTCGATGCCGCCGACGCGGCACCCTGCCCGGGCGGACCGGCGTTGTCGCACGCGGCAAGCGCCAGACCGCTGGAAATGGCTGCGATGATTCCGGCTCGACGAGTCATGGTTCCCCCCCGTGTTTCGTCAGCGGCGCCCTGGTGAGCAGGGCTTGTTCTTGGCTCGGATAATAGCGGAAATTGGCGCCACCATAGAGCGGAGCGGGGCGAGAGTGCGGCTGGTTGTCTTGATGATGCTGCTCGCCGCATCGCTGCTGCAGAGCGCCGGCGCGCATGAGGTGCCTAGCGACGTCACGGTTCGCATGCTCGTGAGGCCCGACGGCGACCGCATCCGGCTGCTCGTGCGTACGCCGCTCGAGGCGATGCAGGACATCACGTTCCCGACGTTCGGCCCGGGCTATCTCGACATCCCGAGCGCGGCGCCGCAGCTCCGCGATGCCGCCAGGCTCTGGCTCGCCGACAACATCGACCTGTACGAAGGCGACCGCCGCGTGCCTGCGCTTACCGTCGTCGCCGTGCGCGTCTCGATTCCGAGCGACCGGTCGTTCGCCGATTACGATTCGGCGCTCGCGCACTTCGGCGCGGCGCCGCTGCCGGCCGGCGTCGAGCTGCCGTGGCAGCAAGCGCTGCTCGACGTGTTTTTCGAAGCGCCGATCGAGAGTGAAGCGTCGCTGTTCTCGATTCACCCGCGCACCGAGCGGCTCGGCATGCGCGTCGTGAACGCCGTGCGTTTCTTCGGCGCGAACGGCGTCGAGCGCGTATTTCAGATCGAGGGCGACGCCGGCGTCGTCGCGCTCGATCCGCGTTGGCATCAGTCGATGGTCCGGTTTGTCGCCCTCGGCTTCGAGCACATCTTGGGCGGCGCCGATCATCTCCTGTTTCTGCTGACGCTCGTGGTGCCGTTCCGGCGCCAGCTGCGCAAGCTCGTGTGGATCGTCACGGCGTTCACGGCCGGGCATTCGGTTACGTTGATCGCCTCCGCGTACGGCGCGGCCCCGGGCGCGCTCTGGTTTCCGCCGCTCGTCGAGACGCTGATCGCGCTGTCGATCTTCTATATGTGCGTCGAGAACGTCGTTTGCCCCGAGCCGCGCACGCGTTGGCCGATCGCGTTCGGCTTCGGGCTCGTGCACGGCTTCGGCTTTTCGTTCGCTCTGCAGAACACGCTGCAATTTGCCGGCGATCACGTGCTGACGTCGCTGCTCTCGTTCAACGTCGGCATCGAGCTCGGGCAGTTGCTCGTGCTCGTGGTACTCGTGCCGGCGCTGAACGTGCTGTTCCGCTACGTCGACGCGCGCATCGGCGGCGTCGTGATCGCGGTCGTCGTCGGCCACACGGCGTGGCACTGGCTCGCGGAGCGCTTCACGGCGCTTCGAGCTTTCGATCTCTGGCCGTGACCTCGCGGCGCGGCCTCGAAACTGTTAGCCGCCATACCCGGTTCGCGGGCAAATAGAACCGCCCGCGGTGCGGTGTTTCGGTTATCGTGCGCGCTTTCTTGAGTGGGCGGTCAGAAATAAATGCGGCTGAGGCGGTGGGGATGGTGCGCGCTCGTGTGCGCGGGCGGGGCATTCGCTCAGGCTGCGGGCCCGCTCCAGGACCCGGGTCAGAAGACCGTGCAGATCGCGCGCACCACAGCTCGGCCCGTCATCGACGGCGCGCTCGACGATGCCGTGTGGGCCAGCGCGGCCCGCATCGATAACTTCCACCAGGTCAATCCCGTCGAGTACGCCGAGCCGTCCGAGCGCACGGAGATCTACTTACTCTATGACGACGACGCGCTCTACATCGGGGCGCGCATCTACACGCCGCCCGGCGAGATCACGGCGAACGTCATGCGGCAGGGCGCCTCGATCACGCAGGAAGACTCGCTGTTCGTGACGCTCGACCCGTTCAACACGCAGCGCGGCGGTTACTTCTTCGGTTTGAACGCGCACGGTGTGCGCTTCGACGGGTTGTACCGCAACGTCTCGGAGTACTACAGCGACTGGGACAGCATCTGGGACGCCGGCGCGCAGCGCTTCGAGGGCGGCTGGACGGCGGAGTACGAGATCCCGTTCAAGTCGCTGTCGTTCGATCCGGGCAGCGACACGTGGGGCCTCAACTTCTCGCGTAGCCTCGAGACGCGCAACGAAGACATGGCGTGGGTATCGCGCAATCGGCGTTGGGACCCGAGCAGCGCTGGGCTCATGACGGGGCTCACGGGCTTGGACCAAGGCATTGGCCTCGACGTCGTGCCGTCGGCGAGCCTCACGAACCGGCGCGTGCTGCGTAACGACAACCCCGCGACCCCGGAGGACGAGGCCGACACGTCCGACGACGACTTCGAGCCTTCGCTCGATCTCTTCTACAAGCTCACGCCGCAGATGAATGCGTCGCTGACATTCAACACCGATTTCTCCGCGACCGAGGTCGACGATCGCCAAGTCAATCTCACGCGCTTCGGTTTGTTCTTTCCCGAGAAGCGCGACTTCTTTCTGCGCGAGGCCGACATCTTCGAGTTCGGCCGCATCGGCGCATCGGACGGCACTGGCGCGCTCAGCAATGCCGAACGCCAGAACGCGCGGCCGTTCTTCTCGCGGCGCATCGGCTTGGGCGAGTTCGGCGAGCCGGTCGACTTGAACTACGGCGGCAAGATCAGCGGCCGCGCCGGCCGTTTCGAGCTCGGCGCGCTTTCGATTCGCCAGGACGAGAACCCGCTCGCGGGCGTCGACGATACGACGCTGTCCGTCGTGCGCGCGAAAGCCGGCATCGGCAGCGAGTCGACGATCGGCGCCGTCTTTACGGACGGCGATCCGCTGAACCCGCGCGACAATTCGCTCGCGGGTTTCGATGCGCTGTACCGCAACTCGCGCCTGCCGGGCGGCCGCACGCTCGAGACGGGCGTGTGGTATCAGCAGACGGACACGGAGTGGTTCGCGGGCGAGGCGCCAAACCAGCTCGATCCCGATGGCGCCGACTCCGCCGCCGGCATCACGCTCTCGATCCCGAGCAACAACAAGTTTCGCGGCGCGGTCGCCACGCGGCGCGTCGAAGGTAACTTCTATCCCGGGCTCGGCTTCACGAGCCGCACGGACATTCGCGACTACTCGGGGCAAATCGCGTACACGCACCGGCCGATGACGGGCTATTGGCAATCGCTGTTCTTCAATCTCGACGGGCAGCGCATCGAAGGTCTGAACGGGCGTTTGCAGTCGCAGCAGATCGGTCTCACTCCGGTCCAAATGTACAACCGGACGAACGACATGCTGTACCTACGCTCGAACTTCGAGAAAGAGGTGCTCGACGTGCCGTTCGCGATTCGGCCGGGCACGATCATCCCCGTCGGCGAATACTCGTTCGACGACCACGGCGTCGAGGTCGGCTTCTCGGCGCACCGGCGTTTTTCGGGCCGCATCGCTCGCACCGACGGCGGTTTCTACAACGGGACGCGCGTGCGAACGTTCGGCAATTTCACGTGGACGCCGAGCCCACGCTTCCGCACCGGCGTGGGTTTCAATATCCAGGAGATCGACTTGCCGGTCGCGAACGGCGAGTTCACGACGCGCATCGTGAACACGAATTTCGACATCGTGTTCTCGTCGCGGTTGTCGTGGACGAACTTGATTCAGTACGACAACGTCAGCGAGATCATCGGGCTCAACTTGCGGCTGAACTGGATTCCCGAGGCCGGCCGCGAGCTCTACTTCGTCATCAACCACAACGTCCAGGATTTCGACGAGGACAACCGCTTCCATTCGCTCGCGAGCGACGTCGTCGCGAAGGCGAGCTACACCTTCAGGTTCTGAGGGTGCGCCGCGCCGGCAGGGAGTGCGCTGGGGCTGCACGTTTTCCATAATCGGGACCGTTGTTCAGGCCGTGAAGACCTGCACAGCGGCGGCGGGCCCGAGCGCGTAGCGTGCATGTTGGCGGCGACGGATCGCTGCGATACGGCTGGTGAGCCAAATGGGCTTCAAAGGGACGTTATTCGGCAACCGCGTTGCGCGCCGGCTGTTCTGGTCCTTCGCGCTGGCCAGCCTCGTTCCGATCGTCACATCCGCAGTCTTCACGGTCGCCGAGGCGTATCGGAGCTCGCCCGCTCCAACCCTGGTCGGCTCCCTTGCGGCGCTGGGGGGCGCTTACCCTCGCGCTCTCGCGATCAGCTCCGTCGTGATCCTGCTGCTCGCAATCGCGCAGAGCCGGCGCATTCTGCGTCCTTTGAGCCGGCTCGTTGCGGGTACGCGCAAGATCGCGGGCGGCGACTTTGCGACGCGCGTCGATCTCGATGGCGACGACGAGTTTCGCGAGCTTGGCAACGCGATGAACGCGATGGCTCGGAAATTGGGCCGGCAGTTCGAGACCCTGACCGCGCTGCGGGACATCGACGGACTGATTCTCGCTTCCTCGCAGACCGAAGGCATCCTCGAGTCCGTCGCAGCGCGAGTTGCGACGACAGAGCACGGGTGCGACATCGCGGTCTTGCTGATCGATGGCGATCATCCGGAGCTCGCACGGTTGTACCGTCGCAGCGGCAACGGCGGCGCGGAGAAATGCTCGCAGGTCCGCTGTGCGGTATCACCGGAGCTGCGCCAATGGCTCGCCCAGCGCGACCGCGGCAGCCTCGAACAAGCGGCCGCCCTGCGCAGCCGGTTGCCGGCGCTTGCACCTCCTGACGACAACTATCGCGTGCTCGTGATACCGCTCGTTCACGGCGAGCAGCTTCGTGGAGCGTTGTTCGCGGCGTTTCAGCCCGGCACCGTAGCTGAGCCCGAGCTCGATTCGCTGGGCGAGCTCGCGAATCGTATCGCGGTTGCGATTTCGGCCACCGAGCGCGAGCAGCAGCTGGTTCGCAGGGCGCACTTCGACACGCTCACGGGGCTGCCGAACAGGCAGCTCTGCCACGACCGCCTGCGCCAGGCCTTGGCCGTCGCTCGGCGGCAAGAGCAGAAGCTCGCCGTGGTGTTCATCGATCTAGACGGATTCAAGCATGTCAACGACTCGCTCGGTCACGCGGCGGGCGACCGGCTGCTCCGTGAGGCATCGGTGCGGCTGCGCGCGGCCACGCGCGAGACGGACACCGTGGCGCGGCTTGGCGGCGACGAATACGTGGTCATCCTCCCGAGCGTGCACGGGGCGCTCGAGGTCGAAGTGCTCGTCGCCAGCCTCATGGAGGCGCTGAAGTGGCCCTTCCACATCGACGGCGAGCAATGCTTCATCAGCGCGAGCGTCGGAGTCACGATCTTCCCCGAGGACGGCGGTACCGCCGAGGAGCTGCTGCGCAAGGCGGACACGGCGATGTACAGCGCCAAGGAATCCGGTCGAGCACGCTACGTGTTCTTCGCCAAGGAAATGGACGACCGGATTCACGACCGCCGGATGCTGCAAAGCGATCTACGCAGCGCTCTGGCCAACCGAGAGCTGTTCCTCGTCTATCAACCGCAGTTGGACCTCGCGACACACGAAGTCGTCTGCGCAGAGGCGTTGCTGCGCTGGCGCCACCCGACGCGCGGACTGATCGCGCCCTCGATCGTGTTGCCCGTGCTCGAGGAGACCGGCCTCGTGGAATCCATCGGCAGGTGGACGCTGCGAACTGCGCTCGAGGAACTGTCGCGCTGGAGAAGCCAAGGCGTGTCGATTCCTCGCGTGGCCGTCAACGTCACGACGCGGCAACTGTTCGACGCCGGTTTCGTGAGCCTGATCGACGAATGCTTGCATTCGACGAAGCTCCCGGGCTCTTGCCTCGAGATCGAGTTGACGGAGGCGAGTCTCGTGACCGATTTCGCACGCGCCGATCGAGTGCTGCGCGAGCTGGCAGAGCGCGGGATTCGCACGGCGATCGACGACTTCGGGACGGGCTATTCGTCGCTCGGCTACCTGAAGGAGCTCAACTTCGACCGCGTCAAGATCGACCGAGCGTTCATCGAAGGCTTGCCGGACGAAAAATCGCTGGCGATCGTCAAGGCCGTCCTCGGTATTGCGCACTCCTTGCGTAAAGAGGTGATCGCGGAAGGCATTGAATCGGACGCGCAGCGCCGTCAGCTCGCGAAGCTGCAGTGCGAGATCGGGCAAGGCTTCCTTTTCTGCAAGCCGCTTCTCGGCCCGGCGTTCGGTGAGTGGCTCGGGCAGCACGAGGCGACGCGTTTGCTGAAAGAGGTCTTCGCCTCGAACGGGTAGGCTACTCGCGGCCTTACGGCGCCGGCGGGTTCTGGCTCGAGCTCTCAAGTGCAGGCGCTGCAGCGCCGACGGCTTTGTCGAGATCCTCCGCGAGCGCCGCATGCAGCTCGAGAATCTTCGGTTCGAGTGTCGTGACGTCCGTCAGGTAAGCCTGCATCGTGAGACCGAAGCCCGTGAAGTCGGGCGCCGAGAATGTCGCCGGCGTGAAGCTCGACTGCGAGAACGTCTGCTGCTCTTGCTCGAGCTTGGCTTGCGCCGTGTAGGTCTTCGAAATCGCGAACGCGAGCTCGGGATCGAGGAAGCCGAGCGATCCCGTCGCAACCGCGAGGTCCCACGCCGAGTGCTCGAAGCTGACGGGCTGGATGCCCTTGAACTGCGTCTGGATCGCGAACGACAAGTAGCTCTTCGGGCTCGTCGAAGCGACGAACTGCGAGACTCGTAGCAGCAGGCCGCGGTGGTAGTCGAGCACGCCCTCGATGGCGGCCGAGTTGGCCGCAACCTCGACGCGAAAGCGCTCGAGCGTGCGCTTGGCCAGCGCTTCTTGTTGCCGCTCCTCGCGCCACTCGTCGGCCAAGAGTCCGAGAAACACGGCGACGGTGATTAGCGCCATCTCCAACAGCAAGCCGAGCGCTGAACGGAAGCGGTGGCGCGACGGAAACACTCGCGGCATGAAGCCCCCTCGCCGTGGTGGGAGTCCGCGCGCAATGGTAGCCGCAAGCGGCCGGCGTGACTATTCGCGCGGAATGCCGAGCGCGGAGTCGAGCAGGGCGGATGCCGCGGCCGATACGGCGCCGATTTGCTCACGGCCGTCGTACGCGAGGCGCGCGGAGAACGCGCCGCTGTACAGCAATGCCAACGCGTCGCCGAGCACGTCGGGCTGACGCGCGCCCATCTCGCGGCACAAACCGCGCAGCCGCTGCGCGATCTCGATCTTGTGCTTCTTGATCACGACGCGCGCGGGATGGTCCTCGTCGACGATCTCGACGGCGGCGTTCGCGACCGCGCAGCCGCGACACTCGTCGTCGCCGATGATCTCGGTTTGAAAGCGCGCGATGAGCTCCTCGATTTGCTTGCGCGGCTCACCGGGATGCTCTGCGAGGATCGCGTCCCACCATTCCCAGAATCGCTTCGATTGCTCCTCGAGCACCTGGACGATCAAGTCGTCCTTCGATTCGAACACGCGATAGAACGTCACCTTCGTCGTGCCGGCCTCGGCCGCGATCGCATCGACGCTCACGCCACGGATGCCGTTTCGATAGAACAAGTTGATCGCCGCGCTGAAAAGCCGGTCGCGCGCGCACGCGTTCGCGTCGCAGTGCGAAAGCGCCGTGAACGGCGACAGCGACGTCGCCTCGGGAACTTTTTGCTCGGGTGTTGACATGTTACTTACCGGTAAGTATCGTACCGGCCCATGATGTTACTGAACGGTATAGTAACACTCGAGTCACATTCAAGCGAGTGCCACTTCACGGTTCAGTCACAAAACGAATAACCGATTGAGCAAGAAGGATTTTCGTATGGACTCGCAAGGGATTCAGGGCCTCAACATCGTTCGTCGTTTGTCGCTGCTTTTACCGTTCGCTCTCGTGGGTTGCGCCGTCGGCGAAGCCGAAACTCCCCCTTCGGCTCCGCCGGCGCCGCAAGTCACGACCGCCGAGGTCGCGGTCCAGGAGCTCAACGAGTCCTCCGACTTCACGGGTCGCCTCGAGGCCGTCGAGAGCGTCGCCGTCCGGCCGCGCGTCGGCGGCTACGTCGAGTCCGTGCACTTCGCGGAAGGCGGGCGCGTTGCGGCGGGCGACCTCTTGTACCAGATCGATTCGCGGCCCTTCAAGGCAGAAGTCGACCGCCTGAAGGCCGAGCGCGAGCGCGCCGTCGCGCAGCTCGGCCTCGCGACGACCTATCGCGATCGCGCCGAACGCCTGCTCGAGCGCAACGCGACGTCGCAGGAAGAATTCGAGCGCAACGCGGCCGATGCGGCCGTCGCCACCGCACAGCTCGCCTCGATCGAAGCGGCGCTCGATGCGGCCGAGCTCAACTTGTCGTTCACGCGCGTGACGGCGCCGATCGCCGGCCGCGTGTCGCGAGCGATCGTGACGGCCGGCAACTTGGTCGACGCGTCCGTCGTGTTGACCACGGTCGTTTCCGACGACGCCGTGTACGCGTACTTCGACGTCGACGAGCAGACGTACCTCGACCACGTGCAGGCGAATGCCGCGGACCTGAGCGCCGTGCACGTCGGCCTCATCAACGAGAAGGGCTATCCGCACGAGGCGCGGCTCGACTTCGTCGACAACCAAGTCGATCCGCAGCACGGTACGATCCGTGCGCGCGCGGTGCTCGACAACCGCGACGGCGAGTTCACGCCGGGCTTGTTCGCGCGCATGAAGCTCGTGAGCCCGAACCGTTACAGCGCTGCGCTCGTCGACGATCGCGCGATCGGCACCGATCTCGGCAAGCGTTTCGTGTTCGTCGTCGACGAACAGGGCGTCGTGCAATACCGGTCCGTCGAAACCGGCCGGCTCGTCGACGGCTTGCGCGTCGTCGAGAACGGCCTCGCGGCCGGCGACGTCGTCATCGTGAACGGTCTCCAGCGCGTGCGTCCCGGCGTGAACGTCGCGCAGACGCGCGTCGCGATGGGCCATGACTTGCCGGCGCTCGCGCAGCTCGATGACGCCGCGGCCGCCGATCAACCCTCCGCGTTCTGAGGCGACGACAATGAATTTCTCCCAGTTCTTCATCAAGCGGCCGATTTTCGCCGGCGTTCTGTCGGCGATTATTTTCATCGCCGGCGCGCTATCGCTGCGGCTCCTGCCGATCAGCGAATATCCGGAAGTCGTTCCGCCGACCGTCGTCGTTCGCGCCATGTATCCCGGTGCCAACCCGCAGGTCATCGCGGAAACCGTCGCGTCGCCGCTCGAGCAGGCGATCAACGGTGTCGAGGACATGCTCTACACGTCGTCGCAGTCGACGGCCGACGGGCTCATGACCTTGAACGTCACGTTCGAGCTCGGCACCGACTTGGATCAGGCGCAGGTGCTCGTGCAGAACCGCGTTGCGCAGGCTCTGCCGAAGCTGCCCGAGGTCACGCAGCGGCTCGGCGTCGTGACCGAGAAGTCGCTGCCGGACTTCACGCTCGTCGTGCACTTGGTCTCGCCCGACCACCGCTACGACATGCTGTATCTCTCGAACTACGCCACCTTGCGCGTTCGCGACGAGCTGCGCCGCATCGACGGCGTCGGCGACGCGCAGGTGTTCGGCGCGGGCGAGTACTCGATGCGCGTGTGGCTCGACCCCGAGAAGGTCGCCGCGCTGAACCTCACGGCCACCGACGTCGTGCGCGCAATCCGCCAGCAGAACGTGCAGGTCGCGGCCGGCCAGCTCGGTAGCCCGCCCGCCCCGAGCGCCGCGCAGTTCCAGCTGCTCGTCGACACTCAAGGCCGCCTCGTCACCGAGGAAGAATTCGAGAGCATCGTCATCAAGAGCGGCGAACGCGGTCAGATCACGCGCCTGAAGGACGTCGCACGCGTCGAGCTCGGCGCGAGCACGTACGCACTGCGCTCGTTGCTCGACAACGAGCAGGCCGTCGCGATCCCCGTGTACCAGCAGCCCGGCAGCAGCAACGCGATCGACATCTCGAACAAAGTCCGCGCGAAAATGGAGGAGCTAAAGAAGGACTTCCCGCAGGGCGTCGACTACCGCATCGTCTACGACCCGACGATGTTCGTGCGCGAGTCGATCGGCGCCGTCGTGCAGACGCTCGTCGAGGCGCTCGTGCTCGTCGTGCTCGTCGTCGTGCTGTTCTTGCGCACCTGGCGTGCGTCCGTGATCCCGCTCGCGGCCGTGCCCGTGTCGCTCGTCGGCACGCTGGCCGCGATGCATCTGCTCGGCTTTTCGCTGAACGCGTTGTCGCTGTTCGGCCTCGTGCTCGCGATCGGCATCGTCGTCGACGACGCGATCGTCGTCGTCGAGAACGTCGAGCGCAACATCGAGAAGGGCTTGAGCCCGTTCGAAGCCGCGAAGCGCGCGATGACCGAGGTCACGAGCCCGATCATCGCGATCTCGGCCGTGCTGATCGCGGTGTTCGTGCCGACGGCGTTCATCACGGGCCTCTCCGGCCAGTTCTACGAGCAGTTCGCGCTCACGATCGCGATCTCGACCGTCATCTCCGCCGTGAACTCGCTGACGTTGTCGCCGGCGCTTGCCGCGCTCTTGTTGAAGCCGCACGGCGAGAAGCCCGACCGCTTCCAGCGCGGCATCGACTTCGCGTTCGGTTGGGCGATCGGCCCGTTCAACCGCTTCTTCGAGTGGCTCTCCGTGCACTACGTCGGGCTCACGAGCGCGACGTTGAAGCGCGCGGGTCGCGCGGCCGTCATGTACGCGGCGCTGATCGGCGTCACGTACGTGGGTTTTAGGAGCGTCCCCGAGGGCTTCATCCCACAGCAGGACAAGGAGTATCTCGTCGCGTTCGCGCAGTTGCCTGAGGCTGCGACGCTCGATCGCACGGAAGACGTGATCCGCCGCATGACGGACATCATGTTGGCGGAGCCTGGCGTTGCGCATTCGGTCGCGTTTCCTGGCCTCTCCGTGAACGGCTTCGTCAATGCGCCGAACGTCGGTATCGCGTTCGTCGCGCTGCGCGACTTCGAGGACCCGAATTTCGAGAAGACGCGCTCCGCGAACGAGATCGCGGCCGCGCTGAACGAGAAGTTCGCGGCGATCCAAGACGCGTACATCGCGATCTTCCCGCCGCCGCCGGTGCAGGGCTTGGGCACGATCGGCGGCTTCAAGCTGCAGATCGAGGACCGCGCGGGCCTCGGTTATCGCGCGCTCTACGAGGAGACGCAGAAGATCGTCGGCGCGGGTTGGCAGACACCGGGCGTCACCGGTCTCTTCTCGAGCTATCAAGTCAACGTGCCGCAGGTGCGCGCCGACGTCGACCGCGACAAAGCGATGGCGCAGGGCGTGCCGCTCACGGAGATCTTCGACACCATGCAGGTGTATCTCGGCTCGCTGTACGTGAACGACTTCAATCGCTTCGGCCGCACGTACCAAGTCAACGCGCAAGCGGACATGCCGTTCCGCCTGGAGCCCGAGGACATCCGCCAGCTCAAGGTGCGGAACTCCGGCGGAGACATGGTGCCGCTCGGCTCGTTCGTCTCGCTCGAGCAGACCGCCGGCCCCGACCGCGTCATGCACTACAACGGCTATCCGTCCGCCGAGATCAACGGCGGCCCGGCGCCGGGCTACTCGTCCGGCGAGGCCGAAGCGCTGATCGCGCAGATCGCCGAGGGCTCGTTGC
>Ga0315912_10002879_pt1 | contig 17762 bp, 19 predicted proteins | sample VfabasoilMG_FD_204469 | JGI IMG/M metagenome (GOLD analysis project Ga0315912, IMG submission 204469) | Garden soil microbial communities collected in Santa Monica, California, United States - V. faba soil | ecosystem: Environmental > Terrestrial > Soil > Garden | place: USA: California...
TGTGGCGGCTGCGCTTGGTATCCCGTGCTATGAAACGCCAACTGGCTGGAAGTTTTTTGGCAACCTGATGGATGCGGACAAAGTCACGTTATGCGGCGAGGAAAGCTTTGGTACCGGCTCCAGCCATGTACGCGAAAAAGACGGGCTGTGGGCGGTGCTGTTCTGGCTGAATATCCTCGCAGCGAAGCAGCACTCAGCTGCGCAGCAATTAACGGCGAAGCAGTCAGTGAAAGAGATAGTGATGGCACACTGGGCGCAGTATGGCCGTAACGTGTATTCGCGTCATGATTACGAAGGTATTGCGACCGATGCCGCCAATGGCATCATGCAACATCTGAAAGCGAACTTCAGTCATTTGACGGGAAGTCAGTTTGGGCGCTACAGCGTTAAGGCCTGCGATGATTTTAGCTACACCGACCCGATAGACGGCAGCGTGAGCACTGGTCAAGGCCTACGTATTATGTTTACTGATGGCTCGCGCATTGTTTTCCGGCTCTCCGGCACTGGCACCGAGGGCGCTACACTGCGCATCTATCTGGAAGCTTTTGAGCCGGATACTGCAAATCACCATCTAGACGCGCAGATGGCATTGGCCGAGATGATACAAATTGCCCTGCAGATTTCAGAACTAAAAGAACGCACCGGGCGCGATAAACCTACGGTGATTACTTAGGTTCTTAGCTATTCCTCAAGCTGTTTGATGGTCATTTCACCCTTATACAGCCGCACATCCATGCGGCTCAGGAATGACATACCCAGTAGCGCATCACCACCCAGACCGGGGGCGATGGTGGCGGCCACGTCTCTTGCTTCAACGCCGCCCAGTCTGACCGTTTCCAGTCGCGTCATATAAGCCACGCTGTTGCCATTGGCTGTGGCGGTGCGAATTGCCGCATTACTTTTTAAGCCCAGCTTGTTGGCCACTTTTTGTGAAATGGCCACACCGGTTGCGCCAGTGTCTACCAGCACTTCAACCTTAGTGCCGTTAATGATCGCCTCGGCGCGGTAATGGCCATCCGGGCTGCGTTGTAAGGTCACTGTTTTGTCTTCACCCAGCGCTGTTGCCTTATTAGGGTTGAGCATGCCATCTACCAAATAGTAGATAATACCGGCAAGCATGAGCCAGATGATGGAAACGATAGCAGTATTTCTGGACATTAGCTAAAAAGGAAGTTTTGCGTGTGGCGCAGCGGCCAGGATAATCTGCTTGAATTGGGCTTGAATGCGCTTTAACGCAGCTTTGCTATTGGCTTCAAAGCGCAAGACCATCACCGGGGTGGTGTTGGATGGCCGCATCAAGCCGAAGCCATCCTGGTATTCCACACGTAGGCCGTCGATGGTAATGACTTCAGTTGCACCTTCAAATTTGGCAGTTTTTTGCAGCTCTGCAATGAGTTTGTGCGGCTCACCTTCCTGCATCTGGATGTGCTGCTCCGGGGTGCTGATGCTGTCCGGCAGTCCTTTTAATATTGCGGAAGGATTATCAGAACGGCTCAGAATTTCCAGTAGGCGCGCCCCGGCATAAAGGCCGTCGTCAAATCCATACCAGCGCTGCTTGAAGAAAGTATGGCCGCTCATTTCACCAGCCAATGCAGTGTCAGCCTCTTTCATTTTGGCTTTAATCAGCGAGTGTCCAGTCTTCCACATCAGCGGCTTACCGCCGCGCGCAGTAATGAATGGGGCAAGGTTGCGCGTGGATTTTACGTCATAAATGATGGTGGCGCCGGGCGTATGCTTCAGTACATCCTCGGCAAATAGCATGAGCTGGCGATCGGGGTAGATGATGCTGCCATCCTTTGTAATAACACCCAGACGGTCGCCGTCACCGTCAAAAGCGAGGCCAATTTCGGCATCGCCCTGTTTGAGTGCGGCGATTAAGTCATTCAAGTTTTCCAGCACGGAAGGGTCCGGGTGGTGATTGGGAAAGTTGCCATCCACTTCGCAGAATAGTCCTTCGACCTCGCAACCCAAAGCCCGATAAAGCTTGCCGGCAAATGCACCAGCCACCCCATTGCCGCAATCCACGGCAATTTTCATGGGCCGTGTCAGTTTGATGTCGCCTGCAATTTTTGCGATATATTCTGGCGCAATATCGTAGTTGCTCTCGGTGCCGCTACCTTCAAATAACTGAGCCTGCTCAATACGCTGGTATAAGCCTTGTATGGCCTTACCCGACAGCGTTTCGGTGGCCAGCACTATTTTCAGACCGTTATAGTCTGGTGGGTTGTGGCTGCCGGTGACCATCACACCGCAATTGGTGCCGAGATGACAGGCCGCAAAATACACCATGGGCGTTGCCACCATGCCAAGATTAACTACATGTATGCCGCTTTTGCGGATGCCGCGTGATAAGGCAGCCGCAAGCGTTGGGCCAGATAAGCGACCATCGTAGCCAACGCAAATTTGCGTCTGGCGCCGCGCACTGGCCTCAGAGCCTATGGCATGGCCGATGACTTCCACAATTTCCGGCGTGAGTGTTTTGCCGACAATGCCACGGATGTCGTAGGCTTTGAAGATTTCTTTGGGTAAACTCATGGGGCTAATTCATGGGGGTAGTTGCATAACGGCATTCAGACTTCATCGATCCAGGCCTGTTGTATCGCCTCCAGAATCTTCTCGCCGCTTTTATTCGGGTCATCATCGAAGTCATCCAGCTCCATGATCCATCGGTGCAAATCGGTAAAACGGAGAGTTCTTGGATCGACCTCTGTGTGTGTATCGCAAAGCGCTTCCGCAATTAGCTGTATGTCAGTCCATTTCATGGCTTAATCCTTGTGCATCATGATAGTTAGATTATAGCGCGGCATTCTGTGCTGAGCTTGGGCATGTTAAAATCTCGCTTATTACTTTAGTCTCCGGAAATTCAGTCATGTTTAGTGCAGCAAAGAAATTGAGTGTCGCAGATCCAGCCCTCTGGAAGTCGATTGAAAGTGAGCGCCAGCGCCAGGATCAGCATATCGAGCTGATTGCCTCGGAAAATTACACCAGCCCTGCAGTGATGCAGGCGCAAGGCTCGCAGCTTACCAATAAATATGCAGAGGGCTATCCGGGCAAGCGTTTTTACGGTGGCTGCGAATTTGTGGACGAGGTGGAACAGCTGGCGATTGACCGCGTAAAACAGCTTTTCGGTGCCGAATATGCCAACGTGCAGCCGCATTCCGGCTCTCAGGCCAACCAGGCAGTCTATTTTTCCATCCTGAAGCCTGGCGATACGGTGATGGGGATGAATCTCGGCCACGGTGGTCATTTAACCCATGGCTCACCAGCCAACTTATCCGGCAAACTATTCAATATCGTGCCTTATGGCTTGAACGCCAAAGAAGAGATTGATTACGATGAAATGGAACGCATTGCCCTAGAATGTAAGCCCAAGCTGCTCATCGGCGGTGCCAGTGCTTACGCTTTGCGTTTTGACTGGGGACGCATGTCCGAGATTGCAAAGAAAGTAGGTGCACATTTCATGGTAGATATGGCGCATTACTCGGGATTGATTGCGGCTGGCGTTTACCCGAACCCGGTGCCGCATGCCGACTTTGTAACTTCCACCACGCATAAGACCTTGCGCGGCCCGCGCGGCGGGATTATTCTGGCCAAGGCGGAATTTGAAAAGACTATCAATTCCAATGTATTCCCTTCATTGCAGGGTGGCCCACTGATGCACGTTATTGCTGGTAAGGCTACCGCATTCTTGGAAGCATTACAGCCGGAATTCAAAACCTACCAGCAGCAGGTACTCAAAAATGCTGTTGTTTTGGCTGAAATCTTGACGGAACGTGGCTTACGCATTATTTCCGGCCGCACTGAATCGCATATGTTTATGGTGGACCTGCGTCCTAAGGGCTTGACCGGCAAGGCGGCTGATGCAGTGCTGGGCCAAGCGCATATCACAGTAAATAAAAACGCCATCCCGAACGACCCAGAAAGTCCGTTTGTGACTTCCGGCATTCGTATCGGCTCACCGGCGATTACTACGCGCGGCTTTATGGAAGCCGAAGCAAAACAAGTGGCGCACCTGATTGCTGATGTGCTGGATAACCCGACGGATGAAGCAGTGGTGGCTACGACCAAAGACAAGGTTCATGCGCTGACCAGCCGTTTTCCGGTCTATGGAACTTAAAGGCTTGTGAAAAGTGAAAGGTGAAAAGTGAAACGTAAAAATCTAGAGCTGCCACTTGAGGGGTTCCCACATTTCACGTTTGACGTTTTACGTTTAACGGCAACACCATGAAATGCCCCTTCTGCGGTGCCGACGATACCCAGGTCATTGACTCACGGGTCAATGAAGAGGGTGACAGCATACGTCGCCGTCGTCGCTGTGCCAGTTGTGATAAACGTTTTACTACCTATGAGACAGCGGAACTGCACTTGCCGCAGGTAGTGAAGCAGAATGGCACGCGCGAGGAATTTTCGCGCGACAAACTGCGCCTTTCCTTTACCCGCGCCCTGCACAAACGCCCGGTACCGACTGAATATGTGGATAGGGCCATTGATCACATCGTGCAAAAAATACTTGGTCAGGGTGAGCGTGAAATCGCTGCACGCGACCTAGGCGAGGTGGTGATGCAGGAACTGCGGGTGATGGACAAGGTGGCCTATATACGCTTTGCTTCGGTGTACCGCAGCTTTCAGGATGTGGATGATTTCCACGAAGTAATTCGCGACCTGTAACCAAACGCCAAGCCGCATGGCATTTTCTCCCCAAGACCATTTACCAATGACGCAAGCGCTTCGAATAGCAGAAGCGGGACTTTATACCACCATGCCGAATCCGCGCGTGGGCTGTGTGATTGTCAAGGATGGTGTGGTAGTCGGCGAAGGCGCACATCTCAAGGCAGGCGAACCGCATGCCGAGGTGTTAGCCTTACATATGGCGGGCGAAAAGGCCAAAGGCGCAGATGTCTATGTGACGCTGGAGCCATGCAGCCACCATGGCCGCACACCGCCTTGTGTTGAAGCATTGGTAAAAGCAGGAGTGAAGCGAGTAGTGGCTGCGATGCAAGATCCCAACCCCAAGGTCGCCGGTAGCGGGTTGGCGCAGCTTAAGACGCAGGGTGTGGAGGTGCATAGCGGCCTGATGGAAATTCAGGCGCGCGAACTTAACCCTGGTTTTATCTCACGTATGACAAGCAATCGTCCCTTTGTCCGTTCCAAGATTGCCGCCAGCCTGGATGGGCGCACTGCGCTTGCCAATGGGACAAGCAAATGGATTACCGGTGAAGCTGCCAGGCGCGACTCGCAGCACTGGCGTGCACGTTCCTGCGCCATCATGACTGGGATTGACACGGTATTGGCTGACGACCCGCAAATGAATGTACGCGACCTCGATACAGACCGTCAGCCGTTGCGGGTGATAGCCGATAGCCGATTAAGCATTTCGCCACAGGCAAAGATATTGCAGCAAGGCAATACGCTGGTTGTCTATGCCACAGACTCAGACGACAAAGCAGCAATTTTGCAAAAGGTCGGTGCAGAGTTGCTTATGATGCCTAACGCAGATGGCCGTGTGTGCTTAGGCAGCTTGATGACCGAGCTAGCCAAACGCGAGATCAATGAAGTGCTGGTGGAAGCAGGCCAAGGACTCAATGGCGCATTGCTGGGGCAGAATTTAATCGATGAATTCCTATTTTATTATGCACCCGTCTTGATGGGCAGCGAAGCTAGGGGCATGTTTGCCATGCCCGCACTGACCGAGATGAGCCAGCGTATCGCGCTTGAAGTGATTGATATCAGGCAAATCGGTGTCGATATTCGCTTACGTGCAAAAGTAGCTTATGGCGACCTTTAAAAATGCAGAGTTTTGGGTTGCAGTACGAGGCGCACGGAACGCAGAAGCCGAGATAGTGCGGGGTTGTACAGCGAGGCTACGAGTACCGCGTAACGAAGTAATGCCCCATGAATTTTTTAGGTTGCCAAATGTTGATTGACACCCACTGTCATCTGGACGCCAGCGAGTTTGATAAGGACAGGGACAGTGTTGCGCTCGCAGCGCTGGAAAGCGGTGTTTCGGTCATTGTAGTACCTGCGGTTGAGCGGGAGAACTTTGAACGCGTAAGTCGTTTGGCTGGGCAACATGCCCATTGTGCAATGGCGTTGGGCATACACCCGCTATATGTCAATCATGCGCAGACTGAGGATTTATCCCAACTGGCTGACTTGGTCAAAAAAGAGCGACCTGTGGCGATTGGCGAAATAGGCCTGGATTTTTTTGTTGAAGGCTTTAACCGTGAGCAGCAGGAGTATTATTTTGTCGAACAATTAGAGTTGGCACGCCAATTCGATCTGCCGGTGATTCTGCATGTACGCAGGGCGATTGATGACATATTGAAGCATTTGCGGCGGTTCAAGGTGAAAGGCGGCATTGCTCATGCCTTTAATGGCAGTCGTCAGCAGGCTGACGAGTTTATCAGGCTGGGTTTCAAATTGGGGTTTGGTGGTGCCATGACTTACCCACGTGCCTCGAAGATACGAGAATTGGCTGCTACATTACCGCTAGAGGCGATTGTGCTGGAAACCGACGCGCCGGATATCCCACCTGAGTGGGTGGGTTCGCATGGTAGGAATAGCCCGGATCAGTTACCTAAAATTGCACAAGTTCTGGCAGATTTGCGAGGCCTAAAACTCACGCAAGTGGCTGAAATTACAACACAGAATGCTTTTAATGTGTTGCCAAAATTAGCTGACTTATACACACCTGCTCATGTGCCACATTAACTTGAGCGAAAAAACCATACAAATCCAATGACATACAATAAGTTATTGATTTTTATATTAAAAATAACAGATTAAAATTTGAGCGATTTGGAAAAATCGTTTCAAATTCAATAGTTACATTTTTAAGTCACATATATTCACAAAGTTATCCACAGTAATTGTGGATGGTAAAAACTCAAAATTTGAAAAGTTCAAAAATAGCAAGACTTTATGAAAATAAATAGCAAAAATTTCAGGACTATCTGGCCGCATTCTACGGGCAAATATGTGGAAATTATCGACCAGACTTTGCTTCCGCATCGGCTTGAGGTAAAGCGCATCAATTCCCTGAAGGCGATGGTTGCGGCGATCAAGACCATGCAAGTGCGTGGTGCACCGCTCATAGGAGCGGCGGCGGCCTATGGCATGGCATTGGCAACACTGGAAGATGCTGGCGATGAGAGCCTCACTAAAGCTACAGCCGATTTGCTTGCTAGCCGCCCAACCGCCGTGAATTTGCGCTGGGCGATAGAGCGTATGCTGGTGCATTTACAGCCGTTCACTGTATCGGCGCGAGTTGCCGCAGCATGGGCCGAGGCTGCTGCGATTTGTGATGAGGATGTGGTTATAAATAAGGCCATAGGTGAGCATGGTTTGAAATTAATTCAGGACGTTGTAGCTCAGAAAAATCGGCCACTTAATATCCTCACACACTGCAATGCTGGCTGGCTGGCCACCGTGGACTGGGGCACGGCACTCGCGCCTGTTTATGCTGCCCATGATGCAGGCCTGGCCGTGCATGTGTGGGTAGATGAGACGCGCCCGCGTAACCAGGGCGCCAGTCTGACGGCCTGGGAGCTTGGTCAGTATGGCGTGCCACATACGGTGGTGACTGATAATGCTGGCGGCCATTTGATGCAACATGGCAAAGTGGATTTGGTTATCATGGGCGCCGACCGTGTGACCAGCACCGGAGATGTGTGCAATAAGATAGGCAGCTATTTAAAAGCATTGGCCGCGTTTGATAATAAGGTACCTTGTTATGTGGCCGTGCCGTCGCCCACCATCGATTGGACGATTACCAATGGTCTACGAGAAATACCGATAGAGGAGCGTAGCGCGGATGAGGTGGCTTTTATCACCGGCCGCTTGCCTGACGGCAAGCTGGCGACGGTGAATATATTGCCGCAAGGTAGCGCGGTGGCTAATCCCGCGTTTGATGTAACACCGGCGCGGCTGGTGACCGGTATTATCACCGAACGCGGCGTGTGCGCATCCAGGCAATTGGGCGTACTGTTTCCTGAAAAAACCGGAGGGAAAAGATAATGCAGGCACAGCGTGAAAAACTGCTTGGAATCACCCGCAAGCTGTCCACTTTGGGACTTAATCAGGGCACTGCAGGTAATGTCAGTGTGCGCTCAAGTGAAGGGTTTTTGGTTACACCTTCGGGCGTAAAGACTGAAGAGATGGCGCCGCATGACATGGTATGGATGGATTTTAATGGCCAAAGCCAGGGTGAGCGCGAACCCTCCAGCGAGTGGCGTTTCCATCATGATATTTTGCAGGCACGGCCTGAGGTTGGCGCAGTGGTGCATACCCACTCCATGTTTGCTACCACGCTGGCATGTTTGCACAAGGATATCCCGCCATTTCACTACATGATTGCACTGGTCGGCGGGATTTCCATCCGCTGTGCGCCGTATGCGCCATTCGGCTCACAAGCTCTGTCTGATAATGCACTGCAGGCGTTGCAGGAGCGCAAGGCTTGCCTTCTGGCTAATCACGGCATGATTGCACTGGGGCGCGACTTGGACGACGCCCTAGATATGACAGTTGAAGTGGAAAACCTGTGTGAGCAATATTGGCGGGCCTTACAGCTCGGTGAGCCGTATTTACTGACGGAGCAGGAAATGGCTGAGGTACTCGAGCGCTTCAAGAGTTATGGCCGATGGGCAAAGCCAGATTAATTTTATTTGGGCTGTTTTTGGCTCAAGCTTCATTGTGGCGAACAGCCCTTTCCAGTAAAATGAACTCCCGTCAGCAATGCTCAAAAAAGTTTCCCCATGACCAAATTTGTATTCGTGACTGGCGGTGTAGTTTCCTCTCTGGGTAAGGGCATTGCAGCGGCGTCGCTCGGTGCTATCCTCGAATCGCGTGGCATCAAGGTGACCATGCTCAAGCTTGACCCCTATATCAACGTTGACCCCGGCACCATGAGTCCATTCCAGCACGGCGAGGTATTTGTCACCGATGACGGCGCTGAAACCGATCTTGACCTTGGCCATTACGAGCGCTTTATCAGTTCACGCATGGGTAAGCGCAACAATTTCACCACCGGCCAGATTTACGAAAGCGTCATCAAGAAAGAGCGGCGCGGTGAATATCTGGGCAAGACTGTCCAAGTCATCCCGCACATTACCGATGAAATCAAAACCCATATCAAGCGTGGCGCTGAAGGTAGTGATGTCGCAATTGTAGAGGTAGGCGGTACCGTGGGTGATATTGAATCGTTGCCGTTCCTGGAAGCCATCCGCCAGATGGGGATAGAAGAAGGCCGCAGTAACGCCTGCTATATTCACCTTACTCTGGTGCCGTGGATTCCCGCTGCCGGTGAGCTGAAAACCAAACCCACCCAGCACTCAGTGAAAGAGCTGCGCGAGATTGGTATTCAACCGGATATCCTATTGTGCCGCGCCGACCGCAGCATTCCAGAAGACGAAAGAAAAAAGATTGCGCTGTTTACCAATGTCTCGCCGGAAGCTGTTATTTCAGCGGTGGATGCCGATTCCATCTATAAGATTCCTGGGCTGTTGCATGACCAGATTATTGATGAAATCGTTTGCCACAAGCTGGATATCCTTGCCAAGGCAGCAGATCTGTCGAGCTGGGACAAGATTGTTGACGCGCTGGAACATCCGCAGCATGAAGTGAATATCGCTTTTGTCGGCAAGTATGTTGACCTCACCGAATCCTACAAATCGCTGACCGAGGCGCTGATACACGCCGGCATCCACACCAAATCCAAGGTGCGCATTCATTACCTGGATTCAGAAGATATTGAGAAGAACGGCACTGCGGCACTGGCGAAAATGGACGCGATCCTGGTGCCGGGCGGTTTTGGCAAACGCGGCACTGAGGGCAAGATTGCGGCGATTGGCTATGCCAGGAAAAACAAAATACCCTACCTTGGGATTTGCCTAGGCATGCAACTTGCTGTCATCGAGTTTGCGCGCAATGCAGCGCACCTGAGTGACGCAAATAGTACCGAATTCAACCCTGATACCCCGCATCCGGTGATAGGCCTGATAACCGAGTGGCAGACTGCCGATGGCAAGCTGGAAAAGCGCGATGCAAACTCTGACCTCGGCGGCACCATGCGTCTGGGTGCACAGCGCTGTCCAATCGAGCCAAACACGCTGGCGGCAAGCATCTATGGCAAGGATGTGAATGAGCGCCACCGCCATCGTTTTGAGGTCAACAACCATTATGTAGAACAATTAAAAGCCGCGGGTCTGGTGGTTTCTGCGCGCACTCCCACAGAGAATTTGTGCGAGATTATCGAGCTGCCGCAAGGCGTCCATCCCTGGTTTGTCGCCTGCCAGTTCCACCCCGAATTTACCTCCAACCCACGTACTGGCCATCCGTTGTTTGCGGCTTACGTTGCCGCCGCCTTGCAGCATCAGCAAAGTAGCTTAAAGGGGAAGAAATGAAGCTGTGTGGATTTGAAGCCGGGTTAAATCACCCCTTATTCCTGATTGCTGGCCCTTGCGTGATTGAATCGCAGCAAATGGCGCTGGATACCGCTGGTCAGCTCAAGGAAATATGCGCGGCTGTTGGTATCTCGTTCATCTATAAATCCTCCTACGACAAAGCCAACCGCAGCTCGAATAAAACCTTTCGCGGTTTTGGCATCACAGAAGGCCTGAAGATCCTGGATGAAGTAAAGCGCCAGATTGGTGTGCCGGTATTGACTGACGTGCATACCGAGGACCAGGTGGTGGAAGTGGCGAGTGTGGTGGATGTGCTGCAAACCCCTGCTTTTTTATGTCGCCAGACCGATTTCATCACTGCCTGCGCCAAGTCTGGCAAGCCAGTGAATATCAAGAAAGGCCAGTTCCTCGCACCCGGCGATATGAAGCAGGTGGTGCAAAAAGCCAAGGAGGCGAATGGCGGCCAGGATACCATCATGGTGTGTGAACGCGGTGTTTCGTTTGGCTACAATACTTTAGTCTCCGATATGCGCAGCCTGGCAATCATGCGCGAAACCAATTGCCCGGTAGTGTTTGATGCCACGCATTCGGTACAACAGCCGGGTGGCCAGGGTGATAAGAGCGGCGGCCAGCGCGAACATATACCGGTATTGGCGCGTGCGGCGGTGGCCAGTGGTGTTGCCGGTATTTTTATGGAAACCCATCCTGATCCGTCCAAGGCTTTATCAGATGGCCCCAATGCCTGGCCGCTGGCAAAGATGCAGGCATTGCTAGAAACTCTGGTGGAGCTTGATGCATTGGCTAAACGGCACGGGTTTATTGAACAAACCCTTTGAACCACGGAGAGCACGAAGGACACGAAGAATAATCTCCGTGCTCTCTGTGAGCTCTGTGGTTTAAGATGTGATTAAGAAAAGGAAACATAAATGAGCGCAATCGTAGACATTATCGCCCGTGAAATTCTTGACTCCCGCGGCAACCCCACGGTAGAAGCCGATGTATTGCTGGAATCCGGCATTATTGGCCGTGCAGCTGTGCCATCAGGCGCCTCTACCGGCACCAAGGAAGCGGTTGAACTGCGCGATGGCGACAAAACGCGCTATCTGGGCAAAGGGGTGCTACAAGCGGTGGAAAACGTGAATACTGAAATTGCCGAAGCCATTGCAGGCGTGGATGCGGAAGAACAGAGCTTTATCGATAACACTCTGGTAGAACTGGATGGCACGGACAACAAAGACCGCCTTGGCGCAAACGCGATTTTAGCTGTGTCCATGGCTTGTGCCCGCGCAGCGGCTGAAGAGTGTGGCTTGCCGCTATACCGTTATCTGGGCGGCTCCGGGCAGATGCGATTGCCGACACCCATGATGAACATTATCAACGGCGGTGCCCATGCGGATAACTCTGTTGATATGCAGGAATTCATGATTATCCCGGCTGGCCGGCCAAGTTTTCGCGAAGCTTTGCGCTGCGGTGCCGAGGTGTTCCATGCCTTGCACAAAATACTGCACAAAAAAGGGCTGGCAACCACAGTAGGTGACGAAGGCGGTTTTGCGCCCAACCTGCCATCCAATGAATCTGCCATCCAGTACATTATGGAAGCTATCTCTGCGGCAGGGTATGAGCCGGGGAGTGATGTGCTCATCGGCCTGGATTGCGCCAGCTCTGAGTTTTACAAGGACAAGGTGTATCACCTTGCCTCCGAAGACCTGCAACTGACTTCCGCGCAATTTACCGACTATCTGGCTACCTGGGTGGATAAGTATCCCATCATCAGCATTGAGGATGGGATGAGCGAGCACGACTGGGACGGCTGGGAGATACTCACGCAGCGCCTAGGGGATAACGTGCAGTTGGTAGGCGATGATGTATTTGTGACCAATGCCAAGATTTTGAAAGAAGGTATCAAGCGCGGCATCGCTAATTCTGTGCTGATCAAGGTTAACCAGATTGGCACTCTGACTGAGACTTTTAACACCATAGAAACCGCCAAACGTGCAAGTTATACTGCTGTAATTTCACACCGCTCGGGCGAGACCGAAGATACCACGATTGCTGATATTGCGGTGGCCACCAATGCTCTGCAAATCAAGACCGGGTCGCTATCGCGTTCCGAACGTATTGCCAAATACAATCAGCTGCTACGCATCGAGGAGGAACTGAGCGATGCGACCAGTTACGCCGGTATGGATGCGTTCTACCACCTGACGCGCTAGGTGAGGCAGTAGCAGTGCGAGTGTTAACACTCATTTTTATCATTCTCATCGCTTTGCTACAGTATCCGCTGTGGTTGGGTAAGGGCAGCTGGTTGCGGGTGTGGGATTTAAATCGGCAGATTACTGCGCAGATGGAAGCAAATACAGCGTTAAAAACGCGTAACGATGCGGTAGATGCGGAAGTGCGCGACCTCAAGCAAGGTTATGCCGCAATTGAAGAACGTGCTCGTAGCGAGCTGGGCATGGTCAAACAGGATGAAGTGTTTTATCAGGTACTGCAGTCGGATATTCCTACAACTAAACCGAAACCTGAGCTAGCAACTCCACCACCACTTAAACAACCTTAATCTTCTGATGTTTTCTTTTCGCGCGGTCTGGGATGCTGGGTGTGTTTAAGTATGCCGCGCAGGATATTCACTTCTTCTTTTTCCAGCCTTGCCCTGGCGTATATGCGGCGTACCCGCTGCATTAGCCGCCCCGGTGTATCAGCGTTGAGAAAGCCGATCTTGACCAGGGTTTCTTCCAGGTGTTGGTAAAAGCCTTCCACATCTTCGTTTGCCGCTAGCGGCGCAGCATCATTAATCTTCTCTGTAGCGCCGCCCAGCAAGGCCATACGCACTTCATAACTCATTACCTGCACTGCTGCAGCTAGGTTGAGTGAGGAGGATCCCGGGTCGGCTGGGATGAAGGCCAGTAACTGGCACAAATCCAGTTCGGCATTCGACAGCCCGCTCATCTCGGTGCCAAATACTAGCGCTATCGGTTGTGCCGCAGCAACTTCAATGGCTTGTATGGAGGCTTGCCGGGCAGAAAACATCTCATGCGAGAGATCGCGCTTGCGTGCAGTCAGCCCGATTGCAAATGCACAGCCTGTCAGTGCTTCTTGCAATGTTGTGCAGACGCGTGCAGTTTCCAGCACATCGATGGCGTTACAAGCCATCGCATCAGCTTCTTTGTCGGGGAACTTTTTGGGTGCAACCAAATATAATTGACTCAAACCCATGGTTTTCATCGCCCTGGCAGTCGCACCGATATTGCCCGGATGGCTGGTCTGACAAAGCACGATGCGAACGTTGGTGAGGTAATGAAGTTTGGAGGTCATAGTGATAACAAGTAAAATGCCATTTTAACAGTTCCATATATTTTGCTCGCCATTAAAATGGCTCTTTATCCCGTTCTTTAAACTAGCTCAAAGCGGAAAATCCTATGCATCCCATGTTAACCATTGCGGTAAAAGCTGCACGCCAAGCCGGCGCTATTATCACTCGCGCCTCATCTGATGTGGGCGCGCTTAAGATACAAAGCAAAAGCTTTAACGATTTTGTGACCGAGGTGGATCGCACTGCCGAGCGTACGATTATCGAAACTCTGAAGGATGCGTATCCAGACCATGGCTTCCTGGGCGAAGAGAGCGGCAAGGCGAATGTGGGCGCTGAAAATGTCTGGATTATTGACCCGCTCGATGGCACCACCAATTTCCTGCATGGCTTTCCGCAATATGCCGTGTCTATCGCCTTGCAGCAGCAGGGCGTGCTCACCCAGGCGGTGATTTACGATCCTAACAGGAATGATTTATTTACTGCTACGCGTGGTCGCGGCGCATTCCTCAATGACAAGCGCATACGCGTGAGCAGCCGCACCAAGCTGCAGGAATCCATCATAGGCACCGGCCTACCATTCCGCGATTTCCAGCATCTCGATACCTACCTTGCCATGTTCAAGGACATGATCAAAAAAACCGCCGGTTTGCGCCGCCCCGGCTCCGCTGCGCTTGATCTGGCCTATGTAGCTGCGGGTTGGTATGACGGCTTCTGGGAGATCGGTTTATCCAAGTGGGATATCGCCGCAGGCGGGTTGCTGATACAGGAAGCAGGCGGGATTGTGGGCGATTTTGAAGGCAACGAATCCTGGCTTGAAACGGGCAATATTGTTGCGGGCAATCCCAAGATATTCGCGCAGTTGCTGCAAACGCTCGCGCCACATTTGACGGATGCGCTTAAGTCATAGGATACGAAGATAATTAGTGATGATGGCCACCAGCGCCGTGCACATGCCCATGCGATACTTCTTCCGCAATCGCCGTACGTACAGCTGCTACGGTAGCCTTGAATAGCACACGTTCTCCAGCCCAGGGATGGTTGCCATCTACAACCACTTTGCCATCCCCAATATCGGTGATGGTATAAAGAATCACTTCGCCAGATGCATCTTCACCCTCAAATTGCATGCCGACTTTAAGGTCTGCCGCCGGGAAAGCCGATACCGGTTCCATTTGCACCAGTTCTTCATCATATTCGCCAAAGGCATCGGCTGGCTCCAGCGTGATTTCAACAGTATCGCCGACCGATTTGCCGTGCAGTTCTTCTTCCACCCGCGGGAAAATGTTGTCGTAGCCACCGTGCAGATAACTGACCGGGTCGGCGCTGGCTTCCAGCACATCGCCGGCGCTATTACGCAGCTCATAGGTGATGGTGACAACGGTGTTCATGGCGATTTGCATTTTAGATGTCCTGTCTAAATAGTTCTGGTCTAATAGTTTTACTTTAGTGGTTTTGTAAATTTAAGAGAGAGTTTTAACGAGATTCAGGATTTCCATCGCGTGGCCTTTGGCGACCACGCCATATTGGACGTGCCGTAGCGCGCCTTCAGCATCAATCACGAAGGTAGAACGGACAATACCCATTTTCTTGATACCGCCCTTTTCTTTTTCCTGCCACACGCCATATTTCTCGCACACCTTGCCTTCTACATCGGCGAGCAAGTTGACGGTTAGGCCGTGTTTGTCGCGGAAATCAGCATGGCTGATGCAGTCATCGCGGCTGACGCCCAATATTAGCGTATTGTGCTTGACGAATTCATCTTCCAGATCGCTGAATTCGATGGCTTCTACTGTGCAGCCTGGCGTGTCGTCTTTTGGGTAAAAATACAGTACTACCGTTTTGCCGCGCAGCTTGGAAAGCTTGAGCATTTCCATGTCGGCATCGGGTAGAGAAAAGTCTGGAGCGGCAGAGCCTAACTGCAACATGAGTAGTTCTACAAAAAATTAACGTGATTGAATTCTAACCCATTTCAGCAATGCGCTATGATGCAGCTATGAAAAAAACCTACAAAATAAAACAGCAAAAAACCTTGCTGGGCGGCATCACGCCTCGTCAGTTTCTTGCGGAGTATTGGCAGAAGAAGCCGTTGTTGATTCGCGGCGCCTGCCCGGATTTTACCGGCTTGTTGAGCGCGGATGAATTGGCCGGCCTGGCATGTGAAGAAGATGTGCAATCACGGCTAGTGACAAATCGACAGGGTAAATGGCAGGTAGAAAACGGCCCGTTTGATGAAACACGCTTTGCCAAATTACCAAAGAAGGACTGGAGTTTGCTAGTGCAGGACGTCAGTCATCATTTACCCGAAGCCATGGCCTTGCTGCAGCGATTTGATTTTATCCCGCATGCACGTCTCGATGATCTGATGGTGAGTTACGCGCCTGACGGCGGAGGTGTGGGGCCGCATTTTGATTCTTACGATGTATTTTTGCTGCAAGGCCAGGGCAAACGGCTTTGGCGCATCAGTGAGCAAGTCGATTTGGTCTTGGTAGAGGGTGCGCCGCTACGCATACTCAAGAATTTCAAGGCCGAAAAAGAATATTTACTGGAACAGGGCGACATGCTCTACTTGCCGCCGCACATCGCGCATTGGGGTATCGCGGCGGGCGAATGCATGACCTATTCCATCGGTTTTCGCGCGCCTGCGGCGCAGGAGCTTGCCACACAGTTCCTGGCTTATATGCAGGAACGCTTGAGCCTGGAAGACATGTACGCCGATCCTGATTTAAGGCCACAGAAACATCCGGCAAAAATAAGTACCGAGATGGTTGGGCGTGTGGCACATATGCTGAAAATGGTCAGATGGAATAAGCAAGACGTGGCGAATTTCCTGGGCAGTTATTTGTCTGAACCCAAGAACGACGTTGTATTTGAGGCACCGGCCGAAATGGATTTAGGTAATTTTCTTAAGCATTTAAGAAGCAAGGGTATAGCATTGGATTTAAAGAGCCAGGCATTGTTTTACGGCGAACATTTTTTTATTAATGGCGAGCAGATTGCAATGCAGGCCGGGTACGCAGATGCGTTAAAGCTATTGGCAGATCAGAGACGACTGGCGGCTTCCGGGTTTGCGGCTCCCAGATTTGGTGATGAAAACTTTGCAGACTCGGGTTTGGTCAATATACTTTATCAATGGTATCAGGATGGATATTTACAGTTCCCTTAAGCAGGAGGCTAGCTGATGGCTGAAGCTAAAAATAGTGTGGTTGAAGAACTTAAACCAGATACGATAATACTCGGTGAACGCCTCTATGAAGCTGCAGCCGAGTTGCTGATTACCAAGGCCAAACGAGAGCTGTTGATATTTGACCCTGATTTATCTCGAGGCGGTTACCAAAACCTGAAATGCTACGAGGCTTTGCAAAATTTTCTGGTAAAAGATAAGCAAAACCGCTTGATCATTGTGTTGCACGAAGCAGATTTTTTCAGCGAGCGTTGCCCGCGCTTGCAGGATTTGCTGAGAGCCTATAGCTACGCTATCAATATTTATGTCACAGATGACAGTGCACGCGTGGCGCAAGATGCCTTTATATTGGCAGATAAGGCGCATTATTTGCATCGTTTCCATATTAACCAAGCTAGGTTCAAATATGTGCTAGATGATGAAGTAGCTACTAAGCCACTGCTGGAGCGCTTCGAACAGCTGTTGGAGGCAACCAGTTCAACAGTTTCTGCTTTCACAACGGGGCTATAAACAGGGTTGATGTGCATCAAGTTGACAATTATTTTTAAGAAATTGCCAGAAGTTGACAAAAATACTGGTATTCCTACTGTTTTTTTCTTGGAGAGCTGGTAGAATCCTGCCCATTCGGTAGCTCGAAAGTGAGTTAGCCGTAACTGGTTTAATCTATAGTTCATATTGTTAAGGAAAAAAAATGACTCGTTCAATTCTGCTTGCTGCTTTGTTGGCCCTTGCTTTGACCGCATGCGGCGAAAAACCTGCTGAAGAAGCTATGCCTGCTGAAGCTGCTCCTGCTGCTGAAGCTGCTCCTGCTGCTGAAGCTGCTCCTGCTGCTGAAGCTGCTCCTGCTGCTGAAGCTGCTCCTGCTGCT
>Ga0315912_10002880_pt1 | contig 17756 bp, 17 predicted proteins | sample VfabasoilMG_FD_204469 | JGI IMG/M metagenome (GOLD analysis project Ga0315912, IMG submission 204469) | Garden soil microbial communities collected in Santa Monica, California, United States - V. faba soil | ecosystem: Environmental > Terrestrial > Soil > Garden | place: USA: California...
ATTCACATACCTGAATAGCTTAAGCATGTGCATACGTTCTTCTTCCGAATGCTTGTAGAGAAATTCCGCCGAGATCTCGAACCCTTGGGTGTCGCACCACGACGCCATCGATAAATAGGCCGCTGAAGAGGTACCCTCCATTACTATTTGCTTGTTCAACAAAGCTTCAATCTCCGGGGTGATTGAGCGGGCAGGTGTATAGGATTGCTTTTTCATGATCTTTCCGAATTTGCGTGTCAAAAATTAGGAAATCCGGGCCGGTTAGCCCCTATCTTAGGCTTAATATTATTTGGATTAATTCTAAATTAGCAATAGTATTGCGCCCTATTCGGGTTTATATGGGGCGTCGGCGGTTTAAAAGCATCTACAGTTTCCTTCCTTCCAGTCGTCCGCTTTTGTTTCCGATTACGGTCTTAGCATCGTCACGATGATCAAGATATTGCTGGCCGACAATCAACCACTTACTGCTGCCGGGCTATTCAACATGCTCCGGGATGTACCCAACATGACGGTGGTAGGGGAAGTAAACTTGCGCGAAGATTTTCAACAGCAATTGGCCGTGCACCGGCCACATGTTTTGGTGGTTGATCCGTCACGCACAGGCTATGTTAACAGAGAAGATTTAACAACAGTCCGAGACCTGTCTCCCGAAACCCAAACATTGGTGATCTCTGCGGACACCGAAAAAGGAAATGTTCTTGAAGTTCTGCAGCATGGCGTAATCGGATACCTGACGAAAGATTGCAGCCGCGACGAGATCGTAAGGGCGGTTTATGCTGTAGCACGCGGAGAAAAGTTTTACTGTCACAAGGTGTTGGATGTCATTATGGAGAAGCACTTCAGTGCATCAACCGAAGGGCAGTCAACAGTCTTAACAACACGCGAAAAGGAAATCCTGAAGTTTCTGGCCTCGGGTTACTCCACACAGCGCGTGGCCGATCAATTACACCTGAGTCCGCACACCGTTCATACACACCGCAAGAGTATCATCAGAAAGCTTAACATCAAGTCACCGACAGAGTTCGTGATTCACGCCATCGATTTTGGATTGATCAACCCAAAAAAGGTCTGATAATTGCGATAAAGGGAAGGGAATGACGAGATGCTCGCCCTTTGTGAATGATATTATTCTGGTTACTTTCAGGCATGAAAGATCAGCCCAACAACCCCAATCAAGATAATCGAGGACAAGGTCAAGGTCACAGGGGAAACCACAAAAGACGCTTTCACAAGCAAAAGCCTCCCCGGAACTTTTGGAAGAGCCTGATGATCAACAAGGGCCTTGACTTATTGGTGATTATTGTGGGTGTGAGCCTGGTGCTGTTCGTGAACAATCTCCTGGAATCATCCCATCAAAAAAGCACGGAGAAACTTTACGTCGATGGCCTTGTGGTTGACCTGTCAAAGGATATTGATGAACTGAAGCGCAACCTCACCAGTCATAAGGAAGATTACGAATCCATCGTGGTATATGTAGAGAAATACAGCAAAGGCCAAAGTGTTGACGATTCACTCGCCTCAGTACTTTCTTCAATCCTCACATTGAATACGTTTAGCAAGGGTAATCACAGTACTTACACTTCTTTTCATGATCAAAAGGTTTTGTCCGATGTAACGTTGCAAGGCCGAATAGCGGAATACTACAATCAGTATCATGCGATCGAACGTTTCGAACAAGGGTACACGGAATTGTTGTTCGACATTAACGAATATTTTTCACCTTATTGCGACTACACCCTTCGGAAGCTTACCGATAAGAGCATCCTCGGCAGGGTGCAGACGAAAAACATGCTGCTACTGGCGGCCGCGCAATTGGAAGATGGTATCGAGAATTACGAAAACTCGATTGTGAAAGCCGAAGCGCTCCGAAAGGACCTTCAGGACTCGCAGCAGTAATACCGCGGAAGCAAATTATCTACGATTTCAGCTGCAGTTGCCGCAGCGAAAGGAAATGCAATCCATAAGCAAGCGGAACCAGAAAAGCCGGCAGGAAGATGAATGGCCATTGTACAACTATGGTGTTTGCTGGCTCTTCCATGAATACGCGAATAGGCGTGGGCATTGAAAGAATGGCCGTTGCTACAATGTTCACCAGTAAGCAAAGTCCGGCGATGTTGTACAGCAGAACAATCGCCCGACGCTTGATAAAGAGTAAAGCCACCACCAGTCCGAAAATCCCGGAAAGAATATCCAGGTTTCTCCCTTCAAAGGTCATCTGTTCCGGGATTTGCTGTTGAACGAACAGCGCCCAAAGCAAGAGTTCGACAAATACCCTGAACACTTGCAGGTGACAAAGCACGGCGGGTGGAATATGAATCAACAATTCCTTTGTTCGTTTCGAAAACGTAAACACCAGAATGGCGATCAGCGGGATCAGCATAAACGGAGCAACGTTGAGGGGGAATCGCTCAAACTTTCCAGTAAAGCCCGACAGCGACGCGATCGAAATGATCGTGGCCCATAGTAGGAAGGCCACAATGATTCGGCGATAGACTGATCGTTTTGTTTCTTCAGTCCATTCAACCCGGTTGATGGCTTGCTTCAGGTGAAAGAACAGTATCCCGTAAAAGATGCTCGTCAGGAGCAGAAATCCGATACCGATAAGTGAAATCGTATCCATGCGTTATTTTTTGGGTTCATTAACTTCGACCGTGCGCTGAATTCGTCGCGTTACCTCATCCAGTTCGTCAATGCTTTGCATGAGCAGCGCATTCAGTTCCTTTTCTTCGTCCCCCGGAGGCGAAATAGTCTCCCGGAGCAGCACCAACCCTTTGACGCGACAAAATGGTCCGCGCAGCAGGTGGGCATTCAAATGTGCGTATTCTACCAACTGGGCATTTTTCTCTTTCAATTCCTGCGTGCGCTCGGATACTTTGTTTTCCAGATTCCGGTTCAGGTCTTCAACATGGTGATTGATCGCTTGCAAGGATGATATGGCCTGTTGCAACTCTTCATTTTTTTCCGCCAGCTCCTCGTGCTGTTGATCGATGGTGGCCTTCGCTCGCGTTAGACGGCCGATGTAGTATTCAACAACATAGAATACATAGTACGCCAGCAGATTGAACAACAGCCAGTACAAGATAATGTCGAGTACAAAGTATGGATCCGCGCGCAGCACGTTCTCGGATTCCGGCGTGATATCGTGTGCCACCAGGAAGTCCTTAGCCAGGATCATTAAAATGAAATTGGCAGTCAGGAATGACCAGAATTTCCAGGGCTCTCTTTTCGCGCTAATCGACACGTGAATCAACACGCTGTGAAAAATGATGCCGGCCGGAAAAGCAAAGTAGTAGTCGGACGGTGACTGATGAATAATGATCGGTAAGATGTGAAACAGGATCGGCCAGGAGAGAAGAAACAACACGCGGCTTACCGAAGTGTGTCCAACTTTGTTCAACATCACGAAGAGAAGGCATCCAAGAATAGCGAGCGGTACAATGAGTCGGTCGAATTTGAAAAAGTTGGCGGGTTCAAGAAAGGCATCCAGATCAATGAAGATGAACGCTACATATACTATCGGGAGCGTTAGAAAAATTACGTTCGAAAAAATGATGTGCCTTTTAACAGACGCGTCCGATGAGTACTCTGTTCCGAAGTACGTCCATTCAATTACCTTATCGTTGAGCTTCATGGGCGGCGGTAGAATTTCAAAATACGAAATTAATGGTCACACTTCGCCAGGCGTCCAGACTCACTCAGCCTCGTCGTTGCCTACCCTGTAAAGGGTATATATCTACCCGAATTTGATTATCCACAAAATGCCATTCCACGGCGATTGACGTGATTATCACTTCCAGCCTACTTTTGTTTAGAATTAATCTAAACAATAAGTCAATCATGAATATAAGATTACAGAGTGCTTTGGCCTTCTTGCTGCTGCTGACTTCAACGGTCTGGGCGCAGGTTGGATCCATTCAAGGTAAGGTTACGACGGCCGACGGAAAGGCGGCGGAGTTCGTGAATGTTTCCCTCAAGGGAATCAGTAAGGGCTCCGTGACCGATGTAGATGGAAATTTTGAAGTCAAAAAGGTAGTCGCTGGCAACTACACGATCGTGACCAGCTTTATAGGTTTTGATGCCATTGAAAAATCAGTTGAAGTGCGTGCAAACGAAACGACTCACGTCGACTTTACGCTCAATGAAACTTCCGCGCAATTGGAAGAAATCGTGATCAGTGGCGAGCGCGAAGGGTATAAGACCGACATGACGTCCAATAGTCTACGCCTTCAGTCATCATTATTAGAGACACCGCAGAATATCCAGGTCGTAACGGGTACGGCCTTAAAGGATCAGCAAATCATCAGCATGAGCGATGGTTTGATTCGCAACGTCAGTGGTGTTGTCAGGTCGGAACACTGGGGTGACCTTTACGCTAACATCAGCGCACGCGGTTCACAGATCCAGGCCTTTCGAAATGGTTTTAATGTCGTGAATTCTTATTGGGGACCACTCACCGAGGACATGAGCTTTGTTGATCACGTTGAATTTGTAAAAGGCCCAGCTGGGTTTATGTTGTCCAGTGGTGATCCTTCGGGATTGTATAATGTAGTGACGAAAAAGCCGACAGGTTTAACAAAAGGTGAAGCTTCCATCACAACAGGCAGCTATGGATTGTTCAGAGGATCACTTGATCTGGATGGAAAGCTAAGCGACGATGGCAAATTGTTGTACCGCCTGAATGTTTCCGCGCAGAACAAGAATTCACATCGGGCCAATGAATATAACGATCGATATGCAATCGCTCCCGTGATCTCTTATCAGGTCGACGATAAAACAAAACTGACTTTTGAATACAACTATCAGCGTGCCAACATGAGCAACGTTGGATCGTTCTACGTTTTCTCGACGCAGCGCTTCAAAGAGTTCGATGTTGATTTCACTTCCTTGCCCGCCGGAACACCCGGTACCAGGATCGACGACCACAGTTTGTATTTTAATGTTCAGCATGATTTGAACAAGGATTGGAAGATTACTGCACAATTAGCCAAATACATCTACAACCAGGTGGGAACTTCGATGTGGCCATCGGCGGTAAATGCAGATGGAACCATGATTCGCAATATTGGAATCTGGGACGCAAAAAGCGACATGACCATGGGCCAGGTTTTTGTAAACGGAGAAGCCACGACAGGCTCCATTCGTCATAGAATTTTGGCTGGCCTGGATATGGCCACCAAAGCATACATGGCCGATTGGGGCCAGTCACATGATCTTGATTTGATTGGAGAAGAATTCAATCCCTACGATCCATACCTGGGCGTACCCGCCAATGGATATCCAGCGTTCGATCGCGTAACACCGCTTGAAGAGCGCGCACAGGCTGTCGGCGGACTTCAAGATCAACGATACTCAGCACTGTATCTTCAGGATGAGTTGGGATTCCTGGAAGGTAAAGTCCGGGTTACCATTGCCGGCCGTTATACAGATTTGAGTCAGTCCGCCTGGGGCGGAGCACCCGATAAGGCACAACATTTTACACCACGTGTGGGGGTGAGCACATCGATTAGTAAACAACTTTCAGTTTACGGACTGTTCGACCAGGCGTTCGTTCCTCAGTCGGGTGTACTGCAGGGTGGAAAAAACGTTCAGCCCATTACTGGAAGCAATTTGGAGGTAGGTGTTAAAAAGGATTGGTTCGGTGGATGGAATACCACATTGTCCATTTACAGTATTGTTAAGAACAATGAAGCCATTGGATATCCTTCAAATCCTACAGATCCGGTAATGCTCGAAATCGGAAAGAAGCGAGCGCAGGGTGTTGAGTTTGATCTTCGCGGAACAATTGTACGCGGATTGAATGTAATTGCTAACTACGCTTATACAGATTCTCGCGTAATTGAAGCTGGCCCCGGTGCTTCCATGGCGGAAATAGCGGATGGAGATGTCGTTCCTGGTTTTGCAAAACACACTGCCAATGCGTGGCTTTCTTATAAAATTCAGGACGGATCGCTCAGAGGTCTTGGATTCTCCGCCGGCTTCACAAGTCTCATCGATAGAGCTACCTATTGGCAAGCGTCTCCTGATTCGGAGCACGATATGGACAACTACTTCAAGCTGGACGGCGGATTATTTTGGGAACAGGACAATCTGAGAATATCGGCCAATGTATTTAATGTATTAAACGCATATTTATACAGCGGATCGTATGCATCAAACTATTTCGCCGTGCCGGTTTATAGTTATCAAACAGAAGCACCCCGCAACGCGAGGTTAAGCATCGCCTATAAATTTTAACGAGGAAGAAAATTGGGATGACGGTTAAGGGAATAATTGGTAAAGTTCACCTCTGGCTCGGATTCACCTCCGGGCTAGTGGTGCTTTTTCTGGGCGTGACAGGTTGTATACTTGCTTTTGAACAAGAGATTCGAAGCTTCACGGAATCTTATCAATATGTTGAGGTTGAAGCGCGCCCGTACCTGTCGCCTTCAGAAATAAATAAGATCACCGATAAGAATCTTCCGGGCAAAACGGTGCACGGGATCGCCTATCGAACACCGGGCAAATCGATCGTCGCCAGCTTTTACAGCGCGGACTACTACTACCTGATGTACCTTAATCCGTACTCCGGAGAAGTGCTCAAGATTACAGACATGTCTGCGGATTTTTTCCGCATTGTTGTCAATGGCCATTTCTACCTATGGCTTCCTGCAGAAATCGGTCAGCCGATCGTAGCCACCGCGACATTGATTTTTGTCGTAATGATGATTTCAGGTATTATCCTGTGGTGGCCGAAGAATAAAGCCGCGCGCAAGCAACGCTTTAAAATTAAATGGAATGCCAAATGGCGCAGGGTGAACTATGATATGCACAACGTGTTCGGCTTTTACATGACGTGGATAGCGACCTTTCTTGCCCTTACAGGTTTGGTCTGGGGCTTTCAATGGTTTGCCAAGTCGGTGTACTGGCTTACATCCGGTGGAAAGCAAATGGTTGAATTCTACATGCCGGTATCCGAGAAACTTGCTGAAAGCAATCTCGAAGCGCCTGCCGTTGATATACTCTGGCAGCGAATGACGAAGGAATATCCAAACGCAGAAATTCTCGAAGTACACATTCCGGAAAACGATTCATCAGCGATCGAGGTCGCCGCCAATCCCGACGATGGTACTTATTGGAAAGCGGATTACCGCTACTTTGATCAGCGCACCCTCGCCGAGATTCCAGTTACGCACCTATACGGTAAGCTTTCCGACACCTCATTAGCAGACAAGATTGCGCGCATGAACTATGATATTCACGTAGGTGCCATTGCCGGACTTCCCGGAAAGATTATGGCATTTATGGCGAGCATGATTTGCGCGAGCCTTCCGGTGACTGGCTTTTACATCTGGTGGGGAAGAAGAAAAAAAGACAAGAGAATAACACCAGCCGCTGAAGCTCCTGAAGTAATCGAAGAAGAAGAGGAGGAGAGCGTTCTGATTAATCCGTAGTCAAACAAGACTACGCCTTTCCTCTCAGCACGGTCAGCGCTGGAGCGCTTGCATGCGTTCCATTCGCAGCGACCTTCTCACTCATCGGTTGAAGATCAACGCTTTCGGCGAATTGGCAAAGGAGACCCAGGTGGTTGCTTAAATCTTTTCCGGTTTCGCTGAGCGAATATTCAACCCGCGTCGAGCTATCCTGATTGTTCCTTTTAATGATGAACTTATTCTCCTCTAACAAGCGGAGGCGGTCTGCGAGGATGTGGTCGCTGATAAATTTCAAATCTTCCTTAATGCTTGAAAACCTGTTGTTCCCTTCTTCAATACTGAAAAGTACTTCGGTCACCCAACGTTTGCTGAGCAAATAAATCAGTTCATTCAGCGCGCATTTCGTTTCGAGGTACGACTGATTCAGGAAGTTGGTGGAGGTTGTTTTGCGATCGGCCATAACTGTTTATTATTTGATTCAACGTCCATGAAGGTAGGAATTATTAAAAGAGAGAAAGTAGAAAAATCCATGAAAGGTAAAGGAAGATTTTCGAATTGATGGCTATTAACAAATGCCGCCCGTTTCGGTATCAAAAGCATCCCTACCAGTCGTTTGTAGAAACAATTCCCCAGGCAACAAGGTGCGTTGCATTTAACAATTGATTGGGGTCAAAAAAATCAAACCCCGCTCGAGGGCGGGGTTTGATTCCAATTGTTGCGTTTACTTTTTCTTCTTCGCTGATTTTTTCGTCACCTTCTTAGCAGGCTTTTTGGCTGCCTTAACTTTTTTAGCAACCTTTTTCTTCACCACTTTCCTGGCTGATTTTTTAGCAGCCTTCTTCGCCTTCGGTGTGGCTTTCTTAGCTGCTGGTTTCTTGGCGGCTTTCTTTTTAGCGGCTGGTTTTTTCGGCACGGTGAATTTTGCGGCCATCAGGTTCAAAGCTGATCCTGCTTTAAACCACTCAATCTGGTTCGCGTTGTAAGTGTGATTTACCAGGATTGATTCCTGTGAACCGTCGCTGTGACGAATCACGAGTGTCAACGGCTTTTCAGGAGCAAATGAAGTTAAGCCTACGATATCAAATGTATCGTCTTCCTTGATCTTGTTGTAGTCTTCTTTGTTGGCAAACGTCAAACCAAGCATGCCTTGCTTTTTCAAGTTGGTTTCGTGGATGCGCGCGAACGACTTCACCAGGATTGCCCGAACACCGAGGTGACGTGGCTCCATGGCAGCGTGCTCGCGGGAAGAACCTTCACCATAGTTCTCGTCACCAACAACGATGGATCCGATACCTTTCGCTTTGTAAGCGCGCTGTACATTCGGAACTTCATCGTATTGGCCGGAGAGACCATTCTTCACGCTGTTGATTTTCTCGTTGTAGAAGTTGGTCGCACCAATCAACAGGTTATTAGAAATGTTGTCGAGGTGGCCGCGATACTTTAACCACTTGCCCGCCATCGAGATGTGATCGGTCGTACATTTTCCTTTTGCCTTGATCAGAAGGCGAAGGCCTTTCAGGTCTGTTCCTTCCCAAGGTTTAAAGGGATCCAACAATTGCAGTCGGTCTGAACTGGGACTCACATTCACCACGACTTTGCTTCCGTCTTTTGCTGGTGCGACAAAGCCAGGGTCTTTTACATCGAATCCTTTTTTCGGCAGCTCATCTCCGGTCGGAGGATCAAGCTTCACCTGTTGACCTTGTTCGTTTGTTAATGTATCCGTTACCGGGTTGAAAGTTAGATCGCCGGCAATGGCCAGCGCCGTAACCAACTCCGGAGAGGCCACGAACGCATAAGTATTTGGATTACCATCGTTACGCGACTGGAAGTTGCGATTGAATGAGTGAACGATAGTATTCTTTTCTTTTTTTTCGGCGCCTACGCGGCTCCACATACCAATGCAAGGACCGCAGGCGTTGGCAAAAACTTTTGCGCCGATCTTATCAAAGGTTTTAATAAATCCATCGCGCTCAATGGTATAACGAACTTGTTCGGAACCAGGTGTGATGGTGAATTCTGCTTTCGTCTTCAACCCTTTGTCAGCAACCTGCTTGGCGAGACTGGCAGCGCGTGCGATATCTTCGTAAGATGAGTTGGTGCAAGATCCGATCAATCCTACTTCCACCTTGGTGGGCCATCCGTTCTTGGCAGCTTCTTCTTTTATTTTTGAAATGGGAGTAGCCAGGTCTGGTGTAAAAGGACCATTCACATGTGGCTCCAATTCAGACAAATTGATTTCAACGACCTGGTCGAAGTACTTTTCAGGGTTGGCGTAAACTTCCGGATCGGCGGTAAGGTGTTCTTTAACTTTGTTGGCCATCTTGGCAACTTCCGCGCGGCCAGTGGCAATGAGGTAACGCTCCATGGATGCATCGTATCCGAAGGTCGACGTGGTTGCGCCAATCTCTGCACCCATGTTACAGATCGTGCCTTTTCCAGTACAGCTCATGGACGTTGCACCTTCACCAAAATATTCCACGATAGCGCCAGTTCCTCCTTTTACCGTGAGGATACCAGCCACTTTGAGAATTACGTCTTTCGCAGAGGTCCAGCCGTTCAGCTTGCCCGTGAGTTTTATACCGATCAGTTTCGGGAACTTTAATTCCCAGGCCATACCCGACATAACGTCCACGGCATCCGCTCCGCCGACACCAATGGCAACCATACCGAGGCCACCGGCATTCACCGTATGAGAGTCGGTTCCGATCATCATACCACCAGGGAAAGCATAGTTTTCCAATACTACCTGGTGAATGATACCGGCGCCTGGTTTCCAGAATCCAATACCGTATTTATTTGAAACAGAAGAAAGGAAATTGAATACTTCTTTACTTTCTGAGTTCGCTATAGTCAGGTCATCCTTCGCGCCGGTTTTGGCCACGATAAGGTGATCGCAATGTACCGTGGAGGGTACTGCCACTTTCGGCCGTCCCGCAGACATGAATTGAAGGAGGGCCATCTGGGCCGTTGCATCCTGCATGGCCACACGATCGGGGGCAAAGTCTACATAGGATTTACCTCGGCCAAAGTTCTCCAGCTTTTGATCGGCGTGGAGGTGGGAGTATAGGATCTTCTCTGAAAGGGTGAGGGGTTTGTTAACAATTTTCCGGGCTTTGGCGATACGGGAGGGCATCCGGTCGTACAGCGCCTTGATCATGTCTAAATCAAATACCATAAATAGTTACGTTTTAGCGGATGCTAAAGTAGTAATTTTTTTGTCGGCGTTAGGGGGTGAAAAACTATGAGAAACCGCACTCGTTTGCAGCTTAACCTCGGGGGTCCGTATTTTATCTAACAACTCATTGAGCTGGCGGGTTTCCGATTCACTTAAATTACTGAACAGCAGATCGAAACTATCCACTTCCTGCTGCATGGTGTCGAGCAAAGACAGCCCATCGTTGGTTATTTTAACCTCGACACAACGCTTGTCTTTTTCGCAGAACTCGCGGGTGACGAGACCCTTCAAGCGAAGGCGCTCAACGATACGGGAGGCGTCCGACATCTTATCCAGCATGCGGTCCTTGATCAGGTTAACAGAAGCATGACCAGGATGCTGGCCGCGAAGAATCCGGAGAACATTGTACTGCTGGCGAGTGACGTCATGTTTCTTGAACGCTCCGTTCATCTTGTCAACCAGGTAGTAGTTGGTGAAGATCATGTTGAGTACAGCTTTGCGGTACTCGTTTTGAAAATCAGTCTGATGGATATCGTTTTCGAGGGAGGACATAGAGGGTAGTTTTTTGATTAGATACGAAGTTAGCCATTTAATGCATAAGAAGATATGTGTACCCGATTAATCCGGTGATTGAATGCTATCATGAGTTCATCACGCATGCTTGCGGATCACACAAAAACTCGCACGCAGAGATTGCGATTATCGAATGTCGAGATGCATGGCCACTGCTGTGTCGGGGCACACGTGACTGAATTCAGATGAGGCTTGAAGTTCTTTAGGAACGTGCTTGCGGTCGACATCCTGAAATCCTTTTTTAAGAAAGAAGCCTCTGGCTTTTTCCGTGAGGAGATAAATGCCTTTCAATTTTTTCTTCCTGGCTTCACTCAGTAAGTATTCCGTAATGGTCGAGCCCACAGATTTTCCACGAATGCCCATCTTCACAGAAAGCGAGCGGAGTAAAGCATAGTCGCCATACACTTCCAGTCCTCCGGTTCCAACAAGGTCGTCACCCTCGTAATAGCCGACCAGTAAGTCTCTTTTATAGTCGAGGTCATCGGCTGGCAGATCGGAAGATTTTAACAACGTGCGGAAAGCTTCGAAGCCTTCAGAATCGCTGATGAGTTTGTAGGTCAATTCCATAACGTGAATTTAATTGTTGCAGCAACTTGGCCCGCAACAAGCGGCATTTTTTTCTGGTTTTTCAGCGTAGACGGTTATGCTAAAAACACCAAAGGCATTTTCTTGATACTGCTTTAGTTCGTGGTCTTTAAGATATTGCGATAAGGTTGCTTCAGGCAACGGTATCTTCTTTTCGATCTGAACCTGCACGTTGGTAAATCCTGCTTCTCGTACGATACGAAGGTAACCATCTTTGTCCATCGCTCCGGAAACACAACCAACATACAACTCCGCATCCTGTTGAAGTCGGTCGGGCAAATTCCCTTTGAGCACAACGTCAGATACACTAAAATGTCCTCCGGGTTTGAGAACTCTGAATGTTTCTTCAAATGCCTTCGCCTTATCAGGCACGAGATTAAGAACGCAATTGCTCACGACAACATCGGCGACGTTAGAAGCCAACGGCAGATTTTCAATATCGCCCAATCGGAACTCCACATTCGTGAAGCCAAGATTGCTAGCATTGGTTCGCGCGCGCTCAATCATCTTCTCTGTCATGTCAATGCCAATGACTTTTCCGCCTGGTCCCACAATAGACCTGGCAATGAATGCATCGTTGCCAGCGCCGGACCCGAGATCGACTACGACATCGCCCGCTTGCATCCTGGCAAATTCGGTAGGCAGTCCACATCCTAACTTAAGGTCGGCAGCGGCGACATATCCTTGTAGTTTGGAATAGTCATCCGCCATCACAGCGTCATTCACGTTGTCGCAGCCACACGATGATCCGCAACAGCCGGTGCTGGTGGTTTGCTCGGCGACCTGGCCATACTTTTCTTTCACGATGTCTTTGAGTTGTTCTGCTGTCTTGGTATTCATGATGTGATCGTAATATTACGATTGGTTGGTGTAAATTTTTTTAAAATCCAGTCTGCGGCGTGTAGAGTGCAAAGAGATCTCCCATTACTCTCTTCGCCCGGTTCCAAACGCGGTCGTCGATGCAATAGCAAACGCTGGGACCGTCGATGTTTCCTTTAATCAATCCGGCCTTCTTCAGTTCTTTCAAATGTTGTGATACGGTTGATTGAGATAATGGGATCTCATTGACGATATCGCCACAAACGCATGATTTCTTTTGCGCCAAATGGTGCAGAATGGCGATCCGCGCCGGATGCCCCAAAGCTTTTGCATAGTTGGCCTGATTCACCTGCGTAGGGGTGAAGCCGTCGGTTTTTGTGACTCCCATTTGGTTGAATTATATCGTAATATAACGATAAATGTTTCAGCGGCGGAAGCCGAATTGAAAAAATTATTTACTTCTCAGCTTAAATAGGCTCAGGGCGAAGAATGCCAAGGCTATTGCAAAGCAAATTGTCGGCGGGGGAAAAAAGTAAATAATGGAGATGGTCGTACCCATGACCAATGCCACGGTGTTGATGATTCCAACGTTGAACAAGATGCGCTGTTGTCCGGCCAGTTGGTAACTAAGAACAAGACTTAGTCCTCCTGCCCAAAGAAACAGTAGCGAAAAGCAGAGGCTAAATCCTTCCTGCAGCGAACCCATGGTGAACGAAAAGGAGCCAAAGACAACCTTGTAGTTTGTCATGAGGTCGATGAGCTGCCGTTCGGTTTCATTGGCCGGCGTAAATTCCTGGAAAAGGCCGACAAGATGGATGAAGCATGTAGCAATCAGCACGTAACATCCGATTCGGAATAAGATCATAGGAGTAGGTTAATGACCGTAACGAAATTAAGATGCGCAGCGCGCTAAAAAAAAGCCCCGCTCGAGGCGGGGCGTTGATTGAGTGTTTATTTTTTCCGTTTCAGTACCTTTTCCACGGCGCTGACAATATTCTCGGGACCGAGACCATATTTCTTCAGGAGTTGTGTGGGTGTTCCGCTCTCTCCGAATGAATCGTTCACAGCGACCATTTCCAGCGGCGAAGGATTGAAACGACCAAGCACTTGCGCGACGCTATCGCCGAGACCACCATTGATTTGATGTTCTTCACAAGTCACTGCACATCCAGTCTTTTGGACGGAAGTAAGAATCGCTTCTACATCAAGCGGCTTGATGGTGTGTATGTTGATCAGTTCAACACTGATGCCTTTCTCGGCGAGGATGGCCTCTGCTTCAATCGCCTGCCACACCATGTGTCCGCAAGCAAATACCGTAACGTCCTTACCGTCGAGCATTTTGTCTGCCTTTCCGATGGTGAAGGGACGATCCGTGGTGAAGATTGGCCAGCTCGGTCTTCCAAAACGAAGGTAGGCTGGTCCTTTGTGTTCGCCGAGGGCAACAGTCGCCTGGCGTGTTTGATTATAGTCGCAGGGTACAATCACCGTCATGCCGGGAAGCATCTTCATCATTCCAATGTCTTCCAAAATCTGGTGTGTCGCACCATCTTCACCCAGGGTAAGTCCAGCGTGAGAAGCGCATATCTTTACATTCTTGTCTGAGTAAGCAACCGATTGGCGGATCTGATCATACACTCTTCCCGTGGAAAAGTTGGCGAACGTTCCGGTGAAAGGAATTTTGCCACCGATGGTCAAGCCTGCTGCCAGGCCGATCATGTTGGCTTCCGCGATTCCTACCTGGAAAAATCTTTCAGGAAACTCCTTCTTGAAGGCATCCATTTTAAGCGAACCGGTAAGGTCAGCGCAAAGGGCTACAACGTTGGAATTTTGTTTGCCCAGTTCATGCAGGCCGACGCCAAAGCCTGAGCGCGTATCTTTCTTTTCGGTGAAGGTAAATTTGGTCATAGATGCCAGAGGTACAGTTTTTTAGATTTAAAGGCGCTGCGAAAGTCGGAAAATATTTTGTTTCTACCAGCGCAAGAGGTGCAAACTGTTAATGTTTTGTTAACGCCATAAAAATCACCCCATTGGGGCCGAACCTAACGGCAAATCGTATCGTAAAAAAGGGCGGTTACTACACTTTATGCACTCAAATGATACGGCGCCCTCCGGCGAGCAGACTAAATCCAATCGTAAACTTCTATTCTGGTTCCTGGTGGCGTTGTTGGTGGCATTACTGCCCTGGTTGCTGTTGGCTTAAAGCGCTAGTTGAAAACATTCACGGTAAGTGTTTCCCCAGACTTGAGGGTAAAGGTCTTTGATCCCGTAAACTTACTTCCGCTCGCATTCTTTACCCGAAACGCGATCTTATACTTTCCCGGCAGCAGTGTTAAGGCGAATTTCGATTTCATATCGTCGAGGTTGCAAACCCATTGCTGCGTTCCGTTGCCATTCAACTCGTAAAGGCTACCATAGCCCGGTGCAATGGTGTTCACATTTACTATTCCGGGCGATTCGAGGTAAATGTTTTGGGTCTTGTTGGGCGCCACTTCAATGGAGAACTTTCTTCGCGGCAGCGTCAGGGTTTCCACTTCATACATTCCCGTGAGATATCGGATCGATTCGTTGCTCCGCTGCGTGTTGAGGATTTCCATTTTGTCTTTTTCCCGAACGATCGCTTCCAAAGAATTGTCTTTTCTTCCTTCCTGCCGTATCACTATGTTTCCCTGGGGCACGGGGATGGCGATGGTGTTATGCTTGCCTGGTGAAAGCGCAACACTTCTTCTCACCACAGGCGGCAGCGTGTTGACAACCACGTCGTAATCAAGAACAGGATCGACCTGAACGGAGTCAGGTTGGCCATTTCGATTCAAGTAGTGAACGAAGTCATACATCGGTACGCCGGTAAAGGTATTGACGAACGTAACGTTCACGTTGGTCTCTGTCGGTTGATTCCGGCTGTCCAGCAATTCAACGCTCACGGTGGTCTTTGCGAACGAAGCTTCGATGGCTTTGTTGAGGATGTTGTGAAATTCAGCCGGTGTATTCGCGTCGAGAAACTTTCCGCCGCATTCCAATTCCTTTTGTGCGCGAAGTCCTAACCCAATGATGTACGGCCGAAGGAACACCCCCTGTTTCTGCAACTCGCGCGATGTTGCACACAGATCGCCGCCGCAAGATTCAATGCCGTCGGTGATGAGGATCACAATGTTTCGGTAACCGGGACTGGAAGGGAAGTCCTTCGCTGCCTGCTCCAGGGAGTAGGTGATGGGCGTAACACCCTTCGGCTTTACCTCTTTTAATTTCTCGATGATCTGGTTGTGGTTCTTTGCCTTAAAGGGCACTTCAAGCCAGGTGTCTTTGCAATTGTTTGCCTCTCGTGGGGAACGGTGGCCATACACCCGCAGGGCAAGTTCCAGTTTGTCGTTCTGCCGGAGAGAATCCACGATACTGGTGAGGATCGACTTTGCAATGGTGATCTTGATCTGATTGGGGCGCCCCCAGGGTTCCATCATACTTCCGGAGCCGTCGAGCAAAAAGAGAATGCGTGTTTTCTCCGGTACTTTCTGTTGAAGCTTATTTTGCCCGAACACCACAACTCCTCCCAGGAATACAAAGGTCAGCGTGAAGAGGAATCGGGAATGAATAGATACCATCGTTGTTCAGTCAACCTAAGTAACGAAAAAAGCCGGCTTTTATTCCGGCTTGCAATGACTTTGAATGAATGCGATCGTTAGTAGTCCCCGATGGTTTCAGGAAGTTGATCCAAAGCCTTCTTAAGCTCGTCATCATTGGGTGCGACGCCGTGCCATTTGTGTGACCCGATCATGTAATCGACGCCGTGCCCCATTTCAGTCTTCATCAGGTTCATCACTGGCTTACCTTGCTTGGCCAGGCGCTTGGCGTTTTCGAGGCTGGCGATAACGTCTTCCAGGTTGTTGCCATTAAACTCCTGAACAATCCATCCAAAAGATTCCCACTTCGCACGGAGGTTAAGAAGAGAAAGAATTTTATCTACTGGTCCATCGATCTGTTGACCGTTGTAGTCAACCGTAGCGATGAGATTATCTACTTTATTGTGACCGGCATACATGGCGGCCTCCCAAACTTGTCCTTCCTGCAATTCGCCATCGCCCATCAATACAAAAACGAAGTTGTCGTCCTTGTTTAACTTCTTGCCTTGAGCAGCGCCTAACGCCACAGACAATCCTTGTCCGAGTGAACCAGACGCAATGCGTATACCCGGCAAATGCTCATGCGTGGCAGGGTGTCCCTGCAAGCGAGAGTCCATCTTACGGAATGTGCCGAGTTCTTTGGTTTCGAAGTAGCCAGCGCGAGCCAGCGTTGAATACCAAACGGGAGAGATGTGTCCGTTGGAAAGGAAAAACAGATCTTCACCGACAGCGTTCATGTTGAATTTCGGATCGTGTTTCAGGATTCTGAAGTACAAAGCGACGAAAAATTCAGTGCAACCTAGTGAACCACCCGGGTGACCGGACTGGCAGGCATGCACCATGCGAACGATATCTCTGCGAATTTGGGAACAAAGTTTCTTGAGGGATTCCAGGTCTTTAGTTTGGCTCATGGGTAGCGGTAAAAGTCAGCCGCGAAGATGATTCAAAAATTTTATCTGCACAAACGAAACTTCAGGGTTCAAAATGGAAAAGGTATAAAATGAAAAAGCCGTCCCTGTCGAGACGGCTTTTCTTGAAACCTTTATTTTTTATTGCGCGCTGTCGGCTGGCGCATTCAAATCCAGGGGAGCTGGTTGCGCAGTTGCAGGAGCTTCGCCCGCAGCTTTGTCAATCATTTCATTACCTGAACCGGTATTGGTGGTCTTCAGGAAGTTCGTGGAAAGGGTCAAAACCATAATGGCGACGATGAAACCCCATGTGAGTTTTTCTAAAAGATCGCCGGTTTTTTTAACCCCGATAATGTTGCTGGCGGCTGAGCCACCAAATTGGCTGGTTAGTCCACCGCCCTTTGCGTTCTGAGCCAGAATTACCAAAACCAGCAAAACACAGCACAAAATGATCAATCCGATTACTAATGCGTACATAATTACTTCTTCAATTCTTCAATTTGAGCCGCAAAGTAAGCCTTTTTTTGGGGAAATTTCCAAATCAGCTTTTTAAGGAGTTCGATCGCTTTGTCTTTCTTTCCCTGTTTAACGAGGATTTCAACTAAAGTTTCGGAAACTACATTGTCGCCGAATTCCCCGGTTTTTATCGTTGACAGATCACCGGAGGGAGCGG
>Ga0315912_10002881_pt1 | contig 17753 bp, 13 predicted proteins | sample VfabasoilMG_FD_204469 | JGI IMG/M metagenome (GOLD analysis project Ga0315912, IMG submission 204469) | Garden soil microbial communities collected in Santa Monica, California, United States - V. faba soil | ecosystem: Environmental > Terrestrial > Soil > Garden | place: USA: California...
GGCGGCAGCCCTTCGAGCAGGCCGGGTAGTTTGTTCTGCATGAAGTCGGTGCGCATCGCGGTCATCGCGGCCAGTGTGTCGCTGGGTGGCGGCGCCAGCAATGCCTGGCAGATGCGCTCCGCCGCCGCCGCGCATTCCGCGTCGAGCGCGGCATATTCGGATTCGGGCAGCACGGCGCCGTGACCGTCGAGCAGCTCATCCAGCGGCGTCAGCCGCCAACCCGGCGCGGCGACGATCTGCAGAGGGCTGCCGAGGTCGAATGCGCTGCGCCCGCCGCGATTGTCTGTCAGCGGGGGCAGGGTCAGCCACGCATGCGGAGCGCCCGAGGCCACGATGACCACCTGCGCGCGCTGCACCGCGCCCTCGAAGGCACGCATGCTGGCGCGGTTGAAACTCTCGACGGCGGTGAATCCCGCGTCGGCCAGCGCGCGCAGCATCGCGCGCCCGATTTCGCCGAAACCGAACACCGCGATGGGCGCATCGCGCGGCACGTCGGGCAGACGCTGCATCACCAGCTGCTGCACGCCGCCGGTACGCCCCTGGGGCAGGACGCGACGCGCGCGTCCCAATAGTTCGCCGACGCCGCGCCAGGCGACATGCAGGTTGCGGCACACGGTTCCGGCCTCGTGGGCGCGTTCGAAGGAACGCAGCACCTGGTTGCCGATGGCATGTTCACCCTGCGCCACCGAATCCAGCCCGGCCGCGACGCGCAGCAGGCCGCCGACCGCCGCCGCGCCGTGGCGCACACGCGGCCGCAGGTGATCGGGGTTCTCCACGGCGCCGAGCAACGCGGCGCTGAACAGCTCGGCGGCCCACGACGGCCGCGGCGAAGCCATGAGCCACTCGACGCGCGCGCAACTTTCGATGCGCACCACGCCGGTGATCTCACCCGCGTCCAGCAGCTGCTGCGCCGGTCCGGCTCCCTGCGAATCGAGCGCGACGAGTCCCGCGCGCACCGCGGACGGCGCCTCGCGATAACTCATGCCGACGAGGGCGAGCGGAATCATGTTGCCTCAGGAAAATTCCTGGACGGTTTCGACCAGCGCCGCCACGGTCTCCGGCGGCGTGCCCGGCAGGATGCCGTGGCCGAGATTGAGGATGCAGCGGCGGCCGCCGCTGGTTCGTTTCATCGTTTCGAGCAACGCGCGCGTGCGCTGGCGGATCACGTCGGCGCTGCCGAGCAGCAGCACCGGGTCGATGTTGCCCTGCAGGAGGTGGTCCGGATACATCGCGCGGGCCACTTCCCACTCGGTGCGCCAGTCGAGCGAGAACCCCGTGACCCCGCTGTCGCCCAGCAGCGGCATCAGGTGATGGCCGCCGCGCACGAACAGCAGTGTCGGCACCTTGCGTGCATTCAGCTTCGAGGTAATGCGCTGCAGTGCCGGCAACGCGAACTGCGCGTATTCATCCGGCGCCAGCAACCCGCCCCAGGAGTCGAACAGCTGCACCGCGTCGGCGCCGGCCTCGACCTGTGCAAGCAACAGGTCTGCGACCACGTCGGCGATGGTGCCGAGCGCGCGTTTCGCCAGCGCCGGGTCGCGATGCATCAGCGTGCGCGCCTCGCGGAAATCTTCGCTGCCGCCGCCTTCGACGCAATAGGCAAACAAGGTGAACGGCGCGCCGGCGAATCCGAGAATGCCGTAGCGATCCTCGAGTGTCTGCTTGAGATGCGCGACCGCCTTCGGCAGGTAGTCGATGCGTCCGAGCACGCCGTCGAGATTCCAGGCGTCGTAGTCGGCGCCGGTGCGCAGTGGTTTGGCGATACGCGGGCCTTCGCCGGGACCGAAGCTCACGCCCAGTCCCATCGCCAGCGGCACCACGAGAATATCGGAGAAGACGATGGCGGCATCGAGCGCGTAGCGATCGAGTGGCTCGAGCGCGGCGCGCGTGGAGAGTTCCGGCTTCTGGCACACGTCCCAGAAACTGTGCTCGGCGCGCAGCGCGCGATAACCCGGCAGATACCTGCCCGCCTGGCGCATCAGCCACACCGGGGGCCGGTCGAGCGCGTCGCCGCGCAGCGCCGCAAGGAATCGCTCGCGCGAATGCATCATAAACTCCAGTGGAATCAACAGAGAGGGTACGGCTGGCATTTCCGCCATCTGTCACAGCTGTGTCACGGCATGCACGCCCTCCGTTCCCCGGGGCTAACATCCGTGACGGAGTCGTTACATTGGCGTACACCTGGATCATCACCAAGTCGCAGCCGCATGCCGACAGCGTGGTCATCCAGCTGCGCCGGCAGGGTTTCAATGCGCTCGCGGTGTGCTGCATCGAACACCAGTGGCTCGACTGGCCGGAACTCAAGCAGCTAGGCGCCGCGGGCCAGGCGCTGTTGTTCGTCACCAGCCGCGCCGCGGCGGCGCGTATCGAAGTCCCGCCGGGAAACCTGGTCGCGGCCATCGCGCCGACGACCTCCTCCGCCCTCGAAGCGCGTGGCATCCGCGTGTCCCTGTCGGCGCATGGCGGCGTGCGCGAGCTGGCGCAGGCGGTGGCCAACTCGGCCGCGATTGCCGATGGCACCGAGGTCTATTACCCGACCAGCGACGTGGCGCTGCGCCAGCCCGAGCACCACGCCGCCGTGGCAATACTCGGCAAGCGGCTGCGCGTCTTCACGCGCGCGGTGTACTCGACGGTCGCGCCGCCGAATCTGGCGCAGGAACTCGCCGCGCTGAAGGCGCCGCAGGCGGATCGACAGGCGCTGGGTTATGCGTTCTGGAGCCCGTCGGCCATCGAAAATTTCCGCGCCACCGGGGGATTCGAACTGGCGCCGGGCCCGGTCGTGCTGGTGGGCGGGTCCACCATGCGCTGCTGGAGCGAGGTCGCGCCGCCTGCGTGGCGCCGCGCATACCGGCACGACTCCGAAACCCCGCTCGAATGGTCGCTGCGTTTCCTGGAACGCGACACCGCCGCCGCCAACGATAGTTAGTACCGCGGGTTCGATTACTTGATCGAACCGGGCTTTCGCATCATCTTGCGGATGTCCGCCAGGTGCATCTCTTCCGCCGCGATCTGGTCGCGCGCGTATTCCTCCAGCAGGATGCTCTTGCCGGCCACCAGCTCCAGCAAGGTGTAGTAGGCCTGCAGGCCTTCCTTTTCGTGCTCGTGGGCTTCCTTGAGGATCTCGTTCACGTCGTGCTGGTGCGTTTCGAGCAGCGAGCCGATCTTGAGCGAGGGATGCCCGCCGAACGCGGTGATGTGCTCACCCGCCAGCACGGCATGTGCGTTGGACTCGGTCGACTGGTCGCGCAGCCACGCGACGATCGGGATGCGGTTGTGTCCGAAGATCATGAAGCTGTAGTGCATGTAGCGCACGACGCCGGCCAGCTCGAGCTCCAGGATGTGGTTGAGGCTGTCGATGATCTTCTTGGTCAGCTTCGGATCGAGTTCGGAATCGGTCATGGCTGGCTCCTTGCGATGCGTGCGCGCATGTTAGCCCAGTCGCATGCGGACGTCGGGACTGCGAATGACAATGCGAATTCGTCGCATCCCGTGCGATGCTTCAGCGCGGCAGCGTGACCACCAGCAGAGACACAGCCTGCCGGGGCAGCGCGAATTCCAGCCGCAGCTTGCCGCCCTTGGCATTCACGTCCGTCGGCGCTCCCAGCTGGGCAAGCTGGCCGGCGGCGCGCAACGCGTCATAACCGGCCTGGTCTGGCGCCAGGGGTGAGCCCATGCGCTGCCAGGCCGCGTAGGCATTGCTGTGCCGGTCGTCGATGCGCCAGTGCGAAACCCTTGCGGTACGCAGCCCGGGCGCGTTGATCACGAGTTCGATGTTCGCTTCGGGCCCTGCCACGTCGTCATCGTGGTAATGCCAGACGAGCACCGCGATCTCGTCCGGACCGCGAGTCGCCAGCACACCGACATCGGGCAGTTCGCGCACGCCGTTGGCGAGCACATCGTCGAGCGCGCGCTGACCGGTGCTGGTGGCCGGCAGTCGGCGCTCCGGCATGCGCGCGAACATGCGGAACACATTGAGCACCGGCAGATCGATGCCATTGCTCGCGAGCTGGCGGAAGCCTGCGAAATACGGCTGGTCCTCGAACTCGAACGCCCAGGTGAGCGCACCCTGCAGATTCACGCCATGCCGGGCGGCGAGCTCGTGTTTGCGCGCGAAACTCGCCGCGGTGTAGCTCGAATACATCGTACCGTTGCGATAGCCGAGTTTCGGACCCTGGCAGGCGGCGCAACCCTCGGGGTCCGATTCGCCGATCACGATGGGCTTGGCGCGCAGCGCGGGCCGTGACGCGATCATGCGGAAACCCTGGTCGATGGTCGTGAGTTGTTCCTTGATGCCCATGCGCACGTGGCCATCGACGAACGACGGCGAGCCCTTGGCGTGGAATGCGAGGAAATCCGTGGGTGTACCAGTTTCACCCGTGGCGTAGTTGGTGCCCTGGGTCACGTGATCGAGAAATCCTTCCATGAAGGCGCCGCCATGGCCCGCGGTGTCCGGCCCGCCGACACGTGCCGTGGGCAGCGCGCGGCGCACGCCGGCAATGGCGAAGTCGTGCAGCTTGTAGAACTCCTCGGGTGTGCCCTTCCAGTACACGGCGAGGTTTGCTTCGTTCCAGGTTTCGAACCACCAGCCGCGCACCTCCGCTTCGCCGTAGCGCTGCACCAGGTGCCTGGTGAGTTCGAAGCACAGGTCGGACCAGCGCTGGTAATCCTTCGGCGGATAGGCCCAGCCGCCCGCCAGCGACGCGCCGCTGATGGTCGGGCGCCAGGCATGCTGGTACGGCACGCCCGGTGGCGCCGCGCTCAGCGCTTCGGGCATGAAGCCGAGCTCGACGTAAGGCCGCACGCCATGGGCCAGGTAGGTGTCGAAAATGCGGTCCACGATCCGCCAGTCGTATTGCGGAACGCCGCCGGCCTCGGTGTAGGCATTGGTGCTGCCCCATTTGAACGCCGGCGTGCCGTCTCCCGAAGTGAGCAGGTTGTGCGCGCGGAACCAGACATCGCGCGGCCGCAACACTCCGAGCTCCCGCAGCAGCGTGCGACCATCCTTCATCGTCGCGTAATTGGGTTCGTCGGCGCCGAAGAAACGCCAGATCGGCATGAGCGGCGTACCCGCCGAACGCCCATCGACTTCGACTCGCACGGGGAAACTTTCCGCAGCCAGTGATTGCGCCGCGAGCAGCACCAGGACGCAGGTCAGCACACAACGCATGATTTCCTCCCACAGCGCATGCCGACAGTCTACTGGCTGGCTGCGTCTCCCGGTGCGACGCGCATCCAGTCGAAGTCGGCGGAGCCGGCATCGCCATCCGCCAGCGTGAAAGAGAACAGCGCCGGGCGCGCGCCCTTCCACCAGCTGAAACGCAATTTGACCGGCGTGCCGAGTGCGATGAAAGTCCTGCCCTCATCCAGGCTGTACTCGTACGCGACGCGCTCGTCGGCGATGTTCATCCGCAGCCACACGGCGCCCTGGTCTCCGGGCATGGGCCCCGCCAGCTGCGCGCCCGCGGATGACCAGGTGATGCGCCGCTGACCCGCGGACTGCACGACGCCGATCCAGTTGGGCTGCACCTGCAGCACGCCGAGCCCGGCGCGCTGGCCGTCCGACATGCGCGTGAACTCCAGGCGCGTGGTGATGGTGGTCGCGGGACCATGCAACACCTGCGTCAGCGTATTGCGCGCGGCGACGAAGTCGGAGGCGCGGGTGGCGGTCAGGCGCATGAAACCGGGGCGCGCGCCGAGGCTCCAGTGCGAAGCGAGCGGGTTGTGGTTCCATTCCCACTGCACGCCTAACTTCCCGGCATTGAACTCGTCCGACGTCTGGATGGATACCGGCGGCCAGGTCCGCCCGACATCCGGCACCGCGTGTGTCGTGACCGGCTGCCCGGTGGTCGTCGAACCCGCGATGGGCTCGCCCATGAGGGGCCAGTCGTCCACCCAGCGCACCGGCTGCAGGTGCACGATGCGGCCGTAGGCGCCGGTGCTGTTGAAGTGCGCGAACCAGCCCTTGCCGTCCGGAGTTTCGATGTAACCGCCCTGGTGCGGCGCCTGCACGTGGGTATTGCCCTGCGCCAGCACCGTGCGATGTTCGTATGGCCCCCAGATGTGCTTCGCGCGCATGACGGCCTGCGGCCCCTTTTCCACGCCGCCGTACGGCGCGAAGATGTAGTACCAGCCATTGCGCTTCAGTAGTTTGGGTCCTTCGAGCACCGGCAGGTTCACGGGGTCCTCGACGATGGTCTTGCCGGCGTCGAGCACCCGGGTGCCATCGGGGCTCATGCGGTGCAGGATCAGCGGACCCGCGCCCACGCGCGAATGAATCAGGTAGGCCTTGCCGTCGTCGTCCCAGAACGGACAGGGATCTTCGAGTTTCGCCTCGGCGATGACGGCCACCGGCGCCGTCCACGGTCCCGCCGGATCCTTCGCCGACACCATGAAAATCCCCTCGGTGGGCGTGGGAAAGAAGATGTAGAAGCGTCCCTGGTGATGCCGGATCGCGGGCGCCCACACGCCGGCGCTGTAGCGATGCCCCATCTCGGCGAAGAATCGCGCGCGCTCGGACCCGTCGCTGAAACCCAGCGGTCCGGGCAGGTCGTATTTCGGATCGAAGGGAAGCCGCGCCAACGCGTGACCGATCAGCGACCAGTGCACCAGGTCGCGGGATTCCAGCAGCGGCAGTCCCGGCGAGAAATGGAACGTCGACGCGGTCATGTAGTAGCGGTCGCCGACGCGGATCACGTCGGGGTCCGAATAATCGGAATACAGGATCGGGTTTCGGTAGTCGGCGCCGGATGCAATCACCGCGCAGCCCATCGCCAGCAAACCACCGATCAACCGCGATGCCTGCTTCATTTACGCTCCTCGAGTCGATGTCGCCACAACGCCTGGTATTCGAGCAGACCCGGGATGCGCAGTGGCGCCACGCCGTGCAGCACCTCGGGCGCGGGCGACGGCAGCCCGGCGAGGTGCGCCGCGACGCGCGTGCCGCCACCTTCCGGGTAGGTGCGCACGGTGCCCACCGGCACGCAGCCGCCCAACAGGCTGGCGAACAGCGGGTTCCGCGCCAGAGGCCCGTCGACGAAAATTTCGCCCGCGGTTCCCAGCGATTCGATGAGCTGCGCGGTCATGAGCGCCGAGTACAGCGTCGCAAGCGCCGCACGCTGCGGCGCATTCAGGTTGTCGACTCCTTCGAGCGCCGCGCGCCGCCCGGCATAAGGACCGGCGGTGGCGAACGACGGCAACGCGATACTGCCGCGCGCGATGACTTCGATGAGCGCCTCGATGGTCGGTTCGGTCGCGCCCTGGGCGATGGTTTCGTATTCGCGGCCACCCATGTAACGCGCCGTGGCGATCGGCGCGCCGAACACGTTGACGTTCGCCAGCATGTCGCGCTCTTCACGCAGTCGCGTGAGTTCACCGCGATTCGCCATGACGATGGTCCAGGTGCCGCTCGACACCACGGTGAAGGCCTCGCGCTCCCGGTCCAGCAGGAATCTCAGGTACGACGCGTTGGAGTCGTGGATGCCGCAGGCCACCAGGCAACGCCCGGGCAGTCCCGTGGCCGCGGCGATACCCGGGCGAATGCTGCCCAGCTGGTCGGTGGCGCGGTACAGGGTGGGCATGAGCTTCGCCCAACCCTGCTTGCGGGCGAGTGACGAATAGCTGCGGTCGTAGGGGCGCCAGAGGTCGGTATGCGTGCCGAGCGAGGTGACCTCGCTCGCCATCACCCCCGACAGGCGCCATGACCAGTATTGCGGGTACAGCAGGATGTGCCCGGCGCGACCGAACATCTCCGCGTGGCGCTGCTGCAGGAAATACAGTTGCCGCCCGAGGTTCAGACCCTGCGGCAGGTTCGGCGAGTAGGTGATCGCGAAGGAATCGCGCAACGCCGCGTACTCGTCGGCGACTTCGTCGAAGCGGGTGTCTTCGTAGTCGGGCGCGGCCAGCACCGTGCCCCCGTGATCGACGAGCACCGCGGCGGCGCCGTGGGCGATCGGCACGATGCCCGCGATGCGTTCGCGCTGTGGCGCCTGGCGCAGGCTGTCCAGCAGCCAGGTCTCGATCCCGGCCACGTCCAGCTCGCGTGTTGCCGGGCCCTGCACCACTTCGTTGGCGCGGCGCGCACTCCAGATTTCGCGCCCCTCCGCCGGATCGACCAGCGAGAGCTTGGCGTTGGTCTTGCCCACGTCCAGGACCGCGATCAACGGCGCGTTCATTTGCGTTGCACCAGCGCGGGCACCGCGACCACCAGGATCAGCAAGGCGCCCGTGAAGATCGACATCACGATGCCGGGGATGTTCATGAGTCCGAGACCGAAGGTCACCAGGCCGAACACCAGCGCGGCCAGCACCACGCCGAGGATGCTGCCCTTGCCACCCCAGACGGAGACGCCGCCGAGAATCACGATGCTGATGATCTCGAGCTCCCAGCCTTGCGCGATGGAAGGCCGGGTCGATCCCAGGCGCGAGGTCAGCAATACCGCGGCCAGTCCACTGGCCAGGCCCGTGAGCGCAAACAAGGCGAAGCGGTAACGATCGACCGCGATGCCCGCGAAGCGGGTCGCGACGGGGTTCGCCCCGATGGCGTAGACCACGCGTCCCCAGCGCGAACCATGCAGGAACAACGCCGCGGCCACGGCCAGCACGACGAACAGCGCGAGCTCGATCGACACCGGGCCGACGAGATATCCCTGGCCGAAGATCGCGAAGCCATCCGGGTAGTTTTTCAGCACGCGGTCGCCGAGCACGGCATAAGCCGCGCCGCGAAACAGCGTCATCGTGCCGATCGTCGCCACGATGGCGGGCACGCGGCCGAGGGTCACCAGCGCGCCGTTGATACATCCGGCCGCCAGGCCGGTGCCGAGACCTGCCGCCACCACCGTTCCCGTGCCCGCGCCCTGCTCCGCGGCCAACCCCATGGCCACCGACGCGAGCGCGATGATGCCCGCGACCGAAATGTCGATCTCGCCCGCGATGATGAGCAGCGCCAGCGGCAACGCGACGATGGCGCGCTCGGTGAAATTGAAGGTTGCGTCGGAGAGCGTGTCGACGCTCAGGAAATATGGCGAGGTCAGCGAAAACAGCACGAAGCCCAGCGCGAACACCAGCGTCAGCATGCTTTCCCAGCTCTTCGCCGCCGCGCTAATCACGCGCCACCTCGAGCGTGGTGGTCCGCGGCTGTCGCTGCTGGCGCGCACTCAGCAGCACGGCCGCCAGGATGACCATGCCATTGATGAACATCTGCCAGAACGCGGAGATGCCGACCAGCGGCAGACTGTTGCGGATGATCCCGAGGAACAGGCAGCCGAGCACCACGCCGAGCGCCGAGCCCACGCCGCCGCCGATCGCCACGCCGCCGATCAAACAGGCGGCGATCACCTGCAGCTCGAAGCCGAGCGCGATGTCGGTGTACGCCACGGCGAAACGCGCCACCCAGAGATAACCGGCCAGGCCCGCGATGGCGCCGCACACCACGTACGCCAGGAACTGCATGCGCCCGGCATCGATGCCGGAATACGCGGCGGCTTCCGGATTTCCGCCGGCCGCGTAGAAGTTGCGCGCCAGCGGCAGCCGGCGCAGCAGCAGCATGAAAGCCACCGCGCAAATCAGCGCCAGCCAGCTGAGGCTGGTGAGGCCGAGAAATTCCGCGCGCGTGAAGGCGACGAACGCGGGCGACATCTCGTTGTCGTTCACCCACTCGCCGCCGGACAGCAGGTAGATGACGCCGCGATACACCGACATCGTGCCGAGCGTGACGACGATGGGCGGCAGGCGCAGTTTCCACACCAGGATGCCGTTGAGTGCGCCTAACAACCCGCCGGCGGCCAGGGTCAGCGCCAGCACCGGCAGCACGCCGAGCTCCGGGAAGGCGCGGTTGAACAGCGCCGCCAGCATGCCGCACAGCGCGAGATTCGCCGCCACCGACAGGTCGATGCCCCTCACCAGGATGACCAGCATCTGCCCGAGCGCCAGCATGACCAGGATGGCGGTGTCATCGAGCAGCGCGGCGAGATTGTCCGGCGACGCGAAACCGGGAAACGCCCAGACGACGGCGGCGAGCAGCGCCAGCGTGAGCAATGCGAATTGCAGGTCACGCCGCGCGACCTGCGACCCGCGTTTGCGCGCCGCGTGCGTCATGCGTCGCTGGCCGCGCGCAACAGCGCGGCAGGAGTCGCGGCCTCGCGGCTGAACTCACCACGCAGGCGGCCGCGGCGCATCACCAGCACCCGGTCGGACATCGCGATGATCTCCGGCAGCTCCGAGGAAATCAGGATCACGCCGTGGCCGGCGGCCGCGAATTCCGTGGTGACCTGGTGCACCGCCGCCTTGGCCCCGACATCGATGCCCTTGGTGGGTTCGTCGAGTATCAGGACCGCGGGATTCCGCGCCAGCCACTTGGCCAGCACCACCTTCTGCTGGTTGCCGCCGGACAGATCGCGCACCGGTTGCGCGGGGTTCTCGGCCTTGATGGCGAGCGTGCCTATCCACTGCTGCGCGAGCTGCCGCTCGCGCTGCGCGTGCATCCAGCCGTTAGGCGCCAACGCCGCGAGATTCGGCAGGGCGATGTTGGCGGCCACCGAGAACGGCAGGATGCTGCCCTGCCCCTGGCGATCTTCGGGGACCAGCGCGATGTCGCCGCGCGCGGTCACGCTGCCGCAGTCGGCGCGCTGCACGCCGAACAGCACCTGCGCCAGTTCGCTGCGGCCGGCGCCCACCAGGCCATAGATGCCGAGCACTTCGCCCCGCCGCAGCGTGAAACTCACGCCCTCGAATTCGCCCGCGCGCCCGAGATTTTCAACGCGCAACAGCACCTCGCCCGGCGCCACCGCCTGTTTCGGGAACAGCTGCTCCACCGGCCGGCCGACCATCAGGCGGATGAGTTCTTCGCGCCCCGTGTCGGCGAGCCTGCCGGCGCCCACCGACGCGCCGTCGCGGAATACCGCGTAGCGATCCGCCAGCTCGAAGATTTCCTCGAAGCGGTGCGTGATGAACAGCAGTGCGCAGCCGGCGTCGCGCAACTTGCGGGCGATGCGGAACAACTCGGCGCATTCGCGCTGCGACAGCGAGGCGGTGGGCTCATCGAGGATCAACAGTCGCGAGTCGTTGACCAGCGCCCGCGCGATCTGCACCACGTGTTTCTGCGCGATGCTCAGCGAGGCGGCCGGCGCGTGCGCGCTGAAGCCGGCGCCGAGCTCGTCGAGCACAGTTTGGGCCCGCGCATGCAGGCTGTCCCAGTCGACCGTGCCGCGCCGCCGCGGATGCGCGTTCACGAACAGGTTCTCGGCGATGGACAGCTGGTCGAACACCAGGCATTCCTGGTGGACCACGCCGATACCCAGGTCGCGCGCCACCGTCGGAGAATCGATCCGCGCATCGCCACCATTGAAGTGGATGACGCCGGAATCCGGCTGATGGACGCCGGAAAGAATTTTCACCAGCGTGGACTTGCCGGCGCCGTTCTCGCCGAGCAGCGCCGTGATCGAGCCCGGATGCAGCTCCAGGTTCACGCCGGCCAGCGCCCGGACTCCGCCAAAGGATTTGCGGATGTCGGTGAGCGTCAGCAGGGGCGCTTGCACGGCGATGCTTCAGGTCGTCAGAAGATCTTCGCGAAACGGGCGACGTTGCTGATGTCGTAGACGAAGGGTTTGCTCATCGCGCCGACGCCGTCGGCGTCGAAGGTGACTTCGCCCATGCGCGCCAGGTACACCGGATTGTGCGGGTCGTCGCCGCGCGCCAGGCGCGTGGCGATCTGCATGGTCGAATACCCCAGGTCCACCGGGTTCCAGATGGCGAACTTCGGCACCACGCCTTTTTCGACGTAGCCGACGAGCTCGGACGGCAGGCCCAGGCCCGTGACCTTGAGCTTGCCGGTGAGCCCGCGGTCTTCGACGGCGCGCGCGGTGGCGACCAGGCCCACCGAGCTGATGCTCACCAGCACCGAGAGATCGGGATGCTGCTGGATCAACGCCAGCGCTTCGCGGTACGACTTGTCGGAGACATCGTCGCCGTACACCACCGCGACCATGTCCAGGCCCGGATGCTGCGGCAATGCCTTGCGCATCTCGGCCAGCCACGCATTCTGGTTGGTGGACGTCGGCGTGGCCGAGACCACCGCGAATTTTCCCTTGTGGCCGGGCGCGAGTTCCGCCGCCAGCGCCACCACGCCTTCGCCGATCAGCCGGTCCGAGGACGGCGCGAGGTGGGCGACGCGGCCCTCCTTTGCCACCGCCGAATCGTAGGAAATGACCTTGATGCCGCGTTCCATCGCCTTCTTCAGCGTGGGCACGAGCGCGTCGGGATCGTTCGCCGACACCGCGATGGCATCGACCCGCTGCGCGATCAGCGCGTTCAGCACTTCGATCTGTCCCTCGGCGGTCGGCGTGGTCGGCCCCACGAAAATCACCTCGGCGTCGAGTTCCTTCGCCGCCTCCTCGGCGCCGTTTTTCACGGCCACGAAGAATCCGTTGCCCAGCGACTTGGCCACGAGCCCGACGCGCGTGCGTTGCGGAGTGGCCGGTTTGTCGGGCTCGGACCGGCCGCAGCCCGCGACGACGGCCAACACGGCGCATGCGGCCGCGACGATGATTCTCTTCACGGTGCGTCCCCCGCGCCTGTTCAGGCGATCTTCTTCATCTCGTCTTCGGCGGTGACCGTGGCGACGATCACATTGATGCCCGCGCTGCGGAAATCATCGAGCTCTTCCGGCCGTGCCCCGTCGTCGGTGACGATGGTGTTGATGCGATCCAGGCCCGCGACGATCATCGCGGACTTGCGGCGCAGCTTGGAGCTGTCCGCCATCACGATCACGTGTTCGCTGCGCTTCAGCAGCTTGGTCTGCGCCTGCACGATGAGGGGATCCGCCTCCATCATGCCGAAGCGGTTGAGTCCGTAGCAGCCGACGAACAGCTTGTTGCCCCAGAAGCTCGCCACCGTGTCGTTCTCGAAGGGCGACAACACGATGTTCTGTTCGCGGAAGATGGTGCCGCCCGGCAGCGTGATGCGGTTGCGGCTGGTGGCGAGTAGTTTGACGGCGATCGGGAAGGAATTCGTCAGGATGTCGAGGTCGGAGTTCTCGAGGAACTCCACCAGCGCGTAGGTGGTCGTGCCGCCGTTGATGATGATGCTCTCGCCGGGAGAGATCAGCGCCGCCGCCGCGCGCGCGATGGCGCGTTTCTGCGGCACGCTCACGTCCTGGCTCATGGCGAACGGCATGCCGACCAGGTGCGGCTGGTGTCGTGGCCGCACGGCCTCGGCGCCGCCGCGGATGCGTTTCACATCGCCTTTTTCGGCGAGGGCATTGATGTCGCGCCGGATCGTGGCCTCGGAAGCGCCCAGCAGGTCGAGCAGATCGCCGACGCTGACGATGGACCGCTCCTCGACCAGCTTGAGGATCAGGTTATGACGTTCTTTCTCCAGCATGGGTCCCCCAATTCGGCCCGTGATCGATTCTGCACGTGATTGATTGTATATGACGGCTTCGTGTGATAAACAGCCTCACCCGAATTAATGAAGCAGGGCCGGTACTTTAGCGCCGGTCCGGAGACATAGGATGGCTGTGGTCCAGGTGGTGCCCCCCGGTTCTCGCGAAATCGAAAACCGCTGGGATGACTCCCACGCGGCGGGCCTTTCGGCGGCCGAATTGCTGCTGTACCGCTCGAACCTCCTCGGCGGCGACAAGCGCATCACCAATTTCGGCGGCGGCAATACCTCGGCCAAGCTCACGGAAAAGGATCCGCTGACGGGGCAGGAAACCGAGGTGCTCTGGGTCAAGGGCTCGGGCGGCGATCTCGGCACGATGAAACTCGACGGCTTCTCGACGCTGTACCTGGAGAAATTCCACGCGCTCGAGAAGTTCCACAGGCCCGCAACCGACAACGACGCGGTGATGGTGCCGCTGTACGCGCACTGCGCCTTCAACCTGAATCCGCGCGCCGCCAGCATCGACACGCCGCTGCACGGTCTCGTCGACCGCGCCCACGTCGATCACATGCATCCGGACGCGCTCATCGCCATCGCCGCCAGCGCGGATTCGAAGGCGCTGACGCAGGAGATCTTCGGTGGCGAGATCGGCTGGTTGCCCTGGATACGTCCCGGCTACGAACTCGGATTGAAGCTGCGCGAGCTGACGCGCAACAACCCGAAGCTCAAGGGCGCCGTGCTCGAAGCGCACGGCCTGTTCACCTGGGCCGACAGCTCCCGGGCCTGTTACGAAAACACGCTCGACATCATCAACCGCGCCACCGCGTGGCTGAACGAAAAGAGCCGCGGCAAACGGCCCTTCGGCTCGGTGGCCACGCCGGCGCTCACCATCGATCGCCGGCGCGAAATCGCCGCCGCCGTCATGCCGGTGATCCGTGGCGCCATTTCCTCGGCGCTCGAAGGCATGCACAGTTACAAGGTCGGGCATTTCGACGACGGCGAGACCGTGCTCGACTTCGTCGGTGGCGAGAAACTGAATTCACTGGCGGCGCTCGGCACCTCCTGCCCCGATCATTTCCTGCGCACCAAGATCTGGCCGCTGGTGCTGCCGTTCGATCCGGCGCGCGACTCCGTCGCCGACCTCGCCGCGCGCGTGAAGCCCGCGGTCGAGGCCTACCGCCAGCGTTACGCGGCCTACTACGAACGCTGCAAACATCCCGACTCGCCGAAGATGCGCGATGCCAACCCGGTGGTGTACCTCGTCCCGGGCGTCGGCATGATCACGTTCGCCGCCGACAAGGCCACGGCGCGGATTGCCGGCGAATTCTACGTCAACGCCATCAACGTGATGCGGGGCGCCGCGAGTGTCTCCACCTACCGCGGCCTGCCCGAGCAGGAGGCGTTCGACATCGAGTACTGGCTGCTCGAGGAAGCCAAGCTGCAACGCATGCCGAAACCGAAGGCGCTGGCCGGACGGGTCGCACTGATCACCGGCGGCGCCGGCGGCATCGGGCTCGCGACCGCGCGCCGGCTCATGGACGAAGGCGCATGCGTCGTGTTGTGCGACATCGATCGCGAAGCGCTGGCGGAAGGCGAAGCCGAGTTGCGCAAGAAGTACGGCAGCGACCAGGTGGCCAGCGCCTGGGTGGACGTCACTCGGGAAGAAGCCGTCATCGCCGGCTTCCGCGACAGCGCCTGGAAATTCGGCGGCGTCGACATCTGCATTTCCAACGCCGGCATCGCCTCGGCGTCTCCCGTGGACGAGACCAGCCTGGCGACCTGGCAGAAGAACATGGACATCCTGTCCACCGGCTACTTCCTGATCGCACGGCAGGCCTTCCAGCTGTTCAAGTCGCAGGGGATCGGCGGGTCCATCGTGTTCATCGGCTCCAAGAACGCGCTCGCCGCGTCACCCGGTGCGGCGGCGTACTGCACGGCCAAGGCCGCCGAACTGCACCTGGCGCGTTGCCTGGCGCTCGAAGGCGCGCCGCTCGGCATCCGTGTGAATGTCGTGAACCCCGACGCGGTGCTGCGCGGCTCGCGCATCTGGCAGGGCGAATGGGCCCAGCAGCGCGCGGCTCAATACAAGAAGACGGTCGACGAGCTCGAATCCGTGTACCGCGACCGCAGCTTGCTCAAGCGCAGCGTTTATCCGGAAGACGTGGCCGAAGCCGTGGCATTCTTCGCTTCCGAGCGTTCCGCCAAGTCGACCGGCAACATCGTCAACGTCGACGCCGGCAACGCCACCGCATTCACGCGTTGAAAAGGTGTCGCCATGGTTCAGGCCGATCCGCGCGACGCGAACTACATCGCGTCGGCTAACAAAGCGCTCGCCGCCACGCAGGCGGCCGACTACGCCACGCTGGGCATGCAGCTCGCGCGCCGGCAGATCGACATCGACGACATCACCCGGCGCGTGGCCGCTTTCAGGGTGGCGATTCCATCCTGGGGTGTGGGCACCGGTGGCACGCGCTTCGGGCGGTTTCCCGGCGCGGGCGAACCGCGCAACGTGTTCGAAAAACTCGAGGATTGCGCCGTCATCCACCGGCTGACGGCCGCGACGCCCACGGTCTCCCTGCACCTGCCCTGGGACCGCACCGACGATTTCGTCGCGCTGCGCGAACATGCCGCGGGACTCGGGCTGGGGTTCGACGCCATGAACTCCAACACCTTCCAGGACCAGCCGAACCAGCCGCTGTCGTACAAGTTCGGCAGCCTCACGCACACCGACCCGGCGGTGCGCGCGCAGGCGGTGGCCCACAACATCGAATGCATCAAGGCCGGCGCCATCCTCGGCTCGCGGGCCCTGACGGTGTGGATCGGCGACGGCGCGAATTTTCCCGGCCAGTCGCATCTCGGCAAGGCCTTCGAGCGTTACCTCGAGTCCACGGCGGCTATCTACAAGGCGCTGCCGGCCGACTGGCGCTTGTTTCTCGAGCACAAGATGTACGAGCCGGCGTTCTACGCCACGGTCATCCAGGACTGGGGCAGCTCGCTCATGGCCGCGCAGGCGCTGGGACCGAAGGCGTTCTGCCTGGTCGACCTCGGCCACCACGCGCCCAACGTCAACATCGAGATGATCGTCGCGCGGCTGATCCACGCGCAGCGCCTCGGCGGATTCCATTTCAACGATTCGAAGTATGGTGACGACGACCTCGACGCCGGCTCGATCGAGCCGTTCCGCCTGTTCCTGGTGTTCAACGAACTGGTGGAGGCGGAGCTCGCCAAGGCGCCGGGTTTCAACCCGGCGCACATGCTCGACCAGTCGCACAACGTGACCGACCCGATCGAGAGCCTCATGACCAGCGCCATCGAACTGCAGCGCGCCTATGCCCAGGCGCTGATCGTCGAGCGCGCGAAACTCGCCGGCTTCCGTGCCGCCAACGATGTGTTGATGTCGGCGCAGACCCTGAAGCGCGGCTTTACCACGGATGTCGCACCGATTCTCGCCCAGGCACGCGCGTCGAAAGGCGGCGCCATCGACCCGATTGCCGCCTACCGCGACAGCGGCTACCGCCTGCGTTGCGGGCAGACCCGCCCGGGCAAACAAAGTCTGGGTGGCGGGATCGTCTGAGAATGCGGACACTCTCGCCATGACCGTCATCAACAGCATCGCCGACCTGCGGGAACTCGCCCGCAAGCGCATTCCGCGCGCCATCTTCGACTACGCCGACCGCGGCTCGTACGACGAGATCACGTTCAACCGCAATCTCGACGACCTGCACGCCATCCAGCTGCGCCAGCGCGTCATGATCGACGTCTCGAAGCAGCAGCTCGCCACCAGCATCCTGGGCGAGAACTGGACCATCCCGCTGGGCATCGGCCCCACCGGCCTCACCGGGCTGTTCCACGCCAACGGCGAGATGCTGGGGGCGCGCGCTGCCCAGGCATTCGGCGTGCCCTTCTGCCTGAGCACGCTCTCCATCGGCTCCATCGAGGACGTGCGCAGCGTGGTGCAGAAGCCGTTCTGGTTCCAGGTCTACCTGATGCGCGATCGCGGCTTCAACGTGGAGCTGCTGGACCGCGCCAAGGCCGCCAACTGCTCGGCCATCATGCTCACGGTGGACATGCCGGTGCAGGGCCTGCGCCGCCGCGATGCCAAGAACGGTCTCTCGATTCCGCCGCGGCTCACGCTCAAGAACGCCGCCGAGATCGCGATGAAGCCTGGCTGGGCTTTGAAGGTGCTCATGGGCAAGCGCCGCAGCTTCGGCAACCTCGAAGGCCGCATGACCGAGGGTGCGGGTCTCAAGACGCTGGCGGAGCGTATCGCCCAGCAGTTCGACCCGACGGTCACCTGGAAGGACTTTGCGTGGCTGCGCGAACAGTGGCCGCGCAAGATCATCATCAAGGGCATCCTCGACGCCGAGGATGCGCGCATGG
>Ga0315912_10002882_pt1 | contig 17743 bp, 9 predicted proteins | sample VfabasoilMG_FD_204469 | JGI IMG/M metagenome (GOLD analysis project Ga0315912, IMG submission 204469) | Garden soil microbial communities collected in Santa Monica, California, United States - V. faba soil | ecosystem: Environmental > Terrestrial > Soil > Garden | place: USA: California...
CGTCGAGCAACGCAGCCATCGTGGCGTAGTGCCGTGCATAACCGGCTACGAACTTCCGGCACCGAGTACTAGGCACGAGTCCTTCGACCGGGTGAATATGAGCGGGTATAATAGCGCCACCGTCCGCCGTCCCGGTGTTGCTCATCGGTCACGTATTCCAGATCGGCTCCCTCTTCGCGTCTTGGCCTGGCGGACGCTGACGCCATTCTACCCGCTCATTTCCCGCGGTCGAAGGACGAGGATGAGGTGTTTGACGTTCGTAATGAGTGTGATGCTGGCCGCGTGTTCGGGAGCGCTCGACTCACGCGAAGAGCCCACGCCGGTTCACGTTCGAGTGGAGCGTCTCGATGGCGCAACGATTCGGCGGATCACGGCGGATCGGGTGGTTGTCATGGAGTTTTGGGCGACGTGGTGCAAGGCGTGTCGGGACCTTTTGCCCGCGCTCGAACGCTTGGCCGAGTTGTACGCATCCGAAGGGGTGGTCGTGGTCGGCGTACATGTTGGTGGTGATGTCCCGGAGGTTCGCCGATTCGCGCAGCAGGCCGGGATCCCCTATGCCATCATGGTGGATGAGGACTTCGCGTTCTCGCGTTCGCTCGACGCGGTGCAAGTGCCCACCGTCGTGCTGTTCGATACCCACGGAGAGGAACTCGCGCGCGCCGAAGGCCTCGATCGATCCCTCGTCGACCGCCTCGAACGACTGCTCCAGAGTCACCGTTCAGTTGGCTTTGAAGGCGCCGCTGACTGATGCGATGAGCGCCGATGTTGCGGGACTGTACACGGCTGCGCGCCTCGCTTCGTCCACCATCATCGCCCGATCGAGGTCGAGCACGTTGCACAAACGCAGGACGTCGAGCGCATCCGGATTTCCGCTCAACTCGACGTAATCGTCCGGGATCTTCTCGCCGCGCTGCGCGATGATCCCGAGGGGTCCATCGCCCCGCACTCGACGAAAGACGACCGGTTGGCCCGGTACGCTCTGTTTGCCGAGGCCGCGTTCATTGCCGAACTTCATGCGTGGTTCGTCGCCGGTTTGTGCCAGCTTGAACACGGCGCCGACGCGATCCCTCGTCCAGGGGATCATCATTGGGCTCGAGACGATCGTGCCACCGAACCCATAGACTTGTTTGTCGGCGGGCCATCGAGTGAATGCGCGCAGCGATTCGAAATGGCGCATGGCGGCGAGATCGAGGCCATCCTCGAGCACGTGCGAAGGTTCGAATCCATGCTCGGCCAAGACCTCGCAGGCGTGCAAGTATTGGATGAACTTGTTGCCCGAGTCGTACCGGATGGCGCAGTCGTGCGACCGCTGTTGCATCACCTTGACCACGGAGGTGATCCCCGAACTCATCGTGTCGAATGTGTCGAGGAGATACGTGGGCGTCGCGGATCTCATATCGCGCAGGGCTTCGAACGCGGTCTGGTCGGCACCCCATCGCTGCACGTGTTCGTGACCCATGGCTCCGACGGGTGAAAGGCCGAGCTCGCGGGCGAGGTGCATGTTGGTCGTCTTGCTCACGCCTTCGGCCTTGCAGGCTTCGAGCGCGATCCGGTGCTGCTCCATGCACACGGCCGATCGCATGCCGACTTCGAACACGCGCCGCGGATCTCCGCTCGCGGCCTCGACCAAATCGTGCACGGTTCGTCGCACGCGTTCGGCATAACGATCCGTCTCCAACACCACCGACGCGGAGCGGCCCTTGCGACCGGCCGAGACGAGGACGGATTCGATGATCGCGGCGTGTTCGGGGCACGTGGCGACGAAGGCACGTTCGGGCATGGGAGCGCTCAGTTCGAGCGCGGTCGCGAGCTGGATCGGGAAATTGAACCAGAGCACCATCGGCTCCAGCCACGACACCAAGAAGCTCGGCCCGGTCACACTGAAGATGGGTTCGCGATCGAGAACCCACGCGCCCTTGGGTACCGCGACGATCTCGAGGTCGGCCGACTGCAAGGCCAGCTCCATTGCCCCGGTGAAGCCGTAGCCGTGTTGACGGGCATATTCGAGCTCGGCGGCCGTTGGCTGCAGGCCAACGATCATGTCTCGTACGCGTCGTTCGAGGTCGAGTGGGATGAACTGCGGGCCGCCGTGGCGAAACGAGAAGTAGAACGTCTCGCGACGGAGGGGAAAGCCGGCCTGCGCCATCGCAAACTTGTATGCGTCGGTCGCGAGCGCGCTCGTACTCATGCTCATGCTCACGCAGGTATCGTCCCATCGCCGTCGGAGCTTCGTTTCGGCCAGTTAGTGACTCAGCTCACACGATTTATCTCGATTTATATGTGAGATATTGACTTACTTCAGCCACACTTCGGCGAAGCAGCCATCGATGGGTTGTCCGAACTGCCTCGTGAAACGGTGTCGCATCGCAGAACCGCGACGGTCGTGGTTGGGATTCGCCTCGTGCACCACACTCGCGATGGCGTGTGCCCGGGGCGATCGACCCGAAGCCATCGAGGGCGGCCCTTCTCGGCCGTCGTCCGAGGTGTCGGGGTGGGCGGGAATGGACTCGGAGTCGGGAGCGAGCACGAGCCTCGGCAGTCTGCCGCCCGATCCCGATCCCGATCCCGATCCCGATCCCGATCCCGAAGGCGAGGGTCCGGCATCGCAACCCGGTCGCGGCTCGGTCGACGAACCCGTCGATTTGAGCGGCTATGTCGTCGAGCAGCAACACGGTGATTTTCGCTTCGAGTTTCCAGCGGGCACGATCGTGGGTACGGGCGACGTCCTGCTCATCGTCCGTTTGGCCACCCTATCCGAGTTCGAGGGGCACTGGGGGACGTCGCTCGGACGCCATGTGCAGTTCTTTTCGGGTCGACTGCGAGACGACGCCCAAGGGTTTCCCCTCATCAATGGTGAAGAGTCGTTTCGGTTGCTCGATCGGTCTGGTTTCGAACTGGATGGGCCGACTCCGGATCTCGCGGAAGGGCTCACGTTGCAGTGCACGTTCGATCCGCTCGAAGAGTGGATCGCAGGCGATGCCTACGATCCGATGAATGCGAGCCCGGGTGTCGCCGAACGACCGCCTGCACTCGGGATCTATTTGACCGAAGTCGGCGATGCCCCTGGGACGGGAAACTATGTCTTCGAGTTCGTCGAGCTCGTGGTGTGGTAACCGAACGACGAGCAAGGCTCGTGAACCGCACGGTTTCGCTCGGGGTCTACGGCAAGGTTGCGAGAGGCGGTATGATTCGCCAACGTGGACCTCGCCACTGCCTCGCAGGTCGAACTCTCGGGAATCTGCGCGGGACTTTGTAGTCTCCATCTCGTCGGGGCGTTTGCGCGTCGCCGTGAACATCTGTGGGCCGCGTTGCCCCTCGGCGCTGCGGCGTTGCTCGTCGCCGTGTCTGCGCTCGCGCCCACGGTCGAGTCCTGGTCCATGACCCTCGTTGCGATGTCGGTGCCGCCGCTCGCAGCACGAGCCGCGTGGGCGGCCCTCGGTCGCGCCATGGATGCTTCCCGGCACTCTTGGACGGTCGTGCTCGTCGTGCTACCCGCGCTCGCCCTCGTGTCGCCCCTCGGTCTTTCGGGCGAGGCCGCCCTCCAGGCTGCCATTGCACTCACCGGGGTGCTCATCGGGATCGATGCTCGCGGGACCCTCGTCGTCGGCTGGAGTGCGTGGCTCATCGCGGCCCTCGCGGGTCGCGAACTCGGGATCATCACCGCCTGGTTCGACGGACCGTCGCTCGGGGTCGCGACCTCGATTCCGCTCCTGATGGTCGTGTCGACCCTGTTGCTCTTGCGCTCCGAACCACGCCGCGTGAGTCCGCAGCCCATCGTGCGCGAACTCGAGGACGTCGAGGGCGATGCCTCTCGTTACAAGCGGATGGTCCGGCTCGGTTCGGGGGGCATGGGGGAACTTTGGTTGGCACTGCGATCGGCCGAGCAAGGATTCCGTCGCTGGGTCGTGTTGAAGAGCATCCGCGTCGATCGTTGCGACGATCAACTGATCAATCGGTTCCTCACCGAGGCTCGCATCTCGGCGAGTCTGCACCATCCCAACATCGTGTCGGCGTTCGACTTGGGTCGAACAAAGGATGGGTGGTTTCTCGTGATGGAGTACGTCCCGGGCCCAAGCTTGTGGGAGGTGCTGACACGGTGTCGCGCCACAGAGACGTGGGTACCCGTCGAGATCGTCGCGGAGATCGGGGCGCAGATTTGCCGCGGGCTCGCCCGCGCGCACAGTCATGGCGTGCTTCATCGCGACGTCAGCCCCGACAACGTCGTGGTGACGTTCGAGGGAGTGGCCAAGCTCGTGGACTTCGGCATTGCGAAGGACGCCTGCTCGAAGTCCACGGGTCCAACCTTGGTGACGGCGCTCGGGCGCGTCGTGGGCAAGGCGCAGTACTTGGCTCCCGAGCGCATCGTCGGCGGAGACGCGACGCCGGCCACCGATCTCTTCGCGGTCGGCCTCGTCCTCATCCAATTGCTCGGGGTTTCGCTGCCGGAGCGCGGAGCGGAGCTGGCCTACCGCCAACGCCCGATCCCCCACCTCGGTCCTGCGCTGCCGAGTGCGTTCGAACGTGTCATCGGCAAGGCGCTTGCGCCCGATCCGTGGTCACGTTATCGGAGTGCAACGGAGATGGCCGACGACCTGGGTGAACTCCGCACGGCCGATGCGTCGATCGACGTCGGGCAATGGCTGCAGAGTTTGTTTCCGGGCCGCCTCGAGGCCCAGCGCGAGCTCGAGCGTTTGAGCGACACGACGGTCGAGGCGGTCGCGGCGGTGGTCGCGAAAACCGCTGCGGTCGGCCCGGCGCTGGGGGTGCTGTCGTTCCCGCAACCATCCTCGAGTTCCGACGATTTTTCTTCACGGCCCACGGGGGCCGAGTCCTGGCCCTCTGATTCGGGAACGGGATTGCCCACGCCCATCTTCGGCGTGGCTCGTCCACGGCTCAGACCGCGCTACGACGGTCCTTCGCGGGGTTGACCCACGGGCGACCCCTTCGGTGAACGATGCCGCAGTCGCTCGAACTCGATGTCCTCGTGACCGTGCGGGAGCTCCCGAGCGGGATCGTGTATGCGCGGCCGATGGCGGCCCCCGAGTTCGTGACCCGAGCGGGGAGCGAATCCGAAGCGCTCGCGTTGCTCCACGCATTTCTCGCGCGCTACTTGGCCCGCGTCCCCGCCTTCCAGTTGGCCGACTACGTCTTTCCGGAAGCCGCTGCAGCGCTGGATATCGAGGTCGTCGTTCCCAAAGCCGATCTGCCGGAGCGCATCGCGATCGCGACGCCGTTGCCGGTCCCGTGCGTGGTCGTGCCCGATGTCGATGCCGAGTGGGTGCACGTGTTGCCCCTGGGACACACCCTGCGCGTGGGGCCCAACGAAGATCGCAGCGTCAAGACCCGCGAGCACGTGCGCAAGGCCGCGGCGGTGCGATCGCTCGGCGACGAGGACTATCGCTCGGTGTTTCCCGCGGCCGTGCATCGCGTGGTCCGCGAGCGCGTCACGATCGAGAGACAAACCATCGACGATCTCGGCGCCCGGGTGAGCGAGCGCCAAGCGGCGCGGAAGCATCGCGATCGTGAGCAGGCGATCGAGCTGCTGAGCAGCATTGGTGACAACCTCATGCGTCGACGGATCGAGCCGATCATCGGGCTCGACGAACGCATCGGAGCACTCGGGGCCATCCTCGGCGGCGAGTCGCGTCTGAGCGTCGCCCTCGTGGGGCCTTCGCTCGTGGGCAAGAGCGCGGTGATGGAGGGGCTCGTGTCGCAGCGGGTGGTCCCATTTCGTCGCCCGATCTACGCGACCTCGGGATCACGTCTCGTCGCTGGGCAATCCGGGTTCGGCATGCTGCAGGAGCGGATCGATCGGGTCATGCAAGCCGCGGAAACGATCGATGCGGTGCTCTACTTCGACGGCTTTGGCGACTTGTTCGCGGGCCATAGCGGCAACATCGAAGACATGGCCTCGATCCTGCGGCCTTACCTCGCGGCCAACCGCGTTCGCGTGGTCGGTGAGCTCACGTCCGAGCAATGGGAGTACCACGAGCGACGCCACGTCGGTTTCTTCGCATGCCTGTCGCGCGTCCTGGTCGAGCCCATGGATCGGGCCCAGTCCCGCGCCGTGCTCAAGGCGAGGGTCGCTCGGCATATCCACGATCCGAAGCGGCCTCGCCTCGAGGAGGCGGCCATCGATCCATTGGTCGAACTCGCCGAACGCTACTTGCCGTACCAGACGTTTCCGGGCAAGGCGGTGCGATTCTGCGAAGAACTCCGAGCCATCCACGAAGGCGAAGTCGAAGCCGATGGATCTCCCCGCGTCCTGCGAACGAGCGACGTCGTGCAGGCCTTCGCGATCCGTTCGGGGATTCCCGAGTTCCTGCTGCGGGACGATCGCGCGCTCAAGCTCGACCAGGTTCAGGGCCATTTCACCACTCGGATCATCGGGCAGAAGGCTGCGGTCCTTGCCGTTGCCGAGACGTTGTGCGTGGTGAAGGCTCGTCTGCAACCGGCGGGCAAACCGTTGGCCACGTTCCTGTTCGTGGGTCCGACCGGGGTGGGGAAGACCGAGCTCGCCAAGACGCTCGCCACGTTCTTGTTCGGCAGCAAAGATCGACTCGTCCGGTTCGACATGAGCGAATACGCCGATCCGTGGGCGGCGGAGCGTCTCATCCACGGAACGACCCGCGACGAAGGCGAGCTGACCCGCAAAGTTCGGCAGCAACCATTTAGCGTGATCCTGCTCGACGAGATCGAAAAGGCCCATCCGGCGGTGTTCGATTTGCTCCTTGCGGTCTGCGGTGAGGGACGGCTGTCCGACGCCAAAGGGCGTGTTGCGTACTTTCACAATGCGATCCTCATCATGACGAGCAATCTCGGCACCAGCCATCGCCGGCCCGGCGTCGGCTTCGGGGACGAAGGTCGGGTGACCGACGAGACCCTCGTCGCCGTCGAACTCGGTCGCGCTCGGGAAGCGGTCGATCAGCACTTCCGTCCAGAATTCGTCAATCGCTTGGATCGTATCGTCCCGTTTCATTCGCTCCGTCCGACCGAGATCGCCGAGGTCGCGCGCGTGCTGCTGCGCAGCGTCGCCGATCGTCCGGGGTTGGTGCAGCGCGGCTGCGGGCTCGATCTGAGCACGCCTGCGCTCGATGAACTCGCACGCGAGGGCTACTCGGGACCCTACGGGGCTCGTGCGTTGCGTCGCCGGTTCGAGGACGCGTTGGTCGCTCCGCTCGCGCGGATGGTGGCCTCGCTCGGTGACATGGCCAAAGGCGCGGGGTTGCACGTGACCTTGCGCGTCGCAGAAGAGCGGGTTGTCGGGGCGGAGCTTGCCGAAACCGAGGTCGACGGCCTCCGGTTTCGCGCGCTTCGTTCGCAAGGGAAAGCGTTGCGTGCGAGTGCGGATCACCAGGTTGCGATCGCTTCGATGCGTCGCACGGTGGCGCGTTGTCTCGCTTCGGCGCCGGTGCGCGAGCTCGAAGACCGGATCGAGTACCTCGTCGCCGATCTGTCGGGCAGTTCAGCGCGCGAACAGTCCGGCGTCGTGCTCAGCATGGCCGCGGTCGAGTGCTCGAACTTGCAGGGCCTGCGTCGAGGGTTGCGTGATCCGATGGAAAGGATCTGCTCGGCCGAAGACCTGGCGATGGCGGCCCAGTTCGAGGGCGAGCCGGGCGATTTGTTCCTCGAAGATGCCGAGGCGGCCCATGCCGAGTTCGAGCGCGCCTTCGTGCGCGTGGTGTTGCGCAACGAAGATTCGGTGACATTGCTCGTGCGGGGCATCGAACATCCACGGACCCTGCCACGTTGGCTGCTCGGGCTCGTCCAGGCTTCGCAGGCCCAAGGCTGGAACCTGGTGGTGCATCGCTACGACGACGACGATCATCAGGCGGATCCAGGGTGGGGTTCGAAGGTTTGGGGACCCCCGCGGAACGCGGCCTGGGTCGAACGTGAGCTCGACCGCGCGGATGCGGAAACATTGGGCAAGCAATGGCGGGCGGTCCTCGTGGGTGTTCCCGAAGCGGCCGCGGGGTTGCTGCGGCTCGAGCAAGGGATCCATCGCTACCCCGTGCCCCGCGATGCCGACCACCCGAACGAGCATGTCGAGGTGCGCATCCTCGGTGAAGGCGACACGTGGACGGCGGACGATCTCGACACCGATGCTTTCGTTCTGCCCGAGCGACTCTCGCGGGCCGAAGCGGCGAAGACGGAGGCCGCTCGCGTGTGGGCGGCCGATGGTTCGGTCGTCGTCGGTTCGCGTTCATTCCCATCCGAGGTTGCCGAGCACTATTGGCGCAACTTGGATCGACTGCATTTCGGTCGCTTGGCCGAACGGGCGATCGCGGGCCAGGACGAGTAGTCCGAAGCGGAGTCGGTATGGATCTTCGCGTCAGCATTTTTCAACGCACGGTGGGTCGCATGACCCATTGGCACTCGCTCGGCCTCGGTCGCCTCGAACAGCACTTTGCCGCCGCCGACGTCGCTCGGGTCCAGCAGCGGATGGCCGACGCATTGCGCGAGCAGTTCGCCAAACTCTGGCCTGCCGATCTCGAACGATTCGAGTTCGTGCGAGGCCGGCGGCTCGAGCTCGAGGTCCTCGAATTCGCGGCCGTTCGAGCCGGAACGAAGGTGAGATTCCGCGGCCCCGTCCCCCTCATCATCGAGCCCCGCGGTCGTGGCCCAGCGGACGGCGAGTTCGTCGTCGTGTATCACCCCCTGCGTGCGCAGGAGTGGTTCGTACACGAATCGGGTCGCTCGCTCGCCGACGAAGCTTCGATGTTCTTTCGTGAACGATGGGCCGACCTCGAGGATGAAGAGCTCGAGCGTCTGAAATCGGACGACAAGAAGCGCGACCGGTTGCGCCTGCTCGCGGTTCGGGTGCAACCCAAAGGGCTCGCCGCAAAACTGGAGGACGAGGAGCGTCCTTCGACCTTGGCGTTGGTCGGGGGCGTACGCGAACAAGGCCACGCGCTCCTCACTCGGCTCGGCACCGATCAGACTTTGCGCGCGAGCGAGGCGAAGCTCGATCCGGGCATGTCGCGCGAGTCCTATCGCACCCAGCTGCAACAGCTGCTTTGTGGCGAACGCAAACGATCGATCCTGCTCGTGGGTTCGTCGGGAGTGGGCAAGAGCGTGCTCGTTCGCCGTCTGGTCTTGGATTTGCTCGAGGCCGAGGGCTTTCCGATGCATCGCAATCTCGACCGGGTTCACGCGGTCTGGAGCATCGCCGGCCGCCGCATCATCGCGGGGATGTCGTATGTCGGGCAGTGGGAGCAGCGCTGCGTCGATTTGCTCGAGGCCTGCAAGCGCCATCGCGTCATCTTGTGGGTCCTCGACATCGCCGCGTGGGGGCGCATCGGCGAAAGCCGCGAAAGCGAGCGCAGCCTTGCCACGTTGTTCCGAGGACCGGTCGCTCGTGGCGAGCTCACGATGATCGGCGAGTGCAGTCCCGAAGGCCTGAGGCAGCTCCAGGACGACGCTCTCGAGTTCGCCGAGGGGTTCACGACCGTCTTCGTCGAGCCCACCGATCGCGCGCAAACCATGCGGATGCTCATTCACGAAGCCCGCAAGCTCGAGGTCGAGCACCACACCGCCTTCGATCCCCGCACGTTTCGAGCGATCTACGAGCTCGGTGGAGCACTCGGGGCCGGTATGGCGTTGCCGGGCAAAGTGCTCGATGTCCTGCGTCGGTTGGCGACTCGCGACGGACGTAGGCCGGAACTCCAGGAGGTCGAAGCCTTTGCGACGGCGGGGCGAAAGATCGAGGCGATCAAGGCTTATCGTCGGATCACGGGCTCCGGGCTCACCGACGGCAAACGTGCGGTGGAACGCTACATCGCTCGCGGTTCATGGGCGCATGGCGGCGATCCGACAGCGGCTGGATCGATCCGGAGTTTGCTCGAGGTCAAACCCCATGGGCAGGACGATGGACCCGCGATCGGCCCCCACGACGTCGTTCGCTTGCTCAGCGATCGCACGGGTATGCCGACGATCTTGCTTGCCCCCGAGCGTCCACTCGATCCCGATGCCCTCGCGGAAACCTTGCAGGGACAGATCATGGGCCAGCCGGATGCAGTGGTCGCCATGCGTGACCTCATCGTCCGGATCAAGGCGGGGCTCGTCGACGCCGATCGTCCCTACGGTGTCTACTTGTTCACAGGACCGACGGGCACTGGCAAGACCGAGATGGCCAAGTGCGTGGCCGAGTATCTCTATGGCGGCACCGGCCGACTCGTGCGGCTCGACATGAGCGAATTCAACGGTCCGGATGCCGTTGCTCGGCTCGTCGGCGACCGCTTTCGGCCCGAAGGGGTGTTGACCTCCTCCGTCCGGACCCAGCCGTTTTGCGTGGTGTTGCTGGACGAGATCGAAAAGGCGCATCCGTCCGCGCTCAATCTTCTGCTCCAGTTGTTCGACGACGGTCGGTTGACCGATGCCACCGGCACAGCGATCGACTTCACCCACACGGTCATCATCATGACCTCGAACCTGGGAGCGCAGAAGACCTCGCCGCTCGGTTGGTCTGGTGATCCAGCCGGGATCACTCGGGATATCGCCGCGGCGGTGCGCGAGTTCTTTGCCCCCGAGTTGTTCAACCGGATCGATCGGATCGTTTCGTTCGCACCGCTCTCCGAACGGGCGGCGCGGAGCATCGCGGAACGCGAGCTCGGTCGTTTGCTCGATCGTCGCGGGTTGACCGAACGCAACATCTTCGTGCGCTTCACCCCGGCCGTTGTCGACCTGGCGGTGCGCGAAGGCTTCGCCGCACGCGATGGCGCGCGATCCCTCAAACGCTATCTCGAAGACCGGATCGGAGCTTATTTGGCCGACGAGATCGCGAATGCCCCGGCTTCGGCGGTGCGTATGTTCTGGCTGTACCAGCGTGAGGGGGTGCTCGCGCTGCGCGGGGATTCCCTGGCGGAGGCCGAACTCGGCACGGTGGTCACGAGCTTCGAGGACCTGCTCGAGGCCAATCAGCAACGACTTCGTGCCCAAGTGCCGGAGGCGCTCCGACGCGCGCAGGCCCTGCTCGACTCGGCCGCCCTCACCCGTCTCGCCGGTGCTCTCCGGGACGGTCTTGCGCGATTCTCCGCCGGTGAGGCGCAAGCGGGAGAACAGGTCTATCCGCTCGAACGGCTGCGTGGCGAGATCCATGAGATCGCCGAAACCCTCCGCACCCAACTCGAATACGACCCCCTGTTGCGACCCACGCTCGACGATGCGCTCAAGACCGAGGCCGAAGGCGAGATCGCCGAAGCGCTGGACTTCGGCCGTGTCGAGTTCGTGTTGGCCGCTCGGAATGCGCGGAGCGGAGCCGTGAAGACCGCGCGTCACGTGGATCGCCGGTTCATCGGTCCACCCTTGCCGCTGCACAATCGCCGCGACTTGCTCGATGCGCTCGGTCGGTTGTTGTTCCTCGAGCGTGCGGTGCAGCATGCCGACGTGCCCGAGCAGCACGCGGTGTTGATCGAGCTGACCCGGATCAGCCGATCGGCCGGCACCAGCCGATTCGAAGCTCAGCAACCCGGCTTGCTCGAGTGGATGGCCGAAACGTTTCTCGAGACGCGCGGCGACGTCGATGCGATCGCCACCGTGGGCGACGATGGTGCGGGCGACGATGGTGCGGTCGTCGATGTCGACCTGGCCGCGTCCCGTGGGTTTGCCAAGGCCTATCGCCAGATTGCCATCAACCTCTTTGGTCCCGGAATGCGGACCTATTTTTCCGGCGAGGAAGGATGCCACGTCCGCGAGTCGCGCAGCGGGAGCACGGAGGTCGTGCGGGTGCGGATCTTCGATGGCCGGGGCGTGTCCGCGGCCGAGCATTTACGCCAACACGAAGCCCGACGGAAGGCGTTCATCGATGCCCTCGAACGGGGCGGGCCGGAAGCCCACTTGCCCGATGATCCCGACGTGCTCTTACCGATCGTGCGACGGATCCAATTCGATCCCGGATCGCTCGGTGCGTCGGCCGGCCTCGCGTGGATCGACCTCGAGGACTATCCACTCGGCTATGTCACGCGAACCAAGGTCAGGCACATCAACGAGATCCTGCCTTCGCTGTGGCTCCTCCGACTCGGCGCCGCGTGGGAAGACACCTCCCGGGACGATTCGGCATGAGTCGCAAGACCTTTCGCGTCCATCTCGTGACCCACCACGACGGGGCGCAGACGGGCCGTCTGCTCGCCCTCGAACCGCGGGACGGATCTCTCTCCGGCTACGGCAAGACCGACGCCGACGTGTTCGCTCAGCTCGCGCTCGCGGTCGAAGAACATGAGCTGTCTCTCGTCGACTACCTCTGGGATGGACCCGTGCATACGCGGACCGTCAGGGTAGCGGTCCATCCCCAGGCCATCGTCAAAGCCCGGCATGTCATCGCCGCCGAAGAGGTCTCGATCAAAGTGGCGTATGCCTGGATGTCGCTCGATCGCGGTGGTTTCCGCGTGCTCGTTCCGCGATTCGACTGGTGGTTTTTGCTCGAAGACGTCGAGATGGCACCTTCGGTGATTCGTCAGGCGGTCGCCGCCGCGATGCTCGGCAAGAAGCCGCGAGCGCTCTACGAGTTTCGCGGTGTCGTCGAAGAGCGCGTCCTCGAATGGTCGCCGACCCTCGGTCGCAAGCCCGATCGTCGCTTGCATCCGCCGCGGGCCGTGCGGACCCCCAACCTGCATGCCGTGGCCGAAGATCTCGCGGCTCGCGAGCGACGGCACAAGCGACCGATCGTGGGCGACATCGATGTCGAGAACGAGGTGCGTCTCGTCACCGGTGAGCGACCGCGATCGTTGCTCGTCGTCGGGCCTCCCGGCTGCGGCAAGACCACGTGGGTGAGGATTCTGGCGCTGCGTTTGGCTCGCGCGGGCGATGAGCGACGAACGACCGTGTGGGCGACTTCGGCCGACCGCATCGTGTCGGGCATGGCGTACCTCGGTCAGTGGGAACAGCGGTGCCTCGAGATCGTCGAGGAGCTCAGCACCGAAGGCGACATCCTCTACGTGGCCGAGCTCGCACCGCTGTGCTCCCCGCAAAGCGGCCGGACGTCGATCGCCGACATGTTCGCGGATGCCGTCGCCGCAGGGGAGGTTCGACTCATCGCCGAGTGCACCCCCGAGGACCACGAACGACTGGCCGCGACGTTCCCGGCATTCGTCGGGTTGTTCTCGGTCGTACGCCTTCATCCCCCGGGCAGCTCGGCCTTGCCTTCACTGCTCGATACCTATCAGGCTCGCCTGAATCCGAGCATTGCCTTCACCGGTCCGGCGTTGCGACAGCTGGTCCAACAACTCGAGTTCTTCGAGCGCTCGCGAAGTTTCCCGGGAAAAGGGTTTCGCTTTCTCGATTGGCTCAACCGTCGCAAGGACAGTGGAGTTCGGCCGCCCGAGGACGAAGGGGTCACCACCTTGGGTCCGATCGAGCTGAGTGAAGCCTTTGCCGCATCGACCGGGCTCCCGCTCGAACTCATCTCCGATGCGCATGTCGCCGGCCGTGACGTGATCGCGACGCGTCTTCGTGCGGGGGTGATCGGGCAAGATCGAGCTTGCGCCATGGCGGCGCGAGTGCTGACGCGATTCAAGACCTGCGTGGGAGATCCGGAGCGCCCGATCGGCAGCTTGTTCTTCGTCGGTCCCACGGGGGTCGGGAAAACCGAACTGGCCAAACAACTCGCCCGCTACATGTTCGGTCGAGCGGACAAGATGATCCGCCTCGATATGAGCGAGTTCATGGTCCCCGGCGCGGCCCAGCGGTTGCTCGCGACCGGGCGCGGGAGCGAGAGCCTCGTCGAACGGGTGCGCCGTCAGCCGCTCTCGCTCGTGCTGCTGGACGAGATCGAAAAAGCCCATCCGGAGGTGTTCGACCTCCTGCTCGCCATGCTTGGCGAGGGGCGGATGACCGATACCGCCGGGTCGTTCGTCGATTTTCGTATGACGCTCGTCGTGATGACGAGCAATCTCGGCGTCCGCGAACGCGCCTCCCCTGGGTTCGGATCCACCGGCCAAACCGAGGATGAGCTCATCGTCGCCGTGCGCCGCCACTTTCGACCCGAGTTCTTCAACCGGATCGATCACGTGATCCCGTTTCGCAACCTTGCCAGGGCGGACATCCTTCAGATCGTCGATCTCGAGCTCGCTCACGTCGTCGCGCGCGAGGGCGTGCGCCGTCGCAACCTTCGGCTCGTCGCCGACGATGAAGCCAAGCATGCGCTCGCCGAAGCGGGATGGCACCCGACGCGAGGGGCACGGCCGCTCAAGCGGGTGATCGAAGAACGCGTCGTCACCCCGCTCGCCGCCTTGCTCGCCGCCGATCCGCGCGTGCGCGATCGGACGGTTCGCGTACGTGGGGATGCGGTGAAGGTCGTGAAGATCGAGCTCGAATGAAGGTCGTGATTCGGACGGTTCGGGTGTGGGGATGCGGTGAAGGTCGAGCTCGAACGAACGTCGCGATTCGGTGATCGAAGACGGTTGTGGAGATCGCAAGTCCACTCGCAATCGGCATCGAGCGACGCGAAGCCGTGACATGACGTCACGATCTCGCCACAGTTGCATCGTTGGATCGCGCTTACGCTCCGCCCACCATGAAACGACACGCTTTGATTCTGGGGTTGGCGGTACTCATCGGTTGCGGCGACGACGAAGTCGCGGACGACGTCGGGGCAGATAGTACCGACACCCCCCAAGACAGCACGACCGGGGCAAACGACGATGGTGCAAATACCTCCGGAGTTTCGAACCTCACGACCACGAGCCCGAACGACGATGGCGACGAGCCGGCGACAACGGCAGACGACGATGACGTGTCCACGGAATCGGACGATGGGAACGTGACGCCGGGCTCGACGGATGGAGGCGAAAGCGGAACCGGAGTGGCTGGGACTGAGGGGGATGCAACCGAGGGATCCTCGGGCAGTACGGGGGGCGTGAGCGCACAGCCCATCAACCTGCAACTGCTCGCATTCAACGACTTTCATGGTCAGCTCGAAGTTCCATCGGGTACGACGGGTGGAGCGGCGTTTTTCGCTCGTTTCATCGCGGATCTCGAGGCGACCGAGCCCAACACGATGGTCGTCTCCGCGGGAGACCTCATCGGCGCAACGCCGCTCCCGTCGGCCCTGTTCCACGACGAGCCCACCATCGACTTCATGAATCTCGTTGGCCTGGATCTCAATGCCGTGGGCAACCACGAGTTCGACGACGGCCGCGAAGAGTTGCTGCGCATGCAGTACGGCGGCTGCCACCCGACCGACATTTTCTGTGACGCCGAAGATCCGGTGTTCGAAGGAGCGGATTTCCAGTTCCTCGCTGCCAACGTGATCGATGAGAGCACGCAGGACAGCATCTTTGACAGGGTGGTGACGCGCTCGTTCGGTGGTGTGGACGTCGCATTCATCGGGATGACGTTGGAGGCCACACCCACAGTGGTGACACCCGCCGGAGTGGCCGGGCTGTCCTTCCGCGACGAGGTCGAAACGGTCAACGCGATCGTGCCCGAGCTGCGGGGCCAAGGTGTCGAGGCGATCGTCGTGCTCGTCCATGAGGGTGGGGCTCAAGCCTCTGGAAGCGGCATCAACGATTGCAATGGCTTCACGGGGGCGATCGTGTCGATCGTCGAGCAGATCAATTCGGCGGTCGACGTATTCGTCACCGGCCATACCCATCAAGCCTACAACTGTGACCTCGGCGATCGGTTGGTCACGAGCGCTGGTTCACAGGGTCGCATCCTCACCGATATCGATTTGCTGCTCGACCCCGAGACGGGCGACGTCATCTCGGCGGAGGCTGTCAATCTCAACGTCACTCGCGAGGTCGCCGTTCCGGAAATCGAGACCTTCGTGCAGGATTACGTCGGCCAGGCTGCACCGCTCGCAAACACCGAAGTCGGGAACATCACGGCGACTGTGCTGCGGTCGCTACGCGACACCACGTTCGACGGTGCCGGACAGTCACCCCTCGGTCACCTCATCGCCGACGCCCAGTTGGCCGCCACCGAGGCTATAGATCGCGGCGGAGCCGAGATTGCATTCATGAACCCCGGAGGTATTCGTGCGGACCTTCCCTTCGGTGATGATGGTGTCGTGAGTTTCGGAGAGGTGTTTACCGTTCAACCGTTCGGAAACAGTCTCGTCGTCATGACGCTTACGGGTGCGCAGATCTACCGAGTCTTGGAGCAGCAGTTTGCGGTTTCCACCCCGCCGCGGATCCTGCAGATTTCGGAGGGATTCGAGTATGAGGTCTTCTCCGACGGTCCCCCGGCCTTCCCGATCGGCCTCGTTCCGGGCTCGGTGAGGCTCGATCTCGAAGAGATCGTCAACGACGATTCGCAGACCTATCGAGTCACGGTCAACAGCTTCCTCGCGACCGGGGGCGATGGGTTCACGGTGTTCAACGAGGGCGTCGATCGGGTATCCGCCGACAGCTTCGATATCGACGCGTTCGCGGAATTCTTGGCTCCGTCGTTGGAAGGCGCTCCCATTGAACCGCCGATCCTCGACCGTGTGACGACGGTACCTCCCCCCGTCGCACCATAGACGAGCGAACGATCGCGAACTCGTCCAAGACCGGCCCGGCGTCGTAGGCATCGAGATCCTTGCGTGATTCGGCGAGGCGTGATTCGGGCGTGATGCGGCGAGGATGGTCCGCCGGCGGACCTCCGAGCGGTGTTCTCGAGCCGGGCCTATCGTCTTCCTTCCTCGGCGTGCTAGCACGGTGCCACGAGCAGTCTGGCCATCGTCTGCGCGCTCGCGGTTTCCGGTTTCGGCGGGAGGATGGGCGGCGCACCCGGTCCGCGGGTGTCCTGGGAGGCTCCCGAAGGCTGCCCCAGCGAGCCGGAGTTCGTTGCGAGCGTCGAACGCTACGTCGGTCAAAAACCGACCGAGAACGTCCTCGAGAGCTCCGGGCGTGTCACGCAAACGGAAACGGGCGGGTTCGTGCTGCAGTTGCAGATGTCGGCCGGAGCATCCCGCGTGCAAACGCGGCAGCTCGAGGACCGCGATTGTGCGGTGCTCGCCGACGCGGCCGCGTTGATGATCGCCGCAGGCCTCCACCCGCAAGAGGCGACGCTCCCCATGATCCCGTCGCAACCGCTTCCCGATCCTGCTCCGGCCGCGAACCCGAAGCCGGGGCAGCGCGAGGATCGATCGAGCGACGAGGATGACGACGATGACGACGAATCACAGGATGCCGATCCTTTTCGAACGTCAGGCAAACGTACACCCCCGCGTTGTGACCCGCTGGAGTTGGAGCGCTGGCGGGGTGAGCCATTTCGTGTATCGCCCTGCGTTGCCGTATCTGCCCAAGCGGGCGTCCAGGTCGGGCCGCTTCCACGCATCGGTCCAGGCGTGGGCGGTGCCCTTGCGCTCTTGTGGCGGAGGTTTCAACTCGAGCTCGGCGGGATGTACTGGTTGACGCAACCTGCACGTTTCGACGACGCGCCGTCGAGCGGGGGCGACCTTCGATTGAGTGTGGGTAACGTTCGGGGTTGCGCTCGCCTCGGGTGGCGTCGGTTCGAGTTCCCGTTGTGCGCGGGCATCGAGGCGGGGTCGCTTTATGGCGAGGGGGTGGGGATCGACAATGGCCGCGCCGATCGCCTCACTTGGGTGGCGGGCCTGTTGGATGTCAGGTTGGGTGGGGCCCCGGTTCGCCGGCTTGGGCTCTTCGTCGTCGTGGGCGCGGTCGTCCCATTCGGACCGTATCGGTTCGCGGTCGATGGATTGGGCACGCCGTACCAGGCGGCACCGGTCGGCCTCCGCGCAACTTTGGGCGTCGAATTGCGGTTACCGTAATTTGTCTCACACTTGTCGTGGCCCGAGCGC
>Ga0315912_10002883_pt1 | contig 17735 bp, 15 predicted proteins | sample VfabasoilMG_FD_204469 | JGI IMG/M metagenome (GOLD analysis project Ga0315912, IMG submission 204469) | Garden soil microbial communities collected in Santa Monica, California, United States - V. faba soil | ecosystem: Environmental > Terrestrial > Soil > Garden | place: USA: California...
GCCAGCAGCGCTTCGACGTCGGCGGTACTGGTTTGGCCACGCGCCAGCAGGTGTTCGATGGCCGTCTCCAGCCGATGCGCCATCTCGCCCACGCGCATCGCGCCAGCCAGGCGCGCGCCACCCTTGAAGGTGTGCAAGGTGCGCATGCAGGCCGCGGCGGCCGACAGCTCGGAAGGCCGTTGCGACCAGTCGCGCAAGCGCGACTGCAGCTGCGGCAGCAGTTCCTCGCCTTCATCGCAGAAGATGGGGAACAGCTCCTCGTCCACCACATCGACCGCATCGATGTCATCGTCGCCCAGCGGCCCATCCTCGATCACCCGGGCCCGGCTCGGCAGCACCTGCGGCAGTTCGACAGACGACATCAGGGCCGGCCGCCCCAAGTCCTCGCTGAACACCGCTTGCGCCGCGACAGGCTCCGCCAGCGCAGCGGTGTCGTCGAACAAGGCGCCGCCGGACTCGGTGGCCGGCGCGGCAGCGTCCGGACCCACCTGCGCTTCGACGGCGGGCGCAGAAGCACTGAGCGCAAGCTCATGCTCCTCCAGGCGCTGCATCAACGACACCGGCACGCGATGCAGGAAGCCCGCGGCAAACTGGTGCAACAGGCGGCGGATCTCTTCGGCGGCATCGTTGAACAACTGCGGCTCCCCCGGTGTGCTGCGACCGATGCTGATCGTGCGCATCAGCGCATGCTCGAGCGCACGTGCCAGGGCCGAGAGCTCGACATAGCCTACGGTGGCCGAGCTGCCAGCCAGCGAATGGGCCAGCGCGGCGGTGCCCTCGCCCAGCGGCCGCTCGGACTCCATTGCCCATTCGGACAGTTCGGTGCACAACCGGCGCGACAGCTCGTCGGCCTCGTTCAGGTAGATGTTGAACAGCGGAATGCCGATACGCAGGTCGCCGATGACCTTGACTTGCTCGTCGTCCAGCGGCGCGGCGGGTTCGCCGCTTGGCGCCTGCGGCTCGGCGAGCAACTCCGCCCGATGTTCCTCGGCCTCGAGTTCCAGGTCATCGGGCAGCGCCGCGGCCGGGACGTCGGTCGCCGCATCCGCAGCGCAGAAGTTCTTGTCGAACTGGGCCGCGCTCACCGTCATCGCATTGTCGCTGGCCACGGCCGGCTCCTGCCATTCGACCGCAGGGTCCAGGCGCAGCGATTCCAGCGCCGACTCGCCAGGCAGATTCAGGTCCAGCGTGAAGTCCCCGTCCGCAGCTGCAGTCGGCAGGTCCGGCGACAACAGCTGTGGCATCGCCTTCGGCGCCGCAGCGGGCTCGTCGCTTTCGCCCAGGTCGAGCTCGATCTCGAAGCCGGTCGGCGGCGCGGTCGCAACAGTCTCGGCCGGCAGGCCGAAGTCGAGCTGCAGGTCCGAGGCGCTGGGCAGACCGGGCACACGCTCCAGCAAGGCGGCACGGGCTTCGGCGCTTTGCAGCGGCACGGGCTCGGCGCGCTGGCGCAGCGCGTCGGCGCGCGCCGACAGCGCGGCGCCGTCCAGCGCATGAGCGCTGCCCGCGGCAATGGCCTCGACCCAGTCACCGAGTTCGCGCAGCGCATCGGCGGTGAACGCGGCGAGATCGCTGTCCAGGCGCGAGCTCTCGGCCAGACGGGCGTTGTAGAGCTGTTCGCAGGCCCAGGCGGCCTCGCCGAAGACCTTCAGCCCGACCATGCGCGAGCTGCCCTTCAGCGTGTGGAAGGCGCGGCGGAGCAGCGTCATGTCACCCAGGTCGTCGGGCGTGTCACCCAGCCGCTGCAGCGCCGCGTTGGCGCTCTGCATCACTTCGCGGGCTTCGTCGACGAAGACCTCGCGCATCTCCTCGTCTTCCTCCAGCCCGGTGCTGCCCTGCACTTCGGGCAGCGGCTCGGGCGTGCTGCGCACCGGCTGCTGCAGCGCCGGCGGCTCGTGCTCGGCCGGCGCGGCCAGGCCGGCCACGGCCTGCGCCAGCTCGCTGCGCGCCTTGTCGCGCTGCTCGTCGTCGGTGGCGCGCTGCAGTGCCTGCTGCGCCGAGGCCATGGTCTGCGCCAGCGCGCGCTGGTCGGCCAGCAGCGCCTGCTGCGACAGCCGGGCCAGCTCCTGCTGCAGCGCCTCGTCGGGCACGTCGGTCTGCGCCGCGGCCAGCGCCAGCGACTGCGCCTGGTCCACCAGCGGCGGCGCGGCGGGCTTGAGCTCGTCGAAGCCGCCGAAGGCCGACAGCCGGTGCTTGCGCCGGCCCATCACCGCGCTCAGGTTGCCGGTGTCGGGGTCGTAGCGGAACAGCGAGCGCGCCATCTGCGGCTGCACGCTGAGCATGTCGATCATGAAACTCAGCGCGCCCAGGTTGTCGGCCAAGCGCGTGAAGGTGCCGAGCTCGGCCGCATGCCGCGGGTCGATCTCGGTCGAGGCCAGCGCGTCCACGTCCTCGCTCATGCGCATCACGGCATGCGAGGCCTGGTCCATGTCCAGCACCGAGAGCACGCCGCGCATCGACTGCAGTTGGGCCGGCACCGGGATCAGCAGCTCGCGCTGCGCCGGGTCGCGGAAGTACTGGTCGATCTGCTTTTCCACCTCGGACAGCGAGGCGCGCAGCTCCTGCACCACGCTGCCCATGGTCTGTCGGTCGGACACGCGCCGGTACAGCTCTTCCATCCACGGCTCGAGCGGCTGGGCGGCCTGGCCTTCGCTGACGTGACGGATACGCTGCGCCAGGCGCTGCACGCGCGTGCCGACCAGCGGGTGGTCGAATTCGCCGTCTTCCAGCGAGGCGTCCAGGTAGAGCACGCTGGTGGCCACCTCCATCGCCAGCCCGGGACTGGGCGTGGCGCCGGACGCGACGGTCTGCCCGACGGCCGCCTGCAGCGCCTCGGCCAGCACCTCGCCCGACGCATACAGCCGCTTCAGCGAATCACCGACCAGCGAGAACTGCTCGGCCAGGCCGCTCTGGCGATGCACCTCGCCACCGGCCACCGCCGACCACACGTCCTTGGCGCCGGCCACGCGCTTGCGCGCCTGCGCGATCCAGGCCGGGTCGAAGCGGCCCAGGCGCAGCGCCTGGTAGTCGAAGGCCGCGGTGGCGTCGAGTTCGTAGACCTCGCGCACCGCCTGCAGTCGCGGTGCCGGCTGCTTGTCGTCCGGCGTGCGCGCATGCGCACAGAAGAAGAGCACGTCTTGCGCCAGTCGCTCGGAGACCTCGGTCTGACCGGCGACGCTCAGGCGCAGCTGCGCCAGCAGCCGCGAGCTGACGCGCTTGGCATAGACATCGGGTTGCAACAGTCCGACAGCCTGCGCCTGGTAGAAGGCGGCGGCCAGCTTCCACAGCTCGGCCAGGCGGCCTTCGGCCGCGGCCCCGAGGCCGGCACACAGGTCGCTGAGGCGCTGCATGGCGCCGCGGTCGTTGGCGCGCATGATGGCCAGCACCAACGTTTCCATGGCGCTGCGCGCCGCGGCGTCGGCGCTGCGCGGCTCGGCGCTGGCATCCCCGCCCAGGCTCTGCCACTGCCATTCGTCGCGCCACAGGTCGGCCGGATGCACGCGGTCGGCACCGGCCCATTCCTGCAGCGCACGGTATTGCGGAAATAGCGCCAACGTCGGCAGGCCCTTGCCGGCGAGCTTGCGGCTCAGGTAGTCGAGCACGCCGAAAGAAGCCGATTCGATGGCCTCGACCGCGGCGCGCGTCAGCAGCTTCGGCTTGGCGATGAAGCGCTGCACCGCGCTTTCGCTGGCGCGCAGCACGCGTGCCGGCCCGGTCAGGCCGATCATCTCCAGCGCGCCCAGGCCCTGGTGCAACTGGGCCCGCGCCGAGCGCAGCACCGACGGATCGACGGCATCGACGTCCGAGCCGGACACACCGTCCGCATCCTTCAGATAGCGGCGCAGCGACTTGTGCGCCGCCTCCAGCGAGCGGCGCAACTCTTCGTGCACCCAGGCCAGGGTGCTGAGGTCGTCGGCCGCCTCGGTCTCGTCGGACATGTCGTGATGCATGTTCATCGGCTAGCGGCCTTCAGCTGACCTTGAAGCGCGACACCGATTGCTTCAGTTCCTCGGCCGTGCGCGACAGCTCGCGCACCATCTGCGCGGTCGAGCGCGTGCCTTCGCCGGTCTGCTCGGTCACGGCAAAGATATGCTGGATGTTCGAGGCGACGACGTTGGCCGAGTCGGCTTCCTTCAGCGCCTGTTCCGAGATCTGCGCGATCAGCTCGGACAGCTGCCGCGTGACGCGGTCGATGTCGTTCAGTGCCGCACCGGCCGCGTCGGACAGCTTCGCGCCCTCGACCACGCCGTGCGTCGAGCGCTCCATCGCGGCCACGGCCTCCTGGGTGTCGGTCTGGATGGTGCGCACCAGCACGGCGATCTGCTTGGTCGCGTCGCCCGAGCGTTCGGCCAGGCGCTGCACTTCCTCGGCCACCACCGAGAAGCCGCGTCCGGCATCGCCGGCCGATGCCGCCTGGATGGCGGCGTTCAGCGCCAGCACGTTGGTCTGCTCGGTGATGTCGCTGATCAGCTCGGTGATCTCGCCGATCTCCTGCGACGATTCGCCCAGCCGCTTGATGCGCTTGGAGGTGTCCTGGATCTGCTCGCGGATCGAGTTCATGCCGCCGATGGTGTTCTGCACCGCCTGCAGACCGGTCTCGGCCGCCTGCAGCGACTGGCGCGCCACCTGTGCGGTGCGCTGCGCCTGCGCCGACACCTCGTTGATGCGCCCGGCCATCTGCAGCACCGACTCGCCGGTGTCGCGGATCTCGCGCAGCTGCTCGGTCGAGGTGGCCAGCAGCTCGGTCGAGGTCTGCTCCACCTGCTGCGTGGTATCGGTCACTCGCGCCACCGTGCTTTGCACGGCCGACACCAGCGTGCGCAGCTCCTCCACCGTGTAGTTCACCGAGTCGGCAATGGCGCCGGTGATGTCCTCGGTCACCGTGGCCTGTTGTGTCAGGTCGCCTTCGGCCACCGTCTGCAGTTCGTTCATCAGCCGCAGAATGGCCGCCTGGTTGGCGTCGTTGACGCGCTTGGCTTCCTGCTCCTGGCGTTCGGCTTCCAGGCGCTGCCCCTCGGCGAACTGCGCCCGCGTGGTCTGGTCGCCGACGAAGAGCTTCAGGATGCCCGCGCCGCCGGCCAGCAGCAGCAGCGCCGACACCGCCATCACCGCGACGTGCAGGCCGCTCAAGCCTCCGGTGCCGGCCAGCCGCTCCTGCAGCGTCTGCAGGCCTTTGCGCAGCGGCTCGCTGTCGGCCGCGATGACGCCCTGCGCGTCGCGCGCGGCCACCAGCCCCTTCAGGTTGGCCAGGATCGCGTTCGACTGCGCCTGCGCCGCCTCGTGCTGCTTCAGCAGCGCTGCCAGGCGCTCCCGGGTCTGTGCGCTGCCGGCGTTCACGCCCTCGGCCAGTTCGCGGAAGGTCTTGAGGTCGCGGCCCAGCAGGTACACCGCCTCGGGGTTGACGCCTTCCAGCGTGATGAATTCGCTGGCGCTCTTGCCGATGCGCTGCGTCAGCATCACCAGCTGGCCCATCGCCGCCAGCTCGGCAGCCGACGCGCCCTGCTGCAGCTTCAGTGAAAAGAGCGTCTCGGCGGTGTCCAGCAGCTCGCCGGACTGCTTGTTGATGGCACGCAGCGACTGGCCGACCTCGGTCAGCGCCTTCTGCTGCGCCAGCACCACGGCGGCGTTCCTGTCGGCACGCTCGACCAGCGGCAGCAGCGGGTCCACCGCCTCCTGCACCGCGGCAGGCAGGCTGGGGGCGCTGCCGTCGTTGGCGGCCAGGGCGCGCACGTTGCGCGTCAGCACCTCGGCGCTTTCCTTGACTTCAGGGAAGGCCGTCGGCACACCGATCATCGCCTGCGACACCGACTTGGCCAGACGCTGCGATTCCATCAACGCCTGGCCGATGGACCCGACCTGCTCGCTGCTGCGCGAGGCCGTGCTCAGCGCCAGCACCGTGGCCACGACCAGGCCCAGCAGCCCGGCGCCGCCCACGCCGAAGAGCACGCGCTGCTGCAGTTGCGGGCGCAGGTGGCCGATCAACGGCAGCGCCACGCCCTTGAGGGGTTCGTCGGCGGCCGTGTCGTGCATGCGTGTCTCGGTGAAGTCGGCGGTCATCTCCGAGGGGGTCACCTCGGAGATGATCGAGGAGTCCCTCGTTTCGTAGCTGGCACGCGTGTCCGGCGCCTGGGTGTGCACGGTGCGCAGCGACTGCGTGTCCTGGGCCGCGCCCTCGGGATAAGCGGTGATGACGTCGTCGAACTGTGAATCGTAGGCCGCGGTATCGCTGCGCGCATCGCGCGGGCGGCTCGTGATCTTGTCCATGAAGCTCATGTCACCCTCTTCGGTTGATCGTCCTGCTGGGCGCGCTGCCGGCTTCAGCCCGCAACACCCAGGAACTGTTCGTGGCCGGCCAGTGCCGCCAGCTCGATTTCCTGCCAGACACGCCCCTCGGCATCGTGCCAGCGCGCGCCGGCAAAGGCCGGCCGCTCGGCCGGCTCGGCGTCGTCGGCAGCTGCAACGCTCAGTTGCTCGGCATTGCGCAACCCGGCCAGCTTGTCGACCAGCAAGGCGCAGTTCACGCCCAGCGACGGGTTCAGCGCCAGCAGCCGCGCGCCGTCGCCGGCCAGCGGGCTGGCGACACGCTGCAGACCGAGGAACTTTGCCAGGTCGACCACCGCATGCAGCCCGCCGCGCAGGTTGGCTACGCCGGCGAACCAGGGCTGGGTGTGCGGCACCGGCAGCACGTTGCCGACGGAGAAGATCTCGCCCGCCTCGTGCAGCGGAAACAGCAGGCCCTGCCCGGCGCATTCCACTGCCAGCCAGGACTGGACACGCGCCTCGGTACGTGCCGCCTGCATGCGGCTGGCGAGGCGCCCTTGCAGTTCGCGCAGTGCTTGGCGATTCGACATGGGTCAGTCGAAGGCCTTGATCTTGGTGACCAGCTCTTCGGCGTTCACCGGCTTGACGATGTAGTCGCGCGCGCCCTGGCGCATGCCCCACACCTTGTCGGTCTCCTGGTTCTTGCTGGTGCACATGATCACCGGCACCGACGAAAAGCGCGGGTCGCGCGTGATGGCGCGCGTCAGCTGGAAGCCGTTCTGCCCGGGCATGACCACGTCCATCAGGATCAGATCGGGCTTGTCCTCGGACAGCCGGCGCATCGCCTCGTCGCCGTTCTCGGCCGTGCGCACGTGGTAGCCGCGCTTGCCGAGCAGTTCGGACAGATGGTGCAGTTCGGTCTTGGAATCGTCGACCAACAGGATCTTCTGGATGGACATGGGCGCTTCCTTGTCAAGGCCTAAGCGGGGCATGGAGCTACGGCATCGGCATCGCCGAGCGAAATTCAAGCCGCGTGGCCGCCGAACTGTTCCACAGCGCGCAGCAGCTGTTCCTTGGTAAAGGGCTTGGTTAGGTACTCTTCTGAACCGACCATGCGGCCGCGCGCCTTGTCGAACAGGCCGTCCTTGGAGGACAGCATGATCACCGGCACATGGGCGAAACGCGGGTTGCGCTTGATGATCGCGCAGGTCTGGTAGCCGTCCAGCCGCGGCATCAGGATGTCGCAGAAGATCAGCTGTGGCGCATGGTCGTTGACCTTGGCCAGCGCATCGAAGCCGTCCTCGGCCAGCACCACCTCGTGGCCGCCCTGGCGCAGGAAGATCTCGGCGCTGCGCCGGATGGTGTTGCTGTCGTCGATCACCAGCACCTTGGCGCCGGTGGCTGCGGCGGCCGAAGCTTCGATTTCCAATTGAGCTCTCCTCGGTGACGTCGGCAGCGAGTCGGCCGGCGAAAGATCAGATTTCGACCATTTCGAAGTCTTCTTTACGGGCGCCGCACTCCGGGCAGGTCCAATTCATCGGAATGTCGGCCCAGGCCGTGCCCGCTGCGATGCCGTGCTCCGGGTCGCCGGCGGCTTCGTCGTAGATCCAGCCGCAGATCAGGCACATCCAGGTACGGGTATCGCTCACGACGCCTTGAGTTCAGGTCACTACAATGGACCCCGATTGTAGCCAACGCCCTACAGCCAAAAGCCCCGGGGCACTAGGCACATACGCAACATTCCTCAGAATCCGCTAGAGCTTCACGGAAATCTCCGCAAGCCCCCGATCGCGCAGGACCCGAACCATGAGCTCAGCCCCCGCCCTGGCCACCGATGCGCCCGATCCGATGCAGGAACCGGCGGCTCCGGCCTGCGTCATGAGCTTCAACGCCAGCGACCCCAGCGGCGCCGGCGGCCTGGCCGGCGACATCGCCACCATCGCTGCGATGGGCGCGCATGCGCTGCCCGTCGTCACCACCATCGTGATGCGCGACACCGCCGAGGTCTTCGACCACCACCCGCTCGATGCCGAGGTGGTGGTGGAGCAGGCGCGCTCGGTGCTCGAGGACGTCACGCTGGCCGGCTGGAAGGTGGGCTTCCTAGGCTCGGCCGAATCGGTCAGCGCGGTGGCCGAGGTGCTGAGCGACTACCCCGACCTGCCGCTGGTGTCGTACCTGCCGCCGCTGAGCTGGCTGGACGAGGACCAGCAGATGCCCTACCTCGACGCCTTTCGCGAGCTGATCCTGCCCGCCACCGAGGTGCTGGTGGGCAACCACAAGACGCTGACCGACTTCCTGCTGCCCGACTGGGACAGCGAGCGCCCGGCCTCGCCGCGCGAGCTGGCGGTGGCCGCCGGCGACCACGGCACGCGCTTCGTGCTCGTCACCGGCGTGATGCTCGCGCCCAAGGGCAGCGAGCAGTTCATCGACAACGTGCTGGCCTCGCCGCAGGGTGCGCTCACCGGCGAGAAGTTCGAGCGCTTCGACGCCGCCTTCGTCGGCGCCGGCGACACGCTGGCCGCGGCGCTGGCCTCGCTGCTGGCGGCCGGCAGCGAGTTGCAGGCTGCCGTCGGCGAGGCGCTGGCCTTCCTCGACCAGAGCCTGGATTCGGGCTTCCGCCCGGGCATGGGCAATGTCGTGCCCGACCGCTTCTTCTGGGCCATGCCGCCGGCCGAAGAGGGCGAGGAAGCCGCCGCAGCAGAGGCCGAGGCCCTGGCCGACGACAGCGCCGCCAAGGGGGCCAGCCGGCGTGTCCACTGACAACGCCGCGCTGTTCGAGCGCGCGCAGCGTGTCATCCCCGGCGGGGTCAATTCGCCGGTGCGCGCCTTCCGCGCCGTCGGCGGCACGCCGCGCTTCATCCAGCGCGCGCAAGGCGCCTACCTGTGGGACGCCGAGGACAAGCGCTACATCGACTACATCGGCTCCTGGGGCCCGATGATCCTGGGCCACGGCCACCCGGCCGTGCTCGAAGCGGTGCACAAGGCTGCGCGCGACGGCCTGAGCTTCGGCGCACCCACCGAACGCGAGATCGAGCTGGCCGAGGCCATCATCGGCTTGGTGCCCGGCGTCGAGCAGGTCCGCCTGGTGAGCAGCGGCACCGAAGCCGGCATGAGCGCGCTGCGGCTGGCGCGCGGCGCCACCGGACGCAGCAAGATCATCAAGTTCGAAGGCTGCTACCACGGCCATGCCGATGCGCTGCTGGTCAAGGCTGGCTCGGGCCTGGCGACCTTCGGCCACCCGACCAGCGCCGGTGTGCCAGCCGAGGTGGTGCAGCACACGCTGGTGCTCGAATACAACAACGTCGCACAGCTGGAGGAGGCCTTCGCCACGCACGGGCCGGAGCTGGCCTGCGTGATGATCGAGCCGATCGCCGGCAACATGAACTTCGTGCGCGCATCGCTGCCCTTCATGGCGCGGCTGCGCGAGCTGTGCACGCAGCACGGCGCGCTGCTGGTCTTCGACGAGGTGATGACGGGCTTTCGTGTCGCGCTCGGCGGAGCGCAAAGTCTGTATGCAAAAGCGATCCCCGGCTTCAAGCCCGACATGAGCGTGTTCGGCAAGGTCATCGGCGGCGGCATGCCGCTGGCCGCCTTCGGTGCCAGCAAGGACGTGATGAGTCAGCTGGCCCCTCTCGGCCCGGTGTACCAGGCCGGCACGCTGAGCGGCAACCCGGTGGCGACCGCCTGCGGGCTGGCGACGCTGAAGGAGATCACCAAGCCGGGCTTCTTCGAGGCGCTGTCGGCGAAGACGAAACAACTGGTCGAGGGCCTGAGCGACGCGGCGCGTGCGGCCGGCGTGCCGCTGGTCGGCGACAACGAAGGCGGCATGTTCGGCTTCTTCTTCGCCGCTGCATTGCCACAGAACTACGGCGTCGTCATGGCCACCGACAAGGAGCGCTTCAACCGCTTCTTCCACGCCATGCTCGAACGCGGCGTGTACCTGGCGCCGGCGCTGTACGAAGCCGGTTTCGTCAGCGCGGCCCACAGCGACGCCGACATCGCCGCCACCGTGGCCGCCGCTGCCGATGCGCTGCGCTGATCAGGCGGGCGAGGAACGCAGGCCGTAGGTCTGCCCACCGACGAACAGGTATTCGGCGCGCAGCACCGCATCACCCTTTTCGCCGGCGAAGGTGAAGCCGAGCACGCCGACCGTGTCGCCGACCTTGATCTCGGGCACTTTCCAGGCGCTCATGCGTGTCAGCGGCGCCAGCTCGATCTCCCAGAGCCGGTCCTTGCGCGTGGGCAGCTGCGCCGCCTTGAGCAGCGCCGCACCGTCGACGCCGGCCGACTGCGCCGGCAGCGCTCGGCTGGCCAGGTCGGCGGGCAGCTTCAGGTCGGCCGGCACTTCCAGCGTGAGCTCGGCATGCGGGTTGCGCCAGGCGACCTTGGTGGCGCGCCCTTCCAGCCAGATCGGGCGACCCTGGTCGAAACTGCTCCAGCCATGGTGGGCGCGGGCCGCCAGCGGCGCAGCCAGTGTGGCGGCAAGTAGCGATCGACGTTGCATGTTCCTCTCCTATGCGTAGGCAATCCAGCGACCGCAAATGATGACAGCCAGCCAAAGCCCCATCGACACCGCGGTCTGAAGGCGGGCGCCGCGGTCTAGCCGCTGCAGGCTGCCGCGGGCGTGGAACCACAGCGCATTCAGCCCGGCCAGCAGCACCAGCCCCATCTTCAACACGAAGACGCGGGTCGCCAGCAGCTCCTCGGACTGGCCGGCGAACATCAGCAGCCCGCTGGCACCGATCAGCGCAAAGCCCAGCAGCGACAGGCGCAGCGCCAGCCGCGCCAGCGCGCGCACCGGCAGCTCGGGCCCGAAGCCCCAGACGCGCAGCTCGAACAGCACCAGGTTGCCCAGCAGCAATGCAATGCCGATGATGTGCACGACCTCCAGCGCCGGGTAAGCCCAGGGGTGCGCGACGATCCAGGCGAACATGGCGGCGATTGTGGCCTCCTAGAATCGGCCGCATGCACATCCACATCCTGGGCATCTGCGGCACCTTCATGGGCGGGCTGGCGGCGCTGGCGCGCGAGGCCGGGCACAAGGTCACGGGCTGCGATGCCAACGTCTATCCGCCGATGAGCGACCAGCTGCGCGCGCTGGACATCGATCTGGTCGAAGGCTTCGGCGCCGAACAGCTGTCGTTCAAGCCTGACGTCTTCGTCGTCGGCAACGTGGTGACGCGCGGCAATGCGCTGATGGAAGCCATCCTCGATGCCGGCGCGCGCTACACCAGCGGCCCGCAATGGCTGGCCGAACAGGTGCTGCCGGGCCGCCATGTGCTGGCCGTGGCCGGCACGCACGGCAAGACCACCACGACCGCGATGCTCGCCTGGGTGCTGGAGCAGGCCGCTCTGCAGCCGGGCTTTCTGGTCGGCGGCGTGCCGTTGAACTTCGGCGTGTCGGCACGGCTGGGTCTGGGCAAGCCCTTCGTCATCGAAGCCGACGAGTACGACACCGCTTTCTTCGACAAGCGCAGCAAGTTCGTGCACTACCGGCCGCGCACCGCCATCCTGAACAACCTGGAGATGGACCACGCCGACATCTTTGCCGACCTGGGCGCCATCGAGACGCAGTTCCATCACTTGGTGCGCACCGTGCCGGCCTCGGGCCGGCTGGTGGTGAACGCGCGCGACGAGGCACTGCAGCGCGTGCTGGCGCGCGGCTGCTGGAGCGAGGTGCAGCGCTTCGGCACGCGCAAGGAAGAGCCCGGCGGCCTGCGCGCGCGCGGCGAGCCGCATGCCTTCGACGTGCTGCGCGGCAGCCTGAAGATCGCGCGCGTCGACTGGCCGCTGCTGGGCGAGCACAACCAGCTCAACGCGCTGGCTGCGCTAGCCGCGGCCGAACACGTGGGCGTGGCGCCGGAAGCCGCGGCCGCCGCGCTGGCCCGTTTCCAGAACGTGCGCCGCCGCCTCGAGCTGCGCGGCGAGGCCGGCGGCGTCAAGGTCTACGACGACTTCGCGCACCACCCCACCGCCATGCGCAGCACCGTCGACGGGCTGCGCCGCAAGGTCGGGCTGGAGCGCATCCTGGCGGTGTTCGAGCCGCGCTCCAACACCATGAAGCTGGGTGCGATGAAGGCGCAGCTGCCCTGGGCGCTGGAAGAAGCCGACCTGAGCTTCTGCCTGCAGGGCGACTACGGCTGGAGCGCCCAGGAAGCGCTGGCGCCGCTGGGCGAGCACGCGCTGGTGGCCGATGCGGTGGACAAGCTGGTGGCCGAGGTGGTGAAGGCGGCGATGCCCGGCGACCATGTGCTGTGCATGAGCAATGGCGGCTTCGGTGGCATCCACGCCAAGCTGCTGGCCGCGCTGCAGGCGAAGGCCTGATGGCGGCGACCCATCTGCTGTATCTGCACGGCTTCCGCTCGTCGCCCAAGTCCTTCAAGGCGCAGCGGCTGCAGGCCTGGGTGGCGACCCAGCGCCCCGACGTGCACTGGTGGTGCCCACAACTGCCGCCGTCGCCGCGCGCGGCGATGGACCTGCTGCGCGAAGGCACGGCCGGCTGGCCCTCGGCGAGCTCGGCCGTGCTCGGAAGCTCGCTCGGCGGCTTCTACGCCACCGTGGTGGCCGAAGCCCATGGCTGGCCGGCGGTGCTGATGAACCCGGCAGTCGACCCGGCGCGCGACCTGGGGCCTTATGTCGGCGAGCTGACGGCCTTCCACGCGCCCGAAGAGCGCTTCGTCTTCCGCGGCGAGTACCTCGACGAACTGCGCGCGATGAGTCCCGCCGCCATCACCCGGCCCGAGCGCTATTTCGCGATCATCGCCAAGGGCGACGAACTGCTCGACTGGCGCGAGATGGTCGCGCGCTACGCGGGCGTGAACCTGCGGCTGCTGCAAGGCAGCGATCATGCGCTGAGCGACTACGACGAGCACCAACCCCACATCCTGCAGTTCCTGCAGCTATGCGACTGAAACACAAGGTCTCGATCATCACCAGCGCCGCCCAGGGCATCGGCGCGGTGATCGAGGTGTCGGGCGGGATGACGGCGTAGTTCGCTGGCGGCATCAGCGCGGCTGGTGCGCCAGGTAATGTGCCAGGTCCTCGAGCTCGGGCTCGCGCAAGCCGGCCAGTGCCTCGCCCATGGCGTTGGTGTAACCGGCGCGCACGCCGCTGCGAAAGCCCTTCAGCGCGATCTGCAGGTAGTCCTCACGCTGGTGCGCGAGCCGCGGCACGTTACGCCCGCCGCTCAGGTCCTTGCCGTGACAGGCCAGACAGAGGTGCCGCTCGGCCAGGGCCTTGCCGCGCTCCAGCCGCAGCGGGTCGGCCGCGGCCGGGTCGGGCGGCGGCGGAGGCGGCAGCGTGGCGATGAAGTCCGAGAAGCCGCGCAGGTCCTCGTTGCTCATGCCCTTGGCCATCGCGGCCATCGCCGGCGCCAGCGAATGGTCGTTGCGCCGTCCCTCGCGGAACAGGAACAACTGCGTGATCGCATAGAACGACGGCTGGCCGCCGAGCGAGGGCGTCAGCGCCAGGCTGCTCGCCCCTTGTGCGCCGTGGCAGGCGGCGCAGCTGTCGGCATAGCGTTGCGCATAGCCGCCGCCCTGCGCCGCCACCGTGGCGGCGGCCGCGGCCAACGCGGCAGCGAGCAGAGCGCGCGAGCGCACCGGCGCTTCAGCGGCCCGAGTAGCTGATGCGGTAGATGGCGCCGTTGTGGTCGTCGCTGACGAGCAGCGAGCCGTCCTTCATCACCATCACGTCGGCCGGCCGGCCCAGGTACTCGTTGTTCTCGACCAGGCCGGTGAGGAAGGGCTCGACCCGCGCGATGCCGCCCTTGCCGTCGGGGAAAGCCACCACCACGTCGGCCGCGTACTTCTTCGTGCGGTTCCACGGCCCATGGCGGGCGATGAAGATCGCGCCCTGGTACTTGGCCGGGAACATCTTGCCGGTGTAGAAGCGCATGCCCAGCGGCGCCGCGTGCGGCCCCAGCTTGGCCACCGGCTTGACATAGTCGGCGCAGCTCTTGCCCCAGCCGAGTTCGGGGTCGGCAAAGTCGCCCGCGTGGCAGTAGGGGTAGCCGAAGTGGTCGCGTCCCGGGCGGGTGACATGGTTCAGCTCGTCCTCGGGCAGGTCCTCGCTGAGCCAGTCGCGCTGGTTGTCGGTGAACCACAGGCTGCCGTCCTTCGGATCGAAGTCGAAGCCGACGGTGTTGCGCATGCCCAGCGCCACCGGCTCGACACCACTGCCGTCCAGGTTCATCTTGTAGATCTTCGTGTAACGCTCGTCGGGCTCGCAGATGTTGCAGGGCGCGCCCACCGGAAAGTACAGCTTGCCGTCGGGACCGACCTTGATGAACTTCCAGCCGTGCGGGATGTCGCCCGGCAGCTTGTCGTAGACCGTCACCGGCGCCGGCAGCCTGTCGAGGTTGGCCTCGATGTTGTCGTAGCGCACGATGTCCTTGGGCGTGGCCAGGTACAGCGATCCCTTGTGGAACTCGATGCCGTTGGGCAGAAACAGCTTCTCGGCCAGCACCTTGACTTCGCGCTTGCCGCCGTTGTCGACCACCGCATACAGCTTGCCGGCGACGAACAGCGAACTGACGAAGACCGTGCCCTTGTCGCCCTGGCGCAGGCCGCGCGCATCGAGGATGTCGCTGGCGAAGACTTCGGCCTTGAAGCCCGGCGGCAGCTTCATCTTGGCGATCGGCAACTTGTCGGCCGCCGTCGGGATGGGGAACGCGGGCACCGGCGCCATCTTCATGGCCGTGTCGGTCTTCGGCCGGCCCTTGGCCCAGAAAGGCTCTTCCTGCGCCTGCTGTGCGTGCGCGCCAAAGGCAGCCAGCGCCAACGCGGCGACCGCGAGCCGCATCCGTGGTGGGGTCATCGGCATGATCGTCTCCTTCGGGGTGGTTGTGAAGCGGGCTGTCGTCACCGCTCGCGGGCCAGCATATTCCCGCCAGGGGACTCGACCATTGGCGAACACCCTGAAGCACGCGTCCTTCGCGCCGGCGGCTCAAGGGCTGGGGCCGCCCTTCAGCCAGGCCTCGTTCAAGGCATTCGCCCGCAGCGCCGCCTGGCGCTGCTGCAGCCGCGCCGCATAGGCCTCGAAGCTCGGCCGCTTGTCGATGGTGCCGAACATCAGGCCCCAGCCCAGCGCCGAGCCCAGCACCACGTCGGCGGCGCTGAACTGCTCGCCGCAGACATAGGGGCCGGGGTGCAGCGCCGTCTCCAGCGCATCCAGGGCCTCGACGTAGGAGCCGAAGCCGACCATGCGGCTGCGTCCCTCGGGCACCTGCCAGCCCAGCGCCCGGGCGGTGGTGGCCATCTCCAGCGGCCCGGCAACGAAGAACATCCAGCGGTAGTAGGCGGCGCGCGCCGGGTCGCCGGGCGGCGGCGCCAGCCGGCGCTGCGGGAAGCGGTCGGCCAGATAGGCGCAGATCGCCGCCGATTCGCTGACCACGGTATCGCCGTCGCGCAAGGCCGGCACCTTGCCCATCGGATTGACCGCCAGGTACTCGGGGGCCTTCATCGTGCTGCCGTAGTCCAGCCACACGGTGCGGTACGGCTCGCCCACTTCCTCGAGCATCCAGTGCGCGATGCGGCCGCGCGATTGCGGATGGGTATAGAAGAGCAGATCGCTCATGGCAGCAGCTCCCGGTGGACGGCGTGGCCTGTGGCACACATCGTAGCGCTGCGCTACGGGGCACGGCGCCGCAGCGGCGACAATCGCGCCCCATGTACGCATTGTTCGAAGACAGCGGCAAATTCCTGGCGGGCCGCCTGATGTCCGAGGCCGACAGCTCGATGCAGGTCGAGCTGGACTCGGGCAAGCGTGTCAAGGTCAAGGCCGCCAACGTGCTGCTGCGCTTCGACGCCCCCCAACCGGCCGAGTTGATCGCGCGCGCACAGACGCTGGCGCAGGAGATCGACCTGGATCTGGCCTGGGAATTCGCGCCCGAGGCCGAGTTCGGCTTTGCCGACCTGGCGCGCGAGTATTTCGAGGCTTCGGCCGGCACCGACAAGCAGGCCGCGGCGCTGTTCCGGCTGTTCGAGGCGCCGCATTACTTTCGCCGCCTGGGCAAGGGCATGTTCAGGAAGGCGCCGGAGGAAACCGTCAAGGCCGCGCTGCTGGGCATCGAGCGCAAGAAGCAGCAGGCCGCGCAGATCGAACAATGGGCCGAGCAGTTGGTGGCGGGCGCGTGCCCGGCGCCGATTCGCGAGCAACTCTATCGCATCCTCTTCAAGCCCGACAAGAACGGCCCCGAATACAAGGCCGTGGTCGAGGCGACGCGCCGCGCGCAGCGTGCGCCGCTCGATCTGCTGAAGGCCGCGGGCGCCATCGACAGCCCCTACCAGTTCCACTGGAAGCGCTTCCTGTTCGAGACCTTCCCCAAGGGCACGGCCTTCCCGGCGCTGGAGGTGCCGCAGATCAAGGAGACGCTGCCACTGTCCGAGGCACAGGCTTTCTCGGTGGACGATTCGGCCACCACCGAGATCGACGACGCGCTGTCGGTGCAGGGCCTGGGCAGCGGCACGGTGGTCTTCGGCATCCACATCGCCGCGCCGGGGCTGGCGCTGCAGCCCGATTCGGCGCTGGACAAGGTGGCGCGCGAGCGCCTGTCCACCGTGTACATGCCGGGCTGGAAGCTGACGATGCTGCCCGACGCGGTGGTACAGGCCTACACGCTGACGGCCGGACAGGACTGCCCCGCGGTGAGCCTGTACATCACCTTCGATGAAGCCACGCTGGCGCTGCAGGGCAGCGAAACGAAGCTGGAGCGCGTGCGCATCGTCACCAACCTGCGCCACGACCAGCTCGACAGCGTCATCACCGAAGCCTCGCTCAGTGGCGAAGCGCCCGCCGCCTACGACCATGCCGAGGAGCTGGCCTTCGCCTTCCGCCTGGCACGACACCTGAAGGCGCAGCGCGAAGTCGTGCGCGGCAAGCCCGAGCTGTTCAACCGGCCCGACTACAGCTTCAAGCTCGAAGGCGCGTTCGGCGAGCCGGCGGGCGACGAGCGAGTGATCATCGGCACCCGTGTACGCGGCGCGCCGCTGGACCTGATCGTCTCCGAAGCCATGATCCTGGCCAACAGCCGCTGGGGCGGCTGGCTGGCCGAGTGCGGCGTGCCCGGCATCTATCGCAGCCAGGCGGCGCTGGCGCCGGGCGTCAAGGTGCGCATGGGCACCAAGCCTGCACCGCATGCCGGCATGGGCGTGGCGCAGTACAGCTGGGCCAGTTCGCCGCTGCGCCGCTACGTGGACCTGGTGAACCAGTGGCAGATCATCGCCTGCGCGCGCCACGGCCGCGCCGCGGCGCTGGCCGCGCCCTTCAAGCCCAAGGATGCGGCGCTGTTCTCCATCATCTCCGGCTTCGACGCGGCCTATGCGGCCTACAACGATTTCCAGAACGCCATCGAGCGTTACTGGACGCTGCGCTGGCTGGAACAGAATCAGATCGGCGAACTCGAAGCCACGGTGATGAAGGACGGCCTGGTGCGCGCCGACACGCTGCCGCTGGTGTTTCGCGCACTCGGCACCGAA